>Ga0255055_10001641_pt1 | contig 16171 bp, 14 predicted proteins | sample JV7_2_27_MG_FD_188633 | JGI IMG/M metagenome (GOLD analysis project Ga0255055, IMG submission 188633) | Seawater microbial communities from Jervis Inlet, British Columbia, Canada - JV7_2_27 | ecosystem: Environmental > Aquatic > Marine > Inlet | place: Canada: British Columbia | collected... | reverse complement strand
GCCCTTTTTTTATTTTAAAATGGACCGTTTTAACCCCTGCTCGATTTTATCCGGCAGGGCAAGAGCCGGTGAAATTCGAAGATTTGGAAAATCTGAATTGGCCATGATTATTTTATATTTACTGATCTCATTGATTTTATTTCGAATACGCTCAATCACCTGTTCAGTCTCGGTGCATAGTTGTTCATAGGTAACGTTTATGGCAGATACACCTGGTTTTGAAAGCTCAATTCCTATTTCTCTGCGGCAATCAAACACCTGTTTGACCACCTCGGCCGCCGGATCATCAGGAAGAATATCGAAGGGATAGGTAGCCGGTTTAAGGGACCACCAGGCATTATAACTGCCAAATCGCTTCATCCTGGAGTTCAGAATCGACCGGGTTGTTGCCGGAGTATCGCGCGTTATGTTTACAAAAAGCGAATCAGGGTGCAGGGCGGTGAGAAAAGCGGCATGAAATCCACAAATTATATTTTTAAAAACCACCGGCCGTAGGAAAGATCCTAAAATCTCATTTTCTAAGGCAAGTTTTAATCCCTGGGTATCAACTTTGGCCAAGGCTGTTTCTGAGAGGTGATGTGTTGGAGATTCATCAAGCTTGAGCCAATATCTCCAAAAGTAACCGAATTCATGTGGTCCGACTATTCCCGCTGTCGTTCCATAATTGGACTGTAGTTCTACAAGGTCGCGAGAATCAGTTCCAAGTGTAGTTTCAGATAATCTTATACCGACAGATGGGCGTAACCAAAACCGTGCAATCAAATTATTGATATAACCCACATACAAATATTTGCATAAGATTTGGTACAGCAGGGTGGTTCCGCTACGCGGTGTCCCGACCACGTAAATGATCGGCAATTTCAGCATCTCCCGGCTCACAGATGGAAACTCGATATGAGCTGTATTTAAAGCCTCGTTCAGTGATAGAAAAAATTTTTCATCTTGAGAATTTTTGGCATATTCTTCAACTCTCCGATTGGGTTCATGGGGATCATACTCCATTTTACAGCCTCAAATGCGGATAAACTTATACGAGATTAAAGGGAAAAATATAGTAAAAAGGATAGCTTTGTGCAATTTTCTTTATATGCTGTTTAATTGTGTCGACAGCATCTGGTTGGGCCTTAACAAGATAGGTATAAGGGGCATCAGCAGCTCCCCAGCCTTTTTTAAAATGGTTGAGCGATTTTTGGGAAATCCAGGTCCCCCCCCAGTTCCACCAACGAAATCCTATTTCTACGGCATCAAGCATGGCATAATAGATCAAAAAGGATAACGGTTGAATAGGGCGATAATCCCTTTTTATGACCGGGATGAGATATTCAACCGTATTGTTAAAATAGAGCAGGAGCAAGGCTGCTACAGCTTTATCGTTTAACTTGGCTACGAATAACTTTTTTTGATTGATTGGAATTTTTGTTCGGATGGCATCATAATGAGACCGCGGTTTTGGTTCCGCACCGATAGCAGACATGTTTTCCGCATGAACCGTTTGGAGAAACTGCCAGGCCCAGTCGGCATCGGAAACCTCTATAGTAAAACTTTGCTTTAAGGATTTACGGACTAGATTGCGAGTCTTCTGTTTAAATGACATCATCAAACGGTTTTCAATGTCTAGACCCGGTGCCGGCAAACTATTAATTTGACCAATCCTTTGGTCAAAAATTCCAATCTTTAATATATCAATATATTGTTGAATATATCTGTTTTCAGTAGGTGTTACGATTATAGTTGAGGTCAGTACTTCCGAGCGATTAACAATGGATTTAAATTCGTTGAGCAAAGCTTTGCGAACCGCGCTGTCGGAATCGTCTTTCAAATAGCAACCACCGTGGCTACCGTACCATGGCAGGCTGTTTATGACTGTTCCGAATTCTTGATGATCTATTTTGAAATAAGGCAACACGCCTGCTATTTTGTTGTTTTTACGAGCAATCAAGTAAAAAGGGATTCCTTGAATTGCTGAGGATAAAAAATCTCTAAACTCAAGAGAGATATAGATTAAATGCCGGGAGTTCTCTGAAAGAAAATCCTGGTATTCACGTTGGTCGGCAGGTTTTAGAATCGTGACGTCAATCATCGTTTAAGGCGGATAATATTTTTAAGTTGAAGGTATTTTGTATTTATTCCAGAGGTCGAAAAAAAATGCCACGACCCTTGAGTGGTTCGGAACTGTAATAGTTTTTGAAACCAAGAAAGGCGATGGAGCTGCCCTAACGCAAGTATTGTCGGAGCCACCATTCAAAATTAATCAAAGACCAGATCAGGAGGCGTCGATTTTTTCTTCCGTCCAAATGCTCTTTGACAAGTTCCAGCACAGATTGGCGATCGAAATACTCATAAATGCAGGCTTTATTTTTAAAAAGCATTTTTTTTACATAATCAATACTTTCCCCCTTAAACCATGAACTATCGGGTGCTGAAAATCCCTGTTTAATCGCTTTGGTAAATTGCGCAGGAATATAGCGTTCCATTGCCTTGCGAAGTATGAGTTTTCCGTCCCAGGTTTTTTCAAAATATTTTTTTGTCTTGGGACCGGGTTCGTTTTCATTTAGTCGCACGACTTCGGACAAATTTTTGAGTTTGAGGTGTATTGGGACCTGCATGGCAAATTCGACCAGATCGTTATCGAGAAAGGGAACGCGGGTTTCCAGGCTGTGGGCCATGCTGAGTTTATCGTCAACCATTAAAAGGCCGTGCAGGAAAGTTTTGGCCTCGAAGTAAAGAGAATGGTTTATATAATCTGCCGGGCCGGCGAATTTTTGGTCTTTGTGTAAAAAAACGTCACGGAATATATCACTTGTCCAGACATGTTTGACCTCGTTCCAGATAGGCTTAAAGACCTGATGAATTGTCTTATTAGGGATAAGGCGTTGCCAGTAAAGGTAATATTTTTGAATATATTCTTCAAAATTATCATTTACGACCGCCCGATAATATCTCCATGGATACCCGCCAAACAGTTCATCCCCTCCAGCACCTGCCAAGACTACTTTTACAAATTTACTTGCAAGTTGAGCCGTGTAATAATTGGGATAACTCTGCCCCACCCGCGGTTCCTCAATATGCCACGAGACTTCAGGTAAAATTCTGACCATATCGCCGGCTTTAAGGACCATCTCATAGTGTTCGGTTTTGAATAGATAAGACATGTATTCTGCTTTTTCTCGTTCATCAAAACTCAATTCTAAACCGGTTGCAGAGTTAAGATCGAATCCACAGGTAAAAGTCTTAATGTAAGGTAAGCGCGACGCTGCAATGGCGGTGATGGACCCCGAATCCATTCCCCCGCTTAAGTAAGCACCTAACTCAACATCGCTGATCAACTGACGATTTACTGCTTGACGGAAAAGGCGATCGAGCTCTTCAACATATTCTTCGTGGGTGGCCGGATTTACAGGTTCACGGAAATTAAAGTCCCAATAGCGCCGAAATTTCAAAGACTGCGCCTGGGTTCGCGTTGAACCAAGGGGAAGATTGGCCGTGCAGGCGGCCGGGAAAAGCTTGATTCCTTTTAACAGGGTTCTGTCGGTAAATATATTTTGGAAGGTAAAATATTCAAGTAAGGCCTCCAGATCGATTTCTCTATTTACCGACGGATGGCTTAAAATTGCCTTTTGTTCGGAACCAAACAGGAAGTAATTATCGATAAATGTGTAGTATAATGGTTTTATACCGTATCGGTCTCGGGCAAGAAAAAGTTCTTGGCGTGTCATATCCCAGATGGCAAAGGCGAACATGCCGTTGAAGCGTTTGACACATTCCGGCCCCCAATTGGCATAAGCATAGAGGATCACCTCGGTATCTGTTCGTGAGCGAAAATCGCACCCTAGGGCCTCAAGCTCGACACGCAGCTCCTGAAAATTGTAGATTTCTCCATTATATGAAATCGCGTATTGACCATCGGGTGTCCGCATAGGTTGGTGTCCGGCGCGGGACAAATCTATTATAGCTAACCGGCGGTGACCCAATCCGATGAAACTGTCGATGTAAAATCCTTCGCTATCCGGGCCTCGATGCTTAATCGCATCGGTCATTTTCCGAAGATTTACGGGTGAAACGGGTTCACCGTTCAAGTTGAATATTCCGCAAATACCACACATGATAATTAGTCGTTTAACTGCATAAGGTTTGAAGTTTAGGGCAAATAGGGCATGTTTTGTGAAAAAGGATGGCCTTTATTCCAAAGCTCCCAATAGTTGATTTATAACATAATTTTGTTCGTCTGTAGTCATATCGTGATAAAGGGGCAGGGTTAAGCAATGATCGAATGCATATTTGCTTGCTGCCATGTCCCCCCTAACGCGACAGTTAGGATTATCATAGAAAGCTTTGAGCTTGTGAAGTGAATATGATCCTATTTGGGTTTCAATATTTTTTTCCTTCAACTTTTCAATAATTTCGTTTCGTCTCGGAGTAAAAATACAGCACGATTGGCGGGAATGATCACCGTTGGGTGTTACCGTGGGTATTGATACTTCAGACTTATGATTTAACAATTTGAAATACCGCCGGGCCAATCGTTTGCGTTGAGCCAACAGGATATCAATATGCTGCATTTGCACTAAACCTACAGCAGCTTGAATGTTGCTGAGTTTGTAGTTGGTACCGATTCTCTCAAACTGGGTTGCTAGCCTTGATTCAGCGCGGCCCATGCCGAAGTGTTTATAAGATTCCATCCATTCGGCCCAGGTTTTATTATCTGTCGTTACCACCCCGCCTTCCCCGGTGGTTATAAACTTTCGAGGATGCAGGCTAAACACAGAAATATCTGCTAGGCTTCCTACGAATTTTCCATTATATTTTGCACCTATTGAACAGGCTGCATCTTCAACAATAAAAAGATTGTGTTTGTTTTTAATTCTATGCAGGTGATCATAATCCAGGGGATTGCCAAAAATTGAAACGGGGATAATTGCTTTGGTCTGCTGGGTAATCGTCTCTTCTAGTGCTTCGTAATCGATCAACATAGTTTCTGAATCGACATCCACAATAACAACTTTTGCTCCGACAATGTTTACGACAGTCGCTGTGGCTGGATATGTATAATCGGGAACAATTACTTCATCACCCGGTCCGATTCCCAGGGCTCTGAGTGCCATTTCTAATCCCACAGTGCAGTTGCAGACGGCGATTGCGTAATTACAGCCGATGTAATCTTTGAATGAATTCTCGAATTCCTTGGTCACGGGACCCTCTGTTAAATAGCCGCTATCGAGAACCTCACAAACTTTGTCTTTTACATCCTGTGTAATGTAGGGCTTTATCAAAGGGATTTTCATCATAATATCATCGCCGTAGGATGCTCTCAACTTTCCTGCATTGTGTTTCCAGCTTTTCTCTTTTTCATTTCTACTTCTTCCATATGTGAGTTGCGCCATTGGATAAGACGCTTTAAACCATTTTCAAGATCTACCGTCCATTTAAAGCCCAAATCTCTTTGGGCTGCAACAGGATCGCCGATACGATTGGTAACAAACGTTTGTCCGGCTGGTTCGTATCGGATAGGCAACTCCTCCGATCCGGTAATTTTCAATATCATTTGTGTTAATTCCTTTATCGACGTTTTAATGCCACGACCCACATTATAAAATCCATATGTCATTTTGCTTTTCAGAGCGCATAAATTCGCACGAGCGGTGTCACCGACATAAATGAAATCATAGGCTTGACTGCCATCACCATAAACAACAGGGGAACGTCCGTTATCAATGTTATCGAGAATCTTCATCATTACGGCAATATAGGTACCCTTATAATCCTGCCTCGGACCGTAAACGTTCATGTATCTTAAGCCTACACCATTAAGTCCATATCGTTTATGATACGCTTTGAACATATGTTCACCGGCAATCTTGGTGGCCCCATAAAATGTCCAGTTGTTATAGGGATGATTTTCGGTCATCGGTTCTTCAACTGCATCACCATATACCGAAGCAGATGAAGAATATACCAGACGTTCCACATTATTGGCTACACAAGCTTCCAGCACATTGAATGTGCCTCGGATATTCACATCGAAGGCCGCCTTTGGATATTCATAGCACTGCCGTAACCAAAGTGCTGCCAAATGGACGACACCATTTACATCCTTCATGGCCGCGTCAAGAATATCTGTTTGCAGAATGTCACCACCGATCTCGAAAATGCTGCAGCGAGGGTCTGCCAGAGAATTTTGCAGGTTTTCATATGTTCCCCGGCAAAAATTATCAAAAATGATTACTTTTTTCACATCTTCCTTAAGCAGCTCCTCTACAACATGTGAACCGATCAGACCGCCGCCCCCAATTACCAAGATTTTTTTGCCTATAATATTCATATCAATACCAACAACCAATCCGGCTCGTTTAAAAAGTCCTCTATAAAATGTTCACTACCGTTGGCCTTTCCTCCAGTTGGGTAATCAGGGATGCTTTTTTGCAGCTCCGCCTGGTAAGTCCCCATCTAAAAATGTTATAACTTACTGAAATATTATTAAAAAATTGATATTTGATAAAATTGCCGGACGTGTTACCGTCGCCCGCAAACCAGCAGAAGTCGACGGAAAAACTAAATCGTATTTAATCCATGCCATTCATCCATATGAGGATATGCGGTTGTATTTCCAGTTTCGATTTGTATTGTCCAAATTCCGTCTGGCTCAATACCAGGGTACGTATTTTGCGTTTTATATATCGTTCAGTTTTTCTGCTCAAATCATTAAGATGATAGTGATCGATATCTCCGACTAACACCAGATCAATAATACCGCTGTCTTTGCCTTCGGCATAATCATCAACCAGGTAGGCTCTTTCAAGGTTACCCAATCGGTTGATGATGCTGTCAACGACCTGGTCAATCCCCATAACTTTGCCGACCATGGATTTTAATTCGGGGAACAGAACGTGTTTGGTGTTGGCCATATAATAGACCTGGCGACCGTCTTTCTGCGAATTCAGCAGCTCGGTTTTTCTAAGCTGATTCAGCTCTTCCCTCACGGCATTAGTTGATACCTTGAACTCCTTGGCCAATTCGCGCAAATATGAACGGGTTTTGGGATTAAAAAAAAACCGCATCAACAGTTTTATTCTGGTTTTTGATCCTATGAGTCCGGTGAGTGGATTTTCCACGTGAATATCCTTAATGAGTAGTATAACTACTCATAACATGTTTTGACCCAAAAAGTCAAACAATTATAATAATATCGACCGCCTTGTCAGAATCTTTATTTAAATGGGCTGTTGCCCAAATCACCTTCACCTAGAATTCGATATTCGTCCAACATTTAAAAAATGTTTCCCATTTTGTTTACGATCATTTAGGGGTTTAAAAAGTTCTCCCTATGCAGGTAACTTTCTGATATGTAATTATATGAAGGGTTGCGGGGTTATTTCGGCCAACTCCGAAATTTTGGATGCAGCGGAATGAATTATCAGTGCCGCGACTCGACGGCTGAAGTCTGACAGCGGGATTCGAAGGCATTAGGGAGCGATGTGGATCATCGGTTAAGGAGGATTTAAATGGCGGCCAATAGTGATTTATCAGGTGAATTTGTGCTAAGCATCATCATGCCGGTGTTCAATGAAGAAGCAACCATTGGGGAATCGATTAATTCCGTGCTGGCCGCACCATACGCGAAAGAATTTATAATTGTTGACGACGGATCCACCGATTCAACCCGGAAATTCCTTCAAAATATTGACCATCCCGAGATAAAGGTTTTGGCCCACGAAAGGAACCTGGGTAAAGGCGCAGCGCTGCAGACCGGTCTGGGGCGGGCATCTGGTGATATTATTTTGATTCAGGACGCCGACCTGGAATATGACCCTTCCGAATACCCTAATCTTTTGCAACCGATAATTTCCGGCAAGGCAGATGTGGTGCTTGGTTCTCGTTTTGCCGGACATGGTGCCCACCGGGTCCTTTATTTTTGGCACTATATTGGAAACCGATTGTTAACCCAACTATCGAACCTATTGACGAATTTGAATCTTACGGATATGGAGGCAGGCTATAAGGTTTTTACCCGGAAGGCTCTGGAAGGCATCCAAATAAATGAGAGTGGCTTTGGTTTTGAACCTGAAATAGTGGCCAAAATTGCCAAAAAACGGGTGCGGATCTATGAAGTCCCAATATCCTATTACGGCCGTACCTATGAAGAAGGCAAGAAAATTCAATGGTGGGACGGCCTGTGGGCCTTGTGGTGCATTATCAGGTATAATTTGTTTGGATAAATAATTATTTTATTAGGTTCTTCTCCAATTTAGTTGGAGAAGAGGGTTCAAGGGTTCCAGGGGTCAAGGATTCAAGTGTTTGTTTTCCAAAGATTTTATCAGCGCTTTTAACATTCTTTCTATTTCTGCTATGTCTTTTTTTGCTGTTATTCTATATATCTTTAAACAGAATTCGTATGACTTTTGTCAGGCATTCAACTCTTTGTAATTCTTTAGCATTTCACTCGAACCCTTGAATCCTTGACCCCTTGGATCCTCTGGGACCACACCTGCTGACTTGAAGATCATTCACTTGACTTGCCCTAATTAGCTGTAACTAATCGGGAGATGATCCTTTAAAAATAATAGGTGAACCATAAAAAGGCGACATTCGGTCGGCTCAGGACAAATTCGGTTCCGGGGATCGTAAAACCGCCGTATTCTGTTTCGGATTCGCCATAATATAAGATGCCCCCAAGGGTAAGTTCCAGGTTTTGGGTGACATTCCAGACCGCATAAGGCTGGACATATCCGGATGGGTCGGCCATATTGTTGATGGAAGTCAAATAAATGTTGAACAACGGATGCAATTCCATCCGGATCGAACCGCTAAGATACTTTCGCCCCAACGTGAAAATTTCACCCCTATTAATGCGTTCTAAGATGGTCGGGTCAGTGATGGCTTCAGAATAATTTTCATTACCCAGGCCGTTAAAATAAAATTCGATAAAGCCGTAAAAATTACGGTTGCCCCAGACCCAGGCGTAATCTATATTGGCAACCAGTGATAAAAATCCATCCGGTTCGTCGTCATCTTGTAGAAAAGTCCAGGTGGAATCCAGACGCCAGGCCGCATCCCCCAGGTACCCGCTGCTGCTGAGACCGATAATTTCATCCTCAAAATGTTCGGCGGCCATGACCTCAAATTCAGTCGTTCCCCGCGCAAAGCGCCACTTTCCCGCAAGCGAGGATTGGGAAAACTCAACCTCATTGTTTTTCGGATTACGTCGAGCGACATACAGGAATTGGAGATCTCCGATTTGATTTTCCAAAAATTGAATATTTATCATGTCGTCTCCAGTTTTGTAGTCGCGAATGATATTCGTGGGTGCAAACGGATTGAATAAATCAAATGGGTTGAATAAAAATCCGTTTCCCCATGAGACCGCCTGCCGGCCGATGCGCACCACGCCCCATTGCGGTTGCCATGTCAGGGACAATCTATCTAAACGATGGTATAAAACGCTGTTGGAATCTTCATGGATTATGTGGCTCAGATCAAATACGCGACGATCGTCAGACACCGGACTACCGATTATCAAACCGTTTTCCAAGAGTTCAGGAAACCGAGCGGCCAGCTTATTAACTACCCGCAGGGTATCGCCACTCGAATAGTTCGCTTCATAGTGGATTGTGAAGTATGTGCGCTGATTTAGATAGGTATTATTCATCAAACGGAAATCGGCACTGCCGTCATAATAGGGCCCGGACTCAATAGAATCAAAAATCGTATCTTCATCATGCCAGGAGACACTGCCGAGAAGCCTCAGCCGACCGCCCCATTCAGTTTCAAATTTTTCATACCAGGATTTATCAGGCTCAACCAGCTGTTGGCTGGTTTTTAAAATGGGTTCATTGGTAGAATTGGAAGCAGCCCGGCAGACATTGAAATGGGTTGATGTAAAACTGCCAATTATCAGCATGATGATGATGACAATTCTGCAGCGATTGGCCATATTTTTAGGTGAACTTTGTTTTAAGAAATAACGATCCGGATCGGGTGTAGATATCTCCATTCCTTCGATAGGTTTTAACGGATCTGATTTAATTGTTTTTAACCTGGTCGTCCACTAATTGGCCGTCCCGGATACGCAGTAGCCGGGCGGCATATTTCATGACCATCCTATCGTGGGTTGAGAATATGAAGGTAACTTTTTTCTCTTCATTCATTTTTTTCATCATATCCAGCAGACCTTTGCCGGTTTTGGAGTCCAGATTGGCTGTCGGTTCGTCAGCCAGCACGATGGAGGGGTTGGATACGATAGCCCGGGCTACCGCCACCCGCTGCTGCTGCCCACCGGAGAGTTCAGCCGGGCGCCGGTTATATTTGTCTCCAAGGCCCACGTCATCCAGTATCGATCTGGCGCGCTGTCGGCGTTCAACTTGCGGAATTCCCTGGAGAAGCATCACATATTCGACATTTTCAGCTGCGGATAATACCGGGATCAGATTAAAGGCCTGGAAAACAAACCCGATGTGATACAAGCGCAGATTTGCCAGTTGGGATTGGCTCATCTCTTCCAGGGCGTTTCCATTAACGGTAACCTTTCCGGAATCAGCCGAATCCAATCCCCCGATGATATTTAGCATAGTGGTTTTGCCTGATCCCGAGGGGCCGGCCAGGGCCAGAAAATCTCCCTTTTTGATCGACAGGCTCACACCTCGAAGTGCCGGTACGTCAACTTCGCCTTGCCGATACGTTTTTTTTACGTCGGTACAATTCACGATGTTCATATTACCCCTCAACAGTAAGTTTTAAGTGTTACGTGTTAAGTTTTAAGTATTTGGTATAACTCAGTTTTAAGTGTTAAGCTTTAAGTAGTTGTTGGTATGCTAATATTGATTGACTTAAAAGCTAAAACTTAAAACCGAAAACATGATGAATTCGGTTTTTTCCGAATTCATCATTATCAAACATGCGCCAGCGCCTCCACCGGCGTGAACTTTGCGGCCTTTGCGGCCGGATAGATGCTGACCACAAGACCCAGTACGATGACCACCAGGTTGGCGATAGACCAATCCGTGACAGTTATAACCGGGAAAATTACCCGGGTCATACCCGCAAACTCGGCGCCGGCTGCCAGAGCGGATAGGTCGATCCCACGCCCTGATAGGATGTAGACAGTTAAAAATGCCAGGATATTACCGATGATCGATCCGACAATCAGGAGCAGGAAGGATTCGGTCAGAACCTGCCTGATGATCCACCAGGGTTTCATCCCCAGGGATTTCAGCAAACCGAACTCTCTGATTCGCTCAAAAACTGCCATCAGGGTGGTATTGACGATGCCGAAACTCATGGCTATAAAAACCACCAAGCACCAAATATAGACAAAAGCATCCAAAATTTTGAGATAGGCGGTCATGAAGGGCAGCAGTTCGCGCCAGGTATGAACTTCAAATGTTTCCGTTGACAGGGATTCCTTGATGCGGGACGCAACCATTTCCGCCTGCTGCCCGGGGACAATGATCGATACTTCCGACAGGCCGTGGTTCAGCTGCAGCATTTTCTGGGCTGCTTGGCGGGTAATAAAGACAAACTGCTTTTCAGTTGACTGCATTTCAGATTTGAACATTCCGACAATCTGAAATGCGCGCGAGACAATTTCTTGATGGGTGTCCTGGGACATCAGCACCAATTTATGACCGATTTTGGTTTCAAATTTGTCCAACAACGCCTGGCCCACCAAAATGGCGTGGGGGTCATTGGTTTTCAGTTGACGACCGCCGGTGATCGCTTTTCCGATAAAGGAAACCTGGGTTTCTGCAGCCGGATCAATTCCGACGATCGTAACGCCGCTGGAATGCCGGGCATTGCTGGCGATCCCGTTAACCCGCACCCGGCCGACCCATTGGGCTCCGGGAGGTAGATGTTTCTCGAGTGCCGCGACGACTGTTTGGGGATCTGTCATGCTGTTTTCAATCACCGGATCGTTTCGATAGCCCTGGCGGTGGATCTGAACGTGTCCGGTTAAGGTTGCAATACCGTTTTTTATCATCCCCACCGCAATTCCCCGCATGAGCGCATTTTCAATGATCAGGCTCCAGACCCCGATAATAACGGCCAGTAAAATGACGGTTGTGCGTCGAGGATTGCGCCAGATATTTCGCCAGGCGAGTTGGAGATACATGGTTATTATAGTTTTAGGTTTTAGGTGTTAAGTTTTAAGTATCTGGTTTAATAGAGTTTTAGGTTTTAGGTGTTAAGAGTTAAGCAATGATTCTCATGTCATTAGGAATTGACTTAAACCCTAAAACTTAAAACCTAAAACATGATGAATTCGGTTCTTTACGAATTCATCATTCCTACCCATATGTCAGGGCCCGCACGGGACGCAGTGCCCGCACTTTGAGGGCCGGATAAAGCGCTGCCAAAATGGTTATTGCCAGCACCAGGCCGGGACCGATCAATATTGAAAACACCGAAAGCCGGGGATACATTCGGCCGGATATCCCAAATTGGCCCAGCAGTTCGGATGATCCCGAAAAATCGATGCCATAAACTTGAAAATAATAGGTAACCGCAATTCCGAGGATAATGCCGGCCAAAATACCCACCACCGTAATTGTCAGGGATTCGATCAGCAGCAGTTTGGTCAGTCGTCCGGGAGTTGTCCCGATGGCTTTCATTATTCCGAATTCTTTGGTTCGCTCAAATATCGCCATCAAAAAAGTATTCAGAATACTGAAAGCCACGACGATGATGAGGAGCAAATAGAAAATTAGTCCGCTGACCAGATCCAATTCAATCGCTTGACGCAACCCGGGCATGAGCTCTTCCCAGTCCAGGACTTTCAAGGGAGTTTTGGGGTCCTGGGTTGCCAAGCGGGACTTTATTAATGCTTTAATTTTGGGTACTTCCGTCAGAGATCGTCCAATGGTGACCACCTGATGGATGCTTTCCCCCATGGCATATTCATCCTGAAAGACTTTTAAGGGGATGTGTACGGATGATCGATCGAACTCATCCAGACCGGATTTGTAAATTCCCTTCACCGTTACAACCGTAGCCGCAACAGATCCGTCCCGGGCCTGACCTAATAGCGTTAATTCATCACCCGGAACCACACGTAGATTATCTGCTAAAAGTTTTCCAACCAGAGCCTGGTAGCCATCTTTCTCTGTCAGGTAGGTCCCTTTACTGATCACATTTTTTAAAGTTGATACGCTGGCTTCGCTCACCGGGTCAATTCCGGTTACCATGACGCCGTAGGTTCGTTTATCGTGGGATACCAGGGAGAAGGCATTGGCTCGATAGGAATATGCCGCCACCGCTTCAATATTTTCCAAAAGGTTTCCCAAAGCGGTGGGATCGGGTACGACCAGCCGCATGCTTTGTTTGTCCTGGTAACCTTCGGTCTGAATTTGCAGATGACCGGCATGTATTCTAACAGAGGCGTTTATGGCTGTTTCATAGAATCCAAATTGGAAAGACAGCATGAATACGAGGAGGATGCTGGCAAAAGCGATGGCGGATATCGTCAAGACGGTTCGCCGTGGATTGCGCCAGATATTGCGCCAGGCCATTTTGACGTCTACGGACAAAATCGCTTACCTCCTGGGGTTTTTTAAATTTGAAACGCTAAATAATCGATCAGGCAAACCGGATTTAAACGAAAGGGCCTTATAATTTAACAGGGTATATTTATTTTTGGTGTCGGCTTTTTGCATTTTCCAGACTTTTGGATAGAGTTTACCGCCCAGCAGATTTATTTCTAAAGTCGTCATAACTTTGACCGGTTTTAGATCCTCATCATAGAAAGTTTCGCTGAGCAGAATCAGATCTTCTCTTATTTTAAGTTTTAACATCCCCCAAACCACTGGGGCATCCGGCTTCGGCAGCGACTCAATGTGATAAACCTTTTTACCCGCAACCGATTCGGTTTCGATCAACCGGTGGCGGTAATCATAGATCAGGCTATCTGATTTGGAGAGATCGTTATTGGAAAAATCGGATCCCATCCAGGCCTGGGACATCATTGATGGGGGCAGTTTGATCACCCGATTGACTTTGGGGTTGAATATCCACATTTCCCGGCCTTTTTTCAGCGTGCCGTTGCCATTGTCCTTGGGCGGGGCGGTGATAAAGAAAAGGCTTTCCTTCTCACCTCTGGTCCAGGCTTTGATCGTCATCCGTCTTTCCCAATCCGGTCGATGGATAACCATTTCCACCGTGGCGACCGAGGCTTTGCCTCGCATGTAATTAAAGCTGTCTACTACCAGGGTACCGGCATCCAGGGCCAGGGCTGCCGGCGTTTGTATAATGCAGATTAAAAATACTGCTGGAGGTACAAATAATTTTTGGATCATCACATATTCCCTTTTAGTTACTTCAGGGGTCGGGGTATTTTTTTCACGGCAAGATGCCGGGTTGTTGCCTGCCAAACCTGACAGCGGCAACTGCCTTGCATTTTACTGCTAGCTATTTAAAACTTCCACTCCAACAAGAGCCGACGCATTGTTTTGCCTTTCTTGGCGGTAATAGCCCTCTGCCAATTGGAAGCACCGCGGCGATCATCTTGTCGTGAAAAAAACACCCCGACCCCTCAGTTACTTAATTTGGTTCCGGTTTGTCCAGGTTAGGTTCTCTCACACATCAGACCCTGTATGACCAATGCCATAAAATCTCGAGCCGTCACCAGGGGGTCAAAAGTTTCATCAAACCATGCTTGCAGGAATAGGGCATCCCAGGCTCCGACCAATGCGGCCGCTAACGATTCCGGATTTACATCGGTACCAAATTCCCCACTGTCTATTCCGTCGCGGATCACAGACGACACGATACCGCGAAAGTCCCGGTAGGTCTGTTTAAAGGCGGCTTTGAAGCGCTGTCGCATGATAGCAGACGATGATGCCGCCCAAAACTCCAGCACCAGCGAGAACATGTCCATCATATTCAGAATGGAGTTCACCACCGATTCATTCAAAGCCATCAATCGATGTGAGGCGGATCCACCCAGGGCCGATATTTTGACCGTTGCCGCAGAGGCGATCTTACGGCTTAACCATTGGAATACGGCGAAAAAAAGATCTTCTTTGCTATTAAAGTATTCATAAACGGTGCCTTTACCGATGCCGGCTTCCGCCGCAATTTCGGCAATAACCGCACCCGAAAACCCTTTTTGAGCGAATACCCGGGCGGCTGCCTCGATTATTTGGGCTTTTCTGTCTTCTCCTTGTTGACTGTGGTGGCCCATGGATCACCTTAATTACTAGATTCTGACCAATTGGTCAGTTATAAACACTTTAAAATTTGAGTATTTTTTGTTCACTTAAATTAAACTGTATGTAATACTGACCGGTCAGTCAAAATATAAATCGGAGTGAATCTTTTGTCAATCAATTTTACATTTTTTTTACATTTCTTTTACTTTGGGATGACGACATTTTTCGTCCGGGATGATCTAATCGACAATCAGGTAAAGACCTGATCATCAGCGCTGATAATTCATTCCGCTACTACAAAAGGTTGGGTCTAAAAAAAAGGAGGTCAACATGCACATTACACACAACAAAAAGACAATCGGTTTGCTGTTGGTTTTGTTTCTTGCGCTATCATCTTATGGGCTATGGGGGCAAGGATATTTAGCGACACCGTCTGAAGCCAGGGTTACGGATTCACTGGTTGCCCTTCGCGTGGAGATTGATCGCGCGGTGCTGCCGGCAAACGGACCCCAGAAAGCCATCGTCAAGGTAACGCTGGATGCCCCACCGCCGCCTAAAAGGATTGAACGGCCGGCCGTTAATCTGGCCATCGTGTTGGATCGATCTGGATCCATGACCGGTCAGAAACTGGAAAAGGCCAAACAGGCAGCCATCGAAGCCCTGAGATATCTGGGACCCCAGGATATCTTTTCAGTCGTTGTTTATGATCATCGGGTGGAAACCATTGTACCGGCTCAAAGTGCCGCCAGGGTGGAGTGGATTGAAGGTCGTATCAGAAGGATTCAATCCGGCGGCAACACCGCTCTTTTTGGCGGGGTCAGCCAGGGGGCAGTCGAAGTTCGCAAGCATTTAAACCGAGGGTACGTCCATCGCATCATCCTGTTATCCGACGGTCTGGCTAACGTGGGCCCCAGAAGTCCGGAGGACCTGGGACGTCTGGGTGCCGCTTTGATAAAAGAGGATATTTCGGTCACGACGGTGGGGGTCGGTATGGACTATAACGAGGATCTGATGACCAGCCTTTCGCAAAACAG
>Ga0255055_10001639_pt1 | contig 16183 bp, 17 predicted proteins | sample JV7_2_27_MG_FD_188633 | JGI IMG/M metagenome (GOLD analysis project Ga0255055, IMG submission 188633) | Seawater microbial communities from Jervis Inlet, British Columbia, Canada - JV7_2_27 | ecosystem: Environmental > Aquatic > Marine > Inlet | place: Canada: British Columbia | collected... | reverse complement strand
TAACCGCGGGGCCGAAGAGGATGTGTTTCCTTGTCTTCCTGAAGACCGGCCGGGCATTGTGGGCTTTACTGCTACCCGGATGATGACTCTTGTCCGTTCCCGAAAAATCCCCAAGAGCGAAACCCGGCCGACTGCCGGGGACTGTTACCGTTTCGTCCTGGCCAATCCTAACGTGGATGCGGTCATTACAGGCCCCATGCGAAAGAAGCACATGATGCAGAATCTAAGGGAAACGGCCAAAGGACCGATGAGCAAAGAAGAGATTGAATGGATGCGGCGTATTGGCGACTATGTCTACGGCCGGAGATAATTCAGTCAGGCTTTGGCTGGTTTTGTTGATGCCATTTTTTTCGGAGTTTTCGGGCCGGTCAATTCCAAGAATCCAATCGTCCAGACCGAACTCCCGAATGTTCCTAAAAAGGCGGTGAAGATAACAAGGATCACCAGGCCGAAAAAGATCCCCGGAATAAGGGCCAATCCCAAACTCAGAGTTCCGACCAGGATGAAAGGCAAGGCAAGAAACAGCATGGCGACGACCAGGATAATGACAAAGACGATCTTGGTCAGAACAGAAGAAAAAGCCACACCGATCGTTTTTCCAGTCTGGTTTTTGAGCAAGAACCACGCCTCGCGGAGGGATTCATCCCATTTTTTGTCCTGGAGGACGGCAAATCGGACAGCCCAAGCTTCTACCGAAAGAATCACGAACAAAAATATGAGGAAGACAGGCAAAAACAGGATAAGAAGCGCGATCCCAAGTCCTTTGTATGTGAGAAATGCAGGAATAATAAATACAGCTGCGAGGAGAACAAAAATGATAATGGCCAGAACAATCAACAGCATGATTCCGAGCAGACGGGGAAACCATTTAACTCCGGCCTTAAAGCAATCAGAGAAATCCGTTTTTCGGTTTGTTTCTTTTTTCGAGATGCCATGGATGAGGGCTCCTTCTGAGAGGGTCCTCATCAGCCAAAGGATTAAGAAGAGGGTGATAGCTCCGAGTATTATGAGAACGATGACTACCGGATCGATACGGTTGAAAAAGTCATGCCTGTCAACTTCATATCTGCTGCCTCCGTTGCTTCCTCCACCTGTCAGTCCGACAAAAAAACCGAAAAACCATAGAAATTTGTACTTCCACGCGTTCTGAAGTGATCTGTTGATTATTTCCATATATTTCATGATTCATGCCTCCGAGATCGGTGATAGGAACAAGCTTTTTTTTATCGGGATCCACATCATTTTATTCGACTCTCATCCTAATTTACATTCCTCATGCAAATATTATTCAAACAAGGCGAAATATCAAATCTTATTTATTAATACTCAAAATCTTACTCAAGGTTATAAAAAAAGGGCAAATGAGCTGTTTTTATAACTACTAGTTATAAAAAGGATGTGATCTCCTGAAGCACGTGAAGAAGGGCCTCATGAAATCTTTCGGGCTATTCAAAGAACGGGAAAACGTTTCATGGAATCCTAAGAGGATACCTAATTCAAAATCTGCTTGATCAAGTATTCAACTCTCTATCAGAAAATCTTTTTTATGAGACCGGCCATAGTGCGCGCATATTTTTCGCATTCTTTGACAGCTCTCTCATCAGGCCGTCCGATGGAGACAGGCCCGTAATGGTCTCCTCGAGAATCTCCCTGGATTATCATCCCATGGATGAGAAGAGCATTCAAGATAGCCAGGATTGTGGTTTCATTGCCGCCGCCGATATTAGCCGCCGAAGAGAACGCTCCTCCGACTTTTCCCTGCATCTTCCGATGATATTTGATGCTCTCATCCAGAAGTTTTTTCAAGGGCCAGGCTATATTCCCATAATACGTCGGCGAACCGAAGATGAGACCGTCATAGGCCGGCAGATCGTCCACATGCGTGTCCTCTACCTTCTTTAGATCCACATCCAGTCCCTCATCCCTCAATGTTTCTGCGATCTTCACCGCCATTTTCTCAGTGTTTCCAGTTTCAGAATAAACACAAACAAGTACTTTCGGCATGCTATCCTCCTGGGGACGTCCTCCAAAGGGACACCCTTCCAGTATTCATATGATTAGAGATTCATTTTTATTATTATATTTGTCAAGAGTGTAACACAATTGTATCGCTCAAAAAATTATACCGTTCATTTAATCTTTTCCTAGATAGAACAGTCAGAAGGCTTGAAGGGATTAGATAAAAAAAATCCTTTTAATAAGCGTAGGGTGTCCCTTTGGAGGACGTCCCCTTACTTGAGGAAGGTGAGGAAGACGCCGGCGGCGATGGCGGAGCCGATCACTCCGGCGACATTCGGTCCCATAGCAGGCATGATCGGATTGACACGGCCGTCCGTCTGATCAGAGACGAACTGCTGAACTACCCTGGCAGCCATGGGAACTGCCGAGACCCCCGCCGCACCGATACAGGGATTTATCTTTTTCGATCCCGCTAAGAAAAGATTGATGATCTTGGCGAACAGGATCCCGCCTGCTGTGCTGAAAGAGAAAGCGACCGCACCGAGAAGAAGGATATAGAGCGTTTGGACGTTCAAAAAATGGGCCGCATCCATTGTCGCTCCCACTGCGATACCGAGAAAAATGGTCACGATATCAATGAGGGAGCCCCCCGCTGTCTTTCGGAGACGCTCGGTCACACCGCTTTCCCGTATCAGATTCCCGAACATAAGCATACCGATCAATGGAGCCGCTGAGGGAATCGCTAATGAGGCCACTATCCCTGTCACCACTGGAAATAAAATGGTCGCCGTCTTGCTGACAGGTTTGGCCTGCGGCATGTCTATCGCTCTTTCTTTTTTAGATGTCAGCAGCCGGAGGATCGGAGGCTGGATGATGGGCACAAGAGACATATAGCTGTAAGCCGCCACTGCGATCGGTCCCAACAGATGGGGTGCCAGCTGGCTTGCCAGGAAAATAGATGTTGGGCCGTCCGCTCCACCGATGATACCGATCGAAGCCGCCTCTTTAAAATTAAAACCTAGAACATAAGCGGCTCCAATGGCAGCCACAAAGATCCCGAGCTGGGCGGCAGCACCCAGCAGGAAAGTCAAAGGGCGGGAAAGCAGCGGCCTGAAATCGGTCAATACTCCCACACCCAAGAATATGATGGGCGGAAGGAGCTCTGTCTTAATGCCCTGGTTGTAGATCAGTGCGATGATCCCCTCTCCGTATGATCCCATTTCTGCCAGGGGAAGATTGGCCAGTATGGTTCCGAAACCGATGGGGATGAGAAGAAGAGGCTCGTATTTCTTGCTGATGGCCAGGTAAATCAAGACCCCGCCGATGACAAACATCACCCAGTTTCCCCAACTCAGGTTAGCGAATCCGGATGACTCAAAGAGTCTGACAATAACATTCATCGGCTTTCCTAAGCGATCGTCATGATCGGTTTTGTGGAATCCACTTCATCTCCGATCTCGACATGCACTGCAGTGACTTTTCCATCCACTGGAGATTTGATGTCGTGCTGGGCCTTCATGGCTTCAATCTGAGCCACGATCTGATCTTTCGTAACAGATTCGCCTTGCTTGACTCTGATGTCTACGACTTCGACCGCACCGGCGAACGTGGAGAAGACCTGAGTTCCTCCTTCGACTTTAGCCGGGGCTGGAGAAGGTGCGGCATCGGCTTGGGCAACAGGTTGGGAAGCTGACGATCCTATCGGTTCGACAGTGACAGTGAAGACTCGTGATACGTTGTTCTCTGTGACCGTGCATTTTGTTGTGACCGGGCCTGTCAATCCTGGAGCCGTAGAGGCCGGTGCCGGCGTCACGGCTTTTTCTTCCTTAGGCTCTTCTTTTTTCTTAAGAGGGATATCGATCTTGGCTTTGCCGGTTAAGAGGCGTATTCCCTCGTTCAGCTCCATCTTTTTTCCCGGAACCATGGCTGCCACCACAACAAATATGTTTTTCTCTGTGACAGGAAGACCTCTTTCTTCAAGAGCTTTTTTTGCCGGTTCGATGTTTTTGGGAGCTGCTTCGAGAGGATCGCCGTCAAAGGGCTCAAGCTCCAGCTGTTCAGATGCTTTCTTTATGACCTCCGGATCTGGCGGCAGCGGGGTTTTCCCAAAATACCCGAGAATGGCTTTACCAAATCCGGCATCGATCTTTTTCCACCGGCCGTAAAGAACGTTGTTGAAGGCTTGGAGCCAGTACTGCTGGCTGCCGGGAGTGACGCTTGTCCAGGCGCCTCCGGCTTCGACCACGACAGGAAATTCAGCCAGGACATCACTGTACTTATCCAGGATACCGGCCTTGACCATCATGTGGACATTGGGACCGATGGCTCCTCCAGGCATCGGGAATCCAAGCACCCGCGCATCGGGTGTCGTCGTTGTCGGATTGAAGGCATAATCTATCATGAGCTCACCGAGAATATTTTCTATCTCCGGCATTTTTGCAGCATCGACATTCAAAATGTATCCCGTTCCCTTGAGGGCGTGATCCATAGAGCGGACATCCGGTTGGACCGTACCGCTGGCCATCGGACGAACAGAGAGGTCTATTCCGTCTGCCCCTCCGGCAATGGCCGCCATGTAACAGGCAACAGCCGTGCTGGCTGTGTCGTGGGTGTGCATCCATAGAAACATCTCAGAAGGCATGATCTTTTTCAGCCCAATAGCCGTGTCATAGATGGTCTTGGGATCTGTTGTGCCCGACGCATCCTTCAGGCAGATGCTGTCAATGTGCAGGTCGCTGTCGAGAAGTTGTTTTCCTATGTTGATATAGAATTCAGCCGTATGGACCTTATCGGAATGAAAGGGCAATCCCATAAGGGCAATACAAACCTGATGGTGCATTCCGCTTTCAACGATAGGCTTTCCTGTATTTATTAAATTTCTGACATCATTCATATAGTCGAAATTACGATCCCAGGTCGTCCCGTTCTCTTTCATCAATTTTGCCTGGAGCCCAAGAGCTTCAATGGACTGAGTGGTAAGCGTCACTCCTGAGACTGAGCGGGTCAGAATCTGCAAATCAACATCCGGCCCGACAGTCTCCCGCATGGCTTTCATATCATCGAAGGGGTTTTCTCCCAGGTAGAAAAGTGGAGCTTGGAAACGGGCTCCACCTCCGAACTCAAAATGCTGGATGCCGGCCTCTGCCGACGCCTTCATGGCGGGAAGGATGTCCTGGAGGCGGACCTTCCCCCCGAAAGAACTCTGAAGTCCGTCACGAAACGGCATGAACATAACTCGTATGGTTTTCTTTTTTTCTGTAAAAATCATTTCTTTTCCTCGATGTTTTTGATTTTTGTCCCCGGAAAAATGGACTGGACAGCCCCACTTACGGCAGCGAGCATGGCCGCATCGGTCTTAAGTGCTTTTTCCGGAAAAATAAAGATGATCAACCGCATGACCACCGCAATTAGAAGAAGGAGCATAAAGACAGAAAAGAACGCCACTCCACAAATGACAAGCATTTCAGTGGAATTCATATATAATTCTCCTGGATATAATCCTATTTAATTGGAACGAAAATATAGTGAAATACATCACATTATTGTCTGATTTAATGAGTCAGTATAGAACGGCAAAAACCGCCTGTCAACCCTCTTGAGAAATACCCTGTCTCCCCTTATATCATTTCTAAGTCAAGGAAAACTAAAGAATGATTTCAGAAAAATCAGCTTTATCTGAAATATTATTTTAAATTTTTTTCACACACCGGAGATATCTATGCCGCTTTGAATTGCTTGGAGCATAGTGCTAAAATTATAGGTTATTATGGAGTGATACTCATGGACATTTTCGAGTTTGCCAAACAGATGGAAAGGGACGGAGAAAACTATTACCGCGAGCTGGCGGAAAATGCAGAGAATCACGGTCTAAAACATATCCTGACCATGCTGGCCGATGACGAGATCAAACATTACAACATCCTGAGTGCAATGGCCAGAAAAGAGAAACCAGAAATGACCGAAACCGCGGTCTTGAAGAGCGCAAAGAACGTTTTTGCCGGAATGAAAGGGAAAAACATCGATCCGCATACCAACCAGATCGTTATGTATAAGAAGGCCCAGGAACTCGAAAAGAAAAGTCAGGGATTCTATGAAGAAAAAGCCGGAGAGGTAGATGATCCGCACCACAAAGAGCTTTTCCTCAAGATTGCGGGAGAAGAAAAGCGGCACTATTTTCTGTTGGAAAATCTGATCACTTTTGTCTCACGTCCCATGTCCTGGTTAGAAGATGCAGAGTTCAATCACCTCGAGGATTATTAGAAAAAGTCTCTGTTTTTTTCTCCCACGCTAGAGAGTTCTCTCGATCAGCTCTTCACCTGATTTAAAGTTTCATAAATTTTTCAGTATAAAATGGGAGCAGTCAATTTTCAGCTTCAATGTATATTTTCGCTTCGGGAATGATCCCTTTGATCTTTTCCTCTATCCTGTCGTTCAGCAGCTCGATATCATCTGCTTTAAGGTCATCCCGGTAATTGACCTCCAGAGCGACAAGAACTTCTTCTGAACTCAGATGCATGGTCTTGAGGCTGATCAGTTTCTGAACCTCAGGAAAAGATCTCACCGCCTCGAGTAATTTTTTTCTTTTCACCTTTGATACAGCTTCCCCCACAAGAAGTTTTTTCGTCTCGAAAGCGAGAAAGACTGCGAAAACCATTAGAAAGGCTCCGATGAGCATGGATGCTATTCCATCGATGATCAGGATGCCTGTTAAGCGGACGAGAGTTATGGCCACAGCCGCGATCAGAAGACCTATAAGAGCCAAAGAATCCTCGATCAAGACGGTTAATGTGGTCGGATCCTTGCTGTTCCGCATGGCTTTCCAGAATGTCAGGTACTTTTCCTGTTTCATTTCTTTCCGGATATTTCGAATCGCGATACGAATGGCATAGGTTTCGAAAACAAAAGCAAATCCCAGCGCTAAGTAATTCAGACCCAGGTGCGAAATAGGTTCAGGGTGGAGAAGTTTGTGATATCCTTCTCTTATTGACAAAACCCCGGCAACTCCGAAAAGCATGATAGCGACCATGAATGACCAGAAGAACTGCTCCTTTCCATACCCGAAAGGATGAAGCTGGGTTGGGGCTCTACGGCAGCGCCGGAGACCGTAAAGAAGAAGAACCTGATTGAGTGTATCCGAAATGGAATGATACCCCTCAGCCATCATAGAAGAAGAACGGCTGAAAATGGCAGCTACAATTTTAAAAATGGCGATGAAGAAATTGGCGAAAAGAGCTGCAAGAACGGCTTTCCTGCTCTCTTTGTGCATGTTTATTTCCAAGAAAAGGTTCAAAAAGGCTTATAGCACAGGGTAAAATCCTTGTAAAGGGGACGTCCTCCAAAGGGACACCCTTTCGGTTACAATTCCCCTTAATCCTATCAATAAATGGAAAAGATGAGAGGAACAATTTTTCTCTAAAAATTGTTGGTGAATAAGCGATGAAATTTAATGGATATAACGGGAAGGAAAGTGAAGAATCGGAAAATAATTATTGAATATTGATCCCATTAAGGGAAAGAATAGCGGTAAAGACAAGAAAGGGTGTCCCTTTTGGGAACGTCCCCATTTTGTTATAATATTTGGACTATGAAAAAAGTACTGTTTTGGATCCTGGCGATTGTGATCACTTTAGCTGCGGCTGTTTACCAGCGCATGACCGGCCCGACCTATCCCATTATGGGAGCGTCTGAGATCAACGGAGTATCCGTCTCCTATTACCTTCCCCGGTCCCATGAGATAGGAGAAGATTGCACGATCCGTTTAAAAGCAGAGAATCCGGAGATCACAGGTGTTATTTCTTTCAGACGCCACAAGACAGGAGAAGATTGGACTCAAATTCCGATGACAAGAGCAGAATCCGCTCTCATGGCAAACCTGCCTGAACAGCCTCCTGCGGGAAAGTTAGACTACAATATCATCCTGTCTTATCAGGATAACCAATTACGTATCCCAGAGGATGAACTCATCGTCATTCGCTTTAAGGGAAAAGTTCCCGGATATGTTCTTTGGCCTCATGTCATCATCATATTCCTGGCCATGCTTTTTTCCACCCGAACCGGGATCGAAGCCCTCGATCCTAAAGGCAACACACAAACACTAGCCATTTGGACACTGGCTCTTCTATTCGTGGGAGGAATGATTCTCGGCCCACTCGTCCAGAAATTTGCCTTTGATGCCTTTTGGACAGGATTTCCCTTCGGGACTGATCTAACAGATAACAAGACCCTGATCGCATTTGTCGCCTGGATCGCGGCTGTGATCGCCGGACGGAAAGGAAGAAATGCTAGAGCTTGGGTGCTGGCGGCATCGATCATCCTGCTTTTGATCTATCTGATCCCCCACAGCCTCTTTGGTTCTGAACTGGATTACAGCCAAACAGGATAATGGGCTAAATATCACCAGGGAAAAACCTTGCCGGACATAGAAAAGCCCGGTGTTAAACATCGGGTCAAATATTTCTGTCTTTCCCAGTAATATTTCACTCGAATTCTCCGAAATCAGATCCTTTCACTTCAGAACAAAACGAACCGTGACAGTGAAGACCGCTGGAGTCGGCGAACCCTCGCTATGGAAGGGCTCGAACTTCCACAGCTCAACAGCATCGACAGCGGCTTTATTCAATAGTATGCTTTCGCTTTTGAACACCTCAACTGCTTCCACATTCCCAGCTCGATCAGTCCTGACCTTCAACAAAACAATGCCCTGAATTCCCGCTTTACGAGCATCCTCTGGATACTTCGGCTCCACATATTTGACACGACGCAGAGGTTTTTCTGCTTCTCCGAGACTGATCGCACCAGCTCCAAAATCATCTTTGGATTCCTTCGCTTTAAGTTTGAAACGGACTGTGACCGTAAACAGGATGGGCATGGGATTTCCTTTGATGATCATCGGTTCATACTTCCACTGCTTGACAGCATCGATAGCAGCTTGGATGAGAAGCGGATCCTTCCCCCTAAGGACATTGACCTTCTCGACATTGCCTTCCATATCTGCTCTGATGTTGAGGATGACAATTCCTTCAACCCTAGCCTTCCTGGCTTCTTCTGGATAAACGGGTTCAACCTTTTTTATAAGTTTGGGCGGTTTGACATCACCCATAGCAACCACAGCCCCTTCTTCAAAATCTTTTTCATCGGCTTCGCTTCCATTCTCAACATCTCCGATTATTCCACCTTCAACGCCACTTTCAACACCTCTTATAACACCGCCCTCAATGCCTCCTTGGATCTGGAATGATAGAAAATAAGGCTTTCCAGTTCTGTCTTCAAAACCAAAAACAGAAAAATCCTTTAAGGATAACGTCGTTTCTGTTTCCAGAAGGTTCGAAAACCCATCTGAATGTTTTTCAAAAACCTCTATTTTGAAGTGCCTCTTTGACAACCGGCCTACAGGAGCGACAGTCACAAGATACTCATGGCCGTTGTGGACGAACATGTCTATGGTTTTCTCTTTTTTTGAATCCCAGCTTAGATTGGCCTCAGTGATCAGGTCGACATCCCTCAGGTTGAAGACATCTTTTATCTGCACCTCTTCATCTAAAACGCTGTTATTTGATGGGATATTGACCTTGGTCGTGGGCCGGAGATAGGATGACGTCACAAACTCAGGCGGTTGGCTTTTTTCTAGAGTCGTTCCTTCGTAAAACCGCATTTTTACAAGGACGGTCTCCGAAGCGAGAAGTGATCCCGTAGCGATCACCATCAACACCAGAATTCCCAAGATAATTTTCTTACTATTCATAGTTCATCTCCCTTTCATGGTTTTTTTCTACCCAGATAATGATCATGTTCGAGTCCTGCGGCTGATAAAAAAGAGTCTGGGCCGGTTTGTTTTCAATCCGAGCATAGTGAACTTTAAAACCGCTCTCGAGCATGATTTGAAAATCTCCGTTCGAAAAGAAAACAAGAATAAAGATAACCGCCACCAATAAGAAAACAGCCGTCAGCCCTGTATAACCCCATCGCCAGCGGAGGAGAGGAATCGGCTTGTTTTGGCGTCTTTTTTTATCCAACCTTGATCTGACCGACGGCCACATGGGAGCAAGGTCTTGGAGGTCGGTTTCCATGACCAGAGAAGAGAGAATGTCCGACTGAGATATCAGGCTCTCTTGACAGCGGGGACACGTCTGGATGTGATGGCGGAGGAGGAGGTCTCTAATCGCAGTTACTGGTAGGAGAGAGAAGAAAAATTGAGCCGTTCTACACAACATCATTTTTTTTCTCCTCGATGAAAGATTTCACTTTTTTCCTGGCTTTGTACAGATGTACCCGGGCTGTGCTAGCTGAACAATCGAGAACGGTAGCGATCTCTTTGCTCGTGTAGGACTCCGTCGCCCAGAGAACAAGCGCTGTCCTTTCTCTTGGTTTTAATATCTTCAAATAGGTTTCAAGAAGTGCAGTCTCCAGCATGGATCCTTTCTCTTCGTCGTCATGGATGGAACAGAAATCCTTTTGCCGAACGGAAAGAAAATAAAAAAAACGCCGCTTTCTGCGAATACGATCGATACAACTGTTGTAAAGAATTGAATAAAGCCAGTTCTTGAAATCCCTCTGCGGGTCGTACCGTTTCAGGGACAGGAAAGCCTTAGCGAACGCCTCCTGACAGGCATCCTCTGCGTCTTCTCTATTCCCGAGAATATTCAATGCTAAAGCCATCGCTTTTCCTTTATTTTTCTCCACGATCTTCTCAAATTCTTCCGTTTGGCCTTGAAGACAGCGTTTGATAATCTCGCTCTCACGCATCCGAGTGGCCTTCCTTTTCTAATTACGCTCTGAACTCATCAAGTGTTTATGGGAATCCCAATGAAAGAATTATAATATCAGGGAATCATCTCCATCATAACAAATATCTAATGCCTTTAGACCAAAACAGACGAACTGCTACAGAAATAAAAAGAATTGTGATAAAAAGAACAGAGAGATGGAACAAAGGATTCGGACTCAAATGCCTCGAAAAGAAATGCTGGCTGTCGAGGCGCCAAGGTTTGGAAAAGGAAGCGGGGCTAAGGAGGATTCCTCTCCAGCCAGCAGGTTACTCACATTATAATGAAGAAAAAAATAAAATGTCAAAATAAATCCAAAAGAATTCGAATTAAAAAGAGAAAAGAATCGGAAGTGATGCTCCCGGACAACCGCCGGAAGAAAGAATGACAGAAAAAAAACATGTGTTTGCTGCCTGGTTTTCTGTCATTTTGTGCATCCTCGGCATTTTTCTCATCGCCCCTTTTGCACGGATCATTCAAGAGTTTGTCTCATCACAATGGAGCCGTTCGGTCTTTGGTTATGTGGTACTCGCTGCCACCTTGGTTGGTTTTTCTCTCCTATTTTATGTTCTCCTTTTTCGGTTTAAGATCCGCAGATTCAGACAGTATTTCTGGTTGATCCTTATTCTGGGGACGTATATCTATTTCACTCTCTCCCTATGGGATGCCCCTGAAGAAGCCGTCCATTTCCTCTATTACGGTCTTTTGGGATATTTTCTCCTGCGTGCCCTGCGGTTTCATATCCGAGACAAGAGCATCTATTTCACAGTTTTTTTTATCGGCTCTCTTGTAGGCATGGTGGACGAGATCATCCAGTGGATTCTGCCTGATAGATTTTGGGACATCCGAGATGTCGGCTTAAATGCACTGGCATGCTTATTATTTCTCATCGCTGTGTGGGCAGGGATCAGGCCCAAGATGTTTTCTTCTAAAATCTCGGAAAGCTCGGTGAGGATCACCGCCATTTTTTTCGCTGTCAACCTCATCCTCTTTGGACTCTGTTTTTCGAACACGCCTCAACGGATTCAGAGCTATGCGAAAGCGATCCCATTCCTTTCATTCCTTGAGAAAGAAGAAGCCATGAGCGAATTCAAACATAAACACAAAGACCCTGATATCGGTGTGTTTTATTCACGCCTCGAGCTCGAAGAGATCGCACGCATAGACAGAGAAAAAGCTTATGGCACAGCAAAGGTCCTTGAAGAATGGAAAACAAAATCATACAGGGAATATCTCAGGACATTTCCTGGTCATGTTCACCCCTTTTTATATGAGATCCGGGTTCATATTTTCAGAAGAGACAGGATGATGGAGAGAGCAGGCGAAACAGACGACCTGAATCTGAAGAAGGAAAACATATTCATCGCTCTCATGGAGAACCGGATTTTGGAAAAATACTATGGTGAAAGCTTGCGTTTGTCATCCTATGCATGGAGCGAAGAAAAAAAAGGCAGGATCGCGGCCAAAGCTGGTGAGGATGGATTTTACCGAAGTCCGGTAAGCGCTGGTGTTTTTTCCGGAGTCAAGGAAAGCACCATGTGGCTGGTGATCTTTGTTCTTATCGCAAGTCTCATCGGCGGCAAAACTTGGTATTTTAGAAAACAACGCCGAACATCTTGACAGAAGGATAATTTTCGGAAGAATTAATAGAACCTATTCATAAAAGGATCGGTTAGTTCGAGGATATGCGGAGAATAGAAAAATGAAAAAAGGAATCATAGCCACTGCTCTATCCCTTTTCATACCAGGCATGGGCCAGATTTACTGCAAGAAAACCACCAGGGGATTTTTTATCCTGGTCACGGTTTTGATCGTAGGGAACCTGAATGCGATCTGGCTTAGTCTTTACGGTCTCACTGATCCCGCTTCAATCTCCTTCTGGGTAGGCACTCTGCCGCGTATCCTACACGACATATTTGCAGCCTACGGCATTGTGTTCTGGATCGGCCAGGTTGTGGATGCCTACAGATGTTCTAAATAAAAATTGAGACCATCCCCATTACATTCATTAATATTCTTATAAAGGTAAGCGGGTATGGGGTGAACAGGTTCGGGACCGCCTTCAATTATGAGAACTTATCAAGTATAAAAACGAAGGGCTTTACCCTCAGAATCTCTTGCGGTTAACCAGGCCAGAACAAGGGAATTGTCTTTGTCAGCAAAATTGCCGGTCAGGATCATGATAATATCAACAAGCCATCCGATCCCGAATACACCAAAGGTTAGGAGCCAGATGATGCCGGTCCCGGTCTTTCCGACATAGAAACGGTGACCTCCGAAAAATCCAAAGTACAGACACAAAAGCATAGTTACTAGACGTGATTTTTGAGACATGCGATTCTCCTCCTTCTTCTTTAAAGAAAATTGGGGACGTCCTCCAAAGGGACACCCTTTACTTCATTATTATCAGAAACATAAGCATCCTCGATCATTTATTTACTATAAAGCAATCATTTGAAAAAAATTTAGGGTGTCCCTTTGGAGGACGTCCCTTGGTTAGAAGCGGTAGCCGATGCCAAGACCTGCTTCAAGACCGCCGATATCCACATCGACAGTTGGAAAATCAAACGGGATATACGAATACTTGAATGAGAGATCTATGACCAGCCCTCCGACAACTTTGATGAGGGTTCCCAGGCGGCCGACAACACCGATCCCGCTGTCTGTCGTCGCTCCCAACGCGCTCTCTTCGTTATAAAAACAATAGGATGCTCCTGCAGCTAAGTAGAGATCAAAAGACCCTACCGGCAGCCTGTATTTCAGACCAGCCATAACAGGAATGACGCGTAATTCGGTCTCTTCCTTGGTAAAGGTCAACTCGCCATTTTTTAAAAAGAGATCTCCTCCTAACCACACATCCAAATCTCCCAAAACACGAACAGCCAGTTCGGCTCCGTATCTGAATCCGTTTCCATATACATCTTTGAACGCCTGTTCAGTCGGGATGAAATAGTGGGAATTGATCTCAAAAAGAAAATTCTCCGCGCTTAATGGTCCAATGAGCACCACAAATCCTAAGATCAAACCGATGATCGATTTTTTTATCATGATCCTTCCTATCCTAATTTACAGTCACAGTCGCGGGATCGCCTTCCCGCCCCGCGCCGTTCACTCCGACTATGGTGTAGAAGTATGTATTGTTTTTATTGATATTTCTGTGCCAGTATTCAAACGTCCCGGAAGGAAGCTCCGCCAGGAGTTGTTTTTGTCCTCCAGTTCCAAGAAATATCTTGTATTTGACCACATTCGCTCCATCGTTATTCGGATTCTCATTCCAGGTCAAAGACACAATATGTTCGACCTGAGAGAGGGACCGGTTCTCGACTTTACGGCCGGTGAACTGGTTTGGAGGGTAAATGATGCGAAGGAAGTGAGCTGTTATGGTCTTGTTCTCATCCATGATGACTTTGATCGGATTTTGAAATCCTCCACAGCAGCCGCCGCTCCATCTTTCCAATCGATAATGCATGTTAGCAATGGCTAACACAGTGATCTCTTTCCCGGCGCCATAAATATGCTGACCAGGCGGAGGATTGGTTGTCCCACCGTTTGTGACCGTGATCGTCAACTTATAATTTTTCACGGTGACCGTGATCTCATGCTGGCTGGTTTGACTCTTGGTGTCAGTGGCAACGGCCTTAATCTTGTATTGTCCATTTGAAAGGGAGGTTGTATTCCAGCTATAGGAATAAGGAGATGTCTGGTCGGTTTTTTTCAAACTGTTATTGATAAAAAACTGAACCTTATTCACACCTTTATCATCCCAGGCATTCGCACTGATGTTCGTAGTCTCGAACACGGTGTCCCCATTCTGCGGGGAGGTGATCGTCACCGAGGGGGGAGTATCACCTGAGATCTTGAGAGTGACATTCAGTTTTTGCGGGCTATTGATAGCAGAGCCTGAGGTTACGTTGATAATTCCCGAATAATTACCTGATGAAAGCCCGGTGGTATCGACATGAACGGTGATGGTATCCCATTCCCCGGTGGATGTCCCGCTTGTCGGAGAAGCACTCGCCCAGCTGATGTTCTCCTGGATCTGATAGTCCAAAGTTCCTACCCCTGCATTTTTCACCATGAACGTCCCATCCCCGGGCCCTGTGAAGCTAAGGGAGGTTTTATTCAGGCCAATGAGAGGATAGCTGCTGCAGTACATGGCTATAAAACCGTTTCGCGCATCATTGTCTATCGAACGCTGAATACCACTGTAAGACGGCCGCATGATACCCGATCCGCTATGGTCCAGACCGACCACATGACCGAACTCGTGCAGAGCCACAGTCTCGATATCATATGTCCCTCCGGATGTGGACCAGTTGTACCAATCATTAAAGACAATATCCGTCTCCAGCATCACTCCACCGCTCGACCAGGCATATGTCGTTGCCAGAGCTCCAGAGTTTCCGTTATCCCTCCAACAGACCGTATTCTGGTTGTTCTTGCTGTAAGTGGTGACAGTTGTAGCCCCGCCGTAAGAAAGAATCAATCCGGCCGGACAGATCACGCTCCATGATGTGGCTGCGCTCACTACCGCCTGTTTTTCATCCGCAACCTGTGCAGTATTGGCATTTACCAGATAAATAACATTTGATCCCACCGGCCACTTCATCCCCCAGAGGACATAGGCATAGCTTAAGCTTAGAGAAAGGACAAGCAGGCAAGCGATGAACACAACAAAATAAACTGGTCGTCTCATGATCTCACCTTCTCTCTTTCACTATCCGCACAAGTGTTTCATGGATCTTGAGCTTTAACTCTTCCAGAGGGAGAATGCGGTCGTGATCATCTGCCTGAGAAACAAGGTCATACCCATATCTGACTGCCATACCTTGACTGTCAATTGAAAATTTTCCCTGTGCCTGAGCAAAAACCTCAAAAGACGGCCAGGTTTTTTGGACAACGCTCATGGAATGGGCTCTTTTTTCCGGGTTTGGGATAGATCTTAGAAAAACAAGCACCTCCTCGTTTTCGTTGAAGACAGGCATATCCGAGACCTTAAGACTGAGCTCACCTATTGTCCCCCCGGGGACCTGAATGAAAAGAATCCGGTCATTCACGTTCCCTTTAAGAGAGTCAATTATCTGCATGGTCACTACAGTATGGATTGTTTCCCGGTCCAGGCTCCATTCGCACCTCATCTTCTCAACTCGTCCAATGACAATAGTATCGGCTCCAATGATCAGCTCTTCCATATCAAGCTTGACCATCAATGCCTGGACAGGGCTTATGAGATAGATCAAAGTCAGGACCATCAAATAAAACGGAAGTGCTCTAATATTCTTCTTCACACGATTCTCCTCAAATATTCCGACAATTTCGACATTTTTTCTATTTTATCATTTTAGTCGGGTCTTGAAAAGAAGATCCATTGCCTGACCGGCGAGGAGACAAGACCTTTTCTTCTGGATTTTTGTGAGATATCAATATGACAGATCAGACAAAATGACCTCTTTCTTAAAAGG
>Ga0255055_10001638_pt1 | contig 16185 bp, 18 predicted proteins | sample JV7_2_27_MG_FD_188633 | JGI IMG/M metagenome (GOLD analysis project Ga0255055, IMG submission 188633) | Seawater microbial communities from Jervis Inlet, British Columbia, Canada - JV7_2_27 | ecosystem: Environmental > Aquatic > Marine > Inlet | place: Canada: British Columbia | collected... | reverse complement strand
AAAAGAGATGTGAGATCCCGCATATTGCGGGGACGAACCCCTTAATATTCATAAAAAGAGATGTGAGATCCCGCATATTGCGGGGACGAACCCCTTAATATTCATAAAAAGAGATGTGAGATCCCGCCTTTATTGGCGGGGTAATCCGCTGGAGGCGGACCATTGGGCGCTTGTCCGCCTCAGATAAAATGCATTTTTAAGATAGCTTCTAGCAGCTTATATGGAATCCGGCGGCAACCCTTTTCCCCTCCTGATACAGTTTATTGAACACTTCAATCGCTTTTGCGGTCTTCTTTTCAATTAATTCGACATTGTTTCCGTTCAGATAGTCTCGCAGGGATGATGAAGACTTCATTAACCCCGGGGAACCCTTGCCAATGACTACGATGTCCGGCCTGGATTCCAAAATATCGGCAACATCCTCGACATCAACCCGGTGTCCCCTTTTCCGCCACCAGTCCGAAATCACCTGCCCACGAACAATTTTAATGTCATCAGAATAGGTTTTGCCATTGACAACGATCTTCCCGAATGAAAAATCCGTGATCATATTTCACGATCCATTAATATTAAATTTGTTTGAAAGTATTATTCTGATTATTGAACTTAAAAAAGAATTGTCAAGAAAGACGCATATGATAGAATACCTGAAATTGATGGATCAGCCATAACGTCCAAAATACAAAAAGGAAACAGCCGTATCGCATGAAGAAAGAGCAAAGAGAAATTATCATTCCTAAGGAGAAAGCTATTTTCTGGTTGGATAAAAACGGGCGCTGGCACAACGTGCATGGAAAATTTGAGCATAAGAAGATAATCGACTATTTCCATTCTTCAATAAAAAAGGATCAAAACGGTTATTACCTTTCCCAGAAGAGAGAAGATGTTCAGGAGAAAGTCTATTTCCATTATGAGGACACCGCTTTGTTTGCGGTGGATTTAATTAAAGATAACGATATTACGCTGATACTGAACACCCAGAAACAGGTCGAGCTGAAGCCCCGAAACCTGTTTATACGAGGTGACAATCTGTACATGCGAATTGGGGAGGAAACCATCAAATTTGCAGAGAGGGGATTGATGAAGATCTCGGATCTGCTGGAATATGACAACGACCAGTATTTTATAAGAGTAAAAAATAGAAGATATAAGATACTTCAGAAATAGTTACAGATTGTCAGTTAAAAAATACTATCCATCTCGATCAGATCAATCGATCCGTCCGTACCTTTCACCGGTAGTCTCCGCAGAATTCCGTCTGTCGATTTCATGGTGGTTCCTCCATTCAATTAAGCTTTATCACGATCTGTCGTTTTCCGCCATGAATTGTCCCCCCGGAGCCATGAACTGTCGCTTTCCGCCATGAGCTGGCAAGGTTTACCTGCCTCCGGCATGGGCGCTCCTTTTGGCTTCAGGCGTTTACCTTCAATTTAAACCTAATCTACAAAATCCCAAAATTTCATATTGCGTCAGCACATCTAACAAATTTTCAATCCCTCCAAATTCCACCATCAGGCACGAAATATCTAATTTAGTGTGGTCCCAAATTTGTTCTATTAGCTGACGAAACCCACAATCCGTTTTCTTGGAAAATTTTAACAAAAATGCTCAACCATGGCCCTTTCGAATATTAACCAACATAAAATTGTATTCTTTGCCCTACTGTGGTATCAGTTCCTGTGCGGTGAAGATGTCATCGACACATTACCAAAGAAATAGCGGGCGCGGTAAGAGGTGGATGGTCACGAGCGAGGATAAAAATTGGAATGTCGACCTTTGTAAGTGAAAAATTTAAGTTTCCCTTGAGCGGAGTAGTTTATTCCTTTTCATTGCCCACGACCTGAGTGCCGTCGCCTATGCCTGCGACCGGGTGGCCGTCATGTATCTTGGCCGCCTGGTTGAAATGGCCACCACCAAAGAGCTCTACTATAAGCCCAAGCACCCGTATACCGAAGCGCTCATGTCGGCGATCCCACCCGATGACCCGGAATTGCCCATGCAACCGGTATTTCTTGAAGGAGAGCAGCCCAATCCGGCCAACCCGCCTTCAGGCTGTACCTTTCACCCCCGTTGCCGTTATGCGGATAATGGGCGCTGTAAAACCGAAGTGCCGGGGTTCAGAGAAGTGTCTGCCGGCCACTTCATCTCCTGCCATCATGCGCAAAGTCTTTCTCTCAAAGGGGCTCTGGAACACCAAATGGCAGCAGGCCCTAAAGGTGCGCAAAACAAGCAAGCAGATTGATGATATGCATAAAAGGCACCGCAAAATCAGCACGAACCAAAAGAAACACTAATCGGAAGCGAGATTATGGAACCGAAAAATCTCTTGTTCATCACCGCCGACCAGTGGCGCGGCGAATGTTTGTCGGCCCTTGAGCATCCGACCGTGAAAACGCCGAATCTCGACGCTCTGGCCGCAGACGGCGTTGTCTTCCGCAACCACTTTGCCCAGTGCACACCGTGCGGGCCGAGCCGGGCGTCACTTTACACCGGGATGTATCTCCAAAACCACAGATCGGTCGAAAACGGAACGCCGCTCGATGCCCGCCACACCAACATCGCGCTGGAATTCCGGAAACTGGGTTATGACTCTTCCTTGGTGGGATACACCGATACCACGCCGGACCCGCGCTTGTATCCACCCGATGATCCGGTGCTCAAAACTTATGAGGGCCTTCTTCCGGGGTTTAACCGGGTCCTGGCAATGCATTCTGAAAACTTTCCCGAACCTTGGGCCCGATGGCTGGAAGAACGCGGCTACGAGGTGCCCGAAAATCCGCGCGATCTTTATTATGAACCTGTAGAAGGATATCCGGGGGTTGAAGCGCGCGGGAAAACTTACGCCCCCGCCCCTTATTCGAAAGAAGAAAGCGAAACCGCTTTTGTAACCGATAAGGCCGAAAAATTTATTCGCAGACCGGGTCATCGACCATGGTTCCTGCACATCAGTTATCTGAAGCCCCATAGACCTTATCTTGCGCCAGAACCTTACAATCGTCTTTACCATCCCGATGACGTGCCGGGATTTAAGCGCGCACCTTCGGTGGCCGAAGAGGCCGAGCAGCATCCCTTTCTTGCTCACCTGTTGGAGCAGAGTTTGAATAAAGGCTATTATCGGAGCGGCATATACCCCAGAGATGAAAAATCGATGCGGCAGCTGCGGGCGACTTACTACGGGCTGATGACAGAGGTCGACGACAATATCGGCAAGATCATCGCTTTGCTCAAAGAGACCGGCCAGTATGAAACCACGGTCATCGTCTTCGTAAGCGATCACGGCGTCCAACTGGGAGACCACCATTTATTGCCCCCGGCGGCTTACTTTGATCAGACTTTTCATGTGCCCCTTATCATTCGAGCACCGGATGGAAAAAAGCAAATGCAGCGTGGTCGTAAGGTGGACGCCTTTACCGAGAACGTGGATATATTGCCGACGCTTCTGGATATTTTTGGTGCTGATATTCCGATACAATGTGACGGTCGTTCCGTGGTTCCTTTCCTTTTAGGCGAAACGCCGCAAAAATGGCGCACTGAGGTGCATTGGGAAGTCGATTTCCGATATATGGAAGAGCTGGATATTGATTTTGATTCATGTTGCTTCAATGTTATCCGTGATGATCATTACAAGTATGTCCATTTTGCGGCATTGCCGCCTTTGTTCTTCGATCTCAGCAATGACCCGGATGAGCTTCATAACCTGGCCGGAAATCCGGCGTACACGAAGCTAGTCCTCAAGTACGCCCAAAAGATGCTATCCTGGCGGATGGTTAATGACGAACGAACGTTGACTCATATGCTAGCAGGGCCGAACGGCATGACTGAGCGACCACGTTCCCATCGATAAAGAAAGGGAAAAGATGATTTTTACCATTAAACCATCACCCCATTACTCCATTATTCCAAAACCCATTATAGCGCTTAAGCTTCACTGCGTGCCCACTATCCCAGCATTCCAACATTCCAGTTGGGGCGAAGCCCCTAACTTGAGATTTTGCTATCGACTGCTCTTATAAAATGCTGTCCACAAAACAAATGTTACCACCTTCCCCGTTTCAAGTTATTATTAAGCCGATAGGGCCTGTTTGTAATCTGCAATGCCAATACTGCTTTTATCTGGACAAGGTAAATCTATATCCCAAAAGCGATTCGTTTCGGATGTCCCCGGAGCTTCTTGAAAAGCATATCCGGCTTTATTTGAATGAACAACCGCCGGATTATCCGGAAGTGCATTTTTTGTGGCAAGGGGGGGAACCCACTTTAATGGGAATTGATTTTTTCCAAAGGGCGGTAAACATCCAGAAGCGATATGCAAAACACGGAATAAAAATTTCCAATTCGCTCCAAACCAATGCTGTTTTGATCGATGAAATCTGGGCTGGATTTTTAAAGGACGAAAATTTTTTGGTTGGTGTTAGCTTAGATGGTCCGCTGGAGCTGCATGACATTTATCGTAAGGACAAAAATGGCCATCCCACTTCTGAAAAGGTACTACGGGGCCTTAAAGTACTCCAAAAATACGAAGTCGATGTGAATATCCTGACGGTTGTCAACAACAGGAATTCCTTTCATCCAAAAAACATATATGAATATCTGAAAAGTATCGGCGCCCGCTTTCTTCAATTTATCCCCCTTGTGGAAGTCATCGGTGGCAGGGTTTCGAATAGAAGCGTTGACTCAATACAGTTTGGTCGATTTCTGAACAGAATCCTGGATGAATGGATTGCCCGCAAAGATGTGGGGAAAATTTTCGTACAGCACTTTGACCTGATGCTCGGGATTGTAATGGGGCAACCTCCGTCACTCTGCACCCATTGTCAAACATGCGGTAATGCCCTCGTTTTGGAATATAACGGTGACATCTACAGCTGCGATCATTTCGTTAATGCCAATCACAAGTTAGGCAATATCAACAAGGATACTTATACTAATTTGTTGAATTCCTCTTTTCAAAAGAAGTTTGGGCAAAAGAAATTTGACGGACTGCCGAATTACTGTATGAAATGCAAATACCTTAGATTCTGTTACGGGGGCTGTCCCAAAGATCGCATTTTAATTTCACCTGAAGGTGAGCAAGGTCTAAATTACTTATGCGGCGGGTATAAAGTGTTTTATTCATATGCTTCACCTATATTTCAGAGAATGGCCGCGTCTATTCGTTTGGGATTTCCAGGCGGTTTTCAGGTACAAAACGAATAATGGCTCAAAAGATCCGAATCAATGGAGAGGAATTCATCGGTGTTTAAATATAAAAGGCTCGGGCTAGCTCTTTGGATAGGCAAACAGTTTACCGCCGGACAACTCCCGCGCATCATCGGCTAACCGATCTGTAACCTCTTCCCAGAGGAAAGTTCTTCTCAATGCAGTTTCAACTTTATCAGGAATCTGTTTTTTTTCCTTGTATCCAGTCAGCTTTAATGGAAAAGTGACATTTTTGAGAATGCTCATGGGAAGGGGATTGGGGGTTTGAAAAACCATGCCCCCCGACCGCCGTAAAAGGGTTAGCGAAAGACAAGTCACAAATCAGAAAATGATGGATAACTGAGGCAATGCCGAAATTGCATTGCCCAGTAACTGTTAGCCGTACAAATTCTCAATCCACCAAATCGCCCCAACATCCGTTGCCTTCGTTTACTAATTAATAAAATCTGGCTCCCCAATTCTCCGTTTCACCGTTTCTATCTCTTCCTGCTGGACGATTTGCGGATCATGCGTGTAAGCTCGGCCCGGGTTTCATCGTTTAGGGGCAACTCTCCGCGCTCGATCTTGACAAAAGCGCCCAGCAGGATAGCGATCTTGGGTAAGCTGGCGGCATACAGCATTACATCCGGATTGACGCCGGCCACCTTTGGGTGTTGCAAATTGGTGATATCCACTACGACAAACGCGGATTTTTTATTTTAAATGGCGCGCCTGTATTCGCCGCGGAATTCCTTCTTGAGGACTGTTTCCAGGGCGTGGTGAAAATCCTGATCAAAGAACTCCCATAACGACGGATATGTCGGGCTCTGAGCTTTTTCAGGAGGGAAATCCCGGCAGCCGGTAATGAAGATCAGGAGTACAATTAGTGGTGCGGACAGTGTTAAACGAAGTATTTAATATTTATTTTTTTTCATGGGCAATCCTTTCATTCTTAGTATGCATATCAAAGCAATTTTTATTTGAGGCTATATCAATAAACTTTGGACCGGAGCGGGAGGTTGTCAAATGCGTAATAAGGGTTCGGATGGTTTAGAGTATTATAATCTTTAAGATTGTTGAGATGTTTTAGTTGGTTATTAATCGCTTAGAATTTTAGGATTGTCACAATTTTTATTCCTCGGTTTTATTATCCGAAAATCTGTATCCTAGGATTGTGAGGATGGAGTGGTTTTAGATTAGCTAACGCTATACACAAATTTTGAAAATTGTGCATGTCGGCTATAAGGGACAATCGCAAATTATTGCATATATCTTCTGGTAATTTTAAATATTTTCAAATCTCAAAAATGCAGATTCCAACAAAGACCAAGAATTAGATGACCTCCAGACCATTTGATACCACATTAAATCACAAGCCGGCAGTTTGTCCGTTAAAGTCGACTAGAAAGTTTGATAACTGCTATAATAATTTAACGTCTCGGAATTTCTATAACCATATGAATTTACAATAATTTTAATGGCAACTTCTATTTGTGCCATCACCATGGAAAGCGAACTAAGTTCGTCTACGGCAACATCAGTCACATGGCGGAGCGGTCACCAGCATCTGAAAAATTTGAGAGTACTGTTTTTCTACGGCCCATTTTGAAGCTGTCTTGCCTTTGCTGTCGGCAGCCCGTACATCCGCACAATTGGATAGAAGTATGCGCACGACCTCTTCATGACCCAGTTTGGCAGCTAGAATCAAGGGGGTGTTGTTTACATTATCCTTGGTGTTAACGTCGGCAGCTTGAAGATCCTGCAGAGCCTTTTGGTGACCGTTTATGACCGCAAACATTAAGGCGGTGGCAGCTGTATTGTTTCTGACGTTCACTTTCGCTCCACTGGTCAACAAGATATTCATGATGTCGCGGTAACCGAATTGGGCGGCCATCATAAGTGTTGTCCAACCCGCATTTTCCTGAATATCCACATTGGCACCTCTGGCAATCAATTCCTCTACAATTTGCTTATGCCCTTCATAAGTGGCTTTCATCAAGGCGGTCCAGCCATCTCGGTCTTTTGCATCAGCCGGCACACCCTGATCCAGCAATCCTTTGACTTTATCTATTTCACCTAATTCAGCAGCGCCTATCAGCTGATCGGAAAGCTTTCCGGCACAAACCCAACCCGCCGAAAGAATAAGATAGATGGACAGGAATACAATAAGGATTGAACGCAAAGCGGTGATGTGCGACATAGCCATCTTCCCTGAAGCAGACTAAATTTCAGAAGCACCGAATAATCAATCCGTGGGGGATTGTTCAGGACAATATTCTTCGATCAAAGTTTCCAATTTCTGCGAATACCCTTCAAGCCTGGCCTTGGCTGCTCCAAGTTCCTCGATCATCTGCGACTTTTCAAACTCCCTGGCCTCCACTTTCACCAGCATCATGCCAAAGGATTCGGCTAATTCTGCCAGAATGCTTGGATAGCGGCCTTTTTTAGAAAGTTCGAATAATCGTTCCGAATCTGCTTTGTCATATTTCCCGGATGCAATTTTTTTACAGCATGAATTCAGCATATCAAATAAATCCAGGTAATAACGTTCAAAATCCATTTCTATTTTCCTTTCATATTAAAGTTCCTGAATTGCCAGCCGTCTGGTCTACAGGTTTGAATATTAAAAGAAAATGAAGCTCCCCGCATCACGCTGTGGGGTATCAAAGCGAAATTGCGCCGTAGCCAAATCCGCCGTCGCAAAGCTATAGCGCGATAAACCCGCCTTCGCTCTAACGAGCTTCGGCGCGGTTCGCCTTGCCTTCCGATGTCGGGGCGCAGCCGCAGGTGAAGACCGATCATCCCTGCAGTCCGCGGACAAGGTAATCAGGCGAAGGCGAATAAAAACCGCGAATATCAGATTGGATAAACTAACATATAACGTGTTTTTCAGCGGCATGCAATAATGATCCTCGCCATAAAGGAAACAGGAGGATCTCTCCCGGCGAGCATATTATTTGCATATCCATCATACGGGATTATATTGTGCTAAAACCATCCACATGCGGAAAAATCCAAGCCACCCGCTCCGCGGGCGGTCGGTGACTCAGCAGTTAGAATGAGGTATTGGAGCGTTAACATGCAAAAACAAAATCTACTGATATCGGTTTTTATATTTATTATTATGGGCTTGCCGGTGATGGCCGAACAGAGTCCTGAAGAAATTCTGAATGCCATCATCAAGGTTAAAGCAACCATCCCGCAAGATGCCAGCACGGCACGGATATTGGGAACCGAGCGGGAAGGCAACGGTGTGGTCATCGATGACAAGGGCAACATTCTCACCATCGGCTATCTGATTCTGGAAGCCGAGACCATCGAAGTCACCGGCGTACAGGGCGAGCCGGTCAAAGCCAGCTTTGTGGCCTACGACTATAAAACCGGGTTCGGTATTTTAAGAGCCGAACCGCCACTATCTGTAAAACCCCTAAAACTGGGTCAATCGTCTCAGCTTAAAGAAGGCGATCCGATTCTGATGATCGGCTTCGGCGGATCCAAAGCGGTTTCGGGATCACGGGTTGTCTCCCGCAGCGAGTTTGCAGGCTACTGGGAGTATCTCCTTGAAGATGCCATCTATACGAACCCACCTTACCCCAATTATGGAGGCGCTGCACTCATCGACCAGAAAGGACGGCTTCTGGGGATCGGTTCGATTTACACCCAACTCAGCGTGCCGGGGGTTGGTATTATACCGTGTAATATGTCGATCCCGATTGATCTTCTCAAGCCGATTCTTGCCGACCTGATCGATAGCGGACGATCATCGAAACCGCCGCAGCCCTGGCTGGGAGTCCATGCCGACGAGGCCCATGGACGTGTTTTCATCATTCGGGTAACACCCGGAGGTCCCGCTGAAAAAGCGGGCATTAAACCCGGTGATATTATCCTGGCTATAAACCAAACCCCCGTTAAAGGGCTGGCTGATTTTTTCCGTCAGATCCGGGCTCTGGGACCCGCCGGTGTAAAAGTGCCGCTGAATATCCTTCAGGAAACACGGGTGCGTGACATCAGTGTGCAGTCTGCAGATCGTTACCAATTTTTACAAGTATCACGGCAGCCGAGAGAATAAGCCCGTCTCATTTCAATTGAAGCAGCGCAAGACTGAGATCCGGCCAATAGGTGATACACAGCACCGCCGCCAGCAGCACAATCATAAACGGAATCGTCGCTTTGTAAATTTCGGACACGGGCTTTTCAAAGCGATAACTGGCAATAAAAAGATTCATGCCGACCGGCGGCGTAAAGTAACCGATTTGCATATTGGCCAGGAAAATGATGCCCAGATGAATCGGGCTAATACCATAACTTAATGCAACCGGAAGAATCAGCGGCACCATAATGACCAGAGCAGAAAAAATATCCAAAATGGCGCCGAGCAATAACAGCAGCACATTGAGCAAGATTAAAAATGCGATTTTATCCCCGATATGTGCCTGGATCAGATCAAACAGCTTCATCGGAATCTCAGCGTCAATCAATAAATTGGCAAACGCCAACGATACCGCTAAAATCAGTAAAATCCCGCCGACCATCACCATCGATTCTCTCATAAAACCCGGGAGCTGCGATATTTTGATTTCTTTGTAAACAAACACTTCAACAACCAGAACATACATCGCCGTCACCGCCGCAGCCTCTGATATGGCCAGAAAGCCGCCATAAATTCCGGCGATTAAAAAAAACGGCAGCGGGAGTTCCCAGGCCGCCTCCCGCAGGGCAATCAGCGCTTCTTTTGCCGAAAACCGTGCAACCGGCATAACACGGGGACGATTCGCCAAAAGACTCCATAGCGACAGCAATACAACCATCAGCAGACCGGGCAAAAGCCCGGCTAAAAACAGATCATCGATAGCAAACGGCTGACCGATGCCCATCTGTTGAACAATCACGCCGTAGAGAATAAGGGGCAATGAGGGCGGAAACAGCAGCCCCAGGCTGCCAGAGGTGGTGATAAGACCCAGACTGAAATTTTTCCGATAGCCATCCTGCATGAGTGCCGGGTAGAGCAAGGCTCCCAGGGCAACGATAGTTACACCGGAGGCACCGGTGAAAGCCGTAAATAGGGCACAGGCAACCAGAGAAACAATGGCAAGTCCGCCCGGCATCCAGCCGATAAAAACCCGGGTCAATCTGACCAGTCGCTTTGATGTCTGACTTTGCCCCATCAAATAACCCGCAAAGGTAAACAAGGGCAGCGCCAGTAAAAGCGGTGTGTCCGCAATCCGATAAATTTCAATGGCAATTACCGACAGATCAACGCCCGAGATAAAAAAACCGAACATCGCCACTGCCAGGATGACGCTAAACAGCGGTGCGCCCAAAATGGCCAGCAAAGCCAGCAAAATTAGTATGATATAATTGGTCACCATTCCAGTCACAGGTGCATAGGACTATTTTTAAGATGACTTGTAGCGTTTCTTGTTGACAAAGAATTTGCACCCCGAAGGGCACAAAGTTCTCAAAATATTATTCTTCGTGATCTTCGTGGTTTAATTGGGTGTTTGGTTATTCGCCGGTGTTCTGTTTCAGGGCAGCATTAAATTGGATCAGGGACATCATTAAATAGCGCAAGGCCATCACGCCAAAGGCCACCGGCATAATCGCCTCGCACACCCAGACCGGCACCTGCCCGAAAGCAAGACCGCCATCATAAAACTCCACGACCACAAAACTGAAACTATAATAAGCCGCCAGGGCACATACCGCAGCAGCAAATAACTCCACAACGGCCTTAACCGGCAGGTTAAATCCTTTCGGCAGATAGCGTGCCACCAGATCAATGCTGATATGTTTGTTTTGCCGGGTCGCCACCATGGCACCGACGAGGCCGACCCAGAGCACCAGAATGCGAACCAGCATATCACCCCAGATAATTCCGGCCCCGAAGAAGTTTCGCAGCAAAATCTGTAATGCCGCCAGGCCGATCATCAGGGTCAAAATGGCCACCAGAATACCATCTTCGACATGGTTGAGGACCAGCCGTATTCGCGCAAGATGTGATACGATACCGTATCCATTCGCATTTTTATTCATTTTTTTCAGCCCTCAGGGAACGATAGGCCTCAAGATGGCCGTCCAAGACGCTCACCATTGTTTTTGATATAACGCCCGAATCGACCAGCTGCTGTGTTACCCTGGCGGCAACGGCAAACCAGCCCTCTTCGGCTCCAGGGGCCGGCTTGACAAATTGAATCCCCAAATTGCGTAAGACAGATAATGCCTCGATGTTGTCGGTCCGATTCTGGCGATCGATTTCTTGAAATACGCGCCCCATGGCATCTTGAACAATTTTCTGATCTTCGGGTGATATTTTTGAAAATACCTGTCGATCCACGGCCAGCAACCCGTAAACATAAGCCATCGGCAGCTCGGTCAGGTATTTTACCTGAGTATGCCACTGCAAAACGATGGCCCCAATGGGTGAGATCGTCACCGTATCAATAAGCCCGGTCTGCAAACTGGCCCGCACATCGGCAATGGATAACGGAATCGGTCTTATGCCAAAGGCGTGCATGGCTTCCGAAATGGTCGCATCGTGGTCCGGAACCCACACTTTCTGGTTGCGCAACTCCTCAATGCTGCGTATGGGCGCATTGGACATCACATAGGCAAATCCGCCTTCAGCCAATCCGAAGGTTACAAACCCGCCCTTTTCAAATCCGGCCATCAGTATAGAGTCCATGCGCTCACGCACATAGTCGATTTCCTGCAAAGATCGGAACTTCAACGGCAGAGAATATACCTGAGCATCGCTGAAGACTTTTTGTAAGCTGCCGCCGGTCAGCGCGCCCCCGTGCAACTGACCGGCACGAATCTTACGCATGACGGCCTTATCGTTGCCCATGACGCCGCCGGGATAGAATTTAATCCGCACCCGATTGTCGGTCTTTCGCAAAATCTCTTTGGCCCCTTCCCGCATCTTTAGCATCCACGGGGAGCCGTCCGGCGAAAGGGTAGCGATTTTAAGTTCCAGGGTAGCAGCCGGCGCCGCCGGCGACAAAAAGAAGATCACAAGACTTATAATCCATATGAATTTAAGCATTTTAGATTTAACCATCTCTCTCTCCTTCTAAAAATGCGACCGGATGCTGCTTTTAGCCTGAAGCGTCGGTCCTGCGGCCGGAAGCAAGATATAATTTGTATTCATCATCATCATAAGGAACATCCCAGATTATACCGCTTTCCATAATAATGTTCCCAATGACGGAATTGCGGCATAAGGGGTTGTAGAAAAAAACGCTTGAATACCGGAACGTTTTTTTGACAACCACTATAAGTCGTTTCGGGCTTCACTTCCTTGCAGATAAAATACACTTTCTGCTACCATTTGCAGGGTTTAGAATGCGGCCGGTTTAAAGAAAGCAATGCTTTGGTCCGGTCTGTTGCTATCGAATGCAGCAAACAATGAAGAGGTTTGCGGCGGTTATGTTGACTAACAACCGGAAAAGCGATAACTTTAATTAGTTTCCATCCGTATTCATCTGCTAAAAATATTTGAGGTTATTCGCATGCGCAAAACAATTTATCTTATCCTGCTGATGGCTGTTTTTTTCATGGGCACCGGCAACCTGTATGGCGCTGATTTAAAAGATGGTTTTTTCGATCTCGCCTGGAAAACCAACCTGTCACAGATAGATGGGTTTAGAAAGATATCGGAAAATGTGAACGTTAGTTATTTTATCAATCCTAAACGCGCCTATAAAATTGCGGATGTAAAAATTATGGATGTGCTTTACGGCAGCTTTGCCAATCAATTTTTCGCCGTCTACATCAATATTCACGCCATCGATGTTTTTGCCCAGCTCAGAAGACATATCAACCACAAATACGGCCCGCCCAAAATCAAAATAATTAAAATGGGGCAACCCGACCAGCAAAAAATTTACCAGTGGAAGTATAAGAAAACCAAGATTAAACTAAAAATCCATGAGAACAGAGACACGATGAAATTGGCGTTTTATTACACCCCCATATCCGCGCAGGTAAATAAAGCCCAACTGGAAGCCTTTCAGGAAACCTATAAAAAACCGACCTTCCCCCTGGATAAAACCCAGAAGCAACAGGCGGAAGAGTTGAGGGATCTGATGAATTTTTAATGATTCTCAAATCGCCTACCCCTGCAAGATCACGGCCCCTTTCCTTCCTGGGATACCAATTGAATCTTTTCCGTTATTTCATTTAAAATCAGCTCGACTCTGGCCCGCCGAATTTCCATAAATTCTTGCGGAAACCATTCCGCCGGCGGTGGCAGCAATGCCTGGCAAATTATGGGTATCATAAAACCAATAACCACCCCCAAAAGAACCGCAGCAGCGATCATACCGGTAGTGTATCTCAAATAATCACCCCTGTCGAAGAACAGAGTCGGCCTGAGCACCATCAGCAGATAGGTAACACCCGAAGCCAGCAAAAAAAGTAGAAGAACCTTTCTGGAAGAGCGTTTCTCCATGCGTTTATTATGTTTATATTTGAGTTCTTCAACGCGATTTTTAAATTTTATACAGTCCTGGGCGCGGTACCACCTGAATGCTCTTTCGGTCCACTCCTCACAAAAGCCATCCGGTTGGTCAATGGTGGGGACAAAGATGGTATCGATGGTGGCACCCAGCAGATAAAAAGAGAAACCACCGACGAGCAAATAAAACAGAAGAAAAAGCTGTAAATGTTTTTCAAGAAAATTTATGTTAGCTAAATATAACCGTCTTTTCGGTATTCGTCACCATTGCAGCGTAAATTTTTTTTCCAATAGGGAATAAGACCCAATAGTCTGAGTTGACACACCCACTCTATTTTCATATGTTTTGAGCAATCAACTCGGGAAAGCGTAAGCGATTAAAAGGATAAAAGAAGAACGGTGTCATGCGATACGGAGCAATGAATTTTCCCATAAAACCGGTAGGCCAGGAGCTTGAAGATATCGCTTCTTTGGGGTTTGATTACATCGAACTGACGATGGATCCCCCCCAGGCGCATTATACAACCATCAGGCAAAAGATGGATTCAATTTTAAGCGTTTTAAAATCTCATTCGATGAACGTTATCTGCCATCTTCCGACCTTTGTGTCCACCGCTGACCTGACCGACAGCATCCGCGAAGCATCGTTGCAAGAAATGTTTAATTCACTGGAAGTAGCTGCCGAGCTCGGTTCTCTAAAAGTCGTTTTGCACCCCGGCCACATCGGCGGACTGGGTGTTTTTGTCCAAGAGACCGCGCTGGCCTATGCGAACGACAGTCTGACGGCCATCATCGGCCGGGCGGAAAAGCTGGGGCTCTGTGTTTGCCTGGAAAACATGTTTCCCAGATGCCGGGCGTTTTTTGAGCCCGCTGATTTTGTTGAAATCCTACAGCGCTTTCCGAAACTCAAGTTAACCCTGGACACCGGGCATGCCAATATCGGCACCCGGGGCGGCCGGCGCATTTTGGATTTTATCAAACAATTCGGCCAGCGCATCGGCCACCTTCACGTCAGTGATAATTTTGGAAAGCGGGATGATCATATACCGCTGGGCGCGGGCACAATCGATTTTTCAAAAATTGCAAAGGCCCTGAAAAAATGCGGGTACGAAGATACCGCCACGCTGGAGATATTTTCAGACGACCGCCGGCAGTTGCAGGAAAGCCGGGATCGGTTTGATGAGATCTTAAAAACAGCTGATCAGAATCGTAAAGGATAACCGAACATGGCATTTTTAATCATCGCATTGGACATGAAAGTGACCTCCTGGGTGAAACATCTCAGCATGCTGGACCCGGGCATCGATATTCGCATCTGGCCGGAGGTCGGTGATCCGGACGATATTGAGTTTGCGTTATGTTGGAATCATCCGCAGGGCGAATTTAAGAAATATAAAAATTTAAGATGCATCGCATCCCTGGGTGCCGGGGTGGACTACCTCATGCGCGACCCGGATCTACCTGCAGATGTGCCGGTCACGCGGGTGGTGGAGCCTTCCATGGCGCAGTCGATGAGCGAATATGCTGTTTTAGGTGTACTGAACTACTGCCGCCAGTTCGATTCCTACCGCATGGATCAGTCTCAAAAAAAGTGGCAGCCCCGGATACCTCTGCTGGCCGCCAATATGCGTATTGGCATCATGGGCTTAGGTCAGCTCGGCAAAGATGCAGCTAAAAAACTAAGCTATCTGGGTTTTCCGGTTAGCGGCTGGAGTCAAACGCCAAAGGACATCGAAGGGGTAAAATGTTTGGCCGGAGAGGACGCGCTGGATGATTTTTTATCTCAGACCCGCGTTCTGATCTGCATGCTGCCCTTGACTCCGGAAACAAGGGGCATATTAAGCCATAAAACATTTGATAAACTGCCCGCCGGCGCCTACGTGATCAATGTGGCCCGGGGACAGCATCTGGTCGAAAAAGATCTGCTCGCTGCCCTGGATTCAGGGCAATTGAACGGCGCCTGCCTGGATGTATTTGAGGTCGAGCCCCTGCCCGAAGACCACCCGTTCTGGAGCCACCCCAAAATTATTGTCACACCCCATATCTCCAGCATTACCTATCCCAAAGCGGTCGCACCCCAGATTATTGATAACTATCATCGAATGAAATCCGGAAAAGCACTTCTGCACCGGGTGGACATTAAGCGAGGCTATTAGCCCAACCTCCATCGATGCGCCCAGGCGTTTCGGTTAATCGGAAATGACCTTGAATCGGGATATCAAACTTTCAAAATCAGCCCGGGGAATCTGTTGCCAAGGTGCGGCAGGCCTAAACTGTATCGTTGATTTTGCATCCGGGGAAAAGAACTTCCCGGACTGAAGATCGGGCTTGATGAGCCGGTATTTAAACTCATCTCCCAGGTCCAGTATGAGGTCTAAATCGTCGTGATCTTCAAGCAGCTCCACCAGAAGTATGTTTCGTATGCGGCCGCTGCCTTTTAGGTGGCGCTGGCCTTGTGGTGCTGCAAAGACTTCAATAAAGGCATCTTCGATCACAATAGCGCGCTCGTCCGGTGCAATGATAAACGCCTGTTCCACTGCATATTCGCCTTC
>Ga0255055_10001637_pt1 | contig 16207 bp, 41 predicted proteins | sample JV7_2_27_MG_FD_188633 | JGI IMG/M metagenome (GOLD analysis project Ga0255055, IMG submission 188633) | Seawater microbial communities from Jervis Inlet, British Columbia, Canada - JV7_2_27 | ecosystem: Environmental > Aquatic > Marine > Inlet | place: Canada: British Columbia | collected... | reverse complement strand
CCTTCTGGAATGACGGGCCTCGGAATGGGCCACACGAGCCCCTCGGGCCTCTCATCCGAGATTCCGTTCTCACGGTCAGCCTCCCTGAGCCTCGTGCCGAAGCACTCCAGGTTATCGAGCGTCTGCTCTTCCATAAGCTCGTTGGCGAGGAACTCACCGTTGAGGTTCGTGGGGCAGCACAGTGTAAGCAATGTCCTAGCCTGCTCTTCAGTCCACACCGAATGAACGGGTAAGAAACCTTTGTCGCAGGTACGACCGTACCTAACAACAACTGCTCAGAATATTTTGATTGGCTTGCTTAGATCAGACATCGCAGCTCCGTCGTTTGAATTCGTCAAGAATATCGTCTCGAGCTTTGTCGCTAAGCGGCCCTTGCCTTTCACTCGGCGTTACAAGGCTCGGCTGGACAAGGTTTTTCGCATACGGCAATCCGGTGACCATGATTGTCAGGCAGGACCTGCTGATCGGATATACGCGGTGCCAGGTCTTCGTGCTGGTCATCTCGTAGGCGCTTCCCTGCCTAAGAGTAGTTCGGCACAAGGTGACAACCTTGCCTTCGCTTGGCTCCTCCCCCATGCCCACATCCATATAGCCAACGCTCTGTCTGTACATTCCGCTTACTATGCTGACCGCACTTGGCCAAGGGTGAGCGTGCCAAAGTGCCTCATCTTCATCGCACGCATGAATTCGGTGCAGCATGACGCGACAGCTCGGGTTAGCCTGTTTCCACACGCGTTCAACGTGCGGCAGGTGATAGTCCACGTCCATCGTATTCCACGAGTCGTTCGGCTCCCTGAGGAGTCTCGACAGGTCGTTTATTTCGATATTTTGCAATGCTCTAAGCATTATCTGCTTGCTCTTCTAGCCTTTGCAGGTGCTCGCGCTCGACGCGGACAGCTTTTTTGAACGCATCCTCAGAGTAACCTCTTCTGAAAACCTCTGCTCGATATTTAATCCTGTCGTCATGGAAGCAGGCCATGGCGCTCCTATCGTGTCGATAGGATGCTGCGGTCATCTCGATCCGAACAGCCGCGGCGAGAAGGTCTTCATAGCTCATCTCCGAGATGGCGGAGGTTTGGGGTGGGAAGAACTCGCCGATTTTTACATCCCCGTACTCATCCAGAATCCCTGGTGTTGATGCGGCGGTCTCCATTAATGTGTCGAGAGCGACAGCTAGAGCGTCTGGATCGGTACAGTCGTCGTCGTACCCAACTTCAATTGTCAGTGTTACCTTTCGTCTCATATGCTCTCCTCTGCTGGGAAGCTGAATTCTAGCTCAATTTTAGGGAACGCAGACTTAATATACTCTTCTGGCGGCAAGGTGAGGCTCGGGAACCAGGCGTCATGCACGAGACCGTCTATGACGGCAACCATGTGGTAGCTCCACTCCAGGCCCTGGCACTCCAGGTCTCCCTTGATGTACAGGATTCTAATCCTGTCCTCGCCAATCCAGCGCATCATGCCGTCGACTAGATCGCCGCAGATACCTTCGTAGTCGTCGAGCGATTCGTCTTTATATTCGAGGTATGCCAACGCGAGGTTACGGACTTCACCCATCATCAGGCGCCTGCAGCTTCATCTATCTCCGCATAGATGTCGATGTTCTGAAGCGTCGAGATAAGCCCGTCCAGGTCGTCGCCGAGCATTTGCTCGGCCTCGAGTCGAAGGTCCTTGCGTATGGTAATCAAATCCTTATCGTCCTTTTCCGTATAGTGCGAGCAGGCATTGCATTCGAGGATGCAGACGATCGTCTTTCCGAACTTCCATCCTTCGAGTTCCAAATCCTCGCGTAGCAGTTTTGGAATGGAGGTCTTGTCGCTCTCGGCGAATTTACGAATCAGGAGATGAGATGAGGAATCGTCCACTCCGTCCCACGTTTCCGCCGCGAGGTCGAACAAAAGATGGTGATGGTCCCACGGCTCCGTACAGGTTGCGCATTTGATATCCATTTATTCTTTCTCCTGTAAATCGATGAAGGCACGGCGAAGGGTATTTACCGTGTTAGTAATCATTGATTGCACTTCGCCATCCGTCAGAATCATTGCTGCCCGATCGCTTTCCCATAGATCCTGCGAACTCCACAGATTGCCAGCTTCATTCGCGGGCACGGGGTAGCAGTTCCAGATGTCGTCATCTCGCAGCTCGCCGACGACCATTAGCACGATGGTGTCATCGGAGAACTCGGGGTGGATGAGTCCTTGGGTGAAGTTCCAGCCTCCATCCGAATCACGCCAGTCAAGGCGTGAAGCTCTGACTATAAATCGGTCCCCAACCTTGGTTAGCAGTGCGTAGGGAGACTCATGCGAACTTGCCATCAGTCTTCCTCTTCCTCGTCAGCCCTGGGGTCGACCCAATCGCCGCTCTCGAGCGTTTCAGCAACGACATCCCAGCCTTCAGATCTAGCCCACCGTGCCATGGCTTCGCATGCCATTTCGTATCCGTCGTGTTCAGCTCTCCTCTTTTGACGCTTCATGAAAGCGTCTAGTCGCTTTTGGACATCGATGGGTCTGCTGATATCTGTACGCCGAATGTCGAGACCATTTACACTGTCTCCGATTATCTCGGTTCGTCCCTCAATGACGTCGCGGATATTTTGGACGGTGATTTTGTCGCCATCGATCATATCGAACACGGAGATGATGTCACCGCGTTCTGCTGCATCTCGCATGAGGGCGGTGAGCGCACTTCCGGTGACGGACAGTGTAATGGTTTCTGTTTTTGCTTCAGACATCGCCGTCTTCCTCGTCGTCTTCTTCGCCGGGATCTTCCCAGGTACCGTCTTCGAGTTCATCGGCCACGGTGGTGTGGCCTTCAGATTTTGCCCAGCGGGTAATGCCTTCCAGGGCATCTTCGTATCCGGCTCGGTATGCGCCCTTCCGAAGATTCTTCTCACGGTTCTCGACTAGCGCCTCGAAGTCAATGGGTGGATATTGCGTGGTGGCTCGGATGCCGTAGCCATTTTCGTCATCCCCGAAAATTTCAGCTTGGAGCTGAATGATGAGGCGCACGTTTTCCACACTGGATAGGCACTCGGGGATGAGGTCGAAGAGGGTGATAATGTCCCCTCGTTCAGCTGCCTCTCTCATGAGCCCGGTAAGGGCATCGCCGTGAATTTTCATATACAGCGGTTTTGATTCTGGTTCAGACATATTGTTTCTCCTGAAAAGTGTACCGATCCCTACCACTACTAACCAGGTACCCTAGGCTCTGGCTTTCGTTCCACCCTCCCTTTTAACCCGGCTGTCAATCAGTCTGTACTGACTGCTGCCCCCTGGGTTCATAACCCCCAGGGTCTCGACTTTTTTCGCCGGTCCTCGGTCACGCGTACACAAACTCTATTTTGATTCTTCGTCTTGGGTCTCGGGCTCTTCGTCGGGATTAGCTCGACGCTTAACCTCTTTGGTCAGCTTGCCCATAAGCTATACCACCTTATCGGTGGGCTTGACTCCGTCCAATTCGGATCTGTCGATCATCTTACCGACTGCCTTGATTTCCGCTTTGAGCTTCAGGTCTGACAGGCACTTTATGTCTTTGTCGTTCATTGCTTTTCCTCGCTGCCTTCGTACTTTTCTTTGAGCCTTAGATAGAGCTGACGTTCAGCCTTCTCCTTGTCAGCCTTGTTTATAGCATCCGAGCGTAAGGCGATCTCCTCTTTCATCGAGTCGATGTCGATGCGCTCTGCAAACAATACGATGTGAGCAGACAGGACTCCTACGCGTCCGCGTGAAAGGAGCGGCTCCATGCTCCCGTCCGGATCGAGGTCGACGGTGACGCTGCCAGGTCCCCAGACGCGGGTCTCCCACTTGTCTGGATCTCCCCAAAGAATCTCCTTCGCCTCGAGCTGGGCGTCCTCGAGGTCTTGAGAGAAAAGGGTGATGACCTTCGAGTCGCCCAGGGTGTACCCAGATTTTTCTCCCTCGAGGATTAACTGGTAGGGGTAGTGAGGCATATCTTTTCATTCCCGGCTTCGATGTGGCGATTCAGGTTTTCGATTCGTTCTTGGTGGTTCATTAGGCTTTCTCGATCTCTGCCTCAATCGCGTCGAGTATTTTCGTTGTAATATGGTCAGCCGCAGCAGACCTCGCAGCAGCATACGCAGCATACACAGCAGTATCCGCAGTAGCATACACAGCAGCATACGCAGCAGCATACGCAGCAGCAGCAGCAGCAGCAGCAGCATACGCAGCATCCGCAGCAGCATACGCAGCAGCAGCATTCACAGCAGCAGCATTCACAGCAGCATACACAGCAGCAGCAGCATTCGCAGCATTGCTCGCAGACCTCGCAGCAGCCCTCGCAGCCCTCGCAGCAGCCCTCGCAGCATCCCAGTTTTTCGCGGGGACATGGTCGCCGGCAATGCTCTGGTCGAGGAGGCGGAGTACGGGTTCGCAGGCGGCCTTGTTGTGCTCCAGGCACGATTCTAAGGCGATTTTCCTGGCTACAAAGTCAAGGCGGGACCATTGGTCGTCGGATAGCGTGCGCCAACGGGAGGCTAGATTTGCATAGCGCCGGACCATTACCGGCCAAGCCTCCTCGCTTCCGGCGTCGTCCATCCAAAGTGTGAGATGAGCAAGCCACTGGGGCATGACTGATGCCGGGCATCCGGACGGTGAATGGCCCTGAGAGCTTTCCGGAGATAGCGCGGCAAGTAGGCAGGCTCGTTCATGGCCGTCGCCCCATTCCTTGCGAAGGAGTGTCCCGGCTTCGATGTGGCGATTCAGGTTTTCGATTCGTTCTTGGTGGTTCATTAGGCTTTCTCGTGACCTTTCCATTCAAACCGCCTCGTACTTGCCGTCTTTGTTTTTCATGTGGATATCGGTGCATCCCGCATTCGGCATACCGAAACAATCGAGAGGCTCGAATGGGTCTTCGCCAACATGATAGCCGGCGTAGTAAAGAACGTCGTCACCGTCGTACATATAGAAGTGTTCAACTTCCATACCTTCGGGCTTTTTGCCTTTAGCTATTGCTCGAAGGATGGCCTCATCGGATGCTGAGATATTTCTCGGCCCGACCGTTCCCTCAGCGTCGCCGTTTTCGATGTAGTCTTTTGTGATGATAAACATGTTGCTCCTAAATATCGGCTTTACCTTCGCACCAATCAATTGCCTGGGCAAGTGTTTTGATATATTTACTCTCAACTCCGCTCGTCCCAGGGTGGATGCTGGCCTTGAAGATTCGATTGCTCGACTCTTTGGTTTTGTCAGAAATCGTGGCAGTCATGCCGCCCGCCTTGCCGTGCAGGCACAGTGTCCCCTGGTCGCCGATTGACCAGCCGGACCAGTCTTTCTCACGGAGTATATCGACCACGTCAGGCACGTACTCGTACTCCTGTGCGTCGGAGCCGCACTCCCTGCACACGAGTTTAAGCTCCTCGGGAGAGTGCAGCACGTCAACGCACTCGGTCACTGTTTTGATATATTCGCCGTCTTCGTTGCATAGCCACTCTTGTATCACCTTGGCATTGTTGGCCAAGAAATTGCTGCTATGGTCCGGATTCTGTGAACATCTATATTTGATACCCATGATGCTCAGTCTCTCTCATCCAGTCCGACGCGCGCCTCTCGACACTCTTCGAGTAGGGGCTCGAGCAGACCGTTTTCAGCGAGCACCTTGAAGATCCTCGGCAGAGATATGACTGGGCAGCTCACGCTGAAAATAGCCTCGAAGTCATCCTCTTCCAAGATGGCTTTTCTGGTCTCGGCGTCCAGGGTCTCAATCGGTATGATGTTCGCGTGGTCGAAGCTCAGAATTTGCTCTCCACCCGTTTCGTCCATTACCAGGTATTTTATTTCTTTTGTCATTGGTCACCCATATTATTTGCGAGAGCATCGACGACGGTCTCGACGCCCTCTAGGTACGCCGGGTTTGCGATATCGATTCCGGCGGTGGCGTGCGCCAGTACCAGAGCTTCGATGGTGTGCATTGCCGCTCGAAATACTTCCGTGTCGTCTTTGCAGATGAGGTCTGACCTAATTTCCCAGGCCTCACCAGGAGTGACGACGATTCCGTAGCAGTTTGTGACTATCTTGTTCACGTCTTCACCGACCACTCTGACTCGCAGAAAGTCATGTCGCGAGCCCGCTTTCCAGTTATCGAGCATCCAGCTCCATTGCCCACCATGAATTCGCTGAGCCCGGAGTCTTCAAATATGCTCTCGATGAACGTGTCCGAAGCAAAGGTGCCCACACCCTTGCGAGGTGTAAATGCGGTCCCCACTACAATCCGGTCGTCAGCATGGGGGTCTTCTAGCCAGATGTACGCTCTAATTTTCCCGATAGGAGCACCCAATGGGCCGAGTTCGGCGAAGTTCTTGAATCGCAGGAACGCGTGCGTGATTTTCTTGCGCCGCTTGATAAGCTTCTTGTGGTACTCGAGCGCCAGCTGATCTCGTTCCCCAATCCATTCGAGTACCTTTTGAGGAGATTTGCAGCTTGGGTGTTTCCTGATTCTTATCATGGTCTAGCCCTCCTCCTCGACTGTATGCGTTCCTGCCTCGCATCCCCAATCGACGTCGACCTCCCAATCTTCGCCTTCGTAATTGCAGTAAACTTCCTTGAGGTCGATGTCGCCTTCGCTCTCGGCTTCAACGGTTACGTCTACCTGCTCGCGGATCATTCGGGCCAGTGTTACTGTGAATTTCTTTTTAGCCATCTTCTTCTATCTTGTCGTGGGTCTTTATGGACACATCGAGTGCGATCGGGTACAGGCGGCGAATCTCCTCATCCGTCACATCCATGATGCCCTGATTTTCCGCCCTTAGCTTCAGTGCAGTTCTAAACGCCTCTCCGAGAATCCCATCGTCAACAGCGAACTGAAGCCGAGACTCATCGAAGACGGTAAGTTCTAGCGCGATTTTCCTGTCGCGCATTGGCATTGTGGATGGGTCGATCATCAGATGATCCCCATTTCGGCGAAGCTGCGATAAGAGTTGTCGCTAACGATGATGTGATCTAGCACAGGTATTCCAACCATTTTGCCGATATCCTTCATGCGATGAGTCAGTGCAATGTCGGCGTCACCAGGCACTGGGTCGCCGCTTGGGTGATTGTGGACCAGGATGCACGCGTGTGCTCCTGCGCGAATCAGTGGTCGAAACAATTCACGTGGGTGAATCTCGACTTGAGTCAATGTGCCGATGCCGACAACTTTTTCATATCGACACCGTTGGCGAGCGTCCAGTCCTAGCACGACGAAGTGCTCTTGGGTTGCACCTCGGAGCCGCTCTATCATGTACTTTGCCACGGCGCTCGGGTCTACGAGTGCTTCGCGCCATGGTAAGCGCGAGGCGGCGATCCTCCTTCCCAGCTCGACGCTTGCAGCTAGGCGTGCAGCGGATGCCGGGCTAATCCCATCGACCTCTTGAAGCTCCTGGGACATAACAGAAGAAAGAGAATAAATAGGATGGGAATCATGAACGCGTCTAGCTGTAGACTCATCAACGCCTAATGCAAGCGCATAAATCTCGACGTCGGACATGTGCTTAGTCCCATACGTGGTGAGCTTTTCTCTAGCTTTGCTTGCGGTCATGGTTATCCTTATCGTTGGCGATGCGTAGCTTTTCAGCTGCAACCATGCCTTCGCGTATGCCGTCTCGAAGGCCTTTGTATATGGCGCTCTCGATTCTGCTCTCCTTTTCCCCAAAGGAATCTTTCACCAGTGCGGTTCTAACCGACTGTCCAATGGTATCCCTCCCGGTACCCAGGGCGACTCTAATCGCTTCAGCGACATTATTGAGGCCGGCTTCAACTGCTTCTGATTCTTGGGACATGGCTATTCCTCTTCATACCCGTCGAACCACGCTCCGTGCTTGGCGGTCCTCTCATCACCCTCTGGTGAGCACGTATCGCTCGCGGCCTCAGGGTTTCTGCAGTGTTCTTGAGCTTCTTCCAAGGTAAGCCCTTCACGGATCTCCTCCCTATGCCCAGGGCTCGCGGCGAAGAATCTGATGATCTTGTATGTGCTCATTCTACTTTTTCCCTCCAGGCCTTCATCTTATCGTCTAAGAAGTGCCATGAATCCACGAAGTCGATATCGTCGGCTGTAACGAATATCGCTCCACCTCCGAATTCTCCCACTTTGGGTTTGGACGAGGTTGCCGCCCACGAGATGTGGAAGCTATCTTCGGGTCGTCTTGCGACGAAGAGTTCCTGGACGAGATTGGCTACGTGCCATGGATCTCCTGATTCATCGGTGTAGAACCATGCCTCACCCTCTTTGAATTCCACGTTGAATGAAAGTGACTGGTCGTATTCCACGCCGTATTTGTCAGCTACCTTCAGATAGTCTTCTCGGTCAATCTCCTGCTCACCGGGAGGGTCTTCAAAGTTGGCTATCCTTTTCTTGAGCCACTCGACGTCGCCGTCGTCGACGGTGAGGATTTCACTGAATTCTGTATAGTTGTTTGCCATTACGCATCCCACCGAATGAACTTGTCTGCGAACTCGTAGTAGAAAGTTTCGCAGTAAGGAAGTTTGTAATCATCGAAGTCGATTTCTCCGCCATGACCAGTCATAGCCATGGCTAATTCATGACCAAAGTCGTATGGGGTATTGAACTCATTTTTGTAGCGCTCAAGTAGGTCACTAATTGAGATCTTATTTTCTTGCTTGAGGAGGCGAACGCGCTCGGCGCAATAGGTGTAGACGCTCTGGGGCGTGTCGGGTGCGATGGTGAGGAGCTGGCATCCTCCTGGGTAGTGGGCGCTCGGGTCGCTCTCGGACTGCTCTTCGGACTCGCTGGCCCAGGCGAGGGCCCACAGCGTGCGGGCGAAGCCACGGGTGACAGCGGTCTCGCTATCTGCGTCGCCCAGGACGGACTGCATGTGCGCCGTGAGTTCTTTTAGTTCCTCGAGGTTTTCTGTGCGGTCGGGGTTCATGGCGCACAGTTTAATGTTGGCCAGGGCGCGCTCGAATGTTTCTCGCGGGACGGGGTGATTGGCGCTGCCGCACGACGAGACCGCGTAGATGGGATCACCCATCGAGCTGTGCCAGCTTTCTAGACGTGAGGCCAGGTCGCGCGGTACGAGGATTTTTTCTTCTTCACTCATTCTTTATCCTCAAGCAATTCATCGGCGAAGTAGGTGCCATCACCTTCGGCTGACCTGACGACGTACTGATACGGAACCGTCTTGTCGTCGTTGCAGTCTTCGATCACGGTTCCTTTCGTGATGTACTTTTGGCCAAAGTAAACCCTGACCTTGGTGCCATTTTCAAACTCTGCGTTCTTGTCTCCGATATTCATGACTCATCACCCTCGTTAAAAAACTTCGCAGTCACGCCGTCGCGCCTGGCTTCCTCGCGACATTCAGGCATCGTATTCCACGGGTACAGTACGCCTCCGTTTTCTCCGTCCTCCGAGTACCCGCGCCGCCCGTCGTATTGCCTGAGAGCTGAATTCCACCTCTCTATGTCGCCGCGATATTTATAGACTCGATCAACCATATACCGTATCGCCGAACACGCAGCACTGCACGAAGATGTCGCCCGTAATCGCGTCGTCGTTTTCGTTGATGAAGTCCGCCCAGTGCTCTGGGAATTTCTCGGACATAGCTTGGACCCCGCGGTGCAGTGCCGCGCGGTCCAGGATGTACTCCTTATCATCTTCTTCGTGATCGACAATAACCACCATCCCTCCGCACATGGCAGCAACGTAACACTTGCGTACGTCATCCCAGGTTTTGCGATCCTCGGGCGTACACCATGACCAGTCAGACTCGTCTGGCATTATGGTCTTCCAGCCCGCCCAGCAGCTCGTCATGTTTCCATCGAATGCCGTGCAAAGTAGGTTGCAGATTTGCTGCGGTGTAACCTTGGTGGGGACTGTGAAATCGAATTTACTTTCTTCCATATTGAATTCCTTATTTGAATCTCGGTTCGCCTGCTTGATTTGCCAGGCCGTCAAAATCGCTTGCTCGTTGCTCGAGCCATGCTGCGCAGCTCAGCCAGCCTTCATGTCGCTCGATTCTGTCCGGCGGGGACATGGGGCCAATTTTGTATCGCACACACCTCGCATCCGCCTCGTCACGAATGGACTTAGCAAAAATTCTGTGGAGCTTTGCGGTTAGGCGGTAGCGTACTATGGCGAATCCTCGCATCATTCATTCCTTGCTCGAATGGTCTTCTTACCGTGCTCAACTGCGATGTCGACATGGAAAACATCGGCGTTAACAAGGTCCCATCCGGCATCCGTGATATTTCTGAGCAGGTCTTCGACGGAGGCCCTGACCATATCTTGGAAGTATCCGTCACGTCCGATTGATGTGAAGTCTTCCTCGTCTTTGTAGGAACATCCGCCAAGATAGTCTACGCCTTCAAATCCGGCCCACAAAGCCTTTACGGTTACCTGCGCCCAGGCCCAGACTTCTCCGTAATCTAATCTGTCGATAATTTCCTGCTCAACTTTGCTGTCAAACTCATCGTCGCCGGACGCCATGGCATTACCCCTTACCGGCATATCATCTTGTTCGACTATGAGTTTGAAATCGACTTCTAGTGGTTTGAATTTGCGCATTACTTATTCCTTTTGGTTCTCTTGACCAGGCATTCGGTGAGCGTAAAGGCTACGCCAAGTAGTCCCCACCATCCGATGGCGATGTAGTCAGTCAGTCCCATAGTGGGGATGTCTTCGCGCTCAGGCATCGTTCTTGTTTATCCACAACAGCATCCAGTAACCACCGCAAACTACGCCGATGGAAAATGAGGTGAGCAAGGCGGCTAAAATCATTCGGGCCAGACGGCAGCGACGGCGTTGTTGATGTGCTCGATAAATCCGCCCTTGATTTTGTCAGACGCTTCCATCCATAACTCGATCTGCGACACCTCGCACATCTCGGGGAGCGGGATGCATTCGGCCAAGATAACGACGAGAGATTTGGACGCCCAGTCGCCGGGGTCTTCTCCACCGATGTAGGTATGCTCCTCGATGCGGCTCTTGGCTTCATCGGGATTCCCATCGACGTAATCGCCAAATACGTCTAATAATGCTTTCCGCGTCTCTTCTAAAATTCTTTGTTTATTCATTGGTTTGATCCACATTTCTCTATCATTAGTTTCATCATCCGATGAAAGATAGTATTATGAGGCCGACGCTGCCTCGCGCACCATCTCCATACATACGCATACTCTTGGTCCCACTCGCACTCCCCGTCGCAGCACCTATCGACGCTAATGTTGTCGAACTTCCGTCCACTCCGGACGAGGGCTAGCTTCCATTCGTGGTCGCAATGCTGGCAGGTCATGGGCTGCGCATCCTCATGGTCCCTCTGCTCGCAAACGACTTCTTCGCAGGCAGGACACCAGATGTTGAAGACCATGACATCGCACCAGCTTTCGCAGCCAGGGCACGGAGAGTGCCCACACTTCTTGCACTTCGGCGCCTTTGCCGTGGGTTGAGATTTGCTGCGCCAGGAAGGGGCGGCGCAAATTTTTGGTGGCTCGGACATAGTTAGCTTGAGCTTTCTACATTCCGAGCTGTACGATATCGATTGCCCAGCTGCCCAGTGCGTTAGTCTGGATGTAATAGGTTCCGGCCCTAGCTTGGAAAGACGATCCGGGTCCGGGCCCCGTCTGGTTCGCGGGGACACCGATCGCCGCCTCTCCACCATTGGCATCGTAGAGGTATATTCCAAAATAGTCGCCGTCGGCTGTCCACTGGATCTCCCAGTTCGACTGGACTGTGAAGGGGCGCATCGTCGATGCGCCTTTGCCTGAGAAGCTTTTGATGGTGACATCCTCCTTGGGAGGAGGGGGTGGCGCCGGTGCCGGTGCTGGCGCGGGAGTTTGCTCTTGCTGCGCATCTCCGTAGATTTCAGCGATGCGCTGATCGACCGCTTGCTGGGTGGCCGCGGCTGTCCTGGATTCTTCGTCGCCCAACTTGGCGACAATGACCACGACGACACAAAGCACGGTGACGGCGATGAGGGTGGATGTGATTACGTTTTTCATGATGTTGTTCTCTTTTTTGTTGGCCTTATAGGCCGCGGCGGCGACCCGGCAGTTGGTGAAAGCCAGAATCGCAAGTAGGCGCTAACTGGAGATGGATCGACCGGGGCCTTTTGTTTATGGGATTTCGGCGCATCAGCCATTACTTTCTCTCTCTTCCGACTCGTGGCAAAATATGCAGTCTTCGTGGCAGGGGTCTTCAAAGTAATTGTACACGCACGTCCCGATGGGACCGGAGGGGCATTTACATTTACCTGGAACGATCATGTTGCGCACGTCCACCCCGCTTTCCGTGAGTATGGAGTTGTAGATTTTTAGCAGGTCAGCTTCCTTGCTCTTTGCATCGGTGCGTGACTTGTTTAGCCTATCTCTCGCTTCTCTAATTCTTATTACGTTAGATTCATCCATAGTCATCGGTTATCTATAATGGTGGCCGATCACTTTGTCCTAAGTTTTTTCTCAGCTTCATCGAGTGCTGTCTCGAAGATTGACTCCGCCTCGTTAGCCAGCTTACGGTCATGCGCCGTCTGGCATGAGTTCGCCGTTATCAGGGCCGACTGATAGTTCATGGCCACATCAGTCAATTTCTCTAAAATTTCTCTTACGTTCATATTATTCCCTTGTAAGCGTTCCCATGCGTACCATCAGCTCCGCGCGCTCATCCCCGCTGGCCAAGCCGCGCAAAAGAGCTGAGTTGATATCTCCGCGCTGCATCTCGCGTGCTGTCGAGCCGATACGATTGACGACTCTATTCATGCGCCGCTCGTAGGCTTCGGCGTCGTCGACCATTTGATTCGATTCAGCGAGCATCGTGGCGAGCATTTTGTTGAGATCGCTTCCACTGAAGTCGTGGATGTTGGCGAACGATCCATAGGAGACCATGGCCTCGCAGACAATCAGGCGCCAAGTATCCTCGTCCTTTAGCTCGGCGAGCATGTCGCCTGAATCACAGACAATGTTTCCGTCTTCGTCCGCGTAGTAGCCACAGCACTCGAGTGCTGGTTTGATTCGATCTTCGTCGTTGGTGTCAACTTCGACCAGCTCGATGTGGTGGGTTCCGTCGATCTCCGATGCTTCGTCTTCGCCGACAGCTTCGCGCCAGTCGAATATTTTCACGACATGAAAGCGGTGGTCGACCTTGCGGTACCAAGAGCCGCCGTATTCTTCCCAGTCCATATCGCCGGTCAAAAAGTCGAACGTTGCGTCAAATTCTGCGAATCCTGTTTTTTCGGTGCTCATGTCAATATCTCTGTATCCGAGGTGATCTCGTGTGTAATCGTGCATCACTCAGCGGCCCCTAGCAGTTCGGGCGCGGCGTGCAGAGGCACTAGGAGCACGAGGCCGGCGATCCACACGGGAGCGCGTAGGACCGGCCGACTCCAGCCCCAGATGGTAGCGCGGGCTGTGTACTCGCACGCGATGGCGAGCGCGGTTAGGGTGGCGAGTAGGATAGCGCGGTTCATCTTGTCGCCACCTTGATTCTGGTGAGTCTCAGATAGCAGTCTCCCCACGTCTCTGATCCCAAGTCAGCCTTCTCCCACGCGTGGGTCAGGTTCTCGGCTTCTGAGAATCTGCCGTCTCTCTCAAGGCGACGAATCTCTGCCTGTATTCGATCCCCTTCTTCACTGGCGGCGACCCTTGCTTCCATTCCATCTGATTCTTCAGTTATTTCCATCATCTCAGTTCTACCTTTTCTCCTTGAAAATCAGTGCGGAAGCTACATGGCGGAGAGATATGACACGAGCATTCGGATTCATCGAACTCACCTACCTCAGGATTTGAATCTCCAACTCCTGGCGTATGCTCGCGTTTTGGGCATACGGCGGCGACCCTCTCGGACGATGGGCGCCTGCATCCACCCAAACTTAGGCCACCCGGGATTCTTCCTCACTATGAATCGAGGTTTTCTCATCTTACCTCTCATCGTCCCTCTCTGCCCCCTAGCACGCTGCTAATCCTCTGCTCGCCGTATAGCGTCTCGCATCCCTGCCTCCCGACTCGGGGCGCTCCGGGATATCATCTCAAATCCACGCGCCAGCACGTAGAGGCAAATCACTGGCGCCATAATCATCGCCGAAATTGATGCTTCCTGAGGGGCTGATTCCGCCTCGGGGATCAGCATGAAAAACGCCAGTGCCCCGAGCGCTCCAGCTGCGATGACAATTGCTGCGAAAAACTTTACTAGTTGATCCATCTTCTTTTCCTTATAGGGCTACAGGCCAGAAGTGACCGCCATATAGATCACTGCGATGGCAAAATTCAGCAGTGACAGGGCGATTCCGGCCTTGAAGACCGCGACGGTGATTAGCTCGGAGAAATCCGATTTTGAAATATGTTGCATGTTTATTTTCCTTCAATGCGACCTAAGCCGCGTTTTCTTTGGTTTGGGTCGTTCCAACCCAAACCTTCACCACGTACCGCTTTCCTCCGTCGACCTTCTTGATCTTGACGGCTTTGTACGTCTTCTTCCTCACGTCTTCTTCCTCAACAGCTCGTCGACGCTCGACTGTTCATCGTGCAGGGAGTCTCGTATCTCGACCGCGCAGGCCCGCGCCGCATCCCGCTCGGCTGTTACCTTGGCGAGCTGGACGCGCAGCTCGTCAATCTGAATGGCCATATGCTCGGGGCACATCGGCCAAATAGACTCGGGGCACTCTTCGCAGTCTCCGGGCTCGTGGCCTTCGCTTTCGTATTCGTTCATTTGGTCTCCCCCTCCGTAGATGTGGCGCGCTCCCATGCGTGCCGGATGGACTCGAATGCGTGCCGGATGGACTCGATCTCGTGCAGCCCTATCTCTGCCATCCGCCGCGCCTCATCCAGCTCGACTGTTACACTATCCCGCTCGGCTGTTACCTTGGCGAATTCGGCCTCAAGCTCCGCGCACCGCTCTACCGCTGCCCGCATGGCCTTGTCTGAATCGGACGCTGCGGCCACAAGGTTCAGGGCGCAGGATAGCCGGTCCTCAGGCAATGGGATGGCGTGCAACTGCCGAGCCTCTGCGACCATCGCGGATTCTGCCCTCATGGCGGTGTACTCCTCGCGGGTGATGTTCATCTCTTGAAACGCGGAGCATACCAGGCACAGAACTTTTTTCGGTGGGATGGCAGGGTTATGTGAGATCGCAAGAGTCTGACACGTACACTGAGGAAGCTCAGGAATATCGGGAAGATTTGCCATGCGTTCGTGCATGGATTTTTCCTCGTCCAAGACTGGGTGGATTTTTGTATCGCTCATGCTGGCCTATTCCTCGAACGCCTGGATGTCTGTGCCTGGCATCGTAAAGGCGACCATGCCGCTGCCTTCATGACCCCAGCTGATGAGGGCCTCGCCGCCTTCGATAGAGGCTTCCGTCTGAGCGATAGCATCCTCTTCGCTTTCTGCCTCGATGTGAATGACGAGGTTCCCTGTCACGACAGCTTCGATTCTGTAATCTTTCTTTACTGACATCTTACTTTCCCTTGGCCGGGTCTACCCCGAGATCCACCCGAAGCTCGTCGATGCACCGCATGATTGCCGCGGTCGCCTCGTCCGGTGACGCCTTGAACCGTTCGTGGTCATCCTCGTGGTCGAATAGCTCTCCGAAGTCATCATTGTATCTGAAGGCTGCGAAGATTGCTTCGTCCTCTGCTGTGTTCAGCAGGTAATCGAGTACGGCAGCCTTTTGTTCTTTATTGAGTTTTATCTTTTCTTCGCACATATCTCATCCAGATGGGCAAAAACCAATTCCCGTATAAATATCCAGGTAATCGGTGAGTATTGCTTGAAAATGCTGGACGGCGCACTCTTCGCCGCCGGCACACGTCTCGCCGTATACGCACAGGGTTGCGCAGCATTTGCCGAAGTTTTCGCACGTGCCGGGATCTAGCGCCCAATCGCCTGCGCAGTAGTATCCGGTCTGGCATTCATTGCTGACCGCATTGCACATGGAGCCCGTCATTCCAGACCCGGCTAGGCCTACAAACAGCTTGCACTTGAAATTGTATTCGTACTCGTCGCCGCCTAGCCAGTCATTGTCGAGCGCGCAGACGTAATCATTTCCCTCGAAGCTGATGCACGTATCGATAAAGGGGTCGCACAAGTCTCCCGGAAACTTATCCGGCCCAGGTGCGCCATCCCCATCACCATCGCCAGTGCCATCCCCATCACCATCGCCAGTGCCATCCCCGTCACCATCGCCCCCGGAAGAAGTATTGCTGTTTGAGTCACCATCCCCGTCGCCAGCCATAGTCTCCGTTCCATCTTCGGTGACTTCGCTTCCATCTGAA
>Ga0255055_10001636_pt1 | contig 16221 bp, 15 predicted proteins | sample JV7_2_27_MG_FD_188633 | JGI IMG/M metagenome (GOLD analysis project Ga0255055, IMG submission 188633) | Seawater microbial communities from Jervis Inlet, British Columbia, Canada - JV7_2_27 | ecosystem: Environmental > Aquatic > Marine > Inlet | place: Canada: British Columbia | collected... | reverse complement strand
GGACTACGGCTGCGGCGGTTTCGTCACAAGATGTTTCTATGCCTAAGATGTACATTACTCCCATATTAAGCGCTTGCCGGTCTCTTTGCAATCACCGATCTCGCCGATGACAAATGCGCGTTCATTCATCGCTTCAATTCGCTGCAAAACATCTAAAGCAGCGTGATCCGGCACCACAACTATCATCCCGAGCCCCATGTTAAATGTTCGCACCATTTCTTTTTCAGATATATTCCCGGCCTGCTGCAAAAAAGAAAAAATGGGCGGAATGTCCCAGCTCTCGTCACGAATTAGAATACTACACGCTTGCGGCACGACCCGAACTATATTTTCAGAAATGCCGCCGCCGGTGATATGCGCAATACCGTGGATCGGAAGGTCTTTTAGGAGACCATTTATTGTTGCGGCGTAAATTTTTGTCGGTGTCAGCAATTCTTCACCAATGGTTTTACCAAGTTCCGGTATATTCTGGTCGAGTTTGAGTTTGAGTACCTCAAAACAAATTTTGCGAACCAGTGAATACCCGTTGCTGTGTAAGCCGCTGGAGGCAATGCCGATGAGTTTATGCCCCACACGGATTTCGGTCCCATCGATAATTTTGCTGTTATCCACAACTCCGACAGCGAACCCGGCCAGATCATATTCATTGGCCTGGTAAAATCCGGGCATTTCCGCGGTTTCGCCACCTATCAGCGCACACAGAGATTGCTTGCATCCTTTGGCAATCCCTTTAATAATATTTGCAGCGCGCTGATTGTCGAGGTTTCCCATCGAAAGATAGTCGAGAAAGAAAAGTGGCTTTGCGCCCTGAACTATGATATCGTTGACGCACATTGCCACCAGATCGATGCCAACCGTATCATGTTTATCCAGCATAAATGCGATCTTAAGCTTGGTTCCAACCCCATCGGTCGAACTGACCAATACCGGTCTATCCAGATTTGCAAGATTGAGCGAAAAAAGACCGCCAAACCCGCCGATATCGCCGATAACACCGGAGCGGAAAGTCTGTTTGGCAATCTTACCGATGGTATCCACCAGCGTATTGGCCTTCTCAATATCGACACCGGCATCGGCATAGGTAAAGGACTCCTTCATATTGATCTCCTGAATGTAGGCCTTAATCTAAAGTCAATGTAAGGTCCGACGTTGGCGATTAAAAATATCATGTTTTGAAAAGGTTTATAATTTATACGAAAAACCCTTGAAAATTAATCTGATCCGGCATAAAAGTCAAAACAATTTTTGGGAACTCAAATTTGATGAAATCGTAAAAAGTCGAATTCATCAAGTGTTTGGTGTTTAGTGTTTGGTATGAAATATATGATGCTATATGGGCATGTTAGAATACTAAACACCAAATACAAAACACACTCGTAAAAAGTTTGCTTTTCTGACTTTTTACGAGACCATCAAATTTGGATAAGCATATGTTTACGTTTGCCAGACTCGATCGCCTGCCGCCATATGTATTTGCAACGGTCAACGAAATAAAAATGGAGGCCCGACGGGCGGGTCAAGACATCATTGACCTGGGAATGGGGAATCCGGATCTGGGAACCCCGCAACATATCGTCGACAAACTTATTGAGGCCGCTCAAAAGTCGCATAATCACCGCTACTCGGCTTCGATGGGGATTAGCAAACTGCGAATGGCCATCGCCAGTTGGTATGATCGCAGATTCGGTGTTTCGATCGACCCGGACAAAGAAGCAATCGCAACCATCGGCGTCAAAGAAGGAATGTCGCATTTAATACTGGTGACGATTCGGCCGGGAGATGTTGTTTTCACCCCCAATCCGACCTATCCGATTCATCCCTATTCAGCCATTATTGCCGGCGGTGATGTAAGAGGGATACCACTGGGTCCCGAAGCCGATTTTTTTGAAAATCTCCTATCCGCAACCAAAACAACCTGGCCAAGACCTAAAGTGCTGATTATCAGCTACCCCCACAACCCCACTACTGAGGTAGTTGATTTGGCTTTTTTTCAAAAAATCGTCGATTACGCCAAGGAACATGACATTATGGTCATACATGACTTTGCTTATGCGGACCTGGTATTCGACGGGTATAAAGCCCCAAGCTTTCTTCAGGCAAAAGGAGCGAAAGACGTCGGTGTAGAGTTTTTCTCTTTATCCAAAAGCTATAGCATGCCGGGATGGCGCGTTGGCTTTTGCGCAGGCAACGCCCAAATCGTCGCTGCTTTACGCCGCATAAAAAGCTACCTCGATTATGGAATTTTCCAGCCCATCCAGATTGCTTCCATAATTGCTTTAAATGGAAGTTATGATTGTGTTGAAGAAATTTGCGACACATACAAAGAGAGAAGAGATGCGCTGGTAAATGGATTAAACCGCATCGGATGGAATATTAAAAGCCCCCAAGGCACCATGTTTGTGTGGGCCAAGATTCCCGAAAAATTTATTCAAATGGGCTCCGTAGAATTTGCTAAGATGCTTATAGCCGAGGCCCAGGTTGCCGTATCACCGGGCTTGGGTTTTGGAGAATACGGCGACGAGTATGTTCGCTTTGCGTTGATCGAAAATCCCATGCGGATTAACCAGGCCATCAGGGGGATCAGGAAAATTATGTAGTTTCGTAAAACTGGATAAGTGGAGCAATGGAGTACTGGAGTAATGGGAAATGGGAATTTTAGACATTACGAAAAATCCGCAGCTCTCAAATGACATTACTCCAATGCTCCAACACTCCAAAACTCCAATGCTGCTATTTTGATATCTTGAGGAAGTTTATATATTTTTTATAGTTTGAGAGGAGATTTGAGTCGATGAAACAGATTAACGTAGGTTTGCTCGGCTGCGGCACGGTCGGTACGGGTGTTGCAAAACTTCTTCTTGACAGGCGCCGGTTAATTGGCGCGCGGCTGGGTGCAATTTTGAACCTCAAACGAATTGCCGATATCGACATCGAGACCGATAGAGGCATCCAGTTTGATAAGGGCGTGCTGATCACCGATGCAAACGCGGTTGTAAATGATCCGGATATTGACATCATCATTGAAATGATCGGCGGAGAAGGGATCGCCAAAGACCTTATTTCGAAAGCCATCGAAAACGGCAAGCAGGTCATCACTGCCAACAAAGCGCTTTTAGCCAGCCAGGGCAATACGCTGTTTAAAGCTGCAGCAGAAAAAGGCGTGGATCTCGCCTTTGAGGCCGCCGTAGGCGGGTGCATGCCGATTATCAAATCCATGCGGGAATCGCTGGTTGGCAATCGCATCCAATCGATGACCGGCATATTGAACGGAACCTGCAATTATATTTTAAGCAAAATTACAGACGAAAGAAGCGCATTTAGCGATGCCCTTTCTGAAGCGCAGAATAAAGGTTATGCCGAGGCGGACCCGACCCTGGATGTCGAAGGTATCGACACGGCCCATAAGATCGCCATTTTGACGGCGCTTGCCTATGGCATGGAAATTAATTTACCGGATGTGTACATTGAGGGCATCACAAAGGTTACGCCATTGGATGTGGAGTTTGCTGAGCATTTCGGCTATCGCATCAAGCTGTTAGCCATCAGTAAAAACCAGGGCGATAAAATAGAAGCACGCGTACATCCGACCATGATCCCTTTTGACAACCTGCTTTCCAATGTCAACGGCACTGTAAATGCGGTCATGCTTTGCGGTGATGCGGTCGGCGAAATAATGCTGTATGGCAGGGGAGCCGGCATGATGCCGACTGCCAGCGCCGTGATCAGTGATGCTGTGGATATTGCCCGCAATTTAATGGCTGGAACAACATGCAGGATTCCGGCCCTCTCATTTCAACGGGATCAGATTCAAAACAAAAAAATTATGCCGATGGATGAAATCGTGACGCATTACTATTTTCGATTTACGGCCCTCGATCGTCCCGGAGTTCTCTCAAAAATATCCGGAATTTTAGGCAATCATAATATCAGCATCCGGTCGGTTCAACAGAAAGGAAGAAAAACAGACGGATCGGTGCCGGTTGTTATGGTGAGTCATCTGGCAAGGGAGGCGGATGTTCAAAAAGCATTAGTGGATATCAATAATCTGGATATCGTAAGCGATGCGCCGGTGCTGATACGGATTGAAGATGAGCAACTCGATTGAGCGTTTCAGATTTTAGAAATGGGAAACGCTCATTTTAAATGGAAGAGAGGATCATGTATATTGTTTGCGCAGACATGGAAGGTATTTTTACGCCTGAGATATGGATCAATGTAGCTGAGATTACAGGAATAGATGAACTTAGGCTGACAACCCGGGATATTTCCGATTACGATGTTTTGATGAAAAAACGCCTGGCCATTTTAAAACAACACGGGCTGAAACTGCAGGATATCCAGACCGTCATCGCCAAAATGGAGCCGCTTGATGGAGCAAAGGATTTTCTGGATTGGCTCCGATCACAACTGCAAGTAATTATCGTATCGGATACATATGTGGAGTTTGCAGGCCCGTTGCTTGAAAAACTCGGCCGGCCGACGCTTTTTTGCAACACCTTGTCGGTCGAAACCGACGGAACGGTATCCGGATATAATCTGCGCCAGACAGACGGCAAACAAAAGGTGGCAATCGCCTTACGGAGTCTCAATTACGAAGTTATTGCGATTGGGGATTCATACAATGACATCTCCATGCTAAAAGCTGCTGAGAGCGCCATTCTGTATTGCCCACCCGATAATGTCAAAGAAGAATATTCGGAATTCCCGGTGGCCCGCACTTACGACGACTTAAAGTTGGCCATTAATAAGATCTTTGATGCCCATCCGGAATTGTCTTTGTAACCCCAGTGGAAGACTTCAGCCAAAGAGGTATTGCATGTCAGATCATTATACTACCATCCGCGTAATCTACGGTGACACGGACAATATGGGACAGGCATATTATGGAAATTATTTCCGATGGTTTGAGATCGGGCGCAACGAGATGTTCAGATCCCTGGGACTTACCTACAAGTCGGTAGAGGAACAGGGCATCTATCTTCCGGTAGCTGAAGCCCATTGCAAATATTCCGTTGCAGCACAATACGATGATGTTCTGGTCATTGAAACCAAACTGGATACCCAGATCAAAGGCGCGCTCAAGTTTGATTACAAAATATTCAATAAAAACGGCCATACGCTGATCGCAAAGGGTTACACCAAGCACGCATGCCTAAACGGTGAAGGGAAAGTTGTACGGCCACCTGATTTTATAAGGGAAGTCATTCATAAAAATAGGTAGAAATCTTAGTAAGTTCGGGGATGGAAAGTTTTTACCTGAAACCATTAACCGGCAAACTCAGACACCTTCATATCACGGTTCCGGCGGCCCGCAGGCGGTTTCCGGCCGCAGGCGAATCTACGGCAAGAGAACCAATCAGATGCTATTTATACGTGAACATCCTGAGGGTATTGTTTTTAAGGTTTTCGTGCAGCCGCGCTCTTCAAAAAATCAAATCGTCGGAGCCCATGGGGATGCGCTCAAAGTAAAAGTAACCGCCCCTCCGGTGGCGGGAGCGGCTAACAGGATGTGCCTAAAATTTCTCGCCAAAAACCTTTCCGACCCCAGTTATTACTCGAAATCATAACCGGCCATAACAACCGCACCAAGCAGGTTCTTTTTCGTTCAGAACACCCCCCCCTTCTGAGAAAGAAAAGCAACGCCTGAAGCGCAGCATCGAAAAACTGGTCCACAATTAACGGCGCCTTGGAATTCCTATAATATGTTGAAAATATGTAATTTTTAACAGGTCGGCTTTAAACCGCTTATGTGGAATAATGAGCGAAGCGAACTAAGTTTAACCGTGCGCGGATAATACGTGATAAGTGCATTCGTCAAGGAGACGGGTAATTTGACTTATCAAAAGAAAGCCCTTGACTAATTCTACCAATTTAGTTAAGAAAAACGCCTTTGCAGACAAATTGATGCGGGGTGGAGCAGTCTGGTAGCTCGTCGGGCTCATAACCCGAAGGTCGGTGGTTCGAATCCGCCCCCCGCTACCAAAAATCCATATAGCTTAGACGAAGGTCTAGGCTTTTTTTGTTCTTAAGGGAACTTTAAGCCTCGTTTTTATTCCTTTGACCGTCTTTCGTAATTATATTATATAAAATCCTGTGGCGAAAGATATCCTGGAAAAATCAAAACCATGGCCGCTGAATAAAGCCGCATCCGCTTTTCAATTTATGTTCATCTTTTATGGCTTTGCGTAATTTTTAACTTCAATCATAAGAGGATTTCCAATTATGGCCGATGCCAAGACTCCAAGTCCTAAAAATGACAAAAACAGGCGTTCGGGTCTAGATCGCAGATGGATTATTGCCCCCCATGATGGCCCTGAAAGGCGCAGTGGTAAAGACAGAAGGGAAATGTTGGAAGACGGAGGTTTAATTGTGGCGCAAAATGGTGATTCAAACGAAATTGCTACCATACAGGATCTTCTGATGGCCAATTCAATGCAATTGGATGCCATCGCCCAGTTACTGATTGAAAAGGGTGTATTTTCCAAAGAAGAACTCTTTGATATGCTTAAGCGCATTCAGAAGGAATACCAGAAAACAGGAAATATTGAAGATTAAAGCGCATGATTCGCAAAATCATTTCAGGGGGCCAAACGGGCGCCGACCAGGCGGCTCTGGATGCCGCCATAAAGCTGGGTATCGCACATGGCGGCTGGATACCCAAAGGCAGGTTGACCGAAAAAGGGCCCTTGTCCAGCAAATACGATCTAAATGAAATGCCCGCCACCGGTTACGCATCAAGAACCGAGCAGAACGTAATAGATTCCAATGGGACCTTAATCATAAGTCACGGCAAGTTAACCGAGGGTTCTGATTACACACGCAAAATGGCTTTAAAGCATCATCGGCCATGGCTTCATATAAATCTAAACAAAACACCTGCCTTCAAAGCCGCAAATTTAATTAGCTCCTGGATTACGGAAAACACCATTGAAATCTTAAATGTCGCCGGGCCCCGGAAAAGCAAAGATGATCTAATATATCAAGCTGTTTTAAAAATAATCGAAAGTACCTACTATTTGGAATTGATGAAAACCAGCCGGCCGGAATTGGAACGACTTAAATAATTACGGTTGAGCCTGTTCGCCCGCTTGCCGGTTAGCCCGAGAGAATGAGGAGACATCGTGAAAACATTTCGATTACTTCAAGGGGTAATGGGTCTTGTTTATTGGATGCGCGTAATTTTTTTTACAATTACCATCATACTTTTGTCCCCTTTTATACTGGCCGGGGAGCCGCCAACCCCGGACGACCAAAATCGGATCGACAAACAGATTGAGATCATTGCGGATCAGTTTACATCCAACAACAAGGGAAAATATATGGATTTTACAGGAGATGTCCGCGCCAGTCAGGGAGATTTCGTGATCACCTCAGAACAACTCAGAATTTATTATAAAGCGAATCCGGGCAACACTAAAAACCAAACCGGCAATCAGGAATCAATAAAGCAAATCGTTGCCAGTGGCAACGTAAAAATATCATCCGAAAAATATACAGCTCAGGCCGATCTTGTTGAATACGATTTGGAAAGCACAGTATTGGTACTAAAGGGTGAAAATTCAACGATCAAGAGCGGAAAGAATTTAATAACCGGTTCAAAAATTACGGTCAATCGCAAAGATGGGCAAATTAAGGTCGAGCGCAGTGCTGGAAAGCGGGTCAAGGCCTTGTTTTATTCAACGGAAAAAAACTCAGATGATCAGCTGAAAACGGAGTGAAAAAATATCGTTTTCGGATGGACATCAATTATGGGGAATTAGCTTTTCAACTTTTGCAGTTTCTGTAAGGTTCTATACTTGAGCATCAGATCAAACCATTGGTGAAACAGGGGTGCTAAATCCTCGAACGGTTTGGGGGCGGATGAAATTATGTTTCGTTCGGCTTTCGCCAGAGCTTCCAGATAATCAACCCGCTCGGGTTCGCGCTTCAGAAGGTAGCGATATATTTCGGCGGATTTATCCCAATGTCCCTGTTCCGCGTAAACCTCAGCCATTGTGGCCGTAAAAAAATCTGTTTCTTTCTGCATCCTCATGTACCCCGGCTATCCATCTAATGTGTCCCCCAAGGGAAGTTTTAGCTTATGGCTGTGGCAATTTTTGGGGCTTCAGAATCAGTTCATCTTCAGCGACCATGCCGAGCTCCTGCCGAGCGATATTTTCTATATATTGGGGATCATGTTTTAATCGATCTATTTCGATACTCAGGGATATATTTTTATGAGTCAGCAGCTCATTTTTTTGAACAAACTGATCCCTTTCTTTTTTAAAAACATTTAAATCAATAAAGCCATGTTCACCGAATATAATAAAAAAGAGCAACGAAAACAGTAACAGACCAGCGATGCATAAAAAGATGCCTTGCTTTCTTGTCATTTTTTGCTTATGCCCCTTTTAACTTCAGCTACCACACTCAGCAATTCCGGACTTTTAATCAAAAAAGAACATATACCGAAAACGATCAATCCGGTAAGAATACTTCCAAACAATCCCAGCAACTGTTGCATTGCGGTCCCACCTGCAGGCAGAATCAATACATTCGCCACACCCCAGACAAAAATACCCATAATTCCCGCGCTTAACAATGTCCTGCAAGCGGATTGCAGAATGCTTCTCCAACCCAGGGAACCAAGCTTGGAACGCAACGCTTGCACAAGCAGTCCAAGGTTTAAAATCGAAGCAAGCGATGTTGCCAGGGCCAGTCCTCCATGCGCCATGGGTCTCATCAAAATAATTCCAAGAACAATATTGGCCGCTACAGAGATCATCGCCATTATCATGGGCGTGCGGCTGTCTTTTAAAGCAAAAAAGGTGGCGGCAACAATTTTGACAGCCGAAAATGCGCCTAGTCCTATAGCATAGTATAAAAGCGCCTGGGCAGTCAACTGAGTCGCAAGTGAACTGAATTGACCTCTTTGAAACAACAGAACCACAATCGGCTCTCGCAAAATGATTAACCCCACCATGGAAGGGATCGTAAAAAATACAATGAGCCTTACTGCATAACTGAAGGTATCTTTGAGGGCTGCAAGGTCATTGATGGCGGCCTGCCGTGATAGGCTCGGTAAAACAGCGGTGGCCGCAGCAATGGCGAATACGCCCAGTGGAAACTGAACCAGGCGGTCGGCAAAATATAGATAACTTACACTGCCTTCCTTCAACAGGGATCCCAGGAGACCGTCGACCAGAATATTAATCTGATAGACGGCTCCGCCAAAAATTATGGGCGGCATGAGCCGACCGATTTTTTTTAAACCGGGATGGAAGAGATTGCCTTTTTCCCGTAGGATGAGTCCTTTTCGAACCATAAATGGCAGCTGCAGTGAAAGCTGAAGAACACCCCCCAGGATCACACCGATGGCAAGCCCGACAATTGGGCTCGACAAATAGGGACATATGAAGATAACCGAACAAATCATCGCCAGATTCAGCAAAACGGGAGCCAAAGCAGGTGCCGCAAAATACCCGAAAACATTTAAAACTCCCATGCACAAAGCGACCAGACCTAAAAAGAAAATGTAAGGAAACATGATGCGTGTAAGGGTAATCGTTAAATGGATTTTACCGGGTGAATCAATGAATCCGGGTGCAACACCCTTCACGATCAGTGGGGACAGCGCGATACCGGAAAGCGAAAGCACCACCAGCAGGATGGACAATACAAATAGGGCCGACCGTGCAAGGCACAGGGCTTCCTGTTTGCCGTCTTTTGTAAGATAATCGGTCAGAACCGGTATAAATGCATTGCTGATGGCGCCTTCTCCAAAAAGCTTCCTTAAAAGATTCGGAATCCTGAAAGCGGCGATAAATACATCTGTGCCGTGACCGGCGCCAAAATACCAGGCAATGACCGCATCGCGAATATAGCCCAGGATACGGCTCAGTAAGGTAGCCGCCCCTACGACTCCGGCCGCTTTAATTACATGAGAATTTTCTTTCATAGAACTTAGTTCGCTTCGCTCACAATTGGAATGTAGCCGGCCTAAAACCAGTATCGTTAAAAACTACATGCCTTCAATGTGTTATAGAAATTCCGAGACGTTAAAAGAATTTTATTGACATCGCAATTTGTGTTCAGTATAAGAACTGGTTTGATATAATTCTAAATAAGGAGTGAATTCCGTTGGCGAATCATAAATCAGCAGAAAAACGCGCACGCCAAAACGAGAAACGCCGGGTGCGCAACAAAGCGGTAAAAACCAGAATAAAACACGCAACCAAACATGTTCGGTCTTCTTCCGGTGAAGATTCAAAAGAAGCAGCATCGGCCAACTTGAATGCAGCTAAATCCACAATTGACAAAGCAGCCAAAAAAGGCGTCATTCACAAAAAAACGGCTGCCAGAAAGATATCCCGCCTGTCAAAATTGGTAAATGCAATTTCCATTTTCTAAGTCCTGCTAACCGGTGGGGGGCAATTTAACGTCTCGGAATTTCTACAATTTATTGGAATGATAGTGCTTTTTGTGGCCATATCCTTTTGTAAGCCACATGGAATAGTGGAATATTGAAATACTGGGTATAGAAAGCGGAAAATAACACTTTCTACAAAAAAACTATCCCTGCTCTTTTCGGCCCCAATTCCCCGAACCACTCCGTTTTTAGATCTTGCCGTTTAGCGATTATCTGCTTTTAAAAATCATCACTCAACCGATTAACGACTTTTTCTGCAATTCGTCGTAACAGCACTCGAATCGCATCTCGCCTGTTTTGGTCCGTACGCTCGTTGTTGGCATCGACGCTATAGCCTTCATTGTCAGAAAGGCCTTGGGTTGTCCAAACAACGTTGCCGTCTTGTTTCGCTAATTTCAAGTCAACTGTAACCGTCACACGCCTTTCACCGGCCGTATCTCTTGTCCGGGTGGCAATGGTTCTGATGGCGACCTCTTCAACCACGCCACTTAGGACAACATCGGCATTATCAAGGCCGCTTGCCAGGTTATCGGTTTTGCGCAATGTAAGCTCAGACAGAAGCGCGGCCGTAACAATATTTTCAATCCCGGTCTCCTGTGTCCGGTTTTCCAAAACTTTAACGAAAAGACGATCGGTATCGCCCAGGAACCCGCCCTGCCCTGCAAACCGGTATCCGCACGCACAAAACAGCACTCCACTCAACAGAGCCACTAAAATGATCTTGTTTTTAATCAACCAATATCCCTCTACAACACGCAAAGGGCATAGCGCATGGGGCATAGGGTTTTTACTTTAAGCCTAGGAGCAACTTATTCGTTTCCCTGTCGCACTTTACCCTATGCGCTTGGCCCTATGCTCTATGCCAATAATTTATTCCTTGAAATTGATGCTCTGAACCCTGACATTAAATCCAGAACCCTGAACCTCAGACAACGATATTGACAAGTTTACCCTTCACATAAATAACCTTCTTTATCTCTTTAGCATTGGTAAATTTCTTTACGCGCTCATCGTCGAGGGCCATCTGTTTGATGGTTTCTTCTGCGACATCGGTCGCCACAGAGAATTTGGCTCTCAATTTACCGTTGACCTGCACGACAATTAAAAGTTCATCCTTTTCCAAAGCCTCTTCTATAAATGACGGCCATTTTGCCAGCAGAATGCTGGACGTATTGCCCAGCGTCTCCCACAATTCTTCGGCAAAATGGGGCACGATCGGTGCCAACAAAAGCGTAAGCGATTCCATGGCAGACCGCATCACACGATCCTGCTGCGCATTGTTGTCAGACCCCTCTATGCCGGACATGGTATTAAAAAGCTCCATAATAGCACTGATGGCGGTATTAAAATGGTACCGATCCTCAATATCGCGCGTAACTTTCATTATTGTTTGATGCGTTTTTTTATAGAGCCCCCGCAAGGCGCCTTCCAATGTAGCGGGGCTGCTGTCATATGCAGAGACATCTTTTACCCGGTCCATCCATTCTATTGCCAGCCGCCAAACCCGGTTTAAAAAGCGATAACCCCCTTCAACTCCCTGCTCACTCCATTCAAGATCTCTTTCGGGAGGTGCCGCAAACAGGCAAAAAAACCGGGTTGTATCGGCACCGTATTTTTCCAATAGGCGATTGGGGTCAATGACATTCTTTTTGGATTTGGACATCTTTTCAACCCGGCCCACTGTTGCCGGATTATCACAATGTTTACAAAAATAGTTTCCATCGACGACTTTCACCTCTTCGGGCAACAGAAAGTCGTGCGTGGGGCAGGAAACGGTTTCTTTACAGACCATCCCCTGGGTCAACAGCCGTGTAAACGGTTCTTTGAACTTGACCAGACCCTGGTCATTTAAGACCCGTGTATAATACCTGGAATAGAGCAGATGCAAGATGGCATGCTCAACACCGCCGATATACTGATCAACCGGCATCCAATAATCTACTGCCGCGGGGTCAAACATGCCGGTATGGAAATGCGGGCTGCAGTATCTATCAAAATACCAGGATGATTCAACGAACGTATCCATGGTATCTGTTTCTCGACGGGCACCCGCATTGCCGCATTTCGGACAATCGGTTTTCAAAAAGGACTCCAGCTGAGGCAGGGGTGAATTTCCACCTTCAAGCATTTCGGCATCTTCCGGCAGGACAACCGGAAGATCCTTTTCCGGAACCGGCACCACCCCACAATTATGGCAATGGATTATGGGAATCGGCGCTCCCCAATAGCGTTGCCTTGAAATACCCCAATCCCGCAATCGGAAACTGATCGCTCTTTTCCCCAGCTTGTTTGCCTCCAGAAAATCCGCAATGCCCTCCATCGCTCTTTTGTTATCCATTGAATCAAATTCGCCGGAATTAACCATCATACCTTGACCCACATAAGCTTCCGATAGGTTTTCGGCATCTAAATCTTCATCAGCGGGCTTTACCACGACAATAATGTCTAAATCGTATTTTTTGGCGAAATCAAAATCGCGTTGATCATGCGCCGGTACGGCCATCACAGCACCGGTCCCGTATTCCATTAATGCAAAATTAGCCGTATAAATCGGCATGCGTCTGCCGCTTAAAGGATTAATGCAATTTACACCCAGAAACACGCCTTCCTTTTCATATTCTTCTAAAGCCTTGTCCGAACGGTCCTGCATCGACATCCGTTCAACAAATTCTGCAACCGCCGTTGCCTGGGTAGTCCCTTTGGAAAGTTCTATGGTCAATGGATGCTCCGGCGCCAGGCACATAAAGGTCGCGCCGAAAACCGTGTCATGGCGCGTGGTAAACACCGGAATAACTTTATTCCGCTTTTCGATCGCAAAGCGAATTTCAGCGCCGAAGCTTTTGCCGATCCAGTTTTTCTGCATGGTGGTAACTTTTTCCGGCCAGCCGGGCAGTTTGTCGGAAAAGGCCAGTAAATCATCCGAATAATCGGTTATGCGGAAAAACCATTGCCACAGCTTTTTTTGGCGAACCTGCCGGCCGCAGCGCCAGCATTCACCGGCCTCGACCTGTTCATTCGCTAAAACAGTCTGGCAAGCTTCACACCAGTTGACAAAAGATTCCTTTCGATAGGCCATCTTTTTTTCGTACATCTTCAGAAAAAGCCACTGTTCCCATCGATAGTATTCCGGTTTGCAGGTTGCAATCTCTCTTTCCCAGTCGTAGGAAAAACCCATTTGTTTCAGCTGGGACCGCATGGCATCAATGTTGGCATAGGTCCATTTGGCGGGATGGGTATTGTTAGCGATGGCAGCGTTTTCGGCCGGCATGCCGAAAGCATCCCAGCCCATGGGGTGCAACACATTGAACCCGCGCATACGCTTGTATCTGGCAACAACATCGCCGATAGTATAATTACGCACATGCCCTATATGTATTTTGCCGGAAGGATACGGAAACATCTCCAGCAGATAATATTTTTCTTTTGTCGGTTCTTCCCGAACCTTGAACACTTTGTTTGACTCCCAGTAAACCTGCCATTTGGGCTCAATTTTTTTTGGGTCATATTTCGGATGCATCACTGCTACCTGCCTTATTGCGAGTTCACTAAATAAAACTTCCCCGAAGCTCATTTCCGAACCTCAGGGAAAAATTTTCGTCTGTTATTCCATGCCACAAAATGATAACAATAACAAGACTGTCAGTCAACTCACACGCAGAGGCAGCCAACACTCAATCTCGTCTCTCAGAAATGACATTATCGAGGACGAGCAGGAGCACGCCGACGAATACGAGGTTAGTCAACGTTCCTGCGCTTCGTACTTGTCGTCGTCCTCGTTCTCGTTATTTAACGCCGCATAGCTTCTTTGTGAGCCCAGTGACTTAACGGCCGTTCATTTTGAACTGAGAAATCGTTTGACTTGTTATTGACAATTGCATATTCAGGCAAAGACAACAAAAAGGGACCCTGCCCCAATTGGAATGTTGCAATCTCCTGCTCAAATTAATGAGGACCCACAAAAGCTTTATTTTTCGGCAGGTAGTAGATATCACAAGGTTAAGTCTGCATGAGCATAAAAATTCTTATAAACGCCATTGATCCGGAAGAATGTCGGGTAGCCAAAGTAAAAGCGAACAAGCTCGAAGAATTTTATATTGAAAGTGCTGCCCGCGAAATGACTCAAGGAAATATCTATAAGGGCATCATCTCGCGAATCGAGCCTAGCCTCCAGGCGGTCTTTGTCGACTACGGTGCCGAACGGCACGGGTTTTTGCAAAAACCTGAAATTCACAGCGATTATTTTCAAGACAGCGCAGGTGGAGATCATTCAATCGATAAGATCGTCAGGCGCGGGCAGGAAGTCATGGTGCAGGTCACCAAAGAGCCGTTTATGAAAAAGGGTGCCATGCTAACAACCTACATTTCATTGGCGGGCAGGCACCTTGTGCTCATGCCGGGAAGCGATAAACTGGGAATTTCCCGCAAGATTGAGGATGAAGAAGAACGCAAACGACTCAAAGATTTAGTGGACAAATTAAAGCCTCCGGAGGGATTCGGTCTAATCGTCCGAACAGTCGGTATTAACAGCACCAAAACCCTCTTATCACGCGATTTAAAATACCTTCTGCGACTGTGGAAAACCATCAAACAAAGCGTAGTGAAGGAACCGGCTCCGGCGCTGCTTTACCGGGAAAGAGACCTCGTTTTACGGTCGATCCGGGATTATTTTACGCCCGAAGTCAACGAGATTCTGATCGATAATCCTTCCGTATACGATGAGGTAAGAAAGTTTATCAAAATTATTTCCCGCAAGCATCACAAAATTGTCAGGTTATATAAGGGTGCCAAACCGATTTTTACCAAATTTGAGATCGAAAACCAAATTGCGCCGATATTTGAAAGTCGTGTCATTTTAAAATCAGGCGGCTCCATTGTCATCGAACAAACCGAAGCGCTGGTATCCATCGATGTAAACTCCGGCAAATCCACCCGCGAACGATCGATCGAAAAAACGGCCTTCCTGACCGATCTTGAAGCGGCCGAAGAAATTGCCCGTCAGCTGCGCCTGAGAGACCTGGGAGGTCTGATTGTGATCGATTTCATTGACATGCAAGAATCGAAGCATCGTTCAGAAGTTGAACGCCGGCTGCGGAGCTTTACCGGTGATGACAAAGCCAAAACAAAAGTGGGGAAAATATCACGATTCGGTTTATTGGAAATGTCACGCCAGCGGATCCGACCCTCGGTTGAGTTTGGCAGTTATCACCCCTGCCGGCATTGCCAGGGTAAAGGATTGGTAGCCTCCACCGAAACGCTGGCAGTGGGGTTCCTCAGAAGGCTCAGCCTTGAAACTCTCAAGCCGGGAATCACATCCGTTAAGGGGGTTGTGCCGCTGGATGTGGCTGACTATCTTTTAAATAAAAAACGTAAAGAAATCGCAGAACTGGAAGAAAGACGCACGCTCAGCGTCGAAATTGAAGGTGCCCAATCGATGGCGCCGGGCGACAGCAAAATTACGTTTAAAGACTAAAGCGTCATCGACCACCCGCAGAGCGGGTGGCTTGGATTTCCGGTCGTAGGATGGAAAAATAAGCCAACGTCAGTTCGCAATCATTGCGTTTGTGAGCGGGTGCGCAACACCCGGTCCGTATACAAATAGCCACCCGGTTAAAAACAGCCAATCTTGAGGGTGGCAAATTCAATGTTGACACCTTTCATATATTGCTGTATATGAGCGCCATTTTTATCCGAAACAGTGTTTACAATTTTGGATAAATGCCGTGCGCGCAGAATGACTAACGCATGTATCATAACTTAAGGAGGTAAGATTTTGATTAATATCGCATATGCATTAGGTGGAGGCGGTGCCGAAG
>Ga0255055_10001635_pt1 | contig 16236 bp, 7 predicted proteins | sample JV7_2_27_MG_FD_188633 | JGI IMG/M metagenome (GOLD analysis project Ga0255055, IMG submission 188633) | Seawater microbial communities from Jervis Inlet, British Columbia, Canada - JV7_2_27 | ecosystem: Environmental > Aquatic > Marine > Inlet | place: Canada: British Columbia | collected... | reverse complement strand
AATAATTACGTATAATGTTTGCCATTGAGTATAATTACGTCATAACTCGTCCTGAACCTTAGGAGAACATGAGCCTCAAAACAACGGCCTGCGAGAAAGGAGGATCATCGACCAGGGGAGCGAACGTCGAGGTTGGGGGGCGTCCCCATAACCCGACAACTATCAAGAAAAGGTAACGCGGCGCTCGCCGCATTACCGAAAGGGAAGCTGAGAATCGGCTGGTCATGCGTCGCGCAAAGGCGACTCAACGGTCGTCCTAGTGCAAGGCACCGGTCACCTCGCACTCGAGAGTGCTCCGTGTCTCCACCCCAGCCGGTCGGCTACCGCTCGTCGAGAAGGAGGTACGAATGCAATATCGAATGACGATGTGCCTGGTCGTCCTCGCGCTCGCGATCTCGGGGACGGCCGCGGCACAGATGGGCTCCGAGCTCAAGGGCCGCGTCATCTATGGCGACCAGCCGATGCCCGGGGTCACCGTGACCCTCACTTCGCCGGCCCTGCAGGGGCAGAAGACCACGACCACCAACGCCCAGGGAGACTACATTTTCAAGGTCCTGCCGGCGGGTGACTACAGGGTGCGCTTCGGGCTCGCGGAGTTCACGACTCTCGAGTTCGACGTCAGAATGTCGACCTCGCAGCCGAGGACCCTCGACGCGATCATGTATCGCGAGGCGGTCGAGGAGGAAATCGTCGTCACCAGTTCGTTCGAGACGGTGAGCACCGGCGCTCAGGGTTCGTCGACCATGGAGCAGACGACCATGGAGAAACTGGCGGTGGGGCGCGACATGGAGAGCGCGGTTCTGCTGTCGGCGGGAACCACCAACACCGGAGCCAACGGGTACCTCTCGATCTCGGGCGGGCAGTCGTGGGAGAGTCTCTACACCGTCAACGGCGTGGTGATCAACGACAACACCTGGGGCCAGCCCATCAGTCTGTTCATCGAGGACGCGATCCTCGAAACCACCACCATGACCAGCAACATGTCGGCCGAGTATGGGCGCTTCGGCGGCGGCGTGGTCAACACGGTCACCAAGTCCGGTGGCAACCAGTTCTCGGGCTCCTTCCGCACCAATGTGACCAACGACAGCTGGAACGGCGAGACGCCGCTCACCGTCGCCCAGGTGGACGAGAACAACTACATCTACGAGGCCACATTCGGTGGTTACATCGTGCGCGACGCCCTGTGGTTCTTTGCCGCAGGCCGCGACCGGTCGGAATCAAGTTCGGACCAGCTCGTCACGCCCGGCCAGCCGGAGGCGGGCATACCCTACCCGACGAGCTCGGACCAGACCCGCCTCGAGGGCAAGCTCACCGGTTCCATCGGGCCCAACCACCGGATCATGCTGAGCTATATCGACGTCGATAGTACGTCTACCAACGGTTTCAATTGGGAACCGGCGCCAGACTTCGACTCACTCAATAACAACGAATCAGTCCAATCCGGTGTGTCGGTGACCTACACCGGTGTGCTGTCCGACAACTTCTTCCTCGAGGGCCTCTACTCCAAGAGGGAACGGAGTCGCGTTGGCGGCGGGACAAAAGACTACCTCGGCGGTTCCCCGATCTGGGATTACCACACGTACCTCACCTTTAACGACTCCTGGTTCGACGCCCAATCCGAACCGTGGGATAGTGATGGCAACGAGAATTACTACGCCAAGGCGTCGTGGTTCGTCTCCGGCGGAGGCACCCACGACCTGGTCTTTGGCGTCGACTACTTCGACGACACGGTCAAGGCAAATAACAGGCAGACGGCCTCCGGCTACTCCTTTTGGAACTATGGGCCCGAAGTGAACTGGGACACGCCCGGACAACCCCTGGTGACCATCGATACGTACGGCGGCTACATCGTCTGGTACGACATACCGATGGATTCGCTCGGCAATCATGTCGAAACGACCTCGCTCTACGCCAACGACACCTGGCGCGTCAACAAAAAGCTGACCGTCAACCTCGGCGTGCGCTACGACAAGCACGACGCCACCGACGCGGCCGGATTGAAGACCGCCGACGACTCTCGGGCCAGCCCGCGCCTGTCGGCGAGCTATGACGTCAAGGGTGACGGCAGCATCATCCTCAACGCCGGCTTCAACCGCTACGTGACCGCTCTCACCCAGAATCAGAGCACCGATGGATCCGCGGCCGGCGATTATACCTACATCTATTACACCTACGCCGGACCCGAGATCATTGCCGGCACGCCGGAATATCCCACCAATGAGGACGCGCTCGACGCCATGTTCGATTGGTTCTTCAACGTCTACGGCGGTACCAGCAACCTGGACTTGGCCTATGTTCTCAAATGGCCGGGCCTGACACCGAAGGTGGGTGACAACCTGAGGGCACCCTACGGCGACGAGTTCACGCTCGGCGCCTCGTTCCGCCTCGGCACCCGGGGCGTGCTGCGGGCCGACTACGTGCACCGCAAGTACGGCAGCTTTTACGCCGCGGAGAACACCCCCGGGGACTACACCGAGATTCCGGGCTTCGGCGAGCTCCTCGACGTATCGACCTATACCAACGACGATTCGGTTCACAAGCGCAAGTACGACGCCATCATGGGCCGCTTCGACTACCGCATCGGCTCGCGCTGGAACATCGGCGCCAACTACACCTGGTCGAAGGCCGAGGGCACCTTCGACGGCGAAGAAGATTTCATGGGTCCGGTGCCCGGCTCGATCTTCGAATACAGGGAATACAAGGAGGCATCCTGGTACATGCCGAACGGCCTCCTGTCCCTCGACCAGACCCACAAGTTCCGGGCCTGGGTGGTGTGGGACGCAATTGCCACCAACCACCACAATCTTTCGCTGAGCCTGTTGCAGTCATTCCTCTCGGGAACGCCGTACGGCGCCAATGCCTTGGTCGACACCGTGCCGTACGTCGGTGACCCCGCCGATCTCGGATACGTCGGAAGCGTGAAGCCTCAGCGGTACTACTTCACCGACCGCGACGCCTTCAGGACTGAAAGCGTCACCCGCACCGATATCGCCCTCAACTACTCGTTCTTCATCAACATCGGTGGCGGCCAGCTCGAGCTCTTCCTGCAGCCCGAGGTGATCAACGTGTTCAACGAGCATGCCGTAGTTGATCCAAACACTATCTCCCTTGCCGCCCGCAACGACAGCAGCCTGGAGACCTTCAACCCCTTCACCGAAACACCGGTCGAGGGCACTCACTGGCGCAGGAGCGATGCGTGGGGTACGGCGGAAAGCGAGGGCGCCTACCAACAGCCTCGCACCTTCCGCTTGTCGCTCGGACTTCGTTTCTAATAATCCGTTGGATCGTCTTTCCGGCCCCGGTGCTTCGGCACCGGGGCCTTCTTTTCGCTCCGCCCGTTTATCATGAACGAGGAGTTGTTGATCCAATCGTGGAGGCACATTGAGCATCGAGTTGAATCGAGTGGCGCCTATTCTGGTGTTGGTCATCGTCTGTGCCTTCGGGTGCTCGCCCGGTCCTCTCGGCTATCGTGCGCCTGAAGGAACGCCGATCGTTCTGATCTCGATCGACACCCTGCGATCGGATCGGTTACCCGCTTACGGCTACGACGGGGTCGAAACTCCGGCCATCGACGGTCTGCGGCGCGACGGCATCCTCTTCGATCGTGCCTATACCCACGTGCCTTTGACATTGCCCGCCCACGCCTCGCTACTGACGGGGTTGCTTCCACCGGATCACGGCGTGCGGGACAATCTGGGATACACAATCGACCCGACTCGTCAGACCCTGCTCCAACAGGCGTTGCAGGAGGCAGGCCACGCGACCGGTGCGGGTGTGTCTGCCTTCGTTTTACGCCGGGCCACGGGCATCAGCAGCGGATTCGATTTCTACGAGGATGGCATCGAGCTCAGGCCGGACCCGGGCGGTCCGGGGGTCCAGGCCGTCCAGCGCCCGGGCGGCGAGACCCTCGAGGCCGTGCAACCCTGGCTGCGATCTGTCGCCGATCGGCCGTTCTTTCTGTTCTTCCACATCTTCGAGCCCCACACCCCCTACGACCCGCCGGCCGAGTACGCGGCGCGCTACGAGTCTGCGTACGACGGTGAGGTGGCGGCGGCCGACGCAGTGGTCGGAGATCTTCTCGACGAACTGCGCGATCTCGGCGTCTACGATAGGGCGTTGATCGTGTTCCTTTCCGACCACGGGGAGGGCCTCGGTGACCACGGCGAAGGTGAGCACGGTGTGTTCCTCTATCGCTCGACGCTGCAGGTGCCGTTGATACTCAAGCTCCCGAAATCAGAGAGGGCCGGCGAATCGGTAGACCGCACGGTGCAGCTGATCGATGTGTATCCGACCCTTGTCACGGCTCTTGGACTGCCCGCGGATGACCGTCTTCAGGGCGCGACGCTGCTGGCCCGAGAAGGCGGTTCATCCGACAACAAGCCCATTTACTCCGAGACACTCTATCCGCGCCTGCACTTCGGTTGGAGCGATCTCGTGGCCGTGATCGTAGATCGGTATCATTTCATCGACGCACCCACACCGGAGCTCTTTGACCTGTTTTCGGATCCCGACGAGCTCGACAACCTGGTCGGTTCGAAAGGCGAGATCGAGGCGGAGCTCGAGAAAACCCTGAACGCCTTCGACCGGCGAATCGAGGCGCCGACATCGACAGACCTGGAGACCCGCCGCCGACTCGAAGCCCTTGGATATGTCGGTGAATCGACTCTCAGCGAAGCAGATGCGCTCCCGGATCCCAAGGAAAAGATCGGGCTCCTAACGGATATTCGAAACGCTCATCGTCACTTCGCCGATGGTGACCTCGATTCCGCGATACAGGCCTTCCAGTTGATCGTCGCCACCGATCCGGGTGTCGAGGATGCCTGGAATTACCTCGCGCTTTCGTATCTCGGCCAGGGTCGGTTGCAGGAGGCGGCTGCGACGTACGACACGGCGCTCGAAAACGTACCGCACTCCATGCGACTGTCCTTGAGAGCGGCGCTGCTCCTCTACCGGATGGGTCGTCTGAACGAGGCGTTTGATCTCGCAAACCTCTCCAAAACCTACGATCCAGTGGCCGCACACGGGCTGCTCGCCCAGATCGCCTTCCGCCGGGGTGATCTCGACGGCGCCGAGATCGAAGCCCGCCAGGCGGTGTCTGTCGTCGGCGACAGACGGCCCGAAGCACGGCTGATCCTGGCCGATATTCTGATCGCCCGCGGAGAACCTGGCCAGGCTGCAGATTTGTTGTCACGCGCCCTCGACGAGGGCATCCGGGACGAAGCGATCGTTGCGAAGCTCGCCATGACCTATTTGCGGCTCGGCGAGATCGACAACGCCGAGACCGTCCTCCAGGGGTTTGACGATACCGATGATCCCGGAATTCTGGTGGCGCTCGGCAGGACGGCGTTGGCTCGCGGCCGATTGGAGGAGGCGAGGAGGTGGCTCGAGCGTGCACACCGAGTCTCTCCGACCGACCCGACGATCAAGCTCAACCTTGGCTTTGCCGCCATGAGCGAAGGCAGGCTGGCGGAGGCGGAGAGGTACTTCGAGCAAGCTGTTGCCGGCAATCCGGCGTCGTTCGACGGTTGGAACGCCCTTGGGTCCGTCCGCGGGAGTCAGGGCGATCCAGAATCCGCGATTGAGGCGTGGGAGCGAGCCCTCCAGATCAACCCGATGGCGCTCCAGCCCATCTACAATCTCGGCGTCGCCCACGCCCAGGCCGGACGCCCGGCACAGGCTGTGGCTTATCTCGAAAAATTTGCGGTCCGAGCGGAGCCGGGACCGCGTCGTGATCGCGCGCTCGCGATGGCGCAGGAGCTCCGTCAGGCTTCTCAGAGGCGCTGATTCGATCAGGGAAGCTGGTCGAGCACGAACCGGGCCTGCTTCGCCCGCGGGTGGTTGGGGTCGGCGTCGATCGTCGCCTGCAGGTGTACCTTCGCCCGCTCGATGTCGCCAAGAAACCCGGCGTAGAGCATCCCGAGCTCGAAGTGGGCACCACTGTGCGCCGGGTTTCGAGCCAAGACCTCCTGCTGAACCATCGCGGCCTCCTCAAAACGGGAGCTGGTGCGGAGGAGGATCCCGAGGTTGAAGAGCGCTCGAGAGTCTCTTGTGTCGATCTCACCCGCGCGTCGGTAGGCAGTCTCCGCCTCTTGTGTGCGGCCAAGCTCTTCGAGCGCGATACCGAGGTTGTTCCAGGCCCCGGCCGCGGTCGGCTCTCTGGCGATGGCGGTCCGGGCGAATCGTTCGGCTTCGGACCAGTCCTGGCGCTCGATCGACGCCCATGCCAGATTCAGCCAGGCGCGACTGAATTCAGGGTGATCCCGCGTCAGCTCCCGCCACACGGTCTCCGCTTCATCAATCAGGCCGAGCCGCAGCAACGCCATACCTTTGGAATTGCGTGTGCCCACGGAATGAGCCGGCGCGGCTCCGGCGATCTCGAACTGATGTCGCGCCTCGTCCCTGCGGCCTTGCGCCGAGAGCAGCTCGCCGAGGCCGAGGTGCAGATCCGCGCGTACCGCTGGACTGGATCGAATCGCCTCGCGCAGCGCTGTCTCGGCCGCCGGATCGGAGATCTCGGCAAGCAGCAGGGCGAGGCGGGCCGGGAGATCGAGGTCGGCGACTCCGCTCGCAATGGCCTCACGGTATACCGAGACAGCATCCGAGGCCCGACCGGCGCGCGTGAGCACCGTGCCGAGAAGCAGCCAGGCCTGGGCGAAGGATGGGTTCCGGGAAATGACCGTCCGCAGCCGCCGCTCTGCGGCGTTGTAGTCTCCCGACGCGAGCTCGACAAATTCCGCGTAGCGCAACGCCACCCAGTTGTTATCGGGGGATGCCTCGAGCAGTGGTTCGAGCTCCGCAACCGCCTCGTCGTTCCTGCCCAGGGAGGCCAGGCACCGGCTCCGTTCCAATCGAGCCTCCAAGAAATGGTCGTTCAACTCGAGCGCGCGGTCGAGGAGATCGAGGGCACGTTGGTATCGCCCGCGGTGAATCTCTGCATCCGCCTCGGTGACGAGCGCTTGGACGCTCCAGGGTGCCGCGGCGCTTGCCCTCGCGGCCACCGCCGCCGCCTCGTCCATGCGGCCGAGTAGAAGGAGCGCTTGACTGAGGTCTCGGAGGGCGGTCAGGTTCTCGGGGTCCATGGTCAACGCGTATTGCGCCCGTTGCGCGGCTTCCTGGGGTTGACCCGACCTCAACAACCTGCCGACCGCTTGCAGCTCCCGGTGGACGGCGAGCAGCTCGACCGGGTTGCCGCGACCCTGCCCTTCCGGACGCCCGGGATCGCCGGCGATATATCCCAGGGCGCGAAGCTGTTCCGCCGTCTCGGAGTCGACGGTTACGGTACTGTCGATGTCGTCCGCTTGTGCCGCCCACTTCTCGATTTCAAGCGCAAGGCGACGCACATCTGTCGTCCGGTCGGCCGCAAGGTTTTGCAGCTCGTCTGGATCCCGGCCGAGGTCGTAGAGCTCCACCACCGGCGCATCGATGAATTTCATGGCGCCCTGGCGAACGGTCCGGAGACGCGACCAGCCGTAGGAGAAGAACGGCGCCTCCGTCTCGGCGAAGAGCAAGCGTTCCGGCGTCCAGTCTTCACCGCGGAGGATCGGCACGAGGCTCCGCCCCTCGAGCTCTTCGCAGTCGGGTTTCGGATCGAGGGCCAGGAGGTCCATGACTGTCGGCACCAGGTCCACCTGGCTGATCGGCGCGTTGACCCGAACGCCGGAGGGTCCACCCGGTAGCCTCAGTATCCAAGGGACTCGGAGGGTGGAGTCGTAGACCAGGAGCCCATGAGTAGATTCGCCGTGCTCGCCGAGGCCCTCGCCATGATCTCCGACCGCCATCACCATGACGTCGTCGCCGCCCACTCTCGGGTGCTGTAGCAGGCGTCCGATCTGCGAGTCCATATAGGCGATCTCACCGTCGTAAGGCTGGTCCCGATACTCTTCCGCCCACGGCGAAGGCGGCGAGTAGGGAACGTGGGGATCGTAGAAATGGACCCAGAGAAAATATGGTTCGTCACCGCCGAGCGTGTCGAGCCAAGCGAGAGCGCGATCGGTGGTTGCCCCGGCCCGACGCTCGAGTGTCATCCGCCTTTCAAAGTCTGTTGTAGAGGAACGGATCCGATCGTCATAGACGTCAAAACCCTGGTCCAGGCCGTAGCGACGCTCCAAAACCGCTGCGGATACGTAGGCGGCGGTCCGATAGCCTGCCATGGAGAGCCACTCGGCGAGCGTCGGAACGTCGTCGCGAAGGTGGTGGGTCAAATTGTCGCGGATGCCGTGCCGCTGCGGGTAGAGGCCGGTGAGCAACGACGCGTGAGTCGGCGCCGTAATCGGGGCGGTGGCGAACGCACGTTCGAAGACAATGCCATTCTCCGCCAGTTCGGACAACGCCGGAGTCTCGACGTTCTCGGCTCCGTACGGCTCGAGATGGTCCGCCCGCGTCGTATCGAGGGTGATCAGCAGAATCGACGGGCGGTCTGTCTCCGAGAAAACGGATGTCGGATCATCAGATCGTCTCTCTGAACACGCGCCGCACAATACGAGACTGAGCGCGATCAATATCGACCGGCGCCACCACAAATCAAGCGAAATCCGTCGAGACTTCATAGGCGTCATCAAGTTTACCCGCGAGGTGGAGAATTGCTGGCGATATTCTGAACCGCCAAGAACGCAAAGTACGCAAAGACATCGCAATTTCCTTTTGCGTGAGATGGCAAAAAGAGTCTTCTTTGCGCTCTTGGCGATCTTTGCGGTTCAAAAGAATGGGTGGACGGCGTCCTGGACAATGAGTACGCCAAAATGGGATCACTCGGCGCCGGTGAGGGCAGCGGTCTGCGCCGCGAGCCGCGAGTACTCGGACTCCCGTTCCGAGTTACCGAGGCGGCCATTGAGATTGGCGAGAATGAGGTACGTTATTCTGAGTTCCTCGCCCTTCGGGCCTTGCTGTAGGGCGAGCTCAGCGAGCTCGACCGCCTCCGCATAGCGTTCTCCCCGTTGCAGAAAGGACATTGCGAGCACCACGTACGGGCCTGGCGACTGTGGGTTCGCCTGAATGGCGTTGCGCAGCACCCGCTCCTGTTCGGCTGTCCTGCCGCGACGCCCTTCGAGGCGACTCAACGAGATGGCCGCCGGAAGGCTGTTGGGTGAAGAATTCAGCTCGTTCCGGTAAGCCTGAGCGGCCTCGTCGATCCGGTTCTGGCTCTCCAGGAGCTGGCCCTTGATCAGGCTCGCATCGGGCACCCCTGGATCGAGGCGCAACGCCGCGTCGAGCTGCCCATTGACGGCGTTGAAGTCTCCGCGGCGCAGAGCGAGCGCGGCGAGCCGGACGTGGGCGGTCGCCAATCGCGAGTCGAGTGTCAGAGACTCGCGAAATAGGGTCTCGGACTCCGCAAATCGTCCGGTGTTCTCCAACACCCGTGCCAGGGCGAACACGATGTAGGGATTGTCCGGGTGCTTCGCCTGCGCCGCCAGCAGGAGTTGCTCGGCCTCCGCGAGCTGTCCCGTCGATATCAGTGCATCGGCGAGCTTCGACACCAGAGACGGATCGAGAGGTCTTCTTTCATGCGCCTCACGATAGGCCGACAGCGCCTCGGCCATGCGGCCCTGGCGCTTGTAGAGCTTGCCGAGAGTGATCCATGCGTCGACGAGAGAGTTGTTGGCCTCGACGATCTCGAGGAGCATTCTCTCCCCTCCGGCCTCGTCGCCGGCCGACACGGCGGCGGCGGCCTTACCGAAAAGCTTATAGATCGGAAGCATGCTTCTCGGGCTCGGGAGGTCGTCGATCGACTGCCCCTCGACGGGGCTTGCATCGGCCGCCACATAACCCAGCGCCGCCAGCTTGGCGATCGTGGCGGCGTCGGGCTCGTTCGAGGCCTCCATCGCCCCCCGCCCGAGCCGCTCGACCAGAATATCGAGCTGGCGGGCCATGCGCTCCGCGACATCGGGGCTCGTCCGGTAGAGGTTCTCCTGCTGCTTGGGGTCCCGAACGAGATCGTAGAGCTCGGGGTCGGATGACTGGATGAGCTGGAACTGTCGATCCTGGAGGGCCGTCAAAGGGCTCCAGCCGAAGTGGAGCTTCGGGTAGAGCGTCTCGGCATACACGGGTTTTTCATCGAACACCCCGGCGCCGCCGATGAGGGGCCACAGGCTTTGGCCCTGGATACCCCCTGGAAGTGGGAGGTCGAGGGCCTCGGCAATGGTCGGCATGATGTCGACGAGCGACACCACTTCCTCCCGCCTGACGCCTCTCGAGGTCGAATCAGGGTGAACGATAATCAGAGGAACGCGCGCGGTGGTTTGGTAGATGAGCAGGCCGTGGTCGAACTCGCCATGGTCGCCGAGGCCTTCGCCATGATCTCCGGCAAAGACGACGATGGTATTCGAATCGAGTCCGGCTGTTTGGAGGAAGCCATGGAGGCGACTCAGCTGGGCGTCGGCAAAGGCCACCTCGCCCAGATAAGGGTCGTCTGGGTACTCACTGACAAAGCCCGGCGGGGGTTCATACGGCAGGTGGGGATCATAAAGGTGGACCCAGGCAAACCACGGTTGCTCCGACTCCTTCCGGAGCCAAGCAATGGCGTCGTCAACGACCGCGTCAGCAGGTCGTTGGATCTGAGCGAACGACATCAACGTGGGATCGTATCCACTCTCGGGCTCGGTGTAGGTTTCGAAGCCCTGGTCGAGGCCCCATCGTGTGGACAGGACGAATGCTCCGACAAAACCACCGGTGCGATAGCCCTCTTCGCTCAGCAGCTCCGCCATCGTCATCAGCTCCGCCGGGACGACATAGTTACTGTTGTCCCGGACCCCGTGAAAGACCGGGTAGGTGCCGGTAAAGAGGGAGGCGTGCGACGGCAGCGTCAGCGGCGTCGGCGCGATGCAACGGTCGAACAAGACGCCCTGATCGGCGAGCCCATCGACGAAGTCGGTTCGGATGTGGGGGTTCCCATAGGCCCCGAGGCGGTCTGCGCGAATCGTGTCGAGCGTGATCACGAGCACGTTGAGGCGGTCACCGGCGGCGGATGGGGCCTCCTGCTGAGAACATGAAACCGAACATACGGTCGCGAGGACCGTAAACCACAAGCAGGAAAGGCCTCGTGGAGAGGAACGCGGGAGATGGACTACGAACTTCATGATTGATCATGATAAACGACCTCGATCGTGGTTTCGGCAGTTGGAGACGGGATCTGTTTTCCGGGCGTCGGTGGTCGCCTGGACGATGTAGATCTCGCGAACGACGAGATTCAAGGCGGCTGCCTCTGGCGCCGGACATAGCCTGATCGAGGCAAACGTCGGGCACGACATCTACCAGCGGTGGTATTTCTGGGAGCTGGGTGTTCCCTGGGAGAACCGAGAAAAATACGACGTTCATTCGCCGCTGCTGCGCGCGGGCAACGTCAAAACACCGACTCTATTCCTCGGTGGGCGCATCGATTGGAACGTGCCCATACTCAACGCCGAGCTGTTCTACCAAGCGCTGAAAGTGCAGGGGATCGAATCGCAACTTGTGGTGTACCCCGGCGTGCATCACGGCGGCTGGGGGGAGTCATTTGAAAAAGACTACCTGGTGCGCGTCACCGACTGGTTCAATCATTACGTTAGAGCGGAAGGTGCCGATCCCCACAACTCGGATTGAGCGAGAGCGTAGCGATCATCGTTGATCCCTACGCAGGGAACCTCTCCCTCAACCCAGGGGCTCGAGACAGGCCGCGAGTTCACGCGTGTCGTCGGGTGAGAGGTCTTGCAGCGGAGCTCTTACACCACCGCCGTCAAAGCCACGCAGCCGGGCGGCAGCCTTGATCCTGGGAACGTAATTGCCACTCCAGACGTAGAGCAGCGACGGGATCATTTGCGACCACAGTTCCATTGCGCCGGCGATATCGCTGCTGGCGACCAGTTCATACAGACGTACGCTCTCGCGCGGCATATAGTTCGCAGCACCCCAAATGCACCCTTGAGCCCCGGCAATGAAGCTGAAAACGGTGTTGGGATCGCAACCGTTGAGCACGTTGTATCCGGTAGCGAGGTACTCCTGATGGGTGGTCAGGTCGCCGGCGCTGTCCTTGATGTAGTTGAAATGCTCGAGCTGATTCAAGCGTTTGAACAGATCCACTGAAATTCGGATGCCAGTGACCTGCGGGATGTTGTAACCGATGATGTCGGTGTCGACCACGCCATCGATGGCCTCGTAAAACGAAAACAACCCGTCGTCATCCTCCGGGCCTTCGAGGTAGGGCGGCAAGATCATCAGCGCATCGGCGCCAAGCCCCTGAGCCTCTTTGCTTCGCTCGATCACTTCATCGAAAACCAGCGCCGAGGTCTGGCAAATCAGATGACAGCGACCGTCGATACGCTTTGCGCCGAGTTCGTAAAGCTGATTGCATTCTTGTCGGGTCAGGTAGGGATGCTGCCCGGTGCCGGCACCGAGCACCAGCCCATGAGCGCCGGCGTCGATATAGAGGTCGATCAATTCACCCCAACGTGCATAGTCGATGCTGCCGTCGGCGTGCATCGGGGTTTGCATCGCCAGGTTGATTCCGATCAGTTTGCCCAATGCTTTCTCCATCTCCAGCGCCAGGCCGATCCTACCATTCATGGCGCGCAGAGGGTCTGGGTAGTACCATGCGCACGTTATGGAAAACCGAGCGTGCGCCGGGGCGATCGCCTGGATCGCCTTGACCCTGATCTTCACTGCTGGATGCGCATCTGGCCCCGAGGCCGATGAGGACCGACTCCTGAGCGGATTCCTCGATCCCCCGGCCCGGGCCCGCCCCGATGCCTTCTGGACCTGGTTGAACGGCCACGCTGACCCGACGCGGCTCACGGAGGAACTGGAGCATTTCAATGCCGCCGGTTTCTCACGCCTGCAGGTCTGGGATGTGAAGGCGCACCAGGATCCCGACGAGGTCGTCCCGATCGGGCCGCCGTTCCTCAGCGATCCGTGGCTCGCCAACTTCGCCCATGTGAACCGTGAGGCGCTGCGGCTGGACCTGGAGCTCGGGCTCCTCGCGGCCAGCGGGTGGAATGCCGGCGGGACCTGGGTTGAGCCGGAGCAGGCGGGGATCGGGCTCTTTTCCTCGGTGAGATTCGCCCGCGGTCCAGCGGACCTCGAGCTGGAGCTCGAGTTTCCCGAGGTTCCCGAGCACGCCCCCCGAGGCGAGGATGGCCGGCCTGCGTATTGGCGGACCATCGCCGTCCAGGCCATTCCCGTCACGGACGGCGAGCACGTCGTTTCCGAGCACGTCCTCGATCTCTCGGATCGGCTCGACGAGGACGGGCGGCTCCGGTGGAACGCGCCCGGGGGAGACTGGGCCGTCCGCTGGTTCATCTTCGCAAACACGGGCCAACGCCTGATCGTGCCCAGTCCGAGCTCCGACGGGCTGCAGATCGATTTCTTCGACGAGGACGACAGTCGGGCCTACTTCACCCACGTGCTCGATCGCCTCGAGTCCGCCCTCGGGCCGCTCGAGGACTCCGCTCTCCGCTACCTCGAGGTCGACAGTCTCGAGCTCGAGGGCCGCCGCCTCGACGCCTGGACAGAGGACATCCTCGAGAGCTTTCTCGAACGGTACGGCTACGACGCGAGCCCCTACCTGTCGCTCATCGACGGCGCGGCGACCGACGCCGAGTTCGGCGAGCGTGTCCTCTTCGACTGGACGCGCCTGGTCAGCGACCTGATGATCGAGAGGCACTACCGCCTCGGCGACGAGTTGCTGCGCGAGCGGGGCCTCTTGCTGGCGGCCGAAGCGGGAGGACCGGGGCCGCCAATCTGGAACAGCTGCCCCGTCGACGCGTTGGGCGCGCTCGGCGCGGTGGGACTCATGCGCGGCGAGTTCTGGCCGAAGCAGCGCAGCATGTATAACGTCAAGGAGATCGCCTGCGCCGCGCACACCTACGGCCAGACGATCGTGGACGCCGAGTCATTCACCTCGTGGCGGCACTGGCGCGACGGGCCCTACTACCTGAAGCTCCTCGCGGATCAGGCCTTCGTTGACGGGCTGAACCACATCACCTTCCACACGGCTCCCCACGGCGGGGAGGAGGTCGGCCTGCCAGGCTTCGCGTACCACGCGGGCACCCACATGGGGCCGAACCTCGTCTGGTGGTCGATGGTCAGGCCGTTCATCGACTACCTGTCGCGCACCTCGTTCCTGCTGCAAGAGGGGCAGCCCGTGGCTGACGTGGTCCTCTACCAGGGCGCCGGGGCGCCCGCGTTCCATCCGCTCGCGGTCGACATGAACCCGGAGATTCGAAGGGCCGGGTACGACTACGACGTTGTCGACGTCCGCGTGCTGACCGGGTCGATGAGCGTGCGCGACGGACGGATCGTCCTCCCGCACGGGGTGAGCTACGCGCTGCTGGTCCTCCCCGACGAGGAGTCGGTCGATCCAGCGGCGCTGCGCAAGATCCGAGAGCTGGTGCGCGACGGCGCGACAGTCGTCGGGCCGAAACCAACGCGGGCGCGTGGCCTCGCGGGCTTCCCTGGGTCCGACGAAGAGGTCCGGCGACTGGCCGACGAGCTCTGGGGAACGGTCGACGGCGAGCTCAGCACCGAGCACCGGTTCGGAGCGGGCCGGGTGATCAGCGGCCGTGCCGTGCCCCAGGTGCTTGCGGAGGCCGAGGTCCCCCCGGACTTCGCTTGGGAAGGAGGCGACGCCCGGACCCGGCTGAGCTTCGTCCACCGCACAACGGAGGACGCGGAGATTTACTTCGTAGTCAACGACAACGAACGGTGGGAGGAGGTCGAAGTACTCTTCCGGGTGAGCGACTGGGTGCCAGAGCTCTGGGATCCAGCCGCGGGTACCGCGCTTCCGGCTCGCGCGTATCGCGCCGAGGGAGGCCGGACTCGCGTCCTCCTGCGGCTCCCCCCCGGCGGCTCGATCTTCGTCGTCTTCCGCAGCAACCCCGGGGCCGCCGAGCCGGCCTGGCGAGAGACGATCCCGCTCACCCGCACTTCCGAGGCGGACCCCGACGTCGCTCACGGTGACACGCCAAACGGATCGGCGTGGGTATCGGCGGGAGAACGGCAGCCCGCAGACGAGTTTATCGTCTACGACCTCGGCGCGAACGTGGACGTGGGTCATGCCGACGTGTGGAACTACCAGCATCAGACTCGCGGCCTCCTGACTCGTGGAATCCGCGAGATGGACATCTCCGCCTCATCCCACGGTGTGGCCTTCGAGCCCCAGGCACGCGTCGAGCTCCGAAAGGCCCCGGAAATTGGTGAGCGCGGCTACGAGCAGCGCATCCCGCTCCCCGCGGTGGGGGTCCGATATGTCCGCCTCGACGTGGTCTCCAACTACTCCGACGACTGGTCGGGAAGAACGGACATCGTCGGCCTGAATCGGATCGTTTTCCTCGATGCCGACGGCGTGGAGGTGGGGGGCGTGCGGGTCCACGAGGTATCCTCCGGCATCGCCCACGATCCGGCCACGGACGACCTGTACCCGCCGCCACGAGAGGGTCTCGAGCTCGCCGGGCCCTGGCACGTCCGGTTTCAGGAAGGCCGCGGCGCGCCGGATGAAACGATCTGGCCGACTCTCGTCTCGTGGGTCGAATCCGAGGATGCCGGCGTCAGGCACTTCTCTGGGATCGCCGAGTACACTCTTCCTTTCAACCCGCCTGCCGATCTGCTCGAGCCCGGGGTCGCCGTGGAGCTCGACCTCGGAAGGGTCGCCGGAACCGCGCGGGTCCTCCTGAACGGCGAAGATCTCGGGATCGCTTGGAAGCCGCCGTACGCCGTCGAGGTGACGGGCCGCCTCCGGCCGGGTGAGAACGAGCTGCGTGTCGACGTGGCCAACACGTGGCACAATCGCCTTGTCGGCGACGCCGCACTCGCGCCTGCCGAGCGGATCACGAGGACGAATATCCGCGAGCCGTTCTCGCCAGACACGCCGCTCCTCGAGTCGGGGCTCCTGGGCCCCGTGCGCCTCGTCTCGATCGTATTGGTGCCAGGGGAAGCTTTCTGAACTTTGTTGTGGTGGTGTGATGGCGGGGAGGGAAGGGGATGCCACCCTCAAGGAAGGACAAAAAATCAGTGGACACGCTAACTCAGACCCAATCTATTCCTGTTTTAGGGGTGCTACTCCATGCAATCGGTGGACTGGCCGCGGCGAGCTTCTATATCCCGTACAAGAAAGTGCGGCACTGGGCGTGGGAAAACTACTGGCTGGTCGGCGGCTTTGTCAGCTGGATCATCGCTCCGTGGGTGCTGGCAATGCTCATCCTTCCCCAAACACCGATCATTCTGGCTCAGGCGCCCGTCGAGTCGATTTTGTGGACGGCATTTTTCGGTGCG
>Ga0255055_10001634_pt1 | contig 16241 bp, 13 predicted proteins | sample JV7_2_27_MG_FD_188633 | JGI IMG/M metagenome (GOLD analysis project Ga0255055, IMG submission 188633) | Seawater microbial communities from Jervis Inlet, British Columbia, Canada - JV7_2_27 | ecosystem: Environmental > Aquatic > Marine > Inlet | place: Canada: British Columbia | collected... | reverse complement strand
TGTATTAGAAGAATAGTAGGACCAGATAAAGAAGATTACGAAATTCAAAATTGGAATATTATATGGGCAATGGATTTGGATAATAGAATATATCAATTCCTATTCCAGAAAGTATGGAAGTCTGATGAGTCTCAGGCAGTAATGGTCGGATTGGCTCCACCAGAGCTTGGTAAGCTATTTTCTGAATATAAAAATGATGCAATTCTAAGGATATTATCAGTATTGAATAATCCGAAAAAAATAAAATTCTTGATGGGATTAGCTCCAAAAGGGATATCATTGGCTGTAGAACAGCAACTAATTCAAGCTAATAAAAACGATTCTGACAAGCTAAAATTTGTAAACTCGCTAAAAGAAATGCCAAACATCCAAGGACAATGGTTTTTTCCACGTAATCCTATGTGCCCAGTTTGTAAAGGACTGCTGATTGAGAAAATGGATGATGTTAAAGGGTTTCAGATGTTAGAGTGTCCTCAATGTGGTTACGAGAGAAAAAAGTAATTTATAATGGCCCTCTCACTCAATTTTTATAGTCCTGAAGTAGGATTAAAGTGTAAAACATATGGGTTTAAAAAAGTGAAATAAAAACAAGATTTTTCTTACAACTGTTAATAATAGTTTTTATTTCATTACACAATCTATACATTATCACCAAAACTAATTATTCAAAAAATTTTCTCAAACATGTTTGTTGCAGCACTCGATCTTGGAACTACAGGATGCAGAACATTTATTTTTGATATGTCTGGTTCAATAATATCAAGTGCCTACCAAGAGTGGGAGAGTTTTTATCCCGTTCCTTCTTATGTGGAGCAAGACGCGAATTCGTGGTGGGAATCAATAAAGAATACCATCGATATAGCTATTAAAAAAAGCGGAATCGATAAATCAGAAATTGTAAGTCTTTCTGTCACTAATCAACGCGAAACAATTGTTCCTGTAGATCGAGAAGGTAATCCTTTGCACAATGCGCTAGTGTGGCAAGATCGAAGAACCACTAACCAGGTTGAGTTCATTAAGAAAAAAATAGGAGAAGATAAAATATATAACACAACAGGCTTAACAATTGATCCCTATTTTTCAGCGACAAAAATTTTATGGTTCAAAGATGAAAAACCAGATATATATCAAAAAACCCATAAATTCTTACTTGTTTCAGATTACATTCTTTATAAATTAACGGGACAATTCTATACAGACCACTCTAACGCTTCAAGGACAATGCTTTTTGATATTAACAAGTTTAACTATTCAGATGAGATCGCCTCTGAACTTGAAATAGACTTAGATAAAATGCCAGAACCTTTAGAGAGTGGAATCGATATAGGCGAAATCATAACTGGGGATACATTGTTTGACAAAAAAACTTTAGTAATAACCGGAGCGGGTGATCAACAATCAGCAGCACTGGGAGTAGGAGTTGTCTCTCCTGGAAACATTAAAGTCACGACTGGAACTGGAAGTTTTATACTAGCTTACTTAGATCGCCCTAAACTCGATCCAAAAAAGCGTGTGCTATGCAGTTGCCATGCAATTCCCGGAGCATGGGTTCAAGAAGCCAGCATTTTTACTTCTGGTGCCTTTTTAAGGTGGTTTAGAGACGAACTTGGGACAGAAGAGTGTCAACAGGCTGAAAAACAAAACCAAGATCCATATGTTATTTTAACTGAAGAAGCTGAAAAGTCGCCTATTGGAGCTAACTCGTTAATAGCCATCCCGTATTTGGTTGGTGCTGGAGCCCCTCATTGGAACCCGTACGCGCGAGGTTTAATCTATGGTTTATCATTAGGCCATAAAAGAAGAGATATTATCCGTTCTATTATGGAGGGCGTGGCATTTGAAGTAAGAAAGAATGTTGAAATCTTTAGAGAGTTAGGATTAGCTCCAAAAGAATTAAAGGTGACTGGGGGTGGCTCTCGCTCAGATTTTTGGAATCAAATCTACTCTGATGTTATAGGGATAACTTGTGTAAGAAATGTAATTGAAGAAGCAACATCGTTAGGAGCGGCAATTTTAGCGGCATCGGGTGCTGGATTGTTTCCTGATGTTGTTAAAGCTGCTGAGAATATTTGTAAGGTGGATAAGAAATGGGCTCCTGATTTAAATCATCATGAGGTTTATAATAAGATTTACAAATTGTCAAATAATATGTATTCTTATTTAGATGAAAAAAAGTTCTTTAAAACTTACATCGAAACGCTTCAGCATAAAGAAACCGATTAAAGTATCGATTTCAACTTCTTTACTTTATTTTTAAGCTAAAATACTCAATTTTAAATATTTAGAACGTTATAAATCAGTTAAATAATAGTTTAGTGAAAAAAATGGAAGAATCGATTTCAAATACTACAGAGAGGTATAACTCAAAGCAACGGGCTGTAGGAGAATTATTTTACATTTTCTTAGTAATTTCTTGTTTAATTACCATTACAGGAGGTATCTGGTCAATATTTGATTTTATCATGCCAACGGGGAAATTAGAAACTTTCTTAGAATTAACATTAGGATACCAAATAGCAATAATCGCTGGATTTTTAGCAGGATTGTTTTTTCTCTTAATATTTTTCTTCGGATTATTTAGAAAAGGAAGAAAATGGGTGTTACACTTCATTTTCAAATTAAGAGAAATTGAAGAAAAGTATAAAAATCGAATAGATGTTAAAATCGCAGCTGGGGGGTTGTTAGTAAGCGTAATGGCAATTATTATCGGTATTGTAATCGCTGTAATTCAAGAGATTTTGCTTGGTCCTAGCCAAAGTTCACCTTTTTCTGGATTATTAGCCTCATTTTCAACCGGTAATTGGATCTTATTCACAGGAATTTCGCTCTTTGCGATTTTAGCGGTCACTTTATTTATGATATTCTTTTGGAAAAATGGATACTATGTAATATTAAGAGTAATGGGAAAATTGGAGAAGTAGAGCCTAAATTTTATTTCATTCATATTTTTTTTTTCTATTTGCGTTCTTTTTAAATCAGTAAATTCTGTCTCTTATCTATATTTATTAATATTTTTACTTATCTAAATTCAATGTCTCTAAAGCTTGGTATAGTATTTAATTTTCTTCAATTACCTGATGTTTCAAATTATCCATTTGTAATAAATAAAAGGACTAGTGGATTACTCGTTAAAAAGGGATTGTTTGTATATACTAAATCTATCGAAGGTTATTTAATAGGGATAATTGAAAAAATAGTGCTTTTAAACGAATATTTCTCTGATGCTCTTACAATTAAAGCTTATAACAGCGAAAATAATCCAAATATACTAAAAGGCCTCTTTCCTAGTGACGATTTTGAATACGCTATTGCAATTGTAAGAAACTTGGGAATAGTTGAATTCAATGACTCTAATGAAACGGAGTTTAACAGGATAAAAAGGATGACCTATCCAGCAAGTCCAGGCAAAGAAGTATTTTTAGTTGAAAAAGAAACCCTAGATGATTTTATTGGTATTAATCGAAAACATGGATTAAATGTTGGAAAAATTAAAGTATCTAACATCGAAGCTTTTATCGATATGGATCGGTTACTAAACAAACATTTTGCTATTCTCTCAATTTCAGGAGGAGGCAAAAGTTATCTTACTTCAGTATTGATAGAAGAATTATTAACAAGAGAAAGCAGTTATGGAACACCAGCGATCATTATGATTGATGTACACGGTGAATATAGTTATCTTAAAAACATTCCTGAGTTAAAGAGTAAAATTAAAGTTGTAGACACTTCGTACTTTCAAATTTCAACTCCTAGCTTAAGCGCTTATAGTTTTAAAAAATATCAAGAACAAATATCTAGCGTTCAATTAAGAGAATTATCTAAATACATTAAGAAATTGAGAAAAAAAAATGATTTGAAAAAAAAATACACGTTAAATGAAATTATTGAAGAAATTGAAAATGATTCAGAAGGCAGTAAAAATACTAAACAAGCTTTGATTGGCTGGTTATCTGAATTAGATCGGTTAAAGTTATTCGGACCGGAAGAAAACCCAGTTATTAATAATTTTGTGAAACAAGGAGAATTATCTATTTTCAATCTTCAAAATGAGATTTCAATTCGTAAAAAACAGATAATTGTCGATTATATATGTACTCGCTTGTTTTATTTAAGAAGAATGAATAAGATTCCTCCTTTTTTACTGATAATTGAAGAATCACACCAATTCTGCCCAGAAGCAGCTCATTCTAAAGCAATTTCAAAATATATAATTGAAACAATTGCAAGAGAAGGAAGGAAATTTATGGCGTGTTTATGTTTAATAAGTCAAAGACCTAAAAAGTTAAGTACTACTGCTTTATCGCAGACCAATTCAAAATTAATTCTTAATATTAAAAATCCTTACGATTTAAAGCATCTGATGGACAGTTCTGAAGCAATCACAAAAAATTTCGCTGACATGATTTCAAGCCTTGGTGTTGGTGAAATGTTATTAATGGGTAATGCCGTAAATTATCCAATATTTATAGATATACGAGAAAGAAAATTTAAATCTCCAACTGAACACACAACTTTAGCTCAAGAATGCGTTAACTGGAAAAAGGTCCACTCAATTTAACTCTTCCATTATTTCACTTCTAATATGCTGATTTCTTTTGTTCAGTACAATCATTTTTTTTGTTTTTGAAACCCTAAATACATTAATTATACTTCGACTTTCCAGCTTCATTAGGAGCTCTTCTAACATTAGTGTTTGGATAAATGAGAATTCTTTCTTTAGTAATTCTTCTAAACGTTTATCTAAAATTTCGCCTTTATTTTTTATCAAAATATCTATTAAAGAATTTACGATAGGTTTTTGATTCCATCTGTGACTTTCTATAATAAAACACCTTTTACTGAATTTAATTTAAAATTTGTAACAATAATATAAATTAATATACAACAAATTAATTTTATGAATATTAAACAACCATCTGATTTGATTGTTGAATAATTCTACTTTTTAATTTTTTTCCAAAATCTTCATACCACTTAATTATTTCTGGTGTAATGCTCGGATAAAGCGATTCTATTGCCATTTTAAAGTGTTCCTCAGTAATTTTCCTTGCTCTCAAATTTTCTCTTAAAGCAATCATACCAGCTTCGCGACATAAAGTTTCTACATCTGCTCCAGAAAAACCGTCTAGCTGTTTATTTAACATATTTAAATCAATATTAGCTACTAAAGGCATGTTTTTGGTAAATATATTTAGTATTTGTTCTCTTCCATCTTCATCAGGAGCGGGAACGAGCAGTATCCTATCAATTCTCCCCGGTCTTATTAAAGCAGGGTCTAAAATGTCGGGGCGGTTTGTAGCAGCAATCACGATAATATCTTTTTTTACTTCTAATCCATCCAACTCAGTTAAAAATTGCGAGAGAACTTTTTCTGAAACTCCTGAATCGGTAGTGTGTCTACCTCTACTTGGAGCAATCGAATCAAATTCATCAAAAAAAATGATACATGGCGCTGCCATTTTAGCTTTTCGGAATACTTCACGAATTGCTTTTTCGCTTTCTCCAACGTATTTTGATAGCAATTCAGGTCCCTTAATTGATATAAAATTTGCTTTAGTTTCGGTTGCTACTGCACGAGCTAAAAGTGTCTTTCCACATCCAGGGGGGCCATAAAGTAAGATTCCTCTTGGAGGAGATATTCCCATTCGCTCGAATATTTTAGGATGAGATAAAGGCCAGTCAACAGATTCTATCAACTTTTGCTTTAAATCTTCCAATCCACCTATCTGATCCCAATTAACATTTGGTATTTCGACAAACACTTCTCTTATCCCAGATGGCATTACTTCTTTTAATGCTTCCTCAAAATCATTTTGGGTAACCTCTATTTGTTCAAGCAATTCAGGATCTATTACATCTGAATCCAAATCAATCTGTGGGAGATATCTCCTAAGTGCTGACATTGCTGCTTCTCGACATACAGCCATAATATCAGCCCCTACAAATCCATGAGTAATATTAGCAAATTCTTTTAAGGAAATTTTTTTGTCAAGAGGCATACTTCTCGTGTGAATTTGGAAAACTTCTCTTCTCCCTTTCTCATTTGGAACTTTTATTTCTATTTCGCGATCGAATCTACCTGGGCGCCTTAGGGCGGGATCCAAACTATTGGGGCGATTAGTTGCACCGATTACGATTACTTTGCCTCTACTATGCAACCCATCCATTAATGCTAGTAATTGAGCTACAACCCTTCTTTCAACTTCTCCTGTAACGGTTTCTCTTTTAGGTGCGATAGCATCAATTTCATCAATAAAAATTATTGATGGACTTTTTTCTTCAGCCTCAATGAATATTTTACGTAATTTTTTTTCTGACTCACCATAAAACTTGCTCATTATTTCTGGTCCATTTATTGAAATAAAATAGGCTTCGCTTTCATTTGCTACGGCTTTAGCTAATAGCGTTTTTCCGCAACCTGGAGGACCTCTTAATAAAACACCTTTTGGAGGATCGATACCCAGACGCTTAAATATTGAAGGGTGCCTTAATGGGAGTTCAACCATTTCTCTAACTCTTTGTATTTCACGATCTAAACCTCCAACATCTTCATATGTAACATAATCTGCCCCCCGTTCTTCATCTTCAGTTATATTTTCACTTATATGAAGAACTGTCTCTGGTTTAATAGTACAAATTCCACTAGGTCTCATACTTATGACCTTAAAAGTAATTTCCCTGCTGATACCTATTGAAATAAAAATAAAATCATCAATAGCAACGGGGTAATTATTTAATTTTCGTTTAACGAATGTTTCAAATCTTGGGTTTGATTTATACTTAAAACTAATTGGTGCTAAAACGATATTTAGAGCGGGATGAGTTTTTACTTTTCTGATTTGAATCGTATCGTCTATACTCGTTCCGATATTCTTTTTCAATCTAGAATCAATGCGAATGATCCCTAAACCACTATCTTGAGGATAACTGGGCCAAGCTATTCCAGCACTTTCTTTCTTTCCAACTAAGGCGATGATATCTCCAGTTTTTATATCTAACTTTTCCATGGTTTCCTGATCAATTCTAGCGATATTTCGACCAATATCCCTTTTTTTTGCTTCTTGTACTCGTAAAGATACTTTCTGATTATCTTTACCATTTGAGTTGTTATTGGTGTTTTCTTTTGATGGCATATTAGATCCTTCAATACTATTTTGAGTATATTAAAAATATAAAAGAATAATTTTGTAAAAATTTTTGCTTTTTTTAAGGTAGATTTTAATTTTTTTTGAAGAAACTATCTAATGAAACTTGTGTTTTTGAAGAAGTCTGTTTTTTTAAGCGTTCAATCGCGTTTTCGACCCTTTGCTTTGAAAAATTGTGTTGTTCTATCAGAAGCTCTTCGACTTTTTCGTACTTACTTTTTTCCCAGGTTATTTTTGGATATTCTTTTTTTATATCGGGGTATAAAAATATCTCTTTTATTTGTTCAATAGTACTTCTTTCAACTTGAATTTCTATATTTCCAACTTTAACTTTATTATTTATGATGTTATCTAATGAACCGAACTTTCTAATAAGATCGAGAGCTTTATGCTGGCCAATCCCTTTAATACCGGGATAAAAATCAGTTCCTATTAATATCCCCATTTCTACTAACTGTTCGCGAGATATATTTAAGTTTTCAAGAAATTTTGATAGTGAAATGTACTCGATATCGAGTGTAACGGTTGTATTTCTAAGTTTTTTACTCCGGCTGACAGCAAAATTACGTATTAACCTCTCTCCACCAAAAAGTAATGTATCGTAGTCTTGAGAAGCACATGCCCAAGCATCACCTTTTTCGACTAAAAATGCAGATTGAGCTTCACCCTCAGAAGTAGCATCAACAATAGGTATTCCAAGATATTGTAATAGTTTCTTACTCTCCTCAATCATAGTTGTATCCAATTTAGAAGTCATCTGAGCATATTTCTTAGCTTCTCCAAAATCCCCATCCTCTTGTGCTTTGATCATTTTATTCTCTGCTGTTGCTTTGATTTTTCTTCTTTCTAATATGGTCTCCATTTTTAGTTCAGAAGGAATTCCATCAAACACATAAATAGGTTTTATATTATGCTCTAAAAAATTAATTGTTCTATAGAATAATCCGGATAGGTGGGAAGTTATATTTCCATTGTAGTCTTTTAATGGAGTTCCATCTCTTTGCCTAATAATAGCTAAAAACTGGTATATTGTGTTAAAGGCATCGATAGCAATTTGTTTATTTAATAAATTATCAAAAGTTATAGTTCTCCTTACTTCTTTTACTAATTCGTTTATTTTAGTGCCCATGGTTTATCTTTAATTTTATATCCAATAATTATCTAATTTTTATTCTATATATTTTCCACTATATTTTTTCTTTTTTCAACAAGCGCTTCTTGAGATACAATCCACACCTTTCACATTTTTTGTTTAAATCTTCTGGTTTGTGCAGAGTTTTGCAATAAGGACAATACACTTCAAAATACATTTTCTCCTCTATTCCCTTTTTATATAAAGGTTTGAATCTGATTTGTAACATAGTACATAAATTTTCCATGGAATAATCATTAGTGTATAGTAAGATATCTTCCGGGTATGTGTCCATTAATTCTAATGCTAGACCCATTAAGCTAACGTCGTTCTTAGATAAAATTTTTGAAGTACCAAGTAATTTGGATTTTTCCTCAACTATGTTTGAGTATTTATCTTGACTTTTCTTAACGATTAGTTTTCCAGTCTCAATTGCAAATTCTATTCTTCGTAAAATATTTCTGTTTCGATCGAGATATTTTCGAACTTTTAACTCATCCACAATCTCAGGGGTTGTGAAAATTCTTTCTGGAAAGTAATTAAAATCTACGCCAGTTAAAAATATATTTGTATCAAAAACTAGAATTGATTTCTTCTTCTGGGCTGTCGTCTAACGGCACCTTTATTGTTCCAATTATCTTTTTCCTTAATCTTCGAATATAATTATCGCTAATACTTTTTGAAAGGCGAATAAAACTTGTATGAGAATTTGCTTTGCGAACTCTAATTATTGATTTTGGTTGGACATCTTTTAAAGTTTTTTGACCATCAATAATAATCTTAGCGCTTAATCTTGGTCTTAAAAGTTGGATTTCAACTTCGCTTTCTATTGGTAATACAATAGGTTTCAAGCCTGATCGAGCAAAACTATTTAACGGTGTAATTTGCATTATATCCATAGTTGATTTAACAATCGCACCACCTGCGCTAAGGTTATATGCTGTAGAACCAACAGCTGTAGATACAATAATTCCATCTAAATAACTGCGATTGAGATAACAACCGTCTATTTTTATAGATGCCAAAAGAACTTTTGAACTCTTTGATGAGATTATTAAAATTTCGTTTAGAGCATTGCTCAATCGAATTTCTTCAGAATCCCTTAATATAAAAGCAGTTAATTTGGAGCATTTTTCAATTAAATAATCGCCTTTTAAAACGCGATTTATGTCGTTAAACACATTCCTCTCATTTGTTTCATCTAGGAACCCTAGGGATCCAATGTTAACGCCTAGTAGGGGAGGTGCGTTCCGCGGAGGCAAACCACCTGCTACTCTTAATATAGTTCCATCTCCCCCTACAGAGATTAAAAATTTTGTGTTATCTTTTGTCATCTCCTTTAAATCTTTTCCACTATGTGGAAAGATTTTAGGTGCGATTCTCGTCTCCATTTGAACTACTTCGCCCTTTTTTACTAAATATTCGAAGATCTTTTTTGTTAAGTTAATCGCTCTCTCTGAATCCATTCTGCAAGCTAAAGAAATTGGTTTTTTTTCCATATCGCTCCGCCTCTTTTAGGGTTTTTTCTTGAATAGTAATACACAATAAGAAATATTAAAATTTGGGAAATTAAGTACATTATTATGCTTTATTCTGAGCTAATAGCTTATTAGTTAATAATAACTCTGTTTATCAAAGTTTTTCCTGCAAGTTGCCAATATTCTACTTGTGCTAAAGACATTTTACCTGGGTCCTGTTGTAAGTCTTTAATCTTTTGTTTTAATTCATCCTCTGCAGGCCAATCAACATCCACAGATTCATAAGTTTCAAGATCCATGATGTTGATTAGAGCATCTTCGATAAAATTAATTTGAGCTGTGCCTTTGATGATCTCAGGAATTTCAACCATGTGACCAGAGGGTATGGTGAGAGATCTCTTATTGTTGTCGAACACCCCGACACATACAACCCGAACTTTCGCATGTCCATGCTTGCCACTTTTAGATCGTTCAGTTGCTTTAATTTGGCATGGTTCTTCTTCAACCATGATATATTGTCCAGTTTTTAACTTCTGAATTTCAGTTCTTCTAATACTCATATTCTAAAATCTCCTTTTTTTTCTGTATTGTTATTAAGTAATGTTTATTATTTTCACATATCTTTTTTTATATTATATTATAATCAATTAAAAAAAAATATTAGTTTTTGTTTATTTTAATTACTAAAACATACATGCAATTTCATTTATACTATGGCATTTAAAAAGTTAGGAAAAGATTTAGAATCGATAATGCGAACATTACGAGGTTTACCAAAAATCGATAAAGATGCAATTAACTTAGCGATAAAGGAGCTACAAAAAAGTCTTTTGGGAGCAGATGTGAAAGTAGAATTAGTCTTCCAGATGACTGAAAATATCAAAAAAGAAGCAATGAATACGGATTTAAAACGAGCGAGAAGGAAAGACTTCATAATTAAGCTCGTTCATGATGAGTTAGTGAAAACAATTGGTGGGAAAGCGGCCCCAATAAGAATAAAGCTAGGAAAGAGTAATGTTATTTTACTTGTTGGAATCCAAGGTTCAGGTAAAACTACGTCTATCGGCAAGTTAGCGCGATTTTATAAGAATAAAGGATATAAAGTAGCGGCAGTTACTACTGATACATGGCGTCCTGGAGCTTATGAACAGCTAGTGCAGTTAACAGAGCAAATTGGAGTTAAATGTTATGGTAATCCTAATGAAAAAAATGCGATCAAACTTGCTGTTAGAGAAACTAAAAAAGCAATAAATGACGAGCATGATATAATAATTGTAGATACTGCTGGCCGACACAAAGAAGAAAAAGAATTAATGAGAGAGATGGAAAAGATCGAATCAAATTTAAAACCTAACGAAGTTATCTTAGTAATAGATGGAACTCTAGGGCAACAAGCTTATTCACAAGCAGAAGAATTTGCTAAATCTACAAATATAGGTAGTATAATCGTTACCAAATTAGATGGGACAGCTAAAGGAGGTGGAGCGCTTTCTGCTTGTGCTGCTACTAACCAATCCATAAGGTTCATCGGAGTAGGCGAAAAATTAGAAGATTTCGAAGAATTTAATCCAACAACATTTGTGGGTTCTCTATTAGGCGTTCCTGATATAGAAGGGTTGGTCAAAAAGGTACAAGAAGCTGAAATCGAAGCCGATCCCGATTTGGTTAAACGAATGATGAAAGGAAAATTCACTCTCGACGATCTTTATTATCAATTGAAATCTATTAAAAAAGTCGGTAAAATGAAAAATATTTTAGCAATGATGGGAGGAGGTAATATTCCCGAGGCGTTAACTGATGATGCTGAAAAAAATTTAGAGAAGTGGGAGGTTGTTTTAAATTCTCTCACGCAAGCAGAAAAGGAAGATCCGAAAATTATCAAAAAAACACGAAAAAGAAGAATTGCTATTGGGAGCGGCACTGATTACACTACAATAAATAGATTGCTTGATCAATATAATCAAATGAAGAAGTTTATGAAGAAAGCTTTACAAATGCAAAAGAAAGGGAAGAAAGGTGGGACAGGTTTGCCACCAGGTTTTGATAAGATGATGAAAGGATTTTAAATCGATTATTAAGTTTTGATTAGATTGGTAAATTTCTTATTATTTATTGAAAATATATCTGATTATTCCAAGAATGTTATAGATAATGGACAAACGCCCCTAGATATTTATACGTTGTGCTCAATTGTACGAGAGTCTTTCTGTTGTTCTTATTCAATTAGAAAAAGCAATAAATTATATCTCTATGTTGAACCAAATCAAATTTTAATCAAGTTTGACGGCAACTCATTGAGATATCTAGGTTCTGATGAGAGATCTCAAGCTCTACTCTTAAAAAAGGCTCTGGATAAATTAGACGAGGTTAAAAATCTAGATTCTCAAAGATGGCAACAATCAACTCCAGGGATTTTTGTTAAGAGATTGTTGAATGGTGAATCGATTTTAGAAAACATTATTGATTTATATAATGATAAGATAATAGTTATTAACGAATTTGAAAAACAAAATATGGAATCAGATATCATCAATTTAGAAGGATTAGATAATCTACGGGAATATTGTTTTGTTTTCCCTTTTCCTCAAAACACACATAGTACCGAAGATTTTTTGGGGATTATTGATAAAAATTACAAATTAAAATATGCTTGTCTTTCAAAAATAATAGGAATTGAAAATAAAATCTTATATATAAACTTCTTATGCGATCACAAAAATTACTGAAAAACTGATAGGGAACCATGATTTTAAAAAATGGACTCATATATAGTGACAGTTTGCTCCGTAATGGCGTTATTTTAATACTTGAAGGAGTAATTAGATCAGTTATATACGATATAAACGAAGAGACTCTACAATCAATAAGGAATCAAAATACAGACGGATTAGAAATTGACTGTGAGAAAAGAACGATTATACCCGGGATAATTGATATTCATTCCCATTTAAGGGATATGGAACAGAGCGAAAAAGAAACGTTTTTAACTGGAACTTTAGCAGCAGCTTACTCTGGAATAACAACTGTTTTCACAATGCCTAACACAAAACCTCCAGCTATAAGTGCAAAACAGGTTAAAAAATGGAGGAAAAAAGCACACAATAATATACATGTAGATGTAGGGTTTATAGCGGGGATTCCAAGGGATTTTAATTTCGAAGAAATAATTTCGATTATTGACTTAGGTGTAATTGGTTTTAAAATCTACCCTTTAAATTCTTTAAACGGTATCGATTGGACAGAGTACTTAAATGTTCAAAAACTTCTTAATATATCCTCAAAATTCCATCTTCCGATTTTTATTCATCCCGATTGGCATTTAACCACCGAAGAAAAAGATATTATATTTCAAAAAGATGTTGAAGAAAAATTACCACATTTGAAACTGCACAATAAATTGTACCCAACCTACATGGAAGCTAAATATGTGAATTTTTTTCTAGAAAATTATTATAAGATTGTTGTGGATTTAGATTTAATCCCTGAAAATTATCCGATTGTCCATTTCTGTCACATTAGTTGCCGGGATAGCTACTCCTTAATTAAAAAAGCGTTACATACGAATAAATTCTTAAGAATTACGTTTGAAATAACACCACACCATCTATTATTAACTGATTCTATTCGAGTTGAAAATCCTAATTATGCTAAAGTCCTCCCACCTTTAAGAAATGAAAAGCAAGCTTCTTACCTATTTCAGGAACTTAAACAAGGCAATATAGTTTTAATGGGCACAGATCATGCACCACATACCTTAGAGGAGAAAAATCAAGCGTTTCTCGAAGCACCTTCAGGATTTCCGGGATTTGAGTCATATCCTTTAGTAATACTAGATCAAGTTTTCAAAAATGAATTATCTTTAGAATCATTCGTTAAAATTACTTCAGAAAACCCAGCAAAGATTTTTAAATTAAAGAATAAAGGTTCTATTAAAGTAGGATACGATGCTGATTTAATTGTAGTAGATCGAGGAGAAGATTATCCTATTGATTCAAAAAAATTCAAATCAAAAGCAAAGTTTTCACCCTACCAAAACTATCAAACAAGTGTTCACATATGGAAAGTGTTTTTAAGAGGTAAAGAAGTAAATAATGATGAATCTAATCCTATGGGAAACGTAATTAAAGGAACAATTTAAATAATTATAATTTGTCATCTAATATATTATATAGAAAGCAAAATCTTAATGTGAAAATATGGCAGATAAAGAAATCTTCACCGTAGCTGACGGAAAAGAGTTAATACAATTTGCAAGAGATAATATAGAGTATTTCCTTAAGAATAATAAACGTATCATTGTTCCTGAAATTATAAAAAAAAAATATAAAGAAAATTACGGAGCATTTATTACTTTAAACTCTTATAACGTGAGTGGTAATCCTTTAAGAGGTTGTATAGGGTATATAGAACCAAAATATTCATTATACGACGTTATTCATAAAGTTTCAATCAGTTCAGCAACTGAAGATACTCGTTTCTCATCTGTATCTATTGATGAAATGGACAATATTACGATTGAAATTTCAATATTAACTCCTCCAAAGATGATAGAGGTTAACACTCCGAATGAATATCTTGAAAAGATTGTAATAGGGAGGGATGGACTTATATCGGAGAGAGGAATGCGAAGAGGTTTGCTTCTTCCACAAGTTCCCATAGATCACGATAGGAATTGGGATGTAGAAACTTTCCTTAACCATACTTGTAGTAAAGCGTGGCTTCCCTCTGACGCTTGGAAAGACATAAAAGGAACTAAAATATATTCTTTTCAAGCTATTATATTTGAAGAAAAAACTCCGATGGGAGAGGTTGTTCTTAAATAATTTTCTCCCTTTAGATGTAAATTAAAGCTTTATTGAGAATTATGGAAAAAGATGAAAATTTAATTTTAACGATAGATATTTCTTCCAATTCTGTAAAGGTAGGATTAGTATCCGACCAATTAAAAATAAAAATCTACAACACTCAGGAATTAATAATATATAATGAAGATTTAGATGGTTTTGCTAAACGCTTTAACATGGATGACCTTTGGAAAAAGGTTATTATGGGAATGGATTTTGTTCTATCCAAATCTAAAAACAGAAAGATTGTAGGTTTATCAACCTGCACTCAACGAATTGCCTCCGTTTTTCTAGACGAAAAAGGAAACGCTGTGTATGGAGGACCTAATATTGATATTCGCGGTATTGATTCAACCTACCTCATAGATGATGCATTTTCAGAAAGGGATCTATTTGAAATAACGGGACATAGTCCATCTCTACTATTTTGTCTCGCAAGATTATTGTGGTTTAAAGAAGAAGCAGAAGAAGCTTATGCAAAAATTAAAAAAGTATTGACATTAGATGATTGGCTAGTCTACAAACTTACTGGAAAGTTCTATTCTGATCTATCTTCTGCAGCTGAATCCCAAATACTGGATATTAAAAAAAGAGAATGGAGTTCTGAAATAATAAACACTTTTAATTTTGATCCCGATTTTTTTCCAGATATTGTTGACTCAGGAACTATAGTGGGCGAATTAAAAGAAAATTTAAAGAACAGATTCGATCTTGGCCATCATGAAATCCCTTTTATAAAATCAGGTGGAGACACACAAGCTACTTTATTAGGATTGGGTGCAATCGAAGAGGGTGATATAGGCATTAGTTTAGGTACTACTACACCTCTTCATCTCGTTGTTAATAAGCCTATTTTTGATCCTAATAATAATTACTGGACTTCATGCCATTCAATAAAAGGAAAGTGGTTAATTGAAAGTCATGCCGGCAACACGGGCGCGTCCTATAATTGGTTTAAAGAAGCATTTTTATCAAGTTTTACTGACAATCCAGATTCTTTAATAGAGGAATATCTAAAAAGAACAACTCCAGGAGCTTTATCAACTTACACCTATTTAGGTCCTGAAAAGATGAATATAAAAAATACTACTTCTATTAAGAGAGGTGCTTTCATTTTTCAACCACCCATCATGGTGTCTGAGGATGTTCCCAAAATTGAAAATTTTGCCCGGAGCGTTCTTGAAAACATAGCATTCGGGATATTTGAAAATCATCAAGTGTTACGCAATCAAACTGATCTTATCACTAAAACATATGCTGCAGGTGGGATGGCTAAGTCTACTGAGTTTTGCAAACTATTAGCTAATATATTAGACAATCAAATTTCTGTTGCCTGTATTAGAGATTCAGCATTTATTGGTGCTGCAATGAATACACTAATAGGTTTAAAGTACTTTTCCAATTACAAATCGATCGTTAGTAATCTTTTAGCATTTGAAGATGTAAAAAACGATCCTGAGGTCTCTGATAAATTCAAAACAATTTATCTCGAATGGAAAAACCTAAAATCAAAAATTGATAGTCTATGATTTCTTCTGGTTTTTAATTTTAATATTTTTATAAACGATAGGAAATTACTAACATTAAAATTAATATTAGAACTTGTTTTCGTATTTTAAGGGTGAATAGAATTGTCAAATTT
>Ga0255055_10001633_pt1 | contig 16241 bp, 13 predicted proteins | sample JV7_2_27_MG_FD_188633 | JGI IMG/M metagenome (GOLD analysis project Ga0255055, IMG submission 188633) | Seawater microbial communities from Jervis Inlet, British Columbia, Canada - JV7_2_27 | ecosystem: Environmental > Aquatic > Marine > Inlet | place: Canada: British Columbia | collected... | reverse complement strand
AGGTAAAGGCCGAAGAGAGCAAGTCTGAAGAAGAGGTAAAGGCCGAAGAGAGCAAGTCTGAAGAAGAGGTAAAGGCCGAAGAGAGCAAGCCTGAGGAAGAGGTAAAGGCCGAAGAGAGCAAGCCTGAATAAGCAGAATAAAAACTACATACATGGCGGAGCGGATGTCTTCGATGCGATTGCCTGCATCTGTTTCGTGTCAAGAGGGAAGGAGAAGATAATATGGCAACTGAAAAGATGACACAGAAGGATATGATTGCGGCCATTGAAAATATGTCCGTTATCGAGCTTGCAGAGCTCGTGAAGGCACTGGAAGACAAGTTTGATGTCTCAGCAGCGGCACCTGCAGTTGTGGCTGCAGTACCGGGTGCTGCGGCTTCCGGGGGTGACGCCGGCGCTGCTGAGGAGAAGACAGAATTCTCAGTATTCATTACAGCAATAGGTGACAAGAAAATTCAAGTCATCAAAGAGGTGCGTGCTGCAACGAGCCTGGGTTTAAAGGAAGCCAAGGATCTTGTTGAGGGTATGTCGAAACCAGTTGTTGAGAATGCTGACAAAGAGACAGCTGAAGGGGTGAAGGCAAAGCTCGAAGAGGCTGGTGCAGCGGTAGAGTTGAAATAGACACGCGAGCAGCTATACACAGGCGTTAAAGATAGTAATATAAAGAACTTAACAATTGTACGATACTATTGTATATTACATAGCTGTGATACGTTAAATATCGTGGTGCACACCGGATATTGATGGAAAAGGTGAGTTGTTCCATACATCCCGTTTTCAGGATAGAGGGTTCGAATGGTTTACCTTTTTCATTTAGAATCGAAGTTTTGTCAATAGTGCTTCAAAATCAAAAATGTACAACCTGCCTTTATCTTATTAACACACGAAACAACTAACCAAGAGGCCCCTATGAGTAAACAACGGGAAAGAGTGCTCATCGGTAAACAGAGGAAGGAAATCTTAAAGATTCCAAGTCTCATTGAAATTCAACTCAACTCCTATGAACGGTTTCTGCAGAAATTGCGCATAGAAACCGGAGGGGAGCTGTTAATCGAAGGATTGTATTCCGTATTTGTAGCCACATTCCCCATAGAAAGTCCGAATGGGGATATGGTGCTGCAGTTTGAGAATTATACCTTCGATTCGCCTAAATACTCGGAGATAGAGAGCAAGGAGAAGGGGCTTACCTTCGCCCTTCCCCTGAAAGCAACGATCGATCTGATTTTTACCGAGACTGGTGAGATACGGCGGAAGGTGCTGTACATGGGGGATGTTCCGCTCATGACCGGTCGGGGCACATTTATTATCAACGGCGCAGAGCGTGTGGTGGTCAGCCAGATTCACCGTTCGCCAGGTGTCGTGTTCGGGTATGAAGTGAAAGACCAGATGCACACATCGAGAATTATACCTGATCGTGGGTCCTGGCTCGAGTTCGAACTGGAAGACAAGAAAGAACTCCTCTATATCCGAATTGACCGCAAGAGAAGAATCCTCGCGAGCATGCTGCTTAGGGCCATTGGTTTCGAGACGAGGGATGAAATCCTGCAGCTCTTCTATAAAACCAAGAAGGAAACTCTCAGTGAGGATGTGATTGCGGCTGGAACATTGAACAATCACTATTCGGCAAAATCCTACTTCGGAAAGGGGGAAAACGAGAAACTGCTTCGTGCAGGGGAGCGTCTGATCCCCACCACGCTCGATTCCCTGCTCCATGCGGGAATCAAGGAGATCGAGGTTCTAGATTTTGAAGCTGCCGACAGCCTCAACTCAACAGTGATCATTAACTGTCTCGATAAGGAAGATTTCCCAAAGGGCGCTGATGAGCCATTCAAGGATGAGCCATCGAGGGAGGATGCGATCACCAGGATATATACGGTGATACACCCCGGAGAACCAACCACTCTGGAGAATGCTGAACGCGACATCAACACACTCTTCTTCGACCCCAGAAGGTATGACCTCGGGGAGGTTGGACGATATAAGCTCAACAAGCGATTTGAATACAAAGATGAAGTTGATGATCGGGTGCTTCGCAAGGAAGACATCATCAATACAATGAAGTATCTGATAAAGGTGCATATCGGTGAGGGAACCATAGACAATATCGATCATCTGGGAAACCGGCGGGTTAGATCTGTTGGTGAGCTGCTCATGAACCAGTTGAAGATCGGCTTTGCACGCATGGAGCGCATTGCCAAGGAGCGGATGTCCATCAAGGAAGCCGATACCATCAGACCCCAGGATCTCATCAGCATCAAACCGATTACGGCAGCCATCAAGGAGTTCTTCGGGTCGAGCCAGCTCTCACAGTTCATGGACCAGGTGAATCCGCTGTCAGAGCTGACCCACAAGCGAAGGTTGAACGCCCTCGGACCCGGGGGCCTTTCCAGAGAGCGGGCCGGTTTCGAGGTGCGTGACGTCCACTATTCCCATTACGGGAGGATGTGCCCCATTGAGACCCCCGAGGGTCCCAATATCGGGCTGATCGTGTCGCTGTCGATCTATGCACGGGTCAATAAGTACGGTTTTCTCGAGACGCCCTATCGAAAGGTGCAGAAGGGGAAGCTCACGAACAAGATCGAATACCTCACTGCCATGGACGAAGAGAAGTACAATATAGCTCAGGCAAACGCTGAGATAGACGACCAGGGAACTTTGGTTCGCAAGTATGTGGCCGCCCGGAACAAGGGTGAGTTCCTGAACGTTGTGCCGGATGAGATCGGCTACATTGACGTCTCCCCAAAGCAGATTATCAGCGTATCAACGGCCCTGATCCCCTTTCTCGAGCACGACGATGCGAACCGAGCACTCATGGGATCAAACATGCAGCGGCAGGCTGTTCCACTTGTGCGTCCTGAGGCTCCTCTCATCGGAACAGGAATTGAAAAGCTCGCGGCCATTGATTCCGGGGTTGTCGTCAGGGCAGAGCAAAGCGGCGTTGTAGAGCATGTGGATTCCACCGAGATCCGCATCAAAGCTGACAAAGGCAAAGAAGTAGATGCCTACAAGCTCATCAAGTACAAACGTACCAATCAGGACACCTGTTTTAACCAGAAACCGATCGTTGATGTTGGCGACAAGGTGAATGAAGGCGCTGTCATAGCCGATGGACCCGCAACCGAAAAAGGTGAACTAGCTCTCGGATGCAACGTGCTCGTGGCCTTCATGCCGTGGATGGGGTACAACTACGAGGATGCTATTCTGATCAGCGAACGGATCGTGAAGGAGGACTTCTTCACATCCATTCATATTGAAGAGTTTGATGTGGAGGTGCGGGAGACCAAGCTCGGTATGGAAAACATCACGCGTGACATACCAAATGTATCAGAGGAGGCCTTCACCGATCTTGACGATGAAGGCATTGTGCGTGAGGGTGCTCCTGTGTCGCCTGGATCCATTTTGGTTGGAAAGGTTACTCCCAAAGGTGAGACAGATATTACACCGGAGTACAAGCTGCTCAACTCTATTTTCGGGGAGAAGGCCAAGAATGTCAAGGACACCTCCCTCAGGGTGCCCCACGGTACCGAGGGCACAGTGGTCGATATAAAGAGACTTCGGCGAGAGGATGGCGATGAGCTTGCGCCGGGTGTGGAAGAGGTGGTCAAGGTGTTCATCGCCAAGAAGCGCAAGCTGCAGGAAGGCGACAAACTGGCAGGACGACATGGTAACAAAGGGGTCGTATCCCGGGTGCTTCCCGAGGAGGATATGCCCTTTCTGCCGGACGGCACACCCGTGGACATCGTCTTGAATCCGCTCGGCGTGCCGTCACGGATGAACCTGGGTCAGATATTCGAATCGAACCTCGGCTGGGCGGCAAAGACACTAGGTATGCATTTCAGCACCCCTGTGTTCGAGAGCGCCACCAACAACCAGGTCGAGGAGTATCTTGACAAAGCCAATCTTCCCAAATCCGGGAAGATCACACTCTACGACGGTTTTACAGGGGAGCCTTTTCAAAACGAGATAAGTGTTGGTGTCATATACATACTCAAGCTGGCACATCTGGTAGACGACAAGATACATGCACGGTCAACCGGTCCCTATTCACTGGTGACGCAGCAGCCGCTGGGAGGCAAGGCGCAGTTCGGCGGCCAGAGGCTCGGTGAAATGGAGGTGTGGGCACTGGAGGCATACGGTGCAGCCAATAATCTTCAGGAGCTGCTCACCGTTAAATCTGACGATATGACGGGAAGAGCAAAAATCTATGAGGCAATCGTAAAGGGGGAGAACGTTGCCATGTCCGGTATTCCGGAATCCTTTAACGTTCTCGTGCAGGAATTGAGAGGCCTCGGGCTCGATATCACCGTATTCGATGACGAGAGCAACCAGATACCACTCACTGAGAAAGACGAGGAGATCATCCAGTCCAACCAAAGTGCCAAAATGCTGAATGATTCCCGGGTGTAGCGGTCAACCTTTAGGTGTTGATACAATTCAATCCTTTGTTGAGGGAGACATATGAAAAGTCTAAGTGAGTTTGCAGAGATCAAGATCAAGCTTGCTTCGCCGGAAATAATACGAAAATGGTCCTATGGGGAGGTGAAAAAGCCCGAAACCATCAACTACAGGACATTACGGCCGGAGCGTGACGGACTTTTCTGTGAAAGAATATTCGGGACCACAAAAGAATACGAATGCTACTGCGGAAAGTTCAAGAGTATCAGATACAAGGGCGTCGTTTGTGACCGATGCGGTGTGGAGGTAACACATTTCAAGGTTCGTCGTGAGCGCATGGGACATATTGAACTGGCAGCGCCGGTTTCACACATATGGTATTACAGGAGCGTCCCCTCACGTATGGGCCTGCTCCTCGACCTTACCATGACGGAGCTGCGCAGCGTGCTCTACTTCGAGAAGTATATAGTCATTGAACCGGGCGATACGGATCTCAAATCCATGCAGCTGCTCACCGAGGAGGAGTACAACGAATACCGTGAACGCTATGGCATGAGTTTCACGGCCGGTATCGGTGCAGACGCCATAAAGTCGCTGCTTTCCAACCTTGAGCTTGAACAGATGTCCGCTGATCTGCGGGTGAAGATGATGGAAAAGGGTCCCAAGACCGATAAGCGTCTCCTGAAACGGCTCGAGATTATAGAGGATTTCCGCGATTCGGGTAATGAACCCGAATGGATGATTATGGACACCGTACCTGTCATTCCACCTGAGCTTCGACCAATGGTGCAGCTTGACGGGGGCAGGTTCGCCACGTCCGACCTCAACGACCTGTATCGCCGTGTCATCAACCGCAACAACCGTCTGAAGAGGCTCATTGCGCTCAACGCACCTGAGATCATTGTTCGCAATGAGAAGCGCATGCTTCAGGAGGCAGTTGACGCGCTCTTTGACAACTCGCGTAAGAAACGGGCGGTTCGGGGGCCGGGTAACAGGCCGCTGAAATCCCTCTCCGACATGTTGAAGGGAAAACAGGGCCGGTTTCGCCAGAATCTGCTCGGAAAACGTGTCGATTATTCGGGACGTTCGGTTATTGTGGTGGGCCCCTCACTCAAGATGCATCAGTGCGGTCTGCCCAGCCTCATGGCCATGGAGCTCTTCAAGCCATTTATCATGAAGAAGCTGGTTGACAAGGGGATTGTGTACAATATCAAGCGTGCAAAGACCATGGTTGAAAGCCGTGCGCCGGAAGTCTGGTCAGTGCTCGAAGAGGTGGTAGCAGAACATCCAGTTCTGTTGAACCGTGCTCCAACGCTTCATAGGATGGGCATTCAGGCCTTCGAGCCCATTCTCGTGGAGGGAAAGGCCATTCGACTGCACCCGCTCGTGTGTCATGCCTACAACGCAGACTTCGACGGCGATCAGATGGCGGTACACGTGCCACTTTCCCTCGAAGCGCAGATCGAGTCATGGGTACTCATGCTCTCTTCAAAGAATCTTCTCAACCCTGCAAATGGACTTCCTATCGTGGGTCCCACTCAGGACATGGTGCTGGGTATATACTACCTCACCAAGGATGATCCTTCCATTGAACAGAAGAAGATGAAGTTCTTCAGCTCCATGGACGAAGTGCTGGCAGCAATTGAGAATGGGGCATGCGACTATCATGACAAGATCATACTTCGTCTTGGAGAGGAACGGGTTGAAACAACTGTTGGACGGGCAGTGTTCAACTCCATACTGCCGGAAGAGATCGGCTATCTCAACTATTCCATGGGTGAGAAAGAGCTCAACGCCCTTGTTTCGAACTGCTATGACAGCAACGGTTCTGCCATAACGGCTCGTATGCTCGACGCCATAAAGGAGATAGGCTTCAAGTATGCAACCTATTTTGGTGTCACCATCGGTATGGATGACATCAAGATTCCCAGTGAAAAGAAGAAACACCTCGAGAAGGCCGAGCGTGAGGTTGCGGAGGTATACGAACAGTACCGAAACGGTCTCATAACCAATGAGGAGCGCTACAACAAGATCATTGACATCTGGACAGCCGTCAACGAGAAGATCTCCGATGTCATGATGGATAATTTGAAAAAGGACAAGAATGGATTCAATCCCGTGTATATGATGGCCCATTCCGGTGCCCGCGGTTCCAAGACGCAGATAAGACAGTTGGCTGGTATGCGGGGGCTCATGGCAAAACCATCGGGAGAGATTATCGAGCTGCCCATTAAATCGAACTTCAAGGAGGGGTTGACTGTACTTGAGTACTTCAACTCCACCCACGGTGCACGCAAGGGCCTTGCCGATACAGCCCTCAAAACTGCAGACGCCGGTTATCTCACGAGGAGACTCGTGGACATTGCGCAGGACCTGGTCGTCACAGAGGAGGACTGCGGCACGATTAACGGTATAGCGATGAGTGCGCTCAAGGAGGAGGACAATATCATTGAATCCCTCTTCGACCGTATCGTCGGCCGTTATACTGTTGATCGTATAATCGATCCCCGGGCTGGTGATATGCTTATCGATGCCAATGAGAATATCACAGAAGAGGTTGCACGAAGAATCGAGAATGCAGGTATTACTGAGGTGAAGGTCCGAACTGTGCTGACCTGCGAATCCGGACACGGTGTATGCATAAAATGTTATGGTCGAAACCTTGCGAACAAACAGCCGGTACAGATTGGCGAAGCCGTGGGTATCATTGCAGCCGAGTCCATTGGCCAGCCCGGTACACAGCTTACGATGCGGACCTTCCATATAGGCGGTACTGCAGCCCGTCAGGCAGAAGAAAACACCATCAGTCTGACCTATCCGACCTTTATTCGAAAAATCGAGGGCAACATCATCAAGAGAAAGAATGAGAGCCGGGTTGTTCCGAGAAGGGCAACCATTGTGGTGAACCGTGTATTCCATCAGTATCCGATCAAGGATGTGACTCCACGGGTCAAGACTGCAGATATCGTTGAACCGGGTCAGGTCATAGCAAAACTGAAGAAGGACCAGAGTGATATCGAGGCCGGGGAACGGACCCATGTCATGGTAAAGGGCGGCGTGCTCTATCTGCTCGGTGACGATTATGGGATTACAACGAAGATCGGTTCTGAGATCATGGTGAAGGAAAACGACATAGTCATGGCAAAGAAAGCTTTAACCAAGTTCGATCCCTTCTCTGAATCCATACTTACTGAGCATTCGGGCAAGGTGCACCTGATCTCTATTGTGCCTGGGACAACCATGAAGCAGGAGAAAGATGAGGTCACCGGAGTGGTGAACAAGATAATTCTTGATTTTCAGGATGAACAACTACAGCCGAAGATCCTCATCACGGATAAGGAAGACAATGAGTTGGAGAGCTACAACGTTCCAGGAGGTGCCTACCTCAATGTGGATGACAATCAGGAGGTGGAGGCCGGCGACGTTATTGCAAAAATTCCACGGGGTCAGGCGAAAACCAAGGATATCACGGGTGGTTTGCCCAGGGTTGCCGATCTATTCGAGGCCCGCAAACCAAAGGATGCTGCGGTTCTTGCAGAGGTAAACGGCGAAGTGAAGTTCGGTTCCATTACCAAGGGCAAGCGACAGATCATCGTGGTCGATGAGAATGAGAATGAATACAAGCACCTCGTGCCTCTGGGAAAACATGTTACCGTACGTGACGCTGATCAGGTCAAGGCTGGAGAGCCTCTCTGTGAAGGGGCGATGAATCCCCATGACATTCTGCAGGTTATGGGAGAACAGGCCCTGCAGAGCTGGCTTGTCAATGAGATACAGGAGGTATATCGACTCCAGGGTGTAAACATCAACGATAAGCATATCGGTGTAATTGTGCGGCAGATGCTGCGCAAGATGGAAATTGTCGATGTGGGTGACACAAACTTCATCATTGGACAACAGATTGACAAGTTCAAGTTCAAGGCTGAGAATGAACGGGTCACGGGGTTGGGCGGCAGCCCTGCGACTGCACGTCCCGTACTGCTTGGCATCACGCGGGCAGCCTTGAACATAGATTCCTTTATATCAGCAGCTTCCTTTCAGGAGACTTCGCGGGTTCTCACCAATGCGGCCATCAAGGGCAAGGTTGACAAGCTCCGCGGATTGAAGGAGAATGTCATAATCGGACATCTCATTCCCGCTGGTACGGGCATTAAAAATTATAAGGAAGTGGAGCTCTATAAAGAAGAGCCGGGCGACATGGAGCTTCCCGAAGATATCAAGGAAAAAGTAGAGGGCAGAACCATTATGACAAAGGAGGAGGTGGGAGGCGTCGTATTCTAGACAAAAATGTGCACCTCTCCTTGCATCAATATTCCCCGGAAAATGATTGACGGGACGGATTGAAATCGTTATCTTCATGCGAGTGTCCATTAAGAGGGGATAGTATACCCCTCTTGGAGGGCGTCACAGTATTCGATAACAGAGTTGGAGTGGTATAAATGCCTACAGTGAATCAGTTGGTCAGAAAGGGCAGAAGGAAGCAACTAAAAAAGACGAGTGCGCCCGCTCTGCAGGGTTGCCCACAGCGAAGAGGTGTCTGTACCAGGGTCATGACATTTACGCCGAAAAAACCGAACTCAGCGCTTCGTAAAGTTGCCAGAGTGCGGCTCACCAATGGGATCGAGGTTACCGCCTATATCCCCGGAATTGGCCACAATCTGCAGGAGCATTCGGTGGTGATTATCAGAGGTGGAAGGGTAAAGGACCTTCCAGGCGTACGGTATCATATTGTCCGCGGCGCCCTTGATACGCTCGGTGTGGACAACCGTAAAAAGGCCCGCTCCAAATACGGTGTCAAACGACCAAAGGCATAATGCTTGCTGCACCTATTCTGGACAATGGTTGAATAAGTCAGCACGATTAACACATTTCCAGATTAAGCAAGGTGAAACCACCGGCTGCGTCGGACAGGTCCCTTGGACTGATGCCGGTTTTCTGTGTAAACCGGCTTGTTTTTTGTCAGTAGATAGAGACATGACAGCAATACCTAGTGAGGGAGAGATAGGGTGCCCAGAAGACATGAAACAAAGAAGGATCCGCTGATACCTGATCCGGTATACGATTCGGATCTGGTCGCACGCTTCATCAATAGTCTAATGAAGCAGGGAAAGAAGAGTGTCGCCCAGCGTATTCTGTACGGTTCCTTTGCGATTATCGAGGAAAAAGTGGGGAAACCTCCACTGGAGGTGTTCAACAAGGCCCTCGACAACGTGAAACCTGAGTTGGAGGTAAAATCGCGAAGAGTGGGTGGAGCTACCTATCAGGTCCCTGTCGAGGTTCGTCCCGAGCGAAGGGTGGCTCTGGCTATTCGATGGCTCATAAGCTTTGCGCGGACACGACACGGGCACTCCATGAGTGAGAAACTGGCAGAAGAGCTGATCGATGCTTTCAACAACACAGGATTGGCCATTAAAAAGAAGGAAGATACGCGAAAGATGGCAGAGGCCAACAAGGCTTTTGCCCACTATAAATGGTAGAGAGATGTCTGATACACTGGGAATAAATAAATACAGAAATATAGGCATCATGGCCCATATCGATGCCGGCAAGACTACGCTCACTGAAAGAATGCTCTACTACACGGGCAGGAAGCACAAGATCGGCGAGGTCCATCACGGTGAGGCGGAAATGGACTGGATGGAGCAGGAAAAGGAGCGGGGTATCACGATCACCAGTGCTGCAACTACGTTCTACTGGCGTGACAGCAGGATCAACATCATTGATACACCCGGCCACGTGGATTTCACTGCAGAGGTCGAACGAAGCCTCAGGGTACTCGATGGTGCGGTCGCAGTGTTCTGTGCGGTGTCAGGGGTAGAACCGCAGAGTGAAACCGTTTGGATTCAGGCCAACAGGTACAATGTTCCCCGCATCATATTTGTAAATAAGATGGACCGTCAGGGGGCTGACTTTGAAAATGTGCTCCACATGATTGATAAGCGGCTTGGAGCCCGGGCTGTTGCGATACAGATACCACACGGCAGGGAAGCGTATTTTAGAGGCATTGTCGACCTCATCACCATGAAGGCGACTGAATGGAATGAAGAGGACATGGGTTCAACCTTTGAGGAAATCGACATTCCCGATGAGCTGCGTGAAAAGGCTCATGAGTACCGTGAAAAACTGATCGAGAATCTGTGTGATTTCGATGATGAACTCATGGAGCAGTACCTTTCAGGAAAGGAACTGGAAGCAGGTAAACTCAAAGCAGTGCTGAGAAAGGCAATCATCAAGGGAGAACTCTTTCCTGTTCTCTGTGGTTCAGCATTCAAGAACAAGGGAGTGCAGAAGCTGCTCGATGCAGTTGTTGATTTTCTTCCCTCACCTGTCGATTTGCCGCCTGTTGAGGGAATTAACCTCAAGACTGGAGAGACTGCACGGCGAAGGGTACATCCCGAAGAATCCTTTTCTGCTCTCAACTTCAAGATCATGACCGATCCCTATGTGGGTAAACTGGCATTCTTCAGGGTCTACTCCGGCAGCATCAAGGTTGGGCAGACGGTGTACAACTCCGGCAAGGATCGCAAGGAGAGGATCGGCCGGATCGTGCAGATGCATGCGAACAAGAAGGAAGATGTAAAAGAGGTGGTTGCAGGTGACATTGCAGCTGCAATTGGGCTGAAAACGGTAACCACAGGCGACACACTCTGCGATATACACAAACCCATTATACTCGAGAAGATGGAGTTTCCTGAACCTGTAATAGCTATTGCCATTGAACCGAAGTCAAACAGCGACCAGGACAAGCTTGGAGTAGCGCTGCACAAGCTCTCAGAGGAAGACCCCACTTTCAGGGTCCGGGCCGATGAAGAAACAGGGCAAACCATTATTTCGGGAATGGGTGAGCTCCACCTTGAGATCATTGTTGATCGCCTGATGAGGGAGTTCGGTGTGGCGGCCCTGGTCGGGCAGCCGGAAGTTGCCTATCGTGAAACCATTCGCTCCTCTTCGAAGGTCGAGGGCAAGCATATCAAGCAGAGTGGTGGCCATGGGCAATACGGTCATGTAAAGATCGCATTCGAAGCGCTTGATCCGGGTGCGGGATTCATATTTGAGAACCGCATTGTGGGAGGTTCAGTCCCCAAGGAATATATATCTGCCATTGAGCAGGGAATCAGAGATGCGGCTGAAAACGGTACTCTGGCAGGGTATCCGATGATTGATTTCAAGGCCGTACTTCTTGACGGCAGCTATCATGAGGTTGATTCCTCGGAAATGGCCTTCAAGATTGCGGCGATGAACGCCTTCAGGGAAGGCATGCGCAAAGCGCAGCCTGTACTGCTGGAACCGATTATGTCCGTCGATGTGTTTACGCCTGAAGAGTACATGGGTGACGTTATCAAGGATATGTCCTCAAGAAGGGCCAAGATTTCAGGGATGGAGGACCGACAAGCGGGTAAGGTCGTTTCGGCACGATGCCCACTTGAAAATATGTTCGGGTATGCGACATCTCTCAGGTCATCGAGTCAGGGAAGGGCAAACTACTCAATGAAGTTTTCCCATTACGATGAGGTGCCGGCTTCTGTTGCCGAAGAGATCATGAGTGGTGTTAAGCGTCGATTTACAATGGTTTAATTAGTCGCTGGTGAATAATTCATTATTTGGGAGTATATCCTAAATACCAGCTCAATCATTAGTTTCTAATTTATTAGTATACAGTAACTTATATTATTACACAAATGAACGTCTTGATAAAATGCGAATTAAGCCTGCTTCGCAGGCTCATTCTTGCGAAGCAAGCTTAGGCACCAGAAACTAATTATGTATGAATAAAGTATTGATGCTTGAAACTATTTATAGTACCTTGATCAAGTTTTGAAAAATACATAGGTATCTTCGTTCCGCGGGTTACAAAGAACGAATAGGAGGTCTACATGGCAAAAGAAAAGTTCGAAAGGACGAAGCCCCATGTCAATGTTGGAACCATCGGTCATGTCGATCATGGTAAAACAACACTAACATCAGCAATGACTCATTTTCTATCACTCAAGGGGTTCGCCGAAGCCAAGAAGTTCGAAGAGATCGACAATGCACCTGAGGAGAGGGAGAGAGGCATCACCATTGCCACACAGCATGTCGAGTATGAGACAGACAACAGGCACTATGCCCACGTCGATTGTCCCGGCCATGCTGACTATGTGAAGAACATGATCACTGGTGCGGCACAGATGGACGGTGCGGTTCTCGTCGTCGCTGCAGATGACGGGCCCATGGCTCAGACGCGTGAGCATATCCTGCTCGCTCGCCAGGTCGGTGTACCCGCAATGGTCGTATACCTCAACAAAGTCGATCGCGTTGACGACCCAGAGCTGATCGAGCTTGTGGAGATGGAGGTCCGTGACCTGCTCACCGAGTATGAGTTTCCGGGTGATGAAATACCTGTCGTCAAGGGAAGTGCTCTTCAGGCGATGGAGAATCCAAACGACGAAGAGGCGACCACAAGCATCGTTGAGCTTCTGGAAGCCCTGGACAGCTACATCCCTGAGCCGAAGAGGGAAATAGAAAAGCCTTTTCTCATGCCCATTGAGGATGTATTCACCATCTCCGGTCGCGGCACCGTCGTAACCGGCAGGGTCGAACGTGGCAAGGTCCGCGTTAATGAGGAAACAGAGATCATTGGAATCAGACCGACCGTGAAAACCGTTGTGACGGGCGTTGAGATGTTCCGGAAGCTGCTCGATGAGGGGCAGGCTGGAGATAACATCGGTGTACTTCTCAGAGGCCTCAAGCGTGAGGAAGTCGAGAGGGGCCAGGTGCTGGCGCAGCCTGGAAGCATTACTCCCCACACAAAGTTCAAGGCCCAAGTGTACGTATTGACCAAGGAGGAGGGCGGCAGACATACTCCCTTCTTCACCGGATACAGGCCGCAGATCTACGTGCGGACAACCGACGTCACAGGGGTGATCAAGCTTCCCGATGGAGTGGAAATGGTTATGCCTGGTGACAACATCAACATGGAGGTTGAGCTCATTTCAACCATCGCTATGGAAAAGGGAATGAGGTTTGCTATCCGTGAGGGCGGCAGAACCGTAGGTGCCGGAGCAGTAACAGATATTGTTGAATAGGGGCCATCATGGATGTTCAGAAAATAAGGGTTCGATTGAGGGCATTCGATGCAGAGCTTATTGATCAGTCGGCGAAGTCAATCGTAAACGCTGTTACGAGGGCAGGTGCGGCAGTATCGGGACCTGTTCCGCTTCCCACGAAGATAAGCAAGTACACGGTGCTTCGCTCGCCGCATGTGAACAAGAAATCTAGGGAACAGTTCGAAATGCGGACACATAAGCGTCTCATCGATATTATCAACCCGACAAGTGACACGATCAATGCTCTCATGAAACTCGAGTTGCCGGCTGGTGTTGACGTGGAAATCAAACAGTAGGCTTTTCGGGCCTTAGCTGATCCGAAGGATCAGCCCTGATCCGGGAGATCAGCATAACATCAAAAAGTAGAGTGTCGGAAATGAATACGAAGCTGTATGACATAAAGGGCATGGAAAAGGGAACGGTAAGGTTGAATGATGCCGTTTTCAAGATCAATCCCAACAAGTCGGCCATATACTATGCCCTGCGTACAGAGTTGGCCAACGACAGACAGGGAACCGCTTCAACCAAGGGAAGGTCAGAGGTGAGGGGAAGCGGCAGGAAGCCCTACCGTCAGAAGGGTACCGGGAGGGCGCGTGCCGGCACGAGGAAGAGCCCCATTTGGACCGGCGGTGGAGTTGCTTTCGGCCCAAAACCGAAAAGCTATCGGGTCAGGCTGCCGCGCAAGATGAAGCAGCTCTCGGTGCGTTCGATTCTTTCGATGAAGAACGGAGAGAACCTCCTCAAGGTCGTGGAGGATTTCACCATAGAGTCGGGAAAAACCAAAGACTTCTGTTCCGTTGCAACCAGTCTTGTGGATGAGGATAAGCGCCGCAGGGTACTGTTCATCGACACTGACCGCGATGAGATGAACCGCAGGGCTGTACGAAACGTTCCCTGGCTGAACTATTTTGATGCTGCTCTTCTCAATACCAGAGACCTCTTCTATGCGACGCAGCTCGTGCTTACCGAAAGTGCTGTGAAGATTCTGAATGAGAAGTATACAGGATAGTCTGAAATACTTAAAGCAGGTAAGAAGATGAAAAAGGGCGAGATACTACTGAATCCTATCATCACAGAGAAGAGCACATCCCTTCAGGAACAGAGCAAGTACTGTTTCAAGGTCAACACTTGGGCAAATAAGAAGGAGATCATGGAAGCAGTCCGTGATGTCTTCAGCGTTGAGCCTGTCTCATGTTCTATTATCAATATGAAGGGGAAGCGAAAGAGGGAACGGTATAAGATTGGCTACACAGCTTCATGGAAAAAAGCGATTGTCACCCTCAAGGAGGGAGATAAAATAGAACTATTTGAGGGCGTATAACCCTCTGTATATCCAAACGCAATGAGAGAATCTATATGGCTGTGAAGAAATACAAACCCGTAACACCATCCAGACGGTTCTTTTCCGTGGTTCCGAGTGACGATATCACGGAGACCAAACCCTACAAGCCTCTGACAGAGGGAAAGAAGCGTATCAGTGGACGGAACAATGCAGGCAGGATGACGGTCAGACGCAGAGGCGGTGGTTCAAAGAAACTGTACAGAAAGATCGATTTCAAACGGGACAAGAAGGGAATTGAAGCTCGTGTAATGAGTATCGAGTACGATCCGAATAGAAGCGCAAGGATAGCGCTTCTCAACTATCTGGACGGTGAAAAGAGATATATTCTCGCACCCGACGGGCTGAAGCGGGGCGACCGCGTCATTGCCGGCGACAACGTCAAGGCAACACTTGGTAATGCAATGCCCATTGGAAGCATGCCCCTTGGAACTATCATCCACAATGTGGAGCTCTACCCCGGAAAGGGAGGGCAGATGGCACGGTCTGCCGGCGCGCAGGTGCAGCTGGTAGGTAAAGAGGGAAAGTACTGTATACTGAGGCTCCCCTCAGGTGAGATGAGGAATGTCAATTCCCGCTGTTACGCAACAGTCGGGCAGGTTGGCAATCAGGAGCACTTCAATATATCGCTTGGCAAGGCGGGGCGTTCCCGGTGGCTCGGACGGAGACCGAAAGTACGTGGTGTTGCAATGAACCCCGTTGATCATCCCCATGGCGGTGGAGAGGGAAAATCCTCTGGAGGTCGACATCCGGTGACACCCTGGGGTGTTCCCACCAAGGGGTACAAGACTCGAAAGAAGAACAAACCGAGTGACAAATATATTGTAAAGCGCAGAAAAAAGTAGAAGGGGGATGAACCTTTGTCACGGTCAATCAAGAAGGGTCCATATATAGACAAGAAGCTCTATAAGAAGGTGGTCGAGCTCAACAAGAGGAATGATAAGAAAATTATCAAGACTTGGTCGCGGAGATCTACAATTTTCCCGGAGATGGTCGGTCATACCTTCAACGTGTACAACGGAAGGAAGTTCTTTCCTGTATATGTGACCGAGAATATGGTTGGACACAAACTTGGTGAATTCTCCCCAACGAGAACGTATAAGGGGCATGCAGGTTCAGAGAGGGCCTCTCGAGTTAAGTGAAGGAGCAGCTAATGGAAGCTCGCGCAATTGCTAAATATGTTCGTATATCGAGCAGGAAAGTGAACAAGTACGGTAGAGCGGTGCGGAGCCTCGGATGGCGTGAAGCCCATGCAGCACTGACATTTGAATCTGCAAGAGGGGCTCGCCTTCTTGATGGGGTTTTGCAGTCAGCTGTATCAAATTTGATGTCAAAGAGCAAGAATATAGATGAAGACACTGTGTTAATTGAAAAGGTAATTGTAAATGAGGGTCCCACGCTGAAACGATGGAAGCCCCGTGC
>Ga0255055_10001632_pt1 | contig 16245 bp, 9 predicted proteins | sample JV7_2_27_MG_FD_188633 | JGI IMG/M metagenome (GOLD analysis project Ga0255055, IMG submission 188633) | Seawater microbial communities from Jervis Inlet, British Columbia, Canada - JV7_2_27 | ecosystem: Environmental > Aquatic > Marine > Inlet | place: Canada: British Columbia | collected... | reverse complement strand
CGTTTTTCCATAACAATGGCATACAGGACCCTGTCTGCCTGTGCCAGGTTTTGTAATGCTTCAATATCCGCCGATAATTCAAGGTAAGGAGTATAATCAGCTGTAATCACTATTTTAAAATCAGGCACTGACAGGGATCTCAGTTTAATATCCGCAGCCCTGGGAGGTCTGGCATTGAAATCATAGGTTTGAGGATATCCGGGCCATTCCTCATGTCCACCATCCAAAACGGCCATGGGCGGGTCTGAAAGCCCATAAACGGTTCCACGGCTGTTGGCGGGAACCGGATTATCAAAATACATTTTATCAGGAATGCTCCCCGCCGCATGATACTGTATATCAACAACATCAGCGGGAACCTCTTTCATCAGTCCGCGTACCAGGGAGTCGGTTCCATAGCAAACAGGAGTATTGGCATTGGTAAAGTATTCCAGGACTGTCAGGCGGGAACGCTGTTTAATGGTGAAATTATCGAAAGCAAACCCATCGGCAGATTCATCGCCTCCCATAGAATTCAAAACGATCCTGAACTGTACTGTCTTATGCCAGGTCAGCTGGTCGAGTCCATGTGCAGCATTATACCAATGCCCATCTTCAGAAGATTCCGATTCAGCCGTCCAGCCTGTATGCTGACCTCCGTCACCATTCAATATCTTGTCTGAATTATACCAGTTCAATCCACCATCATCCACTCCCCCGACATCGTACCATGTACGGCCGTTATCCGTTGTATATTGCAAAGCAGCACCATCCTGGTTGCGCGACAGGGAACGTTTGATATCAAGGGATACCATCGGGCGGTAGAAGCCTGTAAAATTAAAACAGGGGGACTGAACCCAGGATTTCTCAACCTCCCTGGGTTCGGACAGGTTAGTATACCATGCCCGGGTCCCTGAAGCAGCTGTTTCCGGAAATCCGTCAGGATTCACTTCCCCGTATGTCCAGCTGTTCCGTGATGGATCTGAAGCGATCGAAGACCAACCATGTATCTGGGCAATCTCAAAATCCTCGAAGTAGGGATCTTCAGATAATATATACGTGGGACTCAGGGTAATTATCTTGTCCGTTGTGTCAGTACATCCGTTATTGGTCATAATGCTGTAAGCAATCCTGAAGGATCCTTCAGACTGGAAATGATAAGAAGGCTGAACTGTATCTGAGCTGAAGATCTCCGTATATCCTCTGTAAATTCTCCACATCCGGGAAGCAACAGTATCCGGATAGTCAACCGTTTCTTGTCCCTCAAGAACAGTGGGATCATCGGTCAGGCAATTGCTGTTCCACGAAAAATCTGCCCTTGGTTTTATGTGTATGGGCATGGTCTTCTGTATGAAATCACTACAGCCATTGTCTGAATTAACATCAAGCCTGATGGTCCATGTACCAGGATTATCATAATAATGAGAAGGACTTCTTAAATTACTGTAATTGTCCTCACCACTGAAAATATCACCGAATTCCCAGCTCCACAGTTCATCCATGCTAAGCCCAGTATCTGATCTGTTCACAAATTGTATCAGTCCCCCATCACCCGGGATACAACTCTCCATGGTAGTGAATTCTGCATTGGGGGCATCATATACGATCAACATGGCAGAATCACTGACGCTGCAATGGTTACCGGATGTATAAACATACCGTATTACATTGGTATCCAGTCCAGCGAAAGATGGATCGAACTGGTAGCCCATAAGCGCATTCCAGACAACACCCGGACCTGAGAAGGCGCCTGTTTCAGGGATCCCTGTGAGGTTAATGGGTGCATCATTCTGGCAGAAATAGATATCAGGTATGGCAACTATCCGGACATCCTCCAGTTTTTCGATGGTCAGCATTCTCAGCAGGGTATATTCATCACCAAGGCTGTCTGTGAAGGTATAACTGACCTGTACATCCAGGTTTTCACTCAAATCATAAAATGCCGGCCTGAGGACTGCCCTGTTGCTGCCAAGATTTGAGAATGCTCCCTCCGGCGGCGTTGGCTGCACTGAGATTGTCCCGATGGCATTTCCGTCATTATGTCCCGTGATGTAAAATTCGGAATCATTAAAACAGGCAACTGATCTTTCAAAGCTTATATAACCACCCGATTCCATCACCTGAACAATGACTGTATCTGAACTGCTACAGGTGTTATCGTCAGTAAATTTGTAGATAATTTCATGGGGTGAATCCTGAGTACCTGCCAATGAGGGTATGAATGTCCAGGGAGGATTGGTAATGCCAGCTCCGGTAAAGGAGCCGCCAGCCGGGGAGTATTCAAGCACAACTGGGCTTTCCTCAATGTCATAAATCTCCAGCAGGTTGATTATTTCAACATCAGGAATGGGGTGAACAGTAATCAGGGCATCTCCAAATCCTGAAGTACTTCTGCCCGTCCCATCAATCAGCCGGGGAACGGTATAGTTGATAGTGAATTCCGGTTGAGCCGTGAATTGGTATATCGGATCCGTGATATTGCTTACGGTTAAGGTAGAGGTTCCGTCAAAAATATCAAATTCCCATGGCGGCATGCCCCCGAGGGTAATGGTAACAGTTGCAGATTCCCCGAGACAGATCTCCGTTGAACCACTTACGTTTGCTGATGGCCGTTCGGTCAGTATGGTTATATTGTTGGCATCAAGGTTAGTAAATGCCAGATTAGTGTTTTCATAAGGCGCCGGGTCCTGCAGCACAATACTTACCGCAAGATTCCCTTTGGAGACAGTGCCGTCAGTTTCACTTACTGTATAAGAAAAACGGTATAGGCCATTTCCCAGATCGGTGAATATCAGGTTTGGACCGACAGGAACATCATTTATCCTGGTGTCCTCGTGGACCCTGTAACCGGATTGATCCGCTTCCACTGTTATCTCCAAAGTCTCACCGTCCTGTACAATAGTATCTGTTGAACTTATATATGCCCGGGATATCACCGGTGAGGAAGCATCAATACTCAGATCATTGGTGCTTAAGGATGTATAGGGTAAACTGAGGTTGCCTGCCATATCTCCGGCAATAATTTCCAGTCCCAGTTCACCATCTTCCACATCATCATCCCCCTCTCCCACCGTGTAGCTTAAATTATAATCCCCCGCTCCCAGGGAAGAAACCTGGATGTTTGAAGCAGATAATGGTACATTGTTTACATGAGAAGTTGGTGTGAATATATATCCTGCCTGGTCGGCATTGACCCGCAGCAATATAAGCGATCCTATGCTCATTGCACCGGATGACTGGGCCGTAATATCCTGTATCACAGGCCTGTTGGCATCCAGCAGGTCATTTCCCTGGATGATTGGCTGATTGTACACTTCCCCGGGTTGGATACCATTGTATAACTGCAAACCACTTACAGGAATGTTTACATGGGCAGCATAATCATTCCCCCCTTCAGTTACGGTAAAACCGGATGTGTATGTGGTGTCATTCACCCTGCTCAGGCCTGTTAAGGGGTAGCCACCGATCTCCCCGCCATTTAATGTATAGGGATTACCCCGGTCACTATCCACCCTTATGATCACGGTCACCTGCTCACCAATGTTCATAGTGTCATTCGGGATCTCGACGTTGTTTATCTCCGGCTCCAGGCTGGCAAGTATGTTGAGTGAATTGGTAGCCAGGTCCACAGTAGCACTAGTAAGAACGGTATGGTCAACCAAAACATGAAATTCCGTGATATTGTCATCAAAGTCGGTATCATCAAACTGTAGCAGGATCCTAGCCGATACTGCAGAAATCCTGTCAACCGACTCGATGGTTAGTCCCGCGGGACCATTCACAAAGCTGAAGTGGGATTCGCCGAGGGTTGCAGCAGCTTCAAATTCCTCCTGTATAAGATCGATGGTCAGCTCCCTGGCATCCAGCCTCTGTTCGGTTAATATTGAGTCAGCGCTGAGGCTGGCTACAGGGCCGTCTCCGATGGCCTGGATGGTGATGGGACCGGCATAAAGGTCATCCTCCGTGTTATACCTCAATCGATCCTTGTTTATGCGTACCATAAAATCGTTTATATCCGAATCAAAATCATCCCCGTCAAACCGAAGGATAAGTTGTACACTTGTTGCTAATCCTGACGTAATACTTCTGATGGATAGTCCGGAAGGCTCATTTATCAAAGAAAAGTCCCTGGTACGCAGAGAGCCTGGATTATCAAATTCCTCATTTACCAGGCTAACAGTAAGAACCCGGCCGTCAAGGATATCCTCCCTCAATGGCTGGTCCGGCTGGAGGGTAGCAGCCTCTATGTTGGCTACTACTGTTAATGAATTGGTCTCCAGGTCATCCCTTGAATTTGCCAGGGCATCATCTTTGATCCGGACCCTGAAATTAGGATAATCATTATCAAAATCCCTCTGGTCGAACCTCAGCGCTATAGTCACGCTCCCCGGTGAAATCCCTGTAACCCTTTCGATCCTCAGTCCCGAGGGTTCACCCAAAAATTCGAAGTCCTTGTCATCAAGTCTTGCATAATTCCGGAAGCTTTCTTCGATGAGAGTTATGGTTAGCACCCCTGCATCAAGCCACCGCTCTTCAAGTACGGATGGGTCCGCCGTCAAAACAGCCTGCGGGGTTTCATCGTATGCCGCAATGGTCAGGTTATTGGATCTCAGTTCATCACCAGATCGAGTGTTCCTGAGTATTGCTCCGGATACATCAATACTGAAGTTTGATATGGGTGAGTCAAAGTCATTTCCAGAGGGATATGCCAGTTGCATTACTGCATGGGAGGCATCTGTAATGGTAACGGATTCGATAACAAGTCCCCCGGGCTCACTATTCAAATCAAAATTATTATTTGGAACACCACCTGTGAGGGTAAATTCCTCATCGGTAAGCGTGATATTGAGGTAACGGTCGTCCAGGGTTTGTTCCTCGAGCGGAGCATCCGGGGAGATTGTCACACCTTCATCAAAAGCATTGATGGTAAGGGTATTCGATGAAAGGACACCGGAGGATGTCTGGGTCAGTTCAGAATCATCTATGGTAAGGAAGAAATTCGTAATATCAGTATCAAAATCGGTTCCGTTGAAAGCAAGATCTATCACTGCCTGTGTGGGACTAATAAGGACTACCGCATTCACTGTCAGTCCCGCAGGTTCATTGATAAGCCTGAAGTTGTCCCTGTTCAATGACCCGTCGGAAAAGGATTCATCTGTCAGAAGAATGGTGAGGGACTGGAAATCGAGGTCCACCTCATTTAGTGGAGAAGGAGAAGATATCGTGGCCGACTGTCCCAGGAGAGCTGATAAGGATAGCAATCCCAATATAAATATGAGGAGATATCTCTTCATTTTGACGGAAAGTATACCTGCTTATCTTCCCTGAGCGTTTGTGAGAATTAATGGTTACTATGTTGGGAAATTAAATTTACGAATAATGGTTTATCCTTTCCCACTTCAATGCTCTGAAATTGATAGACTTACTATCTCGTTGGATAGACGGACTGATTTAGAATTTAAAAAAAGTGTTAAAATCCCGCTTTTTGGCGGAAAATTACCGGGAGTCAGGTATTTCGCGGGACAACAAGGCTGCCATCTGATATACCAGCATTCAACATGTATTGTCTATTAAAAGGGGAAACGAGTATGATAGAATCTATACTACGATCTAAAAATAATTATGAGAAGGGTGGTTTCCCTGGAACTCACCACATGGAAATCCCCTGCTTTTTTTTGTAATTTTAGATGAATATGGAATCCTGTTCCAGAAACTGATAATCAACCATATAAATCATGTCAAAATCACACTTGATTCATTGCTGCTTAGTATTAAATATTCTGGTGCTGGGCAATTGTACCCAGCAAATCATTACACCAAATCAATTCAAGGGCAATGATATTCAACGTATCCGGTCTGCTATTGAAGCAGCAAAAGCAACGACCCGAAAAGTTACTATTCCATCAAGGAATGCCAATGGGACAAATCTCTGGTTACTGGACAGTGCGATATTGATACCGGGTAACATGACCGTCATACTTGATAACTGTACCATCCAATTATCTGATCAGTGCAGGGACAATATGTTCAGAAGTGATAATGTGGGGATAGGAATTACAGATCCTGTCAAAAGTGAGAACATTAGTATTATCGGCATGGGAGATGTTATCTTGAAAGGAGCAAATAATCCCAGGGCTACCGGCGATGGAGCCAGGACATTGACCTTAAACCCGGCTGAAGAAAAAGAAAAAGGGAATTGGCGGGTTAGTTATGGCAGTGACGCAGGGAAAGAAGGAAAAAAGCAAAAAGGGGATTGGCGGAATATTATGATCCTCATGGCCCATATTGACGGATTCAAATTGAAGAATATTAACATAGAGAATTCACATGCCTGGGCTGTCAGTTTTGAAAGGGTCAAAAATGCTGATATCTCAGAAATAAGGATAGACAATCCTGAAGAAATAAATATTGACGGTAAGAAAGTATTGGTATCCAACAAAGACGGAATAAACCTTCGCCATGGATGTAAAAATTTTCGCATCAACAATATTTCCGGCAGAACAGGAGATGATTTCATTGCTCTGTCTAGCCTGGATACAGGGGCAGATGGCCATGATACCGGGAATTTGAACTCCACCATGGTTACCAGCAGAAAATGGAAAGGGCCGGAAGATGATACAGAAGAGGTTGTTATCACCAATATTGCCTGCCAGACAAAATACAGGGGAGTAGCCATCAGGGCCAGTGACAGTGCCAGTATTCATGATGTGTATATCGATGGACTGATTTGCCGGGAGTGGAATGGATATACGAATTCAATTTTAATAGGAGGCATTGGTTATGGCAAACCCTCACATCCTGGGAAGATTAATAATATCTATGCAACGAATATCATAGGAAGCGGACGTTCATTGATTTTAATCGAGGCAGCAATCGCCGACTGTTCGTTTATGAATGGGATATATACAGGAGATGGTGATGATATTATCACCTATAAGATCGATAAAAGTAAAACCACTAATATTATTTCCCGTAATTTAATAAAAGCCCATTAATGCTTTTTATGGAAAGGTTATGCCTGCTTATTCCCAGTGCAGATGATTCATTTCCATAGGAATTTCGGTAAATCCCCGGGAGGAACCGACCTGGAAATCGACACTAAATCCTTATAATTCTCCAGTGGTTGATTGATAGCCTTCTGCTTGATTTAAATCATGAATCCAATGAAAGGGTAACAAAGTAATGAGGTGTGCGTATAAGTTTTTTGTAATCAAGTCCTTATCTAATTAGTTAGGAATAAAAAACTGCAATCATGAAAAAAACTCTAATTGTTTTACTGTTAGCCATCCCACTTGCATCGAGTGCACAGATCTATTTCAAGATGGATGCTGGCTTGGGTGGAGCCTTTACATTTGGGGATTTAAATTCATATGGAATAATGGCCCATCTTGAACCTAAGGTTTTCATATTACCCAGTTTAAGTGCAGGGATCCGGTTTGAAGGAGATGCACTATTTGGAGGTTCCATTTCTGCTGATACAGAATCTGATCTCGAAGTGGGAATGTCATCTCGTGCTGCAATACTGTTAAAAGGTGAATATTATTTTACTGATAATAATACCCGTCCATTTGTCGGCTTTGGTCTTGGTACATATACCATTGCCAATACTTCTGGATCGGGGGATGGTGGAGCTTCCATCGCAGCCGGAAATCATTTCGGAATGGCTCCCGAACTTGGAGTCACCTTTGGCAATTTCCGGTTATCTGCTATCTATCACATACTTACCGGAGATAACCTGGTTGAAATGTCGGCCGGATCTCCCGCAAATATCAGTATGAATTACCTAGTAGTTCAGTTAGGATTCAAAGTATTTACAATAGGAGCAAAATAATAGAAAATAATGAAAAGGGCTGTCTCGTCATGATTTGAGACAGCTCTTTTCAATACACAACCATCCAGTTACTTTTTTCAGTTTCCCGAAAAAGTCCTGTTTCCTCCAATGGCCAATTGCCTACCGGAATTTAATTAAAGCCCATTAAAGCGGGTGATCAAAATAGTATACCTGTCAGTACAAGTATATTCTTCGACCACTAAACATTATAAAAAATCAATTCACTTTTAATTTTTTTAGCCACAAATTAAAACATAAGAATATTTATATATATTTATATCGAAAAACCATTGATTTTTACTAAAACCCATTTTATGAAAACCAAACATCTCTTATTGCTATTAGTAATTTCATCGATTCATCTAGCAGGAAAAGCGCAACCATTCCTGCCAGGTGATAAAGTAGTCAATGTTGGCCTGGGAATTGGCTCAACCTGGTATTCAGGAACGGGGTACAAAACAACTTTCCCTCCTTTGTCTGGCACATTTGAATATGGTGTAACGGAATTGGGTCCTGGTATCCTCGGAATTGGAGGATATTTAGGTTTTTCCTCTTATAAATGGGAAGATTCCTTTAGCGGCAGCTCATATGGGTGGAAATATTCGAGCACCATCATTGGAGCAAGAGGAAACTATCATTATAATTTTCATGAGAAACTGGATACTTATGCCGGCCTGATGTTGGGATTTAATATAATAAGTTCCAAAGCGACCGGTGACTGGCCTTTTGGTTCCAGTGTTTCAGCAAGCGGCAGCAGTTTCGCCTGGTCTATTTATGTCGGAGGCCGGTGGTACTTTACCGATTCATTTGCAGCTTTTCTTGAGCTTGGATATGGGATAGCCTGGCTAAACATAGGGGTAGCTTTCAAATTTTAACCAGTAAATAATGAAAATCTGGAGAAAATTTTCAGGTTTTCATAGCGAGCAAGATCATCTGGCTTCCCATGCCTGTAGTGAAGGTCCCGTTGCACCTATCCAGCCCTTTATTTAATGATAATCAGTTTAGTTGTTGATTTGAATGAATCTCCTTTGATATTCAGGTAATACATACCCTCAGGCACAGCTGAGAGATCAATGGTTGTTTCCCGGCCGGACCAGGACCTGAGTTCCCGCTTGACCAGTGCCCCTGCAGCATTAAAAACCTCCAGTTCCAAGCGGCCGGAATATTCATGATCCATTTTCAGTGAAAATATTCCCGCTGAGGGATTTGGATAAACATTGGTTTCTACAGGAATGAGAACTTGCTGATCTATTCCGGTGATATCCGGCATCCAGTTCAGCATATTGGCATAAATGGTCTGCCTAATGTGAAGATTCTGGTTGTAATTCATCCATGTCAGATAGATGGTATCCCGAAGAATTTTCACACTTGGACTTATCTGTTCTGGCATAGGAATCGTGCCCTGGATATGATTATTGACAGATGTCGCCCGGTAATTGCCACCGACTCTCTCCCCCTTGTTATCCATCTGCTGCAAATAGATAAAAGATGTGTCATTGGTCCGGAAATCCGCCCAGGCAATAACAAATTTCCCATCCACATCCATACCGATGCTCATTCTTCCGCTTGATTCATTAATGTTGGACTGCTCATCTGTGATCCTGGTATTCGCGCTTACACTAATCCCATCTGCACTATATAGTTGCGAGTACATTACCGTGCTAGTGTCATTTATTTCAGACCATGCAACCACAAAATTACCGCTTGTGTCACACGAAATTGCAATATCTTGGATATAGCGGTACTCTTCTACTTGATTAACCTGGAAGGATTCCCCGACAGGTACTCCTTCTGGGGTATATTTTAGACCATGGATTTCTCCGCTAATTCCATCCAGCCAGACCATGATATAATTTCCTGAAGGGGTCATTAGTCCAGTCATGTCTTGCACATAAGACACATCGGGTTTTAGAACAATGGTATTCCCGACAAAATCCCCTGTTCCCGAAATTTTCTCAACCATCATGCTGTCAGATCCTGGAAGGAAAGCCCCAAACTGGTTGCTCCGATCTGTATAAAGGGAAGAATAATATATCTGGATCATTTCGTCAGAGTTGCGTTGTATTCTCAGGGTATCTCCTATTTCATTTCCGCTATGGTCATAAACCTGTCCAAAAACAGACCATGCACCATCATACCCGGCATACATTATCATGAAATTCCCGCTGTCAGTATGGGCCACCCTGGTCCTACTAACGCTAGATGGAGTTTTTACCAACTTTTGCTCGCTTAACTGGCTTCCCTGGGAAGTAATAGTTTTGAACGAGACTTCCCCTGATCCGGTTGTTTCCCATACAACAACCATGTCTCCTGTATTGCTTACTGAGAGTTGGTTCGCATAATAGATAAAATCGCTGAGATCTGAAACCCTGAAATCGGACTTCACATAGTCCTGTGCATGTAAGAATGCATTTTGACATAGTGCCGTTAACGTTGCAATAGCTATGATACAAATGACATTTCTTATGTTAATTTTCATCATGTTACATATTTAGTTATGTTGTAATGTAAGTCATTTTTTAAATATCAGTGTTATACTTCATCGACCAACAATCATAAATTTATTTAATCTAAATAAAGTCACGTATCAAAATCTATAATTTGAAAATTAATCATTCATGAAAACATGAGTTATCTACCTAAATTGTTGAAAAATAGATCCTAGCTGATAAAGATCAACCAAGTATAAAATTAATATTGCACCCATCCAGCCTTTTATTTTATGATAATCAGTGGTGTTGTTGATTTGAATGAATCTCCTTTGATATTCAGGTAATACATACCCTCTGGTGCTGCTGAAAGATCAATGGTTGTTTCCCGGCCGGACCAGGACCTGAGTTCCCGCTTGACCAATGCCCCTGAGGCATTATATACCTCCAGTTCCAACTGGCCGGAATAATCGTGTTCTATATTTAGCGTAAATATTCCAGCTGAGGGATTTGGATAAACATTGGTTTCTACAGGAATGAGAACTTGTTGATCTATTCCGGTGACATCCGGCATCCATTTCTGTATGTTAGCAAATATGTTCACTCTGGTGCTAACATCCTGGTTGTAATTTGCCCATGCCAGGTAGATGGTATCACGGAGAATATGTACACATGGATGAACCTGCGCTGGCAGAGATATGCCGGGCTGGGTATTATTATTGATGGACGTCGCCCGGTAATTACCCCCGACTCGTTCCCCCTGGTTATCCATCTGTTGCAGATATATAAAAGTTGTGTCATTGCCTCGGTTGTCCGGCCACGCAATAACAAACTTTCCATCCACATCCATACTGATGCTCATTTTCCCGCTTGCATGAATAAAGTTGGACTGCTCATCTGAAATCCTTGTATTTGAGCCTACACTTACCCCCTCTGCATTGAATAGTTGAGAATACATATATGTTATGGTGTCTATATTAGTGGACCATCCAACTGCAAAATTTCCAGATGTGTCGCGGCCCATGGCAATACTTTGAATGTAGCTGTTATCTTCTTTCTGGCTGACCTGGAATATTTCCCCGATGGGAATCCCTTCTGGGGTATAACGAAGTCCATGGATGTTTCCGCCAATTATATCAATCCAGATCATGATGTAATTCCCTGACCGGGTCATTACGCCCGTAAGTTTTTGAACATTATCCATGCCGGGTTTTAATACAATGGTATTCCCAACAAACTCACCTGTTCCAGAAATCTTCTCCACCATCATGCTGTCAAATCCTGGAACGAATGCCCCAAACTGGTTGTTGCGATCTGCAAAAAGGGATGCAAAATACATATTGATCTTCTCGGAAGTGTTGCGAGATATTTTCATGGTATCTCCAATTTCATTCCCATTACGGTCATAAATCTGTCCATAAACTCTCCAATGGCTCACATCTTCGCCAAACATTATCATGAAATTTCCGCTGTCGGTATGGGCCACCCTGTTCGCATTATGATAAAAGGGGCTTTTTACCAACTTTTGCTCGCTTAACTGGGTACCCAGGGAAGATATCGTCTTAAACCAGATTCCTCCCCCACTTCCTGTCGTTTCCCATACAACAACCATGTCGCCCTTTTTACTTACAGAAAGTTGGGGCGCTCGATAGTTGAGGCCGGTGAGATCAGAAACCATGAAATCGGACTTCACAAATTCCTGTGCATGCATGGATGCAAATTGGCATATTGCCGGTAGTGTCGTAAAAGCAATGATACAAATGACATTTCTTATGGTTGTTTTCATAATGATCCCAATATGTTTATGCTGTAATGTAAGTTTTTTTTTCAATACCAGTGAAATACTTCATGGACAAACCTTTATATATTAATTTAGTCTTAATAAGTTCAATCAGGATTAAAATTAATTCTAAATTACCAATACTTGTCAGGGTGGCTGTACCTTCTTTTAAAATTATAGATAATCTCATTTCTTTTGAATATCCTATTTCCATTGCGAATTAATTCTAATTCCATTCTAAACAAACCAGGCTTTACATGTATTTATTATTGTAAATTCAATTTGCTTAAAATCAAATAATAATAGAATAATATGGAAAGGAGTAATAAAATGGAAAAGTTTCTCATTGAAGTTTATCATGAAAAAGAAGAAATCGAATGTGCCCTTGCAGCCAAGATCTTTCTCTCATCCGGTTCTCATTTTCTGACGAATGCAGAGTGGGGATGTAATGACGATGTGCATAAAGCATGGATGATAGTTGAAGTAGAAAACAAGGAGGAAGCTAAGAGAATAATACCTTCCTCATTTAAATCAAAGGCCAATATTGTACAGTTAAACAGGTTTACATGGCAAGAGGTGAACGCGATTCTAACCAAATATCATTATGAGAAATAATTGTGGATTGCTCAAACCAATGATGGTCAGCTACCCAAGTAATTCTGCGCTAATTGATAAAATATCAGATGAAAAATACTGAAGGTTCTGTTAATGAATTAAACTTATGGCAGAATATTCTCTTACTGGTTGAGAAAATTTTAGTAAATGCGGATGATGATGATGAGACACATCTCTATAAATCAGTACAGCTGGTTTCAGCGATAATGGTTAGTGTGGCCGCCATTATCTGGGGAATTATTTATCTTTCGTTTGGAGAATATCTGGCCGGATCAATTCCACTTACCTTTGCAGCAGTAACCATCCTGTCCTTGCTGGTACTGAGAGTCTATAAAATCTATCAATTTTTCAGGTTTAGTCAGATCTTAATGTTTTTGACTTTACCTTTTCTATTGATGGCTTCACTCGGTGGATTTATAATCGGGTCTGTCGTGATAATCTGGGGGTTTTTCGCTCCGATTGCAGCGTTATTATCCGGGCAGGTCCGGCTGGCTGTTTATTGGTTCATCGCATTTGTATTATTGATTTTAGTTAGTGGATTTATCCAGCCCTACTTAAGAACAGAAAACAATCTTCCGGAATTGCTTGTAACGATTTTCTTTATAATAAATATAGGGACCGTATCATTTATCGTTTTCCTGGTGCTTTTTTTCTTTTTTAAAAGGAAAGATAATGTGATAGAATTGATGCGCACAAACCGTGAACTGGAGTTAGCTTATTTGCAACAAGAGGTTATGCTGCGCCAGAGTGAAAAATTAGCTACACTGGGTAAGTTAAGCGCCGGAATGGCGCATGAGCTGAATAATCCGGCATCGGTTGCCCTTCGTGGTTCAAAACAGCTGCAGGACATAATTCTGGAATTTGAAAAACTATTGTTTGGACTTGGCCAGATGAACCTTTCTGAGCAACAGCTGGAAAATTATAGTGCTATTAAAGGCCAGATTTATATCAATGTCAAAAAGCCTGTTGAAATGGACTCGCTCGAACGCAGTGATCGTGAAACCGAAATAGAATCCTGGTTGGAAAACCAAAATATTGAAGACCCGTGGGACCTTGCCTCCATGCTGGTTAGTTTAAATTTTTCTGTTAAAGATTTATCAATTCTTGCAGAGAATTTTTCCGGGGACAAGTTTCCAACCATTCTTTCAACCCTGCAAAGTATTTATGTTACTCATAATCTATTGGAGGAAATAGGACAGGGAACCGGTAGGATCACAGAAATTGTAAAATCACTGAAGTCTTACACATATCTTGACAAAGCACCAATACAATCTGTGGATATTCATGAGGGATTAAATGACACACTGGTAATGTTGCGAAGCCAGCTTAAAGATGGGATAACGGTTCAGAAAGAATTCGATGAAAGCCTTCCGCATATTCAGGCTTATGGTAGCGAACTTAACCAGGTGTGGACGAATATAATTGATAATGCGGCTAGCGCAATGAATGGCAAGGGAGAAATTGTAATTAAAACCTTTAAGGAAGAGCTATGGCTGGTAGTTCAAATCAAAGATACAGGTCCCGGGATCCCCAAAGAGATCCAGGGAAAGATTTTCGATCCATTTTTTACAACCAAACCCCCGGGAGAAGGAACCGGACTGGGTTTGAATATCAGTTATAATATTATAGTCCAGAAGCATAAAGGAAAGATCTCTGTCCAATCCGGACAAGGGGAAACCTGTTTTGAAGTTAAACTACCATTGGAAAATGATGCAGTCTAAAAATAATATTTAAGATATCCGATAAATATGGCAAAACCAATAATTCTGACCGTAGATGATGATATTCAGGTAAGTAACACCATTGAGCGTGATTTAAAAAGACAATATGGCAAAGAATATAAAATAATCAAGACCTATTCAGGGAAAGAAGCATTGGAAGCAGTAAACCAGCTAAAACAACGTGATGATCAGATAGCTCTTTTCTTAACGGATCAGCGAATGCCGGAAATGAATGGTACGGAATTTTTAGAAGAAGCCATTGAAATTTATCCAGATGCTCAAAGGGTTTTACTTACTGCATATGCAGATACCGATGCAGCTATTGAATCAATTAATAAACTTGGACTTGATTACTACCTCCTAAAACCGTGGGATCCGCCGGAAGATAAACTCTATCCGATGCTTACTGATTTGCTGAATGACTGGCGTGTAAACAATCCTCCTCCTTTTGAAGGGATCCGCATAGTTGGTTACCAGTGGAATCCTGCTTCTCATCAGGTTAAAAATTTTCTGGCTCGAAATAATATCCCTTATCAATGGCTTGATGTTGAAGTGAATGAAGAAGCCATTCGGCTTTTAAAGGCTGCGGGTGAACCAGCCCCTGACTTACCATACTTAATTTTTCCTGATGGTTCGACAATTGAAAGACCTGAAAATCGTGAAATCGCAGAAAAAGTCGGACTTCAAACAATTGCTGATCAACCCTTCTATGATCTGGTAATTGTTGGTGCCGGTCCGGCTGGTTTAGCAGCATCCGTATATGGTGCTTCCGAGGGCTTAAAGACCCTGGTTGTTGAGCAGGAGGCCCCTGGCGGACAGGCAGGCATGAGTTCTCGTATTGAGAACTACCTGGGATTCCCAGGGGGCTTGTCGGGTACTGAACTCGCCAACAGGGCAGTTACACAGGCCCGCCGCCTGGGAGTAGAAATACTTACAGCCCAAAGAGTAGTGGGACTAAATGCTGACGGTCCAGCAAAAAAAGTCGTCCTTGGAGATGGTAATGAATTGCTCTGCAAATCATTATTGATTGCTACAGGCGTTTCATACAGCAAGCTTGATGCAAAAGGTATTAATGAGTTAACTGGTGCAGGAATATATTATGGAGCAGCCATGAGCGAAGGAGGATTAGTAAAAGATAAGGATGTTTATATTATCGGTGGAGCGAACTCAGCAGGGCAGGCTGCCATGTATTTTTCAAGATTTGCAAAATCCGTAACCCTGCTTGTCCGCGGCAAATCCATCTCAGCTACCATGTCACAATACCTGATTGAACAGATTGAGGTTACCAAAAACATATCAGTCTCGACAGAAACAGAAGTTAAAGAAGCAATAGGTTCAAATCGGCTGGAATCACTTATCCTCACTCGAGAGAATGGCCAGACCGAGGAAACAGTAAAGGCAAACGCTCTCTTTATATTTATTGGAGCAGTGCCACACACAGATTGGTTGGAAGATGTGATCGCAAGGGATTCACATGGATTTATCCTCTCCGGTCAGGACATAGATTCAAATAGACAAGGTGCATCAGCATCTGCAAAATATCAAACTCCCGAGATGCTTGAAACAAGTTCGAAAGGAATTTTTGTTGCTGGCGATGTCCGTCATGGTTCGGTTAAAAGGGTTGCCTCCGCTGTTGGCGAAGGTTCAATGGCGGTAATGTTTGTACACCAATTTCTGAATACAGTTTAGGAGATGTCATAACACATCAGGGCATCCCCGTGGTGCACATACAGCCTCCCGTAATGAATGACAGGGCGAGCCGAGTGCTGGGCCAGTCATTCTCTGCAACTCAATGGCCTGACAGAAATAGAAAATTAGTGAATTAAGATATAGTGAAACAGATTTTTGCAGTGTTGCATGAATCCTTCCGGTGCTGCCTTTCAGTACCTC
>Ga0255055_10001631_pt1 | contig 16246 bp, 11 predicted proteins | sample JV7_2_27_MG_FD_188633 | JGI IMG/M metagenome (GOLD analysis project Ga0255055, IMG submission 188633) | Seawater microbial communities from Jervis Inlet, British Columbia, Canada - JV7_2_27 | ecosystem: Environmental > Aquatic > Marine > Inlet | place: Canada: British Columbia | collected... | reverse complement strand
ATTAGGAATTGCCCCTTCGGTGCTTTTTGGTATAAAGCTCTCCAGAGTTCTGTCCGGTAACGGTCCTTTTGCCTGAAAGTTTAGATACTTTTGGTATCTTGCCTCTTCGGCACCTTTTCTCTTTTTTTGAAAAGAAAAGGTCTCTCCTGTTACCTTCATACAGGTTACGATATTAAGTTTAATATTTTTATTTGATTTGTTATATATAATCTTACTTCTACAATTTTTATATTTAATAGCAGACACATATCAATAAAAAAGCTTAACCCTAACAAGAGTTAAGCCGCTACTATTTTTATAAAATATATGATGTAATAAAACAAGAGCTGAAAGAACAGTAAGGACTTCGGCTCTGTTCGAGCCCGCTGCATTCTTTTGGATAGAGATAAGCGGTCTTGTATTTTTAAATACATTGTATATAATAGTTAGAATTTTGTCAATAGTTTATTGTTCTAAAGTAATTTTCTCTATGCCCAAACTCTCTTGACACAACACAAGGTACAAGTTTATTTAATTGACCTATTGACCGATTACATCAGTTAGCCGGTTATCCAGTTTGCCAGTTAATTTAATTCATATATGTGGGTAGAAAGGCTCTGGATTCCCGCGTGCGCGGGAATCACATAGGGAGGAATGGAATGACAGAGGGGGAAAGAGAGATTACCGCGTCTATGCCTGCAATAACTTTATAGACAGGCGAGACGCCTGTCCTACGTTGGTTAGTAGAGATTAGCGCGTTTTAATCGAATTTTATATACTTCTTGTTAAGCTCAGCAACTCCGATTAAGGTATCTGCCCCGCCATAATAGACCAGGATTCTGTCACCAATCTCTGCCTGACCGCAACTAAATACTACTTTGGGGACATAGCCGTTTATTTCCCAATCGAGCTCAGGTTCTAATATTGGTTCTGTTTGTCTGGCCAGAACCTTTGAAGGGTCATCTAAATCAAGGAGAGCTGCTCCCAGGCAATATCCTTTTTCCTTACTTGTGCCGTGGTATATTAAGAACCAACCCTGCTCTGTTTTGATGGGAGGTCCGGCTATTCCAATTTTATTATATTCCCAATCAGAATCAGGTATGGGTTTCATTATAATCTCATGGTCATACCAGGTTTTAAGGTCATCAGAGTAGGCTATCCAGATATCCGGTTTTCTTCGGTGAAACATTACATATTTACCTTTAATTTTTTCCGGAAACAAGGAGGCATCTTTGTTGGGTTCATCAAGGACTACTCCCTGTCTTTCCCAGTGGATAAGATTTTTGGAGGTAGCTAAACATATTTTAAAATCTTTTCCGCTATATCCAGTATACATCATATAAAAGGTATCACCTATTTTAACTATTCGGGGGTCTTCCGGTCCCCGAGCCTCTTGTTCTACATTATTTAATAAAATTGGTTTTTCTAATCGGTTGAAGTGAATACCATCTTTGCTTACTGCATAACCAAAACGATTAATATAGAGTCCTTCTTTTCCATTGGGGGCAATATCGGTTGCTCGGTAGATCATATGTACCAAACCATTATCATATATTGCAGCACAGTTAAATACTGCAGTTGCCTCCCAGAGATGTTCTTTTTTGGGTAATAGGATGGGTTGGTCTGATAGTCTTTTTAGTTTTATCATTTAATTATCTTCCTCTTAAAGTAATTATTTAATAAATCTTTAACCACATAATTTGATATGGTGTTAGAGATATTTTCTCTATATTTATTATTCTCTCAGAAATTATATCAAAATATTCCTTTTTACTTAGGCCGTACTGGTTTTTTGTAAAACAAATTTTCTGCATATTGTCTGTGACATTATGTAATGCCATTATTTTTTTCCTGCCATCCGGAGAAGACCGTAATAAAGAAAAAATTCCTTTCTTTAAAAATAATACTTCCTGTTTTCCATTGGGATGAAAGGCTTTTTCAGATTTTCTTTTATAAATTAATTTCCTGAACTCAGTAAATATTTTATGTTCTCTGGAATCCGAATTTGCTAAATCCTCTTTTAATTTATTATATTGAAATTTCTTTCGATTAATAGTTCTTTTCTGACCTGTTTTTTCTACTCCCTCCGGATAATTTTCTGTTCCGAACAGGCTATGGATATAGATTCCCGGAATACCTAATAAAGATAATATTATTGATTGAGAAGCGATAAATTTCTTTATATTTAATTCTTCACTATTTTTAGGATCGGCAATAGCACTATAGTAAGTAATATTCATTTCATATGGTTTTTTACTCCCATCTTTTGCAGTTTTATAAGATATAAATCCACCTCTTTTTTTTATATTATCTGCAATATCTATTATTTCTTTGTCTGTTAAAATAGCTTTAACCGGAACAACCCCCAGGCCATCATGGGTAGCAAGCACATTAAAGAAAGCGGTTTTATCAGAGATATGCTTGAGGTGGGAAGCCCATTCAAGAAGACGGGAGGCATCACCAGTGTAGAAGGTATGTAATACTAATAAAGGCAAGGCAAATTGATATACCAATTGGACTTCATTATAGCCATTGCCAAAATAACTGATATTCTCTTTATGTGGTACATTTGTCTGTGTAAGCAATAGTATATCAGGATAAATTTCATTAAGAATAGCTCTAATTAATTGAATTATATGGTGTGTTTCTATTAAGCCAATACAACTTGTCCCTAATTTCTTCCAGATATGACCGATGGCATCCATACGAATAACCCTGGCACTTTTATTGGCATAAAATAATATTACATCAATTATCTCCAGTAGTACATTTTCGTTTGCGAAATTAATGTCTATCTGGTTCGGGCTATAAGTCGTCCAGAGGTGAATATCTTCCCCTTTTCTTTCAAATTTTGTTAATAATGGATGGGTTCTTGCCCTGGTAACCGAAGATAAATCAGTATCTTTATCAATACTAATAAAATAGTCGTCATATTTGGGGTTGCCTTGTAGATACTCTTTAAACCATATGCTTTCAGAGGAAATATGATTGGCTACCAAGTCGAACATTAAATTGAATTTTTGACCTATATCCTCAATATCTTTCCAGTCTCCTAAAACCGAATTAACTTTTTTATAATCTATAACCGAAAATCCATCATCAGAAGAGTAAGGATAAAATGGTAGTATATGAATAATATTTATTGCTTGTTTAAGGTATTTATCGGCAAATTTAAATAAGGATTGCAGGGGATTTTTGTTGGTTGCTTGAATATTATCTCCATAGGTAATCAAGACAATATCTTTTTCATTTAAAAAATCAGCTTTTGGAATTTTACTGGCACTATTCTTCTGATATCTATCGACTAATTCATTAATCTTCTTGAATGTATTTTGAGCCCTATCCCTGCCATAAAGGAATACCAGTTTGTTTATTATTATTTCCCGACTTACTTTGGATACTGACATATTACACTGCTTCTCCGATATGGTTTTTCAATAATAAGAGCAGATTATTTAATAAGGTCTCATCGTCCTAAGTAGAGTTTCTGATAATTAATTTTGGCTGAAAAATAATTCTTTGACTTTTATGATTCTCGGGATCTTTTAACTGTTGATCTAAAATTTCTATTGCCCCATTTGCCATCTTTCTTACAGACTGGCTAATCGTTGTCAGGGCTGGATAATAGTACTCTGATAATGGAATATTATCAATTCCAAGCACTGCAATATCCCGGGGTATTTTTAGTCCTTTTTCCTGAATAGCATGATAAGCTCCTATTGCCCTCTGGTCACCGGAAACAAAAAGGGCGTCAGGTGCTTCTTCTTCTTCTAAAATATTTTTCATCTTTTCATAGGCCATTTTGGGGCTACTAATTCCATAATCAATATGCACTGATTCACTTTTGATATGATAATCATTATAAGCTTGAATAAATCCCTTTGTTCTATCCTGATTTACTGTGAAATTTTCATCTCCCAAAAAAAATCTAATAGACCTATTTTCTCTTTTAATAAGGTGCTCGGCACCTAAATAACCTGCTTTAACATTATCAAGGTTAATAAAAGAGGTAGCTTCATAGACATTATCTCTGCCGACAATTACAAAAGGAATCTTTCTTTCCACAAGATAGTCGATCCGGCGATCAGTTTCTCGAGTATCAAAAATTATTGCACCATCTGCAAATCTATTTTTTAGCAAATAGAAACCATCATGTTTATTTTCTTCAACTTTGGAAGCTGAAGACTTTGAAACTATTAACTTATACCCTAATCTATTGGCTTCACTATCTAAAAATCGGATAAAAACATTATGGAAATTTCCTATATAATTCGCCGCATTTTTTTCTACAAAGACCATTAAAATCCCGGTTGTTTTCTTTCTAAGCGACCTGGCAATAAGATTAACCTGGTATCCGGTTGATTTAATGATTTTTAATATTTTATCTCTTGTTTCTTTCTTTACTTTTTCTTCTTCATTTACAACCCTGGAAACCGTCCGTGGAGAAACACCTGCGATTTTTGCGATATCTTTAACAGTATATTCCTTTATCTTAAATCACCTCCACAAATCATTATATAATCAGTGTTAATTTTTCTTTTAAGCTTTTATGTGAAAGAAATTCCCTTCCTAATTGGAAATTTTTTTCGACCATCTTTTCTCTGCAATCTTTATCTATAAGTAATTTTATACATTCTCCGGCAGCATATCTAATTACTTTTTTATCCACTTTTGCCAGGCCGTATTCGTCAAGCTCATATTTATCTCCTAAAGAAATGACCTCAAATCCTTTTCCCTTGATATTTTCTTTATAAACATCATATTCAAATACTAACATCGGTTTTTTAGCAAATAGACCTTCTAAAAACTGATTTCCCCATCCCTCCTGAATACTCGGATAGGTTATTATATCTGCAAAAACATATGTATCCCATAAGGAATACATTTTGTTATTATTTTTTGTACATCTTGAATGTTCAACCAGATTATTGACAAACAGCAATTCTACATTACTTACTTTAGCCTTGGTTTTAAGCCTCTCAACATAATCATCTGCAGTCTCTATCATTCCCGCTAAAACGAGTACGAACCTGCTATCCTCTTTAAAACTTTGCCCGTTATATAATTTTACTTCTTCAAGTATTTTCCTATTTTCTTTTCTCTGCATCTCCCCAACCACATCTATTGCCAGTTCGATTGCCTTTCTATTAGTTACCCTGGTTGCCTGAAGCATAAGAATATCATTATCTTTAATACCTAATTTTTCTCTAAAATCTTTATTGTAATTATCAGCATCCCATAACTTCTCATCAAAATCAAATACATTGGGTATAACAACAGAATCCAGATTTCTTCTCACCTTTAATTCCTTTTGAACAATACTATTAATCACTACATGTGAGATCAAATCGTCTTTTGGGGGATAGTATTCCTCCAGAGCTTTGCGAACGAAATTGCATGTTGGCTGAGAAAAATTTTTCCTTTCCCAGTAAAAATCATGATGGTGTCCGATACATCTAATACCTAATTCCTTGATGACCTTAGTAAACGCCATAGCAGTAGGTATGCTTCTGCCGATTGATAAAATATTATTGGGAACAATTAAATCTATCTTATTTTCTATTAAGATTTTTTTCAAACCTTCTTCAATTTTCAAAGTTAGCTTTCTTATGACTCTTATTAATTCATCCTCATCCTGATAGTCTTCTAATTTTAAATAGGCATTTCTTTCAATTTTCAAATCCTCTTCAAATCTATAATTCATTTCCGGTACAACATAACCATCAGATGTACCTGTGCTGCCGGCAATAAAATATACCTTATGCCCCATATTTTCTAATACTTTTTTCCATTTATCCATCTCCAGGGAAACTCCATCAGTTTCGCCAACCCGATAATGACATAATGCTATATTCATGCTATCCTTCCTTTGTATAATAATTCTATATCTCCTCATGACTTTCATAATCAAAAAACAATATTTTTTCCTGCTTAAAATTAATAAAGAATGGGTCCTCTGATTTGATTTTCGTTTCACCCGAAATAACTAATTTTGCTATTTTATCATTAATCTTAAAAATAATTACTTGATGGGACCCTTGAGGTTCAACTAATAAACAGTTTACTGACATAATAGCGTCCTTTTCGTCAGCGACCATTATATTTTCAGGCCTGATACCGATTATCATTTTTCTATTATTATAATCTTTTAATCGGTGAGTTATTTTATCATTTAAGATAATTTTAAAATCAGGATTAACCAGATTATATTTACCATCTTTTATGGTTATAGTAACCTCTATAAAATTAGTAGGAGGAGCACCGATAAAATTAGCTACAAACATATTTTTACAATTATGATAGACCTCATCAGTTGTTCCGGTCTGAACAATCTCCCCATCTTTCATAATTACAATTCTATCAGCCAGACTCATAGCTTCAGATTGGTCGTGGGTTACAAAAATCGTTGTTGCCTTTGTCTTTTTATGAATTTCCTTTAGTTCTGTTCGCATATAAACTCTTAATATCGCATCAAGATTGGAGAGAGGTTCATCCATTAAAAAAATCCTGGGTTTAACTGCAACTGCTCTTGCTACAGCAACACGTTGTCTTTGGCCGCCCGATAATTGATTCGGATAACGTTCAAGATACATAGATATGTCAGTCATTTCAGCAACTTCTTTAACAATTTTATCAATCTCCTTTTTAGACATCTTTTTTAATTTTAAAGCATAAGCTATGTTTTGATAAACCGTCATATGAGGCCAGACTGCATAACTTTGAAAAATCATACTCATATTTCTCTTCCAGGGTGGTAAATTTGTTATATCATCTTCATCTATGGTAATTCTTCCCTTGGTAACCTCTTCAAGGCCGGCGATCATTCGTAGAGTTGTCGTTTTACCGCATCCTGATGGACCTAATAAAACCAGGAATTCTCCATCATGGACTTCCATACTTACATCTTTCACAGCTAAAACATTTTTACCAAATCTCTTGGTGATATGCCTTAATTTTAAATTGGCCATAGTTTCCTCCCATTAATAAGTAATTTTAAGCTGTAACTCCGCCCCACATCTGATTAATATACTTGCGAATAAATAGGGTAAAGAGTATCATCGGCAGGGCCATTAAAATTCCACCTGCTGCTGCTAAATTTACCTGATCGGTCGCACCAAGTACGCTTTGATAGACAACAACAGCAAAAGTAGGATTAAATTGAGTTAAAATAATCGCCGAAACAGTTTCATTCCATGCCCCTATAAAAGCATACATTGCACACGCTGCTAAACCAGGCAAGGCAAGTGGTACGGTTATAGTGATAAAAGTCCTTAATTTCGTTGCTCCAAATATCTGTGCTGCTTCCTCCAATTCAACAGGGATTCCCAAAAAAATACTTGCAGTAATCCAAATGGTTAGAGCAATGATCCCTACCGAATATACCAGTGATAAACCAATCGGTTTATCATAAAACCCTATTGTAGCAAGGATTATAACCATGGGCATGGCAATGGCAACAGCCGGAAAAACCCTTACAAATAGAACGCTGACTTTCAAGGCGCTCTTCCCTATAAAAATATATCTGGCAAAAGCATATCCTGCCATTCCCCCGATTGACAGTGAGATAAGAATCGTAAGACCGGCTACCTGAAGGCTTCTAATTAAGGCAGGGACAGCATCACGAGTTATAGCAAAAAATGTTTTATAATTATGTAGAAGTCCTTTATAGCTTTTAAAATAAACCTCATTTTGCTGATCTAATTTCGAAATATAATTTTCCAGCTTTTCTATAGAAACATCCACACTTAACTGCAATCTCATATATCTTGACATTTTTCCCATATCCCTGGTATCAATCATGGTCTGATATTCTCTATCCCCTTTCTCGTAAATGGATAGCATATAACCCTTATCCCCTTTTTCTAATTTAAATTCAGAAGAAATTGCCGGTACCAGCGGGAGGGGAAATTGATAGGCTTCTCTTGAAGATAAAAACGATAAAGAAATTAGAAAATATAATGGCGTAAGTATTATTATAATTAAACTTGTTATTAAAATATAAAAAAGAGTTTTTTTGGCAAATTTAGAGACAGTATTTTCCCACATTTTTCTCACACCACCTCCTTCCTACTTGTATCAAATGCACCTGAAATTTTTAAATAGACTACTGCCGCTATAGTTACGATTATAGAAGTTATGACCGCATACGTCGAAGCTATTTGAAAACTGTTGTCGAGTCGTGGTAATTCTTCTTTATAATAGATTACCCTTTCCAGTAAAAGCGGAATTCTATCAAATCCAAAAAGCATGACCACAATAAGCCAGATCTGAATGGCCGAAATTAATCTCAGGATAACTGCTGTAATAATGGTTGGTTTAAGCATTGGTATGGTAATCTGTCTTAAAACTGTTAATCCATTTCCTCCGAAAATATACCCTGCTTCCTTAGCTTCTTTAGATAAATTTTGTAATCCGGCAAGTAAGATTATCATCATCGATGGTATTACCTGCCAGGTATCAATAATAATAACTAACCACAAAATCGAAAATTTAGATCCGGATAAAAATAGCAATTTCTCCCCCTTAGCCAAAAAACCTAAATAATAAAGCAGGCTGTTCATCCAACCATGTGCGGTTAGTCCGGTTTTCCAGATTGCAGCGGCTCCAACTGCTGGAATCGCCATAGGGACCATGGCAATAAATAGGAAAATCGCTGAACCTTTAAACTTTTTATTAATCAATAAAGCCAGAGCTAAGGCGATAAAAAATTCTATCACAATCGAGATACCCGCAATAAAGGCAGTATTCCCAAATGCTTCCCCAAAAGAAGTAGTAGTGAAAACAGTAATGTAGTTCTGTAAAGTAAAACTTCCATCTACCCCCTTAAAGCTGCTATAAATAGAGGTGATGACCGGGTTAAGCCAAAAGAAAATATAGTAAATTACTGTCGGAGCAATCAATAAATACGGGGTCCAGTTTTTATTTTTCTTCAAATTTGAAAGGTTAATTGTGTCCACTCCTTTCAACAAATTAGACCAGAAAATTATGATTTCTGTCGCTTACTACTTAATCAAATAATATAACCGAGGAAAATATGTTTCCTCGGTTATATTATTTTTATTAAATGAGAAAATGTCTAAATCGGATATCTACTTCCTTAAGGCATCTAAATCCGCTTGAGCTTTATCCAAAAGGGCTGTATCTACAGTTCCATCGCCATTTAAGACCATATCAACAAAAACATCATCAAATACTTTCTTAACTGCTCCCCAGTCTTGATAATCTCCACCGGGAACACCAGAGACTCTGCCTTTGCTTAAAACCATAACAGCCTTTGCAACTACTTCATCTTCCGGGTCATCACCTAAATAATTAAGCGCTTCTTCTACTGGAGGGATAAACCCACCGGTACCTTTAGCAATTTTAACCTGCATATCAGGTCTGGTAATATATTCAAGGAATTTTATTGCCAGTTCTTTATGTGGGGCATTTTTCAAAACACCGTATCCACTGACTCCTGCAATACTACCGATACCTGCAGGTCCTTCCGGTACTGGAGCTACTACAAAATTAGCAGGATTCGCACTATAGACCTGGCCGGCACGAGCACAATGCATCCAACTTAACCATGCTTCTTCCCTTTTCATAGGATCAACACAATTATCTACGTTTAATACAGCGGGGATAAAGTCATCTTTCATTGAAACCAATATTTCCCATGCCTTTATTGCTTCAGGAGTATTGATATCCGGGAAAGTCGCCCCATAAGATAAAGCTATTGCTCCAAATTGGTATACGAGGGATTTCATCGGAATACCTGTTACCACGGTTTTTCCTTCGCCCTCACCCTTGGCAATAGCATTTGACCATTCTGCAAAATCTTCCCAGGTTAACTTATCCAAGTCAGCACCACTGGGTAAATATTTCATAGCCTTCTCATTAGCAATGGTAAGATAAACATCAGCACCTACCGGGACAAAATACTGTTTGCCTCCAACGTTTGTACCATATTCAAATGTTGGACTAAAATTCCGGTCATCCCATGATTCAACATAAGAAGTTAAATCTTCTATATATTCGTTCTCAATCCACTCAGGCATATTAGCAACATAGGCACAAACAATATCCATGGTGGGATGATCAGTTTTTAGTTGAAGTTCCGCTCTTTCTAATAGCTTTACATCATTCAGGATTTGAAAATTAACTGTGCAATTATTTTCTTCCTCGAAAGGTTTAATCACATACTCGATGACAAATTCCTGTTCCGCAGGAGGGCTCCATAATCTTGAAGAAAATGAAAGCACCTCATCAGCAGCCAGAGCAAAATTACTTAAAGCCATCACCAACAAAATACTGATAAATACTACCGAAAACAATCTAGTCTTCATAAAATTTTCCCCCTTAAATTAATATATTTTTATCAACGGCAGCATTTTAATAGAATTGTGATGTATTATTTTTAAAATAATGCCATCGTTGACATTATTCATATTAACATAGCGATAAATAAATTGCAAATTTATTTATCTTATCATAACTATATTTGTTTATATAATAAAACCTCAAAAATAATAGTCTTTATTTCCTTTGGTTTAATTACTACTTCAACTCCATTGTTATAGGGTAACTCCTCGCCATAACTTTCATCCAATTTACCCAGATAGACCTTATGTATATCAAATCCCAATTTAATCTTTCCAGTGGTCCTTCTATCAGTAGGATTATAAATTCGGAGCACCAATTTATCTTCAAATTCATTCTTTTTAATGGCGCTAATTTCTAAATGTTCACCTTCTAATTGAATAAAACTAAAGTTACTTGGCATATTTCCCTGTTGATTTTTCAGTTGCCGGGTTAATATTTTTGTCTTATACTGCTTTGTCTTCTGAGAAATACGAGCATCATCCCAATTACCCTGATGAGGTATAATAGCATAAGAAAAAATATGCTCTCCTAAACATTGTGCTTCCGGTGTGGCAAATGAAGGACCAGCATTTCCTTTTTTATATTCCAAATCTCCCCTGGATAACCACCCCACACAGCGGAGTAAAGTTAAAGCTATGCTATTATTTTCGGGAAAGATCTCGTATTCAGGAAGTCCCTGATTTAGCAAGGCAAGTCCGTGTTTTCCGTCATTGATGTCAACAAATCCTGAATTATGAGCAGTTTTATAAGTTCTTTCTTTCCAACCTTCACTATCGGGTACATTGACGGAACGCTTTACTACATCAAAATGACCTTCGGCGTAAACATAATCGCTTTTAATAGCAGTGGGAAATTCTACTTGTAAACGATGGTCACAGACTCTGTTATCAAATTTTGTCTTAAATTCTATTCTCTGAACCTCACTAAATAATTTTATTTCAGATTCAATAGGGCACTCTACTTTCTTGTCTGCTCGGGATTTCCTATCAGGTTTTAACCCAACTGGTAATATCATCTTTCCCGATACTTTTAAGATGGCTTCAGAGGAACCCACATCTTTGGTGCTGATATTATTTAATTGACTAATCATTATCTGGTCATTCAAGGGTGGAGAATAAGTATATTCATCTCCTGCATCTCCCCCATCTATAAACCTATTACAATTTTTAAAGACTCTATCATTTAATTTGTCTATAATGGTTATTGTTCCTTTAGTTTCTTCAGCAATTACTTTATAATATTTATTCTCAATGTAATCTCTACCGACTCTTATATCAGTCTCGTATTCTTTAGAGGTCCTTAAATCATTAATTGCCTTAATAGTAAAAGTTTTGTAACCACAGGCAGGAATATCTTTGGCAGTGAAAGATATATCGGTATAGTTAACTTCCGAAAATTGAGGAACCTTAAAAGGATTAAAAATAATTTTATAATCCAAGCCATAGCCTTTCAATTGATAAGGGATCTCCTCTCCTTGGGTAGTTAAAACCTTAACCCGGTTTAAATTAACCTCTTTGGGGAATTTAACCCTTACCTCTACATTCTCATCTATGGAATAAGGCAGTGGATTGAAGACCACAAGGGCTAACTCATCTTTGTTTAAATAATCGATCTTAATCTTATCAGTAATATAATCTAAATTCTTATTGATTACCTCCTGGGCAATCTGTTTGGACCAATCAAAGCGGGTTATCATTTCTTTATGTACCTGATCAATACTACAGCCACAGATACTGTCATGGGGATGATTTTTTAATAACCATTTCCAGCTCGTCCGGATTAAATTGTCTGGATAATCATTACCCAACATCCAGGCCAAGGAGGCAATCGGTTCAGCCCAATTTTCTAAAAGGGTTTCACATCTTTCATTGGCCTGCTTGATATAGATACGGGAAGAATATACACTCTGTAAAATATGAACATCCTTGCCTGATCTAAATTCACCGGTAACCTTATTAATATCAGGTTTTACGGTCTCTTTGGCATAGTCTATATATTCTTTTAGGTTTCCTTGTTTTATCTCAACATCTGTAAAATATTTATTTAACTCTTTTATTAAGCGAGGGATATGGGGTTGAGCCTCTAAATGATCAACTCCATTTAGTAATAATAATGACTTTGAAGTCTCTCGAGATAGTAAATCATCAATAGCTTCTTTTATTAACTTATAAGCCTGGTTTACATCCTCGGGTAAACTTACAGCATTACAATAACCGACTTTAGGTAGATGAACGGCAAAAATCTCTGTCCCGTCAGGACCCTGCCAGATAAACTCATTTCCCTGACTCTGGTCATATTCTATACCTCGCCAAAAAATAATATTATCTATCCCAAAACCTTTTAAGATCTGAGGCATTTGGGTTATGTGCCCAAAAGGATCGGGTATATAACCAACCTTCATTACCCTGCCGAACTCGGAGGCAATCTTGTGACCTAAGAGTAGATTTCTTACAATCGATTCTGCACTGACCAGAAATTCATCGGGGAGAATATACCAGGGGCCGACATGGATCCTGCCTTCGGTGATATATTTTTTCAAGATTTCCCTTCTTTTGGGATAGACTTCTAAATAATCTTCCAGAACAATGGTCTGGCCATCTAAGGTAAAATCACTAAACGTTTCATCCTTTTTCAAAATATCGATTAAATTATTTATAAGATTAATTAATCTAATTCTAAATTGTTGGAATGTTTGATACCATTCTCTATCCCAATGTGTATGGGGTACAATGAATGCCTTGTACGGCTTTTTATTAATATTATCAACCATTTTAATTTTTCCTTTCTTTTTTGCTCTTTTATTAAGTAATATTTATAAAATCTTCAGTAGAATATATAGCAACTCTATCAGCATTATTACACTTTATCACCTTCCTGATATACCCTCATTTTTAAAGCCATTCTTAGTTGCACTGCATCATCAAACCTTTTTGGGTCTAAACCTGTTATCTCTTTGACTCTTCTTAATCTATAAAGCAAAGTATTACGATGTATATAGATAACTTGGGCGGTTTTTGAAACACTTAGATTATTATCAAAAAAGGCTTTTAAAGTTTCCAGTAATGTTTCGTTTATTTTCCTTCCTCTAACCTCTTTTACAGAATAAAAAGTCTTCTTTATAATTTCTTGTTGAGTATCTTTTTTAATCTCTGCTAATATTCTACCTATGCCCAGACCATTTATATGATAGATATCTCCCGCCCCTCCCAATCTGATACCTACATCTAACGCCTGGGTAGCTTCTTTAAATGATTTGTTTAAGCCCTGAATACCTTCTTCATGATGTTCTCCGATTCCGACGGTAACCTTAAACCTCACTTTCTGAGAAATGGTATTCTTTATTTTCTCTCCCATTCTAAATATTTTTTTTCTGACCATTTCATCCGAATCTTTTAGATTAATAATCTTTAGAACTACAAACCTACCTCCTCCTGCATAAGATACAATCTCCTGGGGAGTATCTACAAATATTCCTTGAATGGTTGTTAACACATCATCCTTCAACCTTTGTAAATAAATTTCTCCCCTCTTTAACCCTTTGGAAGTCTGAAAACTCTGTTTGGCAGTCTTTTCAAACTGATAAATATCTATAACCAAGGCTACTCGGGGAATTAGGATATCATATCCTACAATCTGGCCTCGAGTTATAAATAAATCCGGATCATTTCCCATTCTTCCGGAGATTAGATCATGGATAAAATTTCCCCGAGCCTGTTGTTCTAATTGTATTTCCTTTAACAAAAATTCCTGCTGTAACATCATCTCAACAGTCATCTTAATCACTTCTCCAAAAGGGCTGACTTCATTTGGCTCACCGGTAATACCCACTACGCCTATAATCTTATTATTATGTTCTATGGGGAGATTAATTCCTGGCTTTGCCCCTACTAAATGATTTATGTCTTTGGAATAAATTTCCAGCTTCTTGCCTTCTTTAATCACCTGGGCTGCCCCTTCATGAAACTGGTTTAAGCGACTTTTATCTCCGGAACCAATAATCACGCCATTCTCATCCATAATATTAATGTTTTTTCCTAAAATACTCATGGTCTTATCAACTATATCTTGAGCAAGTTTATGGGTAATCTTCATCGGTTGCCACTCCTCTCTTTAAATAAAATTCGTATCTCGGTATTTGGTTATCTGGTTAGTTATTTAACTAGTTACCTGGTTAAGAAAATAGAAAAAGAAACCAGAAGATAAGATAATATCGAATATCGCGTCAAGAAAGAGAAAGAAAAAAAATTAAGTTTACATCAGCAAATTGTCTTTTATAATTAGATTATTCGATAAAATAAGTAAAAATCCTTCTTTTTTATTATATATTTTGATATATCTTCTTCCAATTTCCTTTCTTTAAACAACGCGTAATTAATGCTTTGATCTGGGAATTGGTAAATTTCTTATGCAGCTGTCCCATAATATAAGACCTCACTTTTTGTTCCTATATTATTACAATTTTAAGTTATTCTTAAAGAGTTTACTTTTAATTTTTAAATAACACAAACACTTATTTATCCTTGACTTCGAGGTGTGACATAAGATATAATTTTAAGCACTAATATAAATGGAAATAGATGAGAAGCAATGGGAAAAATAGATTTTCGTAAAGATGTAATAATGAAGATGTTATCAGTAAATGACTTCTTAAAAGTTGATGAACTGGTAATAAATCTTAATGTTTCTAAGGCCACCATAAGAAGAACTCTTGCTAAATTAGAAAAAGAGAAAAAAGTTATAAGAACGCATGGTGGCGTAAAACTATTTTACACAAAACCAAGTATTTATCTATTCAATAAAAAATCGAGCATTAATGTAAGGCAAAAGATAGCAATTGGAAAAGCTGCTGCAAAATTAATGAAATCTAACGAAGTTATCTTTTTAGATTCAGGAACTACTGTTTTAAGAGTTGCAGAGGCAGCAGCCCTGCGTATAAAATCTGAGCAGCTAAAAGACTTAACAGTAATTACAAACTCGATAACGGTTGCTGAGGCTTTAGGTGATTTGTGTAAGATGATACTTTTGGGAGGTCACATTAGGTTATATAGAAAGGATACTTATGGGCCATTGGTTGAAAAAAATATAAAAATGTTTCGAGCCCATAAAGCTTTTATTGGCGCAGATGGACTTACACTCGAAGAAGGTTTAATGACAACAGATGAATATACTTCTAGAATAGATGAAGAAATGATAAATAGAAGTAAACAGATAATCCTGGTTGCTGATTCAACAAAGTTTAACTCACCATCTTTTGTGTCTTATGCACTCATTGAAGATATAGATATTTGTATCACAGACAAAGATATAGATGAACAAGTAAAAAATGAATATGAAGCAAGAGGAATAAAGATAATAGTAGCAGAAACAAGTATATAGATTCCTGCGCCTTTACAGGTATGGTACTTTCAAAACTCAAATTTTACATGTTCCGTATCTTTCTATTCTTACGATTCCATGCATTTTATAATCACCTCTTCCTTTATTCTTACCGTAGACACAAAATACCCTTTACTCCAATTTCCTTTCTACCCCAATGTACCTTTTTTAAAAAGTTAAACTTTCTATTTAGAGACCTCTGGCACGACTCAGTAATAAATAAATCTGTTTTAAAACTCGATATTATAAACTACCCAAAGATAATTTAAAAGGATGTTAAACCAATTATTGTAATTATAATTATAGTGGAACCTATGTAGTCAAGTTGTGATATAATGTAGTTGTATTGATGTATCTCTAAAGGGAACTAGAGGGGAAATAGGTTGAATAAAATGGAAGATGTTCATAAAAAATTACTCGATGATTTTTACCTTAATACAAAAACTACATTTGATAAAATCAACAAAAAGAACCTGAGAAATATTGTATCCCTAATTATTAATTCAAAAAAAATATATGTTCTGGG
>Ga0255055_10001630_pt1 | contig 16252 bp, 15 predicted proteins | sample JV7_2_27_MG_FD_188633 | JGI IMG/M metagenome (GOLD analysis project Ga0255055, IMG submission 188633) | Seawater microbial communities from Jervis Inlet, British Columbia, Canada - JV7_2_27 | ecosystem: Environmental > Aquatic > Marine > Inlet | place: Canada: British Columbia | collected... | reverse complement strand
TTTTTCCTCGTGTGGAGGATGCTGAGATCGGACGGGTGGGATCAGAGCAACATAACGAATGCGTTGCGACTGCTCTCCCATGTAGCCATGCATCCGGAGGATTTTGTCCACATGTACTATGTGTCGAAATCAGCGGGGGGTAGTGGACTGCTGGTGTCGAGGCGGGCCTTCCCGTACCTCGGCCAGGATGAGTTGTCCGAGGTCGTGGCCACACGGCCGACTGCGAGGGAAAGAGTATGAACAGAAGGAACTTTGTCACTGGGTTACTCAGTGTCCCGGTGATATGCTTGGGTGTATCAAAAGCGAGTTCTGATATACCGGAGCAGATCACGAAGGGTATACCCTCCGAACCGGCCGCCCAAACGAAGGCTGCACCCAATGTCTGATGAAAAACTGACAGGGATGCCCGGGGTTGGTCGCCCGGTAGGATTTATCGGGGGGCCTAATGCGGGGCAGGCTCGTATGATCCCGGAGGGTGCCGGCGACGTCGTCAAGGGCGAGAACGGGTACACGTATCGCATCTGGCCGTTCAGGGCAAGCGTCGGCAAGAACGTGATGTACTTGGCGTTTGAGGATGGTCGGGATCCACTCGAAATGATGCTCGTCATGTGGGGGGAGTATTCTGTGTCGGCGCAGATACGCGGCGGCGACCACGGCTTCATGAAGCGCATGGGTAAGGACATCGATAGCCGTACATGAGTAAGCGCGGCGTCGGCATCCCGAAGGAGAAGCGGGCGCTCCAGCCTCCGCCTAACCTTCGGGAGAAGTCCCGGCACAATAACTATGGCGTTTGCGTGACCTGTGGGAAGCGCAAACGCCTTACGAGGTTCCACAAGAATGGCACAGGACAAAAATACAAAGCAGCAGATCCTCGCCGGTATAAGCCTTCGTGCGCTGAGTGCGTCCGGGCGCGAACAGCCGACCCCAACGCCCCCGGATTTGATCCCACCGCGAAGCCGATCGGACGACCCCGCGTCCACAAAGACCAAGCCCAGCAAAAACGAAGACTCCGTCGCCGCACGCGTATCGCGTGTCTTAAGTACGTGGCTGAGAAGGGTTGCGCGGTCTGTGGGGAGCGGGACCCGCGGGTGTTGGAATTTGATCACATCGACCCCGCCACCAAAACCACCACCATTGCACAGCTTATTTCCCGGGGGTACTCATGGGCCTCTGAACAGTTACGGCAGGAGATTCGGAAATGTCGTATACTCTGTGCCAACTGTCATAGAGTCCATACGGCTGAGCAACAAGACTATTACTCCCACCCCCACGTTAAAAATGCCCTGCGAGAAATACACGCTGAGCATGGAATCGATGAGTAACGACTTCGAGAAGATGCGTGCGGGCCTCAACAACGGCACCTTGGATCTGACCAAGGTCTCGGTGGCTGAATGGATGTACTGCAGTATGATGGCCATGTTCGCGGATACGGACAGCGTGGAAATAAACCAAGAAATAGTGTATCAGGGTAACTACTTCCGGATGCATGCGTGCATCGATGGCGTTACCCCAAGCTATCCAATGAAAGTTGTAGAGAGGCAAGTATGACCAACCAATTATCCGAAGACCCAACCCTGAACCAAGTGTTCGAGTTCATCGACCTGTCTGGCGGACCGGTGCAGGTAATGCCGGTGACGATCGCACAGGATCCCGACGATACCCGGCTGGCTGTGTTCATCCGCGGGGAGCATGAGACCGCGTCGATCATCATGGCGAAATTGATGGGTGAGATCCAGGATCTGCATGACATGCAGCAGCAGCAAGAAGCTGAGCCTGAAATTGTCACCTAAACTCACGACCAAAGAGAAGCTGTTCGTCGACGCGCGGCTGGCCGGCATGTCGCAGGCTGCCGCGCATCACGCAGCCGGCTACGGCGACACTAATAATGTGTATGAGATCGAGAAGCGCGAGCACGTACAGAAAGAACTCGTGCGGCGCATGGAGAAGACTGCTGAGGAGGTTGACTTCGGGCGCAAGGAGGCGCACGAAATGCTGATGCAGGCATACACTAACGCCGACACTGCCATGGAGCAGATTGCGGCGGTACGGGAAATGATAAAACTGCACGGTATCGCCGTACCGCAGAAGATCGAACACGACCACCAGCACACTCACGAGCTGTCATTGGACCGCATGCCGTTGAAACAGCTGATGGAACTCGCTAATATGGAGGGTCTGACGCTCGATGGCGAGTGTACCGTCGTCGAGGCCACTGAATTGATCGGGCCTCCTGCCCCCGAGGAGTAAATGGACGACTCTCCGTATAAAAAGTGCAATGCGTGCGGCAAAAACACATTGCGCTTCATTGACACGGGCGACTGTGTTCCCTGCGCTGACCGCGAGGGCAAGGAGTTGATGGCCAATACGAAAGCGGCCAAGAAAAAGCGGAAAAAACTCAAAACCTGGGAAAAAGGTGCCAAAACACGGAAGAAAAACGCACCGATAATCGCAGAAAATCGGCAAATATCCCGATCACGGAAGGCCCAACAAGAAGTTTACAAGCGCGAGCTCGCCAAAAGGCATTTGCTCGCGTTTGTTCTGCGTTACGAGCCGAATTACCTCGCCGGGTGGGTCCACAAGAGGATCTGCGAAGAGCTGATGGCGTTTTCGGAGGCCGTTTGTCGGGAAGAGTCGCCGCGGTTGATGATTACCATGCCGCCGCGGCACGGCAAGAGCATGCTGGCGTCGCAGTACTGGCCGGCATGGCATCTGGGCAACCACCCGGAGCACGAATTCATCAATACCTCGTATGCGCAGTCCCTGCAGATGGATTTCTCGCGCAAAATCCAAGAATTGGTCAGGTCCCCTGACTATCACTTGCTGTTCGGCCAGCTCGGTATCACCAAGAAGAACGAAGCGGTTGAGCGGTGGAGTTTATTTGACTATGAGAAAGAAAAACGAACGGGCGGCGGTGTCCTTGCGGCTGGCGTCGGTGGACCGATTACGGGACGTGGCGCGCATATATTCCTTATCGATGACCCTGTCAAGAATAGAGACGAGGCTGAGTCTTCGACCATCCGAGAGACTGCAAAGTCTTGGTATTCTTCAACCGCATACACTCGTCTAGCGCCCGGCGCCGGCATCATCATCATCCAGACACGCTGGCACGATGATGACCTCTCCGGCTGGCTTCTCAGTGAGATGCGTGAAGCTGAGAAAGAGATGCGAGATGACCCCGACCATGAATGGCCGGAAGATGCTGACCGCTGGAAGGTCATTGACTTCCCCGCGATCGCGACTCAGAACGAAGATTACCGGTTCAAGGGCGAGGCGCTTCACGAAGATCGGTATACGCTGAAAGCGCTGCGGAAGATAAAACGCGCGCTGGCACCTCGGGATTGGGCAGCCCTCTACCAGCAGAACCCCCAAGTCGAGGAAGGCGCGTACTTTCAGAAGAAGTACTTCCGAATGTACAAGACTGCGCCGAAGTTCCTCGATATTTATTGCGCCGGCGATCTCGCGATCTCCAAGAAAGAGCACGCTGATTGGTCTGTGTTCATTGTGGCGGGGTTGGCTGAGGACGGCAACATCTACATGCTTGAGGAGTATCGCGGTCGCTGGGACTCGGCTGAAATCATCAATGTCATGTTCGAGATCCACCGAGAGTGGCATCCGCGAGAATTTGGCTTGGAAAAAGGGCAGATATCGCTTACTATTGACAAGTTCCTTGAGTCGCGTATGGAAGAAGAGGAGATCCATGATCTTTTCGTTGATGAACTTCCGCCCGGCAAACAAGACAAGGAGTTGCGTGCGCGTGTCATCCAGGGTTTGATGGCGCACCAGAAAGTGTTCTGGCCAGTAGGAGCCCTGTGGGTAGACGACTACATGAATGAAATGTTGCGTTTCCCGACCGGTGTAAAAGACGACCGTGTGGACGCCGCCGCATGGGTAGGAAAAATGATAGCCGGTAAGGTCTATGTCGGGGAGGGGAGACCCAAGAAGCCCGACAAGAGTTGGAGAAAGAAACTCGCTGGTTACGTTTCTGGTAACAAGAGCACCAACAACGCGATGGCGGCATAAGTTATGGCAAAAGAAATGAATGTGTTCGGCGGCGATGCCGAAATCACAATCCCTGTGGGCAACGTACCAGTGCAAGCGTCGGGAGACGATGCAATCGTTGAGAAGCAGTGGACTATGTACACTCGGGCACGCGATGCCGGGCACTTGGACTGGGTAGAGGAGGCTCGTAAGTTTGACGACTACTACTTCGGCGAGCAGTGGGACGAGAACGTAAAGAACACACTCGACGCGCAGAAGCGCCCGGCGCACACGATCAACATGATCCTGTCTACTGTCAATGCAGTTGTCGGCGAGTACATCAAATCCAGACAAGACATTTCATTCCAGCCTATGGGCAAGGGCGCGAGTCAAGAGACAGCGAAGTCGCTGCGATTTTTGTTCAAGCAAATTGCCACCAACAACAAATCCGAACAGAAAGAAAAGCAGATGTTCATGGACGGTCTCATTCAAGACCGCGGGTACGTCTACTACTACTTGGACTTCAGCGACAACATCCAAGGTGAGGTCCGCGAAGAGATCGTCGACCCGACTGATATCATTCTTGATCCCGGCGCGAAAGAGTATGACCCGCGCACGTGGTCTGAGGTTTATGTTTCCCGGTGGATGACGCCCGACGAAATCGGCGCCCTCTACGGACCGGAGTTCCGAGACAAGGTCGACCTAGCAGCCGGCAACGGTACATTCGGCCATGACTCTCTCGAGTGGGAAGCACCGAATTTCGGCGGCACACATTATGACTCCGAGGTTTATTTCCAAGCGCCTGAGCCTGAGATCAAGAAGGTTAAGCGCATCCGTGTCATCGAGCGCCAGTACAGAACGCTCACGCGCACCGCTTTCTTTGTCGATGCGCCGACCGGTGATATGCGCCGTGTACCCGAAGGTTGGGAGAAAGAACGCAGTATGCAGTTTGCTGCGCAGAACGACCTCCTGATCATCTGGAAGCCGGAACGTCGCATCCGCGTAACGATCACGGCGGACAAGGTTCTGCTGCACGACGGGTGGAGCCTGTTTAACCAGATCTCCGTCATACCGTTCTTCCCATACTTCCGCCGCGGCCGGCCGTTCGGCCTCGTGCGTAACCTGCTTTCTCCGCAGGACATGCTTAACAAAGTCACTTCGCAAGAACTGCACGTAGTCAACACGACTGCGAACTCCGGCTGGATCTTCCAAGCCGGGTCACTGATTAACATGGATCGTGATGACTTAGTCACTCAGGGCTCAAAAACTGGGCTCGTGCTCGAAGTTGCCAAGGGCGCAGAAATGCCCATCAAGATCCAGCCGAACCAGATTCCTACGGGATTGTCTGAAATCGGTAGCAAGGCTGGCGTGTACTTCGGTGAGATTTCCGGGGTCAACAAGGCGCAGCTTGGATCTGAACGCTCGGATTCGTCCAAGGCGCTCAATGACCGCAAGCAGGGCGGCTTGGCCCAACAAGAGATCATTTTCGACAATCTCGACTATACGCGCGAGCTTCGTGCCGAGATCATGCTCGAGATTGTGCAGAACTACTACACCGAGACGCGGCTGCTACAAGTCTTCGAGAAGAACGAAGACGGTGACGACGTCCAGCGAGAGATCGCTATCAATGAGCCGGTAGAGCAGATCGACCCGGACACGCAGGAAGCGATCGAAACGATCAAGAACGACCTGACGCTCGGCGAATATTCGATTGTCATTACGTCGATCGCGCGTCGCGAGACGTACGAGGAGTCTCTGTTCGACCAGATGATGCAGCTGCGAGAAGTTGGGGTGCAGATCCCGGATTACGCATTGGTTGCTGTCAGCTCGCACCCGGAGAAGGAGGAACTGGTCGAGGTTATCAAGCAGATCCAAGGCATGGCTGCACCGACCGAGGAAGAGATCGAGCGAGCGCAAGCGTTGCAGGAGCTGGAATTACGTATGCTCACAGCAGAAGTTGTAGACAAGGAAGCTTCTGCCATGGAGCGGCAGGCCAACGCCCAGAAATTGCAAGCGCAGGCGCAAGAGTCGGTCGCCAAACCGCAGATCGATCAGCTTCGCATCGGTACGGAAGCCCGGGTCGAGATGGAGAAGATGGGCGCTGCTTATCAGCAGAACCAAGACGATTTGATGACAAGAATTCGCATTGCTCAAGGAAAAGAGAGTACAATGACGACGATTGCGCAGATCGAGTCCATGACTACCCGGAATGCTACGGGTATCAAGGGCAGAGTCGATTTGCAGAAAGCCTTGCTCAAGCTTCAAGAGAGCAAGACCCAGGATAGCTCTACTGGAAAAAAGAGCGATAAAAAATCCGCCGCGAAGAAGGCGTAAAACTGAGGAACTGTAATGGGAAAGAAAAACGACCCGGATCTTGCTCCGGATGCAGCACTTGCCACTGATTTAGGTGACGAGGAAGACCGCAAAGCTCAACAGCTTGAGTACTTCGGCGGCGAGAAAGACGATATCGACGATTTCGACTCGACCGGGCTTGATGACGGCAGCGACCCGGATTACGTCGCACCTGATCTGAAAGACGAAGATACCCAAGATGGGGATGAAGATACCCAAGATGGGGATGAAGGCGATGAAGACGAAAAGACGGTGGACGACAAAGATGATTCCGACGCATCTGATGCCGACGACGCCAAAGAAGCCGACGACGCCGAAGCCGACGACGCCGAAGCCGACGAGGATGAGTCTGAGGATGACCCAGATCCGGAACCAAAGGTTAAGGGAATCCCAAAACGAAGATTCGACGAAGTAAACGAGCGCCGCAAGGCTGCCGAAGAAGAGCGCGACGCGCTACTGGCGGAGAAAAGGGCTGGTGAAGAGGCTGAGGACGAGCAGTATGACTTCGACGCGGCCGAAACCGAGTACATGGATCTCCTGCTCGATGGCAAGACTGCTGAGGCGCTAACCAAGCGGAAAGAGATCCGCGCGGCGGAGAAAGCTGATTTTCAGTTCGAGACGAAGTCCGAGGTCCACTCGGAGACTCAGCAGCGGGAAACTCTGCAAGAGCTGAACTCCCTGTCCGTGGAAGCGGAGGCGATGTTCCCCGTGTTCGATCGCGAAAGTGATGACTTCGACGCGGATATCACCAACAAGGTGATGGTCTACTACCGCGGCTACGTACAGTCTGGTGAGGAGTCGCACGGCGATGCGTTCGTGCAGGCCATTGCTGACGTCGTCGAACAGTATGGTCTGGAAGAGGCTGGTGCGGTCGAGGATGATCCGGAGCCGAAGCCGCTACCGAAGAAGAAAGACACGGCCAAGAAGCTCGAGGATGCGAAGAAGGCGCACAAGCCGGTCGTTGGCGAGGGCCTGTCGTCTGATGCCGCCGGCGCGGTGGTTCCAGACATCGAGAACATGACCGACGAAGAGCTGGATGCTCTGCCAGAGAAGACGCTGGCACGGCTCCGCGGCGATTTCATCGACTAGAAATAAAAAGGCCCGGGGTGTTGACACTTCGGGCCTTTTTCACGATAATCTAGCTTCGTCCGTTTGCCAGGACGTTAATCCGAGCGCAGGAGTCGACCTCCAAAAAAGCGGAACACGTCGCCCGACGGTAAAGTAAGGCAAAACCCGCGCAATAATGCGCTACTTTTTTGTTTCGTTTTAATCTTTGGAGAGTCAACTTATGACTGTTACAAACTTTAATGCGCTGACTGACGAGCAAAAGACCGTTTGGTCCCGCCAAGTTTGGAAAGCTGCACGCAACTATGCGTTCACGACCAAATTTACGGGCTCCGGTCCCAACGCTATGATCCAGCGTATCACGGAACTCACGAAGAGCGAAAAGGGTACACGTGCTGTAATCACTCTGGTCGCCGATCTTGAAGAAGACGGCGTCGGCGGCGATAACCAGTTGGAAGGCAACGAAGAAGAGATCAAGGCTTACGACCAAGTAATCCAGATCGACCAACTTCGTCAGGCTAACCGGCATAAAGGTAAACTCGCCGATCAGAAATCAGTCGTGACATTCCGTTCGAACTCGCGTGATGTTCTCGCATACTGGCTGGCAGATCGAATCGATCAGCTTGCCTTCTTGACGTTGTCTGGTGTCGCATATACCGCAACGAACCGTGGTGGAACTCGTAGCTCGTCTACGTTTGCCGGCCTCGACTTCGCTGACGATGTATCGCTTCCTACGACCAACCGTCACCGCCGTTGGGATGCTACTTCTGGTCTCGTCGCTGGTGTAGGTCAGACTGGTAGTGTTGCTGCCGCTGACACGCCTTCGTGGGCAATGTTGGTTGAGCTGAAAGCCTTCGCTAAGGAAAACTACGTTCGTGGAATTAAGGGTCCGGGTGGCCAAGAGTTCTACCATGTTTTCCAGACGCCGGCCGGTATGGCTAAGCTTCGTCAGGATCCTGACTACCTGGCTAATGTACGGAACGCTGGCGTTCGTGGCGGAAGCAACGAATTGTTCAAGGGTACCGATACGGTCATGGTTGATGGCCTCATGATTCACGAATATCGTCACGTCTACAACACGAAGGGTGCAGATTCTGGCTCTAAGTGGGGTGCAGGCCTGGCGATTGATGGACAGCGTATGCTGTTTGCCGGTGCGCAAGCGCTTGGCATGGCAGACATCGGTGCTCCGGAGTGGGTCGAGAAGGGCTTCGACTACGACAACCAGCAAGGTATCAGCATCGGCAAGATGTTCGGTTTCTTGAAACCGGTTTTCCGTTCACAGATCGCTGAGCAAGACGAAGACTTCGGTGTTATCGTCTGCGATACAGCGGTTTAAGGGGAGGATGATATGACTATTTCAGTACCTGATACTCGCCAATATCCGCTGGTAGCTTACGTTGCATTTGCTGTCGGTGATCTTGTCTCGGCTGCTGCGTCCAAACTGTTTGAGCTCCCTCTCGGAGCCATCATAACGGCTGGGCAATACAACCTTGACGCTGCGTTTGATTCTGGAACGTCAGATGTCGTCATCATTGGTGACGTGACTACTGCCGATCGGTACTTCACCGATGCAAACGCGAAAGACGCTGTTGCAGCAGGCTCGCAGTGGGTAGCCACCGGCTACGCGGCTGTCGCGGCTGACACTCCAGTCAATATCACTTGGACCGGCGCTGGCACAGCTGCCACGGTTGGTTCTGGTCGAATAATTGCGGAGTACATCGTTCCGACTCGCGCGCAAGAGAACTACGAGTAAACCTGCTACCTGTAGGTCCACAACCCTCCCGGCTCCGGCCGGGAGGGCTTTTAGCTGACAAAAACAAGAGGACACTCTCATGCCCATGATGAAATCCCAGTATGACCAAATCCTGAGTACGCCCGACGGCCGATACTCCATCACTGTTAAAGCTGATGTGCCTGTGTTGATCCCGCCCGTGGCAGAAAGGTACGCCAAGTCGCAGCAGATGGAAGTTGTTGGCGACGCACCGCCCACACCGGCTGTAGAAGCCCCCGCAGAAACGACGGATAATGAAGACGAAGACGAATTCAGCGTTACCTTGGATCAGGCTATTTTGCGCCTGCTCACACGTAACGAAGAAAGCGACTTCAAAAATGACGGCACGCCAAAGGTCAATTCTGTAGTTGAAGAAATTGGTCCGGACGTGCGCCGCCCGACAGCAACCGAGGTCTCTGACTCTTATCAGCGATTGCAGGAGAATATAGACCTCGCGGAGTAGAGAATGGCCACGGTTCAGACACTGATCACTGAGGTTCGGCGAATAATCCATGACAGCGTAGCCACGTATCGTTGGGCTGACGCAGAGCTCATTGACTATTGCAACGCCGGCATCCGCCAGACAGTTGTTCTGGTGCCAGAAGCCAACTCTGTTCAGAGCATACACGACTCGGGCGCAGTGCTCGTGTCGCGCCAAGAGCTACCGTCGGGGGGCATCAAGTTTATCAAGGCTGCCAGGAATTACGCTGATGATGGCACTACGCCACAAGGCGTAATCCGGCACGCCGAGAAAGACGCTCTTGACACGTATGCGCCCGGATGGGAGTACGACGCCACTGCGAAAGCAGACGGGGCGAATTTCTTCGAGCACTATTGCCACGACCCGGTTGAGCCGAAGGTTTTCTATCTTTACCCGGCACCCGCAGCTATCAACAAGATGTTGGCGATCGTCTACAGCGCAGTACCTACGGCGCACACAGTCGTAGGCGACACATTTGGGTTGGCTGACGAATACATTAACGCGGTCATTCAGTATATGACATACCGGGCTCTGACTAAGGAAGCGCGTCACACGATTCCAACGCAGTACCGGCAGGAATTGTGGGATAATTACCTCACTGCGCTCGGCTTGCAACGTCGCGCGATTAAGGAAGTGAGTCCTGAAGCCGTCACTCCGCCTGAGGAAGGATAATGACTGTCGCACTGTCAACACTGGAGCCGTCGCTGCGCATTGAGCTGCCCGGGATCCTCGAGCCGGTTCTCAATGATGCTATCGTGCGCGTGGTTCGCCAGTTCTTCTGGCGCTCCGAAGCGTGGAAATACACCGCGGACAACGGGCTCGATTACACGATCAACCAAGCCTATTTCACTGCGCCTGTGGCCGGCACGGATATTCCCGCCGATACGCTCGTCAAGCGCGTTGACACGGTCAAGTACAATTCAGACGGCTCCTCATGGGATAAGGAGCTCGCATTCAAAACCAAGGACGAGCTCGATCGCGAAAACGCTGATTGGGAAACGGAGACAGGGACGTCTCCCTCTTACTGGACGATCAACGGTAACGGCGTAGCACGACCAGTGCCGATTGCCTCTGCCACGGTGACTGACGGAGTTTTGCTCCGCGTCGTCATTGTGCCAGACCCGAGTCTCCTAGTACTCCCGGACTTCTTGTTCTATGAGTTTGAAGAGGTATTCAAGGCCGGTGTGCTCGGGCAGCTGATGAAGCAGCCCGGGAAAGACTGGACCGACATAAAGATGTCTGTGTTCTACACAGCGATGTTCGATGATGGCATCAAAAATGCCAAGTCGCGTGCGGAAGCTAGTTTCGGTCAACCCAAGGACACGATGGCGTATGGCGGACTTTAAGGTTGCAGAATTCAAAGGCATTCGCCCCGGACGGTCAGCACTAAAACTCCCGCAGGGTGAGGCACAGACAGCGGAGAACGCGCAGCTCGGGTCAGGCGACCTTGAGCCGTGGGACGACGTAGGTACTGCCGTTGCTCTAAAAAACCTCTATTACAACCGGACTATCCATAAGTTTGACAACGGCGGCAGCCCGTTATGGTTCGAATGGAACTCCTATGTCGACGTAGCACGTGGCTCTGTTAAGGGTGACGAGCTCGAGCGCACGTATTACACCGGTGATGGCCGGCCTAAGATGACGTACACGACAATCGCTAACACGGGATCTGGGCCATACCCGGCTACGTATCGTCGGTTGGGAGTCCCGGCCCCGCTCGTTCAGCCGACCGTGTTCGGTACGGCATTGCCGGAGTCACTCGATTCGTCCCTGCGGAGAGCTATCTCCGGGACGCTGAAGACGAAGAAGCTCGAGATCGTTTTTGCGAACTTCGCTACGTATCCTGGTACTGGTAGTCCGACTGCGGAATGGACGACGACAGCTGGGGGGCAGATAGCGTTCGACTTACAGATCGGCGACGCAGCTAGGGTCATCGAGGTTATTGACGAAGATACTGTCAAGCTCGGGTCAGCTACAGGTACCGGGGCGTTCGCTGCTACGGCTGCGAATGATACCTCTGACACAGATTTCTACAACGCCGGTCTCGATAACACTGGCTCTACCCGGGTAACAGATTTCATCGGGTGGCGTATCCCTGATGGGCTGGAAGCGACGATCACTGGTCATCTGCTCCGCGTAGGTGATGTGATTCGCATGACGCGCGTAGATTACTCTTCGGGGCTGCTTCATACTATTTCGATTGGGGATGACTTCTATGAGCAGGACTGGCCGTCAGCGGTACAGGTTACTGTGGACGGTAGTACTTTCTACCAAGTATCAAATTCCGTGGTTGGCGCGAACGCTGCCATAACTGCTGATTTCCCGGCGTTGCTCGGTGGCTTCTATTACGATGTCGATCGCTCGGCATCAGACGCCAGTATCCTCGAAGATCGGTCGTACGTGTATACGTTCGTTTCGGATCTTGGCGAAGAAGGTCCGCCTTCGCCGCCCTCGTCGGTTGTAAATGCACTCGACGGCGACACAGTTATAATTTCTGGTATGGAAGCGCCGACGACGTTCTTCCGTAATATAACGAAGATCCGCATTTACCGAACCAGCTCTACGTTTGCTGGCACCGAGTTCCAGTTCGTGAAAGAGATTGACGTGGCGACCAGTACTTCGGAGGCTGTCGTTGCTGCTGAGTTGGGCGAGATCCTCGCTACTACTACGTGGGGTCCCCCGCCCGAGACCATGCAGGGCATCACCACGATGCCGAACGGCATGATGGTTGGGTTCGTCGGCAAGACTGTCCATATGTGCGAGCCGTACTTCCCGCACGCGTGGCCGGCAGAGTATGACCAGGCGATTGATTATGAGATCGTTGGCATGGCTGCAGTCGGCAACTCGGTTGCTGTCTTGACAGAAGGTATCCCGTACATACTGACTGGTTCGCATCCACGAAATGCGAACCTGCGTCCACTTAAAGTGAACCAAGCGTGCGTGAGCAAAGAGTCTATTGCTTCTACGAAAGACCGGGTGATGTACGCGTCGCCCGATGGATTAGTTGAGATCAGCGGTAACGGTGTTACTATCGCAACCGAGGACTATTTTGGCAAGGAAGAGTGGGCGGCGTACGCGCCAACTACGATTGTTGGTGAAATCCACGACGGCAAATATTTCGGATTCTTCGACGGTCCGGATAACGTAACGCAGCCGCCGGCAAGCGTTGCTCTCACAGGAACAGTGCTGACGGAAGGCGTCACTCTTTACGAGACTGATATCATCGCTGGTAGCAAAACGATCGTGCTTACGCTCACGAGCGATACTTGGGTTGCGGCCGGTGCCACGTTTAACGCTCAGCGCCAAAACATAATTAATGGATTGATTGCGGCAGCCGGCTTCTACACCGGGTGGAACGCCGCGGTTCTGGTAAATATTCCTGTGACAGATGTCGTGCGTACAAATAGCACAGTCGTCACCATAACGCTCAGCGCGCGTGCAGAGTACAGCATTACTGCGTTCGAGACGGTCACGTGTACTGTCCCAGCTTCTGCGTTAGTAACTAGCGAAGTTGCTTTGCTCGCAGCCGAAACGTTCTCGATTTATCCATTGCAGAATTACAGCTCGATCGCCATTGCGTTTGCAGAGTTCGACGACGGCGTGACTGATCTTGCGTTTGCAGTTAGCGCTAACAAAGACATTACGGACTGGGATTCGTATAGCGGTATCGGCAAGCTCGCAACGCATGAAATCACTCCGACTGACGCCGTGTATTCGCCATCCCGCGACCGGTGGTTGGTCGTGAGCAATAATGGAGCTGGTGCCTCAGCGTATCCGAATACCCACAATGTTTGCACGTCAGATGATGATGGTGCCGTATGGACTGCGCGGACAGATTTCTACCCGCTGACCACCGGGCGCGGCTTGAACGCTTGCACGTGGCACCCGAATTACAACCTCTTCATAATTGTTGGCGACAACAAGGTAATACAGGCATCTGCGGATGGCACTGTTTGGATACCTATTTTCAGCGACGCGATCGTACCGGCTACGTCTGATATCATCGATGTAGTCATAGCTTCTTTCGAGTCGCCGTACATATATGCTGCGCTCGATGATGCGTTGTATCTGCTGCGCAGCCCGAACCTTGATGTGCTGGGGGTGTGGAACACTTGGGCCGCTATTGCGATTACCTATACGACGGCCGCCGGCAGTAAACTGATGGCGTCCGGCGACGGAGCTATTATTAGCATTGGTGCCAACGATACGAACATGGAGGTTGCGCGCACGGTTCACGGTGCCGCTTCCGGCTCAGCAGTCGGCTCGATCGCTACGTACAATTGCGTTGGGCTAACCTACGGCAACGATACGTGGGTTGCAGTTTCGAATGATTTCCGCATCATCACGTGCGGGGGTGAGGGTGATTCCGGCACGATCGGTAACTGGTCTGCGCCCTCAGTCAGTAAAGCGGCGAACGTAACGATCAGCGGTATCAAATACGATCAGGGTGATTCCTTCACGCAGGCTTTCGGTTTCATCGCTTACGGTATCAATACGTCTTCTGGTCTTGGGGTTATATATACGAGCCCGGACGCAGTCACTTGGACACTTAGACACACGCAAACTGAGTCCGTGGGTATGACTGCACTGGCAGTCAAGTACCCCGAAACGCAACTCTCGTCTTCGTTACTCAGTTTCTCGCCGACCTACAACGGAGCGCAAGAACCTACGTTGATCGGCGACTCGTATGGACAGTCTGTCGCAGACTTCGCCACTGTTGCTTACGCTTGGGCTGGCACGGAAATTGTGGTTGCGCCCGAGACTGGCGATGCCGTTATCAGTATTGTCGGCTGGACTCAGATCCAAGAATCCCCAGATACAGATCCTGGCAATGCGAGTTACGCGCAGGCTGCTGTTGATCTCTTCAACTTGAATGAGGAGCCCGACGAGATCCGCATAACATTGCTGGAACAGGACTTGACTGATCCCCGTGGGGCACTTGAGCATCCTGCTTCGGGGCATGCCGTGGTCGACGTTCCGTATGCACCTTTCATTGATGGAGCGTTTGCAGTGCGGTCGATTCCGTTCAAGTATGGCTACGAGGCTGTTGCCCGAACCGGCGTTTACTATGCACCGGCCTATGACCAAGATGTCACCATGACTGCGATCATTACTGTGCAGTTCACGTTCCGTAAAGCGGGGTATAATGACTTGTCGGTGGCTTACAAGGTGCAAGCCTCCGCGTACTCAGAAGTGACACCACCATAATGGCAGGATATTTCATTTTCAGTTCTGACCCGGATATCGGTTTCTCGACCGGGGATGACATCGCGGTCAATGTGTTCTTGGACATCCTGACTGATACGCTGTATTACACAGACGGCGCCGCTGTGTATGAGTGGGTTGGTGGCACCGGTAAGAAAACATATACGTGGAAATCTGCTAAGGTTCGGTTCCCGCGGCCAGTTAATTTAGGGGCTGCATTAGTGGAGGCCGAGTCGTACGTTGACGTGGTCATGAAGTTTTATGCTGACATAAGTGGAACCATGACGTTGAAGCACACAGAGACAGTTGCTGACGGAGAGCCTTTCCGGTTACCTGGTGGGTTTACGTCAAACATCTTCGAGATAGAACTCATTGGCACGGACGTCGTCAACGGCGTGTCTATCGGCGAGACTGTATTCGACTTAGCAGAGGGGTAGGGCTATGGCCGGTCTCACCTCAATCACAAGTGCGCTTGCTAACAGGATCAAGCGACGCAAACTACCCAACGTAGACGCACCTAAGGTCGAAGACCAGTCCCTCCGTATGTATTTGGAGAGTGTTAAGGAACACCTTCGTATGTACGAGGGTGACTCCAGCGCGCCGAAAGAACGCTTCGTCACTATCGATGAGCTCGAAGCCGCCGGCTTGATCCGAGCTACCGTTCGTAACAAGTTTGCGTCGATCGACGACGTAGACGCAGTTAACGCGGCAGGCGATCCAGTGTCTTCGGTTTCGTACACGGTCCTCCCCGGTGGTGGTGGTGGTGGCGGTGCATCGACATTAGCAGCCCTGACAGACACGGCTGTCACCGGAGCGGTCGTTAATCAGCCCTTGGTGTGGGCTGGCTCTTCGTGGGTACCTGGGCCTTATATCGGGGATGTGTTCAAGGTCGGAACTCCTGTCGATAACCAGCTCGCTATATGGAAAGGCGATGGTCTGATAGAAGGCATCTCGCAGATTACGTTCTCTAGCCAGCAGTTGATCTTCGGGGACTTCATTTCCGCGGCATTCGGTGCCGGCGTTGACTCACAGATCTATTACGACTCCTCGAACGACGAGATAATAATCGGTGCGATCGGGACTACTGATTTCGTCGTTGAACTTGCTGCAGTTGAGACCGCTATTTGGGCAGAAGCCGAAGGCGGAGTGCACCTGTATTACGACAACGGTGAAAAACTCGTTACGACTGCGGCCGGTGTTACTGTCTACGGCGTCGCAACAGCAACGGCCGCTGCGGTGGACTATGTCGACTTCGACCTTGCTGCTGCTTATTCCGTAGGTATTGGCGAGGCCGCGTGGAACAACGACGACGGTACGCTTGACATAGGCTTACTCGGCGGCGAGGTAGTTCTACAGGTAGGCCAAGAAGTCAACGCCTACGCCAAAGCTACCGAGGACAT
>Ga0255055_10001629_pt1 | contig 16257 bp, 10 predicted proteins | sample JV7_2_27_MG_FD_188633 | JGI IMG/M metagenome (GOLD analysis project Ga0255055, IMG submission 188633) | Seawater microbial communities from Jervis Inlet, British Columbia, Canada - JV7_2_27 | ecosystem: Environmental > Aquatic > Marine > Inlet | place: Canada: British Columbia | collected... | reverse complement strand
TCTATCTCTCTCGGGTCGATCGGGGCAGTCAGCCCCTTGGAAGCTGGTCCTCGCGGAGGATGAGTTGACGGATTGTCCTCGTCTCACCGAATTCGCTACGGAAGCTCCCGGCCAGTTCTGACGGCACCCGGAGTTCTTCGAGCCATTCGCCAAGGGCAACCGATCCTGTTGAGGCAGGCGTGCCGGATCGTGGGATTTCTGCCGCTTTCCACGGTTGGCTTCCTTGCGCCGCGCCAGAGGTCGCGCGCTCGCGAAGAAGTCCGTCGAAAAGACCAGATGGGCGTCAAGTGGAAAAAGGATCACCGTCAGAGCACTGGCTTGACGACAGACTTCGTCTGGAGCTAGCCTGGGCCCAATCTCTGTTGAACGGGTCGACCCTCCGACGTGGAGACAACCATGAGCGCCGCCAGAGAATTCAGCGACTGGCATCGAGACCAGATCGATGCCTACTCGACCCATGAATTCCCAATCTACAAGACGTACGCAGAGGTCCTTCACGGCATCCTGCAACAGGCTTGTAAGCGACATGCGCGGCTCGCCATCGTCCAATCGCGGCCCAAAACCGTCTCCAGCTTCGCGGAGAAGGCGGCGCGCCGTTGGCCGGCGCTGAAGGACCCGATCCATCAGCTGACCGATCTGTGCGGAGCGCGGGTGATCACGCACACGCAGGCGGAAGCCGAGCGGATGTGTGAGTTCGTTTATGGGAACTTCCACATCGTCGAGGCCGAGGATGTCCGCTCACGATTGCGATCGGCGGAGTTCGGCTACGTATCGTTCCACTACATTGTCCAGCTACGGGAAGAGGTGCTCCGGGGCGTGCGCTTCCCGCCGGAGCTCGGCGATGCCGCGACCCTTCTCGAGACGATCGGCCAGCGCAAGGCCGAGATCCAGATTCGGACGCTGCTGCAGCATGCCTGGGCCGATGTCATGCACGACCGGCTGTACAAGACCAAGGTCACGGTACCCGATGCTTGGAAGCACGAAGCGGCCCGGCAGGCCGCCTTGCTGGAAAACGCCGATCGAGAGTTTGCCCGCATCGTGGGTGAGCTCGATGCGTTCCTGGCTCACTTCGATGCCTATATGACCGCGGAGCAGATGGACGAGGAGATCAAAACCCTGATCACCATCCTGGAAAACGAGCCGGAGGAATCGAACAAGGTAGGCGTCGCCTTGCGCATCGCGCGAGTTGCTAGAGCCCGGAACGCCTGGCAAACCGTTATCGACAAACTGAAGCCTTACGCGGAAGAGATCGACACCCCGGACACCGATCTGAAGCAAGGGATCCTCCTGGAGCTCGGTCGCGCGCTGTGTCAGGCTCACCAGGACCAGGTCGACTCTCCGGAGTATCGGGAGGGCCTGCAATACATCGATCGAGTTGCAAGATCGAATGAGACTCAGCTGGACGATCTCTCGGTCCTGCGCATCAAGCCCGACCAGTTGCGGGCCGAGGCGCTGCGTCTGCAAGCCGAGGCCCTCAAGCGGCATCACGGCACCGATCATCAGTTGCGCGAGCTGCTGCAGATGGCGACCGCCTACGACCCGGCCAATCCTTACCACCTGATCGCCTCGATGGAGCACGAGGTCCTGTGGCACCACGATTTCAAAATCCTCAGGCCGCATACGCAGCAGATCCGCGCCGCCATCGAGACCTGTCGGGATCACGCGCAACTGCGCATCGAGTTGCCCCGGGCGTACTTCGCACTCGGTAAGTGCAACGTCTTTCTGCAGCGTTACTACGAGAGCCTGGCGGCCTACGCCAAAGCCGTGGAGCTCAGCGCCGACGCGCGCCCGATCGAGGAGGCGATCCAGTCGGTGACGCGGCTGGCCAAGGCTCTCGAAAACCCACCCGAGGGGTTGGACTGGATCGTTCGTTTCCTGATGCTGGCCCGGGTGGGAAAGCTGATGCAGCTGGCCGAGGCGCGGAGGTCCGAATGGAAGCTCGGGGCCACCCAGGCCGAAGACGCTCGCAGGGCGTTGGAGCAAGTGAAGAGCAGGGAGCAAACGAGTCGAGGGGAGTTCGAACGTGCCTCGGAGGCGGCGGAGAAGGCGGCCCGCGCGGAGGAAGAGGCAAAGAAGGCTGCCGAGGAAGCCGAGCGACGCGCTCGGGAGGCTTGCGAGGACAGCCAGCTTGTCGGTCTTCGCACTCGGGAATGCGAAGGGTTCCGTGAGCCGGTGATCATCGTCGCCGGAGGCACCGACCCGGCGATTCAAGATCTGATGGAAACCTACAAGAGCTATCTAGGCGAGGCATTCCAGGGATTCGAAGGGACCGTCATCTCGGGAGGCACGGCCGCAGGAATCTCGGGGATCGTCGGAGAGCTGGCCGAGCGGGAGCCCGGCATGGTCGCAATCGCCTACCTCGCCCAGCAGCTACCGATCGACGGACCCTTGGACAAACGATACAGTTATCATTTCAAGACAGACGGGCAGAGCTTCAGCGCACTCGAGCCGCTCCAGAATTGGATCGATCTGATCACCTCGGGGATCCGACCCTCCGAGGTACGGCTTCTCGGCATCAACGGCGGGCAGATCGCCGCGTTCGAGTACCAGCTGGCGCTGGCGCTGGGGGCCACGGTCGGCCTTCTCGAGTCCAGTGGTCGAGCCGCGACGGATCTGCTGCCGGATGCGGACTTCTGGCCGCGCGGGCGACTGCTACGACTTCCTGACGATGTGATGACGATCCGCGCGTTCGTCAATCCCACGAAGTCAACCTTGCCGGAGCAGCAGCTCGCTAAGGCGGCACGGGTCGCGCATGAAGTCTATGCGGAGGAGAGCCTGCGAAAGCAGGCCAACGCACCGTTGAGGTCGTGGGAGCATCTCCCAGCGGACTTCCAGGAGTCGAGCCGGCAACAGGTGGTCTATGCGGCCCAGATCCTGGGCAAGGTCGGCTATTGCGTCAGGGATCTCGCCTCCGAGACTGCCGAGCCCGACTTCACCGACGAGCAAATCGAAATCATGGCCGAAATGGAGCACGGTCGCTGGGTGGTGGAGCGCCTCAAGGCGGGGTGGCGACTTGGGGAGCGGAAGGATGAGGAGCAGAAGATAAGCCCCTACTTGATTGCCTGGGACCGGCTTCCGGATGATGTGAAGGACTACGACCGCCAGGCGGTGAGGAACTACCCGCGCGTTTTGCGGCGGGCTGGGCTGGGTGTGTACCAGACGGAAGAGTAGAGATTGAAACGAGGCGTGCGTGCCTGGTCTCGTCCGATAGGGTGAGCCATGACCGACGTGAGTGTCGAAGCAGCAACATCGCCTGAGCGGGATCTCGGCCAGCTCAGCCTGCCGTACGAGCTTCGCCTCGGCGTGACCGGGCATCGCACGTTGGACCGCCCCGCGGAGGTCGAGGGGGCAGTCGATCGCCTGCTTGCGCAGATCAACACGATCCTCGGACACCAGGATCGCGCCCCGATCCAGTGGACCGTCATCTCTCCCCTGGCCAAGGGCGCGGACCGCATCGTGGCGCGTGCCGCCCTTCGCCTCACCGGCGCCCGGCTGGAGGTGGTGACTCCCTTCGCTTTGGCGGAATACCGCAAGGATTTCGTAGAGTCCGAGGACTTGCAGGAGTTCGAACGGCTGCTGGCCAAGGCGACCCGCCCCGCAGTCGAGCTCAACAAAGAGAAACCACCCACCGATGCAGCCGGCGGGAATCGCGGTTACTTCGAGGCCGGTGCGGCCGTGGCCGACTCGTGCGAGATCCTGATCGCGATCTGGAATGGTCGGCCGGCGGCGGGTGCGGGGGGCACGTCCGAGATCGTCTGCCACGCGCTCGAGCACCGGAGGATCGTTCTGTGGATCAACACTGAGGATCCTGCCGCTGAGCCAAGCATGCTGGTGCCGGCCGGTGCGCGCCGGGCCACCGGCTCCGCCGCCGGCGTGCCGTTCCGCGCCTTGCCACTGCCCCGCAAGGCCAAGCACCTCTCGATTGGCCATCACCGGCTGGCCGCGTTTCTGCGGGATCCGGCGATCGACGAATCCACGTACGCGAGTTCGGTTAGGGGCGAGGCGACAATGCTTCGCGGCCAGGCGCGTAAGGCCGGGCTCGAAGAGTCACGTCTCCAGCCGATCCTCTCGCAACTGCTGCCGTACTACGTGCGAGCGGACAAGCTTGCGATGCACTACCAGAAGCGGCACGTGTTGGGCAGCAAGGGGCTCTTCTACCTGTCGGCCGCCGCGGTGTCGGTCGTGGTCTTCCAGGTGATTTTTCTCCCGCGGCAGACCTGGATCGTCCTGTTCGAGATCGCCGCGATGATCGGCGTTGTACTGTGGCTCGTGGCCAACCGTCGCCAAGCCTGGCACGAGAAGTGGATTCACGACCGTTTCCTGGCCGAGCAGCTGAGGATTTCAATCTTCACCCTCCTGTTCGAAAAAGACCCTATCGGCCGGCTGGCCCATGCACCGCGCACCCTGCCGTTCTACGTGGGTCCACAGAACTGGCTGCCCGGCGCGGTTCGGCAGATCTTGGCCCAGACCAGCATCCCCCAACTCGATCCGAAGGAGCTCGACGCCGTCCGTCGCTTCATCGTCCTGGCCTGGCTGGGCGGTCAACGGAAGTTTCACGAGCGAACTGCGCAGAGAAAGCAGCAGCTGCATCGCCGGGCACGACGGATGGTCCTTTTTTTGTTTTGTGTCACTCTGAGCATGGCGATCCTGCACCTGGGCGGCCTAGGTGAGACGCATGACCGTTCGCCGCTGCTGGCTGCCGGTCCGTGGTTCACGTTCCTCGCCATCGTCCTTCCCGCGTGGGGAGCTGCCGTGCACGGTATCAGCAAGCAATTCGAGTACGACCGGATCGCCGCCCGTTCGGAGCAGATGACGCAGCTGCTGGATCATTTCGTGGAGCGAGCCGAGCTGGCTTCCTCGTGGGAGCAGCTGCGCAACATCGTCCAGGAGGCGGCGCACGTAATGGGTCTCGAGAGCTACGAATGGTGGGTGCTGCTGAGCTTCGAACCGCCGGAGCTGGCGCCGTAGCGGGGTTTGCGTGGTAGAGTCCGGACGACGATCCGCACGAGTAACAAATTTGAGCGAAGGAACCCCATCCCACCCCGTCCCCGTGGTACGGCTGGTCATCCCGGACGAAAAGGGCCGGGTTTTGGTTTTGCGACGGCGGGCCAGCGAGTACGCCACGGGCGACTGGTGTCTGCCAGGGGGCAAGGTGGACTACGGTGACACGGTGGAGCACACCGTGGCCAAGGAACTCGCGGAGGAGACGTCGCTGCGGTGCACGTCGTCGCGGTTCCTGTTCTACCAGGACAGCCTGCCACTCGAGCCCGGCAAGATGCACTGCATCAATCTGTACTTCGAGTGCGAGGTGTCGGGCTCGATCGTCCTCAACGAGGAATCGTCGGAGTTTGCCTGGATCGGATCGGACCAGCTGGGTCGATACGAGATCGCGTTTCGCAATGATGAGGGATTGAGGCGCTACTGGAATCTCGATTGATCTAGCCAGTGCAGCGGCCAGCTGGCCGCGGACGATCCAGTCGGCCGTCATCCACGCGGTTTCTCTCGCCTAGGCCTCGCTGACTTACACCCGCAGTTGGGCCGCCAACAACTGGAGCGCCCGCGTTCTGCTCAAACAGAAGAACGACCGCCTTCGGCAGGACGGGTGCTCCGAGCTGCCTGACTTGTGGACAGCACCGGTGTGAGCCCGTCAGATTCGCGAGCGACGCATGACCCGTCAACGCAAGAACCGAACGAAGTGTCTCCTCGGGTGAGATCCCGCTCCTACTCACAGCGGAATTCCCATCCATATAAGGCAACTACCACTGAAACCGGCGGACTGAACTCGGTGGACTTCTTTAGAGGAACTGGTCTCGGATAACATGCGCAGATATCGTGTCATCCATACGCATTTCGTTGCTCATGAGTTGTTCAGCGACTTCCTGGTAACCAACGAAACGACAGTGACAGCCAAGCAAAGAATTGCACACAAGCTCGGGATCCATTGCCCTGCATATGTCTCGGTGGCGCGGTGAACCCCAGATTTCATCGAAGGGCTGATGAAAGACGTTGCCAATAACTCGTCGATGGTCAGGTCTGGTATCGTTCCAGCACATTCTTGCGTTGCCGCTAGGCTCAATTAGGGTCGTGAGTGTTGAGAGTTTGCAGCGATGTTCCGTAGGCACAAAACGCTCCCGTAGGTCGACTTCCAGGCTCTTGGGCTCAAAGAGTGTCCCGTCAAGGTGTAATTGGTAAGTCAAGCGTGCCAAAGCATCTTCCACACGGCGTAACTGTGTGGCGCTAGGCTGGTTGACCGCGCTTCGCAGTGTACGCACCTTGACGTGGTCGACCCCTACCTTCAACAGGTTCTTTACAAGAGACACTACTGGTGGCCAAATGCCTTCCGCGTTCCGTTTTGTCACGAGCACTTTCACGCCAATACGGATAGGATTGTGTAAGTCCCCATGACTCTGGAGCCGATCCCGTAACTCCAGAAAACTTGTCAAGAGTCCCACGTATTTCTGCTGCAATGATGGCTGTAGCTCGGCGTCCTCGGGCCAGGACCAGCGGACATAATCCAGAGATTGGAGTATGACCTCACAGAAATCACATTCTGAGAGGGCTGCCACGTTGGACAACAGACCAAATCGGGTGGCCATGGACCCTTCCTTCACGGATCGTAGCGCTAGAACTCTCTCGAGAATCTTGCTGGCCTGCTGATGGTGTAAAGGCTCGCCGCCCCCGGCGATTTCGATGGTTCGGACACCTATTCGCGACAGTTCAGCGCATACCTTTGCAAACTGATCGACTGGCATTTCGCTAGTCCTGCCACCTGTAATTATCTCACCGTACATGCAGTTGGGGCAAAGCAACTGCTTCGCAAAAGGCCCATCAGGGGCTGCAGCGTCATTTCCTTGCCTCGATCGCCGTGCTCCGTACAGACACCGGTATGTCGGAAACATCACGGCTAGGAACGGTGGTGGAAGAGGCTGGTTGGCACGTTCATACCAACCCACCGAGGCGCGAGTTTGGTTACTGTAATTAAGCACACGCAATTCGATGAGCGGTAGTGCCCTTTCCGCATCGACATACGAGCGCGACCTATGCCAGTGGCACAAGAAATCTCGTTCAAAAAATTCGCAGAGATCAACTTCATCGTCATTCTGTTTATTCAGATCAAGGGTAATGCCCATGTCACCCATCTCATGATTCGTAGAGTAGGTCGTGACGAGAAATCGATCATCGATAACAACGATACTGCTGTGCATCGTTGCGTGCGTCACCCCAATACTAAAGGAAGGCGCATCTATTTGTTCTCTCGATGCGGCATCGTATGGTTGCTCCATCTTCGATGCGACGGATCTTTCTATGGTCGATGCCAACCGGAGAGTACGAAGAATCTTGCTGCGTAGATCAGGATCATCAATCCGTTTCGAAATCTCAGAAACCTGGTGATGCGCCATGCCGAATGGATCCAACACTACCAACCGTAGGTCAACGCCAGCGGCTAGCCGCTCCGCTAGTATCGCCCCAGAGCGCGCGGGGTCGACTGCAGGCAACATTGAATGCCCGAGCAGCCAGATCCTTTCCTGAGCCCCTGAAAAGGCCTTGATCCATTCGGCTGGTGCGATCTCCGCTCGTCTACGCCAAATCTGCGCCTTCGATTGTTCGGAATGTTTCTGTGCACGATCGACAAGAACATCCACCGACTGGATTAGCAATCCTGTTAAATGACTGGACAAATTGCCTGCGAACGCCTTGACTGCCATATCCGTGCGATCAAAACACTCGAGGAACTTGCGCGCGCGGAACTCAACGGGGCTAATCTGGTCTTGCACGGCATCTAACAGCACGGGCACCACAAACGATCTTCCGCACTCCTTTTCTCGATCTAGCGCCCAAGACAGTTCTTTACGCACCCAATCGGATTGCACGGCTTCAGTACTAAAAAACACAATGACGAAATCTGATTCTAGCTGGATTGAGCGTGATAGTTTTTCCTCGATATCCTCCCCGGGATGCATATCAATCTCGTCCATCCAAGTAGTAATACACTCGGGTAGCGCCCTTTTTACCTCCCGCACCAGTGGCTTGTCGCGACTACTATGACTCAGGAAGATCTTCATGCTTCATTTACCTTGTGATCACATAACAAGAAATCGCCCTATTAGGATTCTACCAAATCAATGAGTGCTAGTGGTCTTGCCGGTTGAAACGTCCACGACCCGACGCGAATTCTTGCGGGGTCAGGTACCCCAAAGCGCTGTGGGAGATGCCGCCCGCTGTATTCCTGTCTCCAGGCTTCGACGACTTCGCGTGCTTCCTTCCCTCCGGGAGATCTCGTGGTTCAAGCATTAGTCGCGAAACTTTCCGTTGAAAGGATCCGTCCCGATTTCCGTGGAAAAAGAAAAATGGCGTAATCTCCGTGTTGCAAAACACACCGCCACAACGGCGACAAGGAGAGTTACGCCATGCCAGAGATTACCACGCCCGACTCCGGGCTCGTCGCGTTTCGCCAGGACGTCCACAAACTGTTGAGGCGCCGGGTTTTGGAAGCGATGGAGATCGTGCTCGAGGAAGAACTCTCGGAGGCTCTGGGGTCCGCGCGATACGAGCGCAGTGACAGCCGAAGAGGCTATCGGAACGGCTCCGAGAAACGGACGGTGAAGACTTCTCTCGGCTCGGAGGAGATCGACATCCCTCGTGGCCGTGTATTCAAGCCTGACGGGGAAAGCGCCGAGTTCCAAAGCGATCTCCTGCCGCGCTACGCTCGGCGCACCAAGGCAGTCGATGACGCCGTGTTGGGCGTGTACCTGGCCGGCGGAAACAGCCGTCGGATTCGCAAAGCGCTTGAGCCGCTGCTTGGAGAGAAGCACTTGTCCAAGAGCGCAATCTCTCGGGTCGTCGCCCGTTTGAAGGATTTGTTTGCTACCTGGTCTGAACGCGATCTCTCGGAGGAGTTCTTTCCGATCCTTTACATGGACGGCATTCAGCTGAAGGTCCGACTGGCTGGCCGTGTTGTCAGCGTGCCCGTGTTGATCGCCCTCGGAGCCGATGAGACAGGGACGAAACGGCTTGTCGCGATGCGCTTGTGTACGAGTGAGGCCGAAGTCCATTGGTCGTCTGTGATCGGCGATCTCCGAGATCGCGGGCTTCATGCGCCGCTGCTGATCGTCGGCGACGGCCACAAGGGGCTGCAGAAGGCTGCGAAAGCTTGGCCAGGTGCCCGGGTGCAACGTTGCACGGTTCACAAGCTGGAGACTCTGGTCGCGCATTGTCCGGTGCACGCACGTTCGGAGCTCAAGCGAGACTACCGGGCGATCATCACGGCGAAGAACGCTATGGCTGCCAGAGAGGCCCACAGCGCGTTCATGAAGAAATGGGAAGCGTTGTGCCCACCCGTTGCGAAGAGCATGCTCGAAGCCGGTGACGAGCTGCTGACGTACTTTGACTTTCCAACGTCGATGCGGACATCGCTTCGCAGTACCAATTCGCTCGAAAACTTGAACCGGGAATTTCGGCGCAGAACCAAAACGCAGGCGTCGTTTCCTAATGAAGGAGCTGCCCTGACCTTGCTCTACGGGCTGATTGCCTTCGGACAGATTCGGATGAGAAAGATCAACGGACACGGAACATTGAGGGATCTGATCAAGCAGCGGAACGATCAGGCCGCATGAAGTAGAATCAAACTGCAACGTGGAGGCTTACCCATTTTCCACGGGATACGGGACACATCCCGTTGAAACCTCCGATGTAAGTGTTCTCCCAGGGGCTTCCTGGTTCGATGTACGGCGTGTGCGATCCGGTCTTCGCCAACCATTTCTGAAGGGCCTTTGCGACAGACTCAGGAACGCTGCAGGACCGAATATACTCGGGTCGGCCTCGAACTGGGAAAAGCCATTGAAGCGTCTCCAAGACTTGCCGAGAACCCAGGCTGCGCTCAACGCGGAAACGCCAGACTCCCACGGGTATACCCGTCCGCCCCACAAAGCACCCGAAGTCGATCAGCCCTGTTTATCGGCGTTTGCTGCCAAGCATAACACTCATAAGGCATCGCTTGTGAGAGAATGACGCTCTACCGCGAGGGAATGATGGCGAACGACGAACATTTGCGCATTCTCATGCAGGGGGTGAGCGCATGGAATGAGTGGCGGAAACAGAATGCGCATGTGCGACCCGATCTTGAACGAGCAGATCTCGAAGGTGCTACCCTGAGCGCCGGAAACTTCGCCGGCGCCAACCTCCGACAAGTAGATTTCCGAAAGACAGACATGAACGGCTCGGACCTCAGCGATGCAGACATCACGGAGGCAAACCTTTGCGAGGCACAGCTCGGTCAAGCGAACCTCAGTCGGGCGATACTCAACTCGTCAAATCTGAGTGGGGCGAACCTTGGCGCAGCGAACCTCGGCGCCGCAAGCCTCGTCGCGGCGAACATCACGCAGGCAGAACTAGTAAGGGCCTACCTCCACCGAGCAAACCTTCACCGTGCAATACTCCGTGATGCACACCTCGTCCGTGCGGATCTCGGAAGATCCGACTTATTCCGTGCAGACCTTAGTGGGGCGAATCTGAGGCGCGCGAACTTAAGCGGGGCAGATCTTGACGGGACAGACTTAAGTGGCGCGGATCTTAGCTTCGCATGGTTAGGTCATTCATCCTTTATCCGCACAACGATCGCTGAGGCGCGCTTCACGGGGTGCTGGGTATTCGGGATATCCGTCTGGGAGACAATAGGAAAGCCTCTAGATCAAGCTAACTTACTCATAACAGAACGGACTGAGGCAGGAATCACGGTTGACGACCTCCAGGTTGCGCAGTTCATTCACCTGCTTCTCAACAATGACCGAATTCGAGACCTCATCGACACAATAACCTCCAAGGTTGTGTTGATTCTTGGCCGCTTCACACCCGAGCGAAAGGCGGTTCTCGACGAACTTCGGAATGCGCTGCGGATTCGCAATTACTCACCGGTCGTCTTCGATTTCAACAAACCAACTAGCCGAACAACGGCCGAGACGATCACTCTGCTCGCACGCATGGCCCGTTTTGTGATCGCTGATATAACGGGCGCAAGAAGCGTCTTACAGGAACTTACAGCCGTGGTCCCACATTGCCCGAATGTGCCCGTTCAGCCGCTGCTCCTGGCTACGGAACTGGAGCCAGGAATGTTCGACCACTTCAAGAAGTACCCGTGGTTTCTTCCAACTCGTGAGTATGCCAATGCGGAAGCCCTAATGGATGAAGTAGACGCCGTGATAGAACCAGCCGAGCTAAAGGCAGAAGAATCTAGGCAACAATGATACCCTACGGGCCATGCGCAACAGGGCGGCAGATGCTGATTGATGCCGACCGTCGTTCTACAAAGGCATGGCAGGCTTCGTTACTATTTTGTCCGAATCAAGCGTTGGCTTTGCGGATAGGGAAAGTAGTCCATAATCTCCCCCGCCAGATGCCGTTCTCGCATGGCGCGCCAGAACTCCACCGAAAACAGTTCCCCATGGTGGCGCTCCAAGACCTCGCGGAGCTTCGGGCTAAGTCCCGAGAATCTCCTGAATTCCTCGGGGAAAATGTCGTTTTCCGCTCCGCCGAAGAGCCAGGGCTCAGTCGTTTCGTCAACTTCGAGAATTCTCTGGGGCGGCAAGCTGCGAAAGTTACAGTCAGTCAGCAAGCACAGTTCATCGTAGTCGTAAAATACGACCCTGCCGTATCGAGTAACGCCAAAGTTCTTGAGCAAAAAGTCACCCGGAAATATGTTGGCCGCCGCCAGTTCCCGGATCGCGTTCCCGTAGTCGATAACGGCCTTGTGTCCCGCCTCCTCGTCGACCTCCCGGAGATGGAGGTTTAGCGGCCTTGTCTTGCGTTCAACGTAGACGTGGCCGATGACCAAGTCGTTCCCGTCGATCCTAGTAGTAGCGGACGCCTCCTCCGCGAGTGCCCGAAGCACATTATTCGTGAAACGGTCGCGGCCAAATCGCACGTACTCGAATTCCTGGGATTCGATCAGACGACCCACCCTGTCTCTCTCGAACACGAGACTGTAGCGGCTCGCCACCTCACGCGGCGTTATCGTCTTGGGATAGGCAAACCTTTCGCGAATGATCTTAAGAACCGCGTCGTATGAGGGCAAGGTAAAGACCAACATAACCATGCCTTGGTCGCCAGGAGCAATATCGAACTGCTCTTGAGTCTGTGCCAAATGGCACTGCAGGTCGCGGAGGAGTTCAGCCTTGCCATGTTCGGTAAAGCCCAGGGAGATATACAACTTGTGAGCAGGCTTTCTCGGCATAATGGTTCTCAGGAAGACAATCAGCTCCAGGGGAGCTTCTGCCTCGACATGAAAGTGCGAACGCATGAAGCTGAAGAGAACACTGACCTCGGCCTCCTTCATAAGCACCGCATCAACGAAGATGCCACCTTGGGAGTTGAGGAGGGCTAGAACCAGTGGCAGCGTAACGCCCGCAACTCGGATCCGGCCGATAATGTAGGCACCCTTATTCCTGAAGAAGACGGGCCGTACTATTTCAAACGCATCCACTTTGGTCGAGCCGAGGGACTGTCTCAGTTCCAGTTCTATTCTGTCGGCTACAAGCGATGAGTCGCCCGAGATATCACGGTAGGGAACGTCGAAGGATCTGGATCTTAGTATCTGCTCAATCACTTGACCTATGTTGGTTTCGACCCGGTAACTGGAGTATGTTTGGGAATCGGATGGTTCAACGTGATCATCAGGCTCAGGCGATGAAGATCGCATGCACAGATCGATGTCAGTCGGGTCGACAACGCGCCGTCTCACCGATCTGAGAAACGTTTGTGCGAGTTCCTGGTTGGTCCAGTGGCAAATCTGCTCAGAGTAAGCCGCGCTGACCTGACACCATGAGGAGGCGTCGCCAGCCGCTATTTCGAGGCGGCCGCGCAACTCATCAGTGGTGCGGTCGACAAACTTCGTATGCAGGTATGGCCGCGCTATTGCGTCGGCCTCTTGTGCCAGCCAATCGGTGTGCTCGAATCGTTTCTTGCTTCGTCGCGTGATCGCTGAGAACTCTCGCGTGAACTCGCGAAAAGCGCCTAGGATGCTGGCAGCCAGCCGAGAAGACTCCGTGGTCATCTTCGCTTCTTCCATTGGCTTGCCCCCAGTGATCGTACCACTCATAGAGTTAGATTCGGAAGGGATTCCACCAGTGTTCAGGCATCCATAGCGTTGCGTAGATTTGCGTAGAGTCGGTCCCCTCAGCGACGTATCACGTGGGTGCCTCCAACTCGATCAATACGATATCTGAGTCTTCGCTCCCTCGGTCGAACACGATCCGCTTGCCGTCGGGCGTTACGTCGAAGGTGCGCATCACCGCGCCTCGCGCTCGAAGCGGGCCAGCCGATCGGCGTCCGCGGTGAACTCCCGGGGCAACACCTTGATCGCCACGTCGCGGCCGAGTCGCGTATCCCGCGCGCGATACACCTCGCCCATCCCACCCTTACCAAGTAGATCGACGACTTGGTAATTGCCGAAGGTTTTGCCCAGCATGGTTCCATCATACTGCAAAGAAGAACGGCGACAGCCGGCGCTTCGTGATGCTGGACGTCGGCGAAGTCTACTACCTCGAATGAGAATCGAACCCTATCCCGCCCTTTTCGAGAAACTACGGCACCGGGGCCAAGTCAGCCATCACCGAAACTCCACGGGACGCGTGATCCTGGTACCATCTCCGGCGAAGTGACACCGAAGGAGACTTGCCATGCGTCAACGGTTTCTCGTTGCAGTCCTGATCACACTCCTCGCCGCCACCTTCGCGGTCGCCAAGGACGAGGATCCCTACCTCTGGCTCGAGGAGGTCGAAGGTGAGAAGGCCCTCGCCTGGGCCAAGGAGCAGAGTGCGGCCGCCGTCACCGAGCTCGAAGCGGTTCCCGAGTTCGCCGAGCTCCATGAACAGTTGCTCAAGATCTACACCTCTCGTGACCGGATCCCGAATCCTGGAATCAGAGGAGCATGGGTCTACAACTACTGGCAAGACAAAAGCCACGTGCGCGGCATCTGGCGTCGCACCTTCCTCGATGAATACGTCAAGGAGTCACCCGCCTGGGAAACCGTTCTTGACCTCGACGCCCTGGCCGAAGCAGAGGGCGAGAACTGGGTCTGGAAGGGCTCGAATTGTTTGGCGCCGGAGTACCGGCACTGCATGGTGACCCTGTCGCGTGGTGGTGGCGATGCCTCGGTCCGACGCGAGTTCGACGCTGTCGCCAAGACCTTCGTCGACGGCGGGTTCTTCGTCCCCGAGGCCAAGGCACGCGTCGCCTGGAAGGATGAGAACACCCTCTGGATCGGTACCGACTTCGGTGAGGGATCGCTGACCAAGTCCGGCTACCCGCGTTTCTCCAGGGAGTGGAAGCGGGGCACGAAGCTCGAATCGGCCAGGACGATCTTCGAGGGTTCTGTGGATGACGTGTCGGTCGGTGCCTACAGCATGCATACCCCCGAGGGGCGTTACGACTTCGTCAGCAAGACGCCGGAGTTCTTCCGCGGCACGACCTACATCAGACTCGGCGAGCGACTGATCAAGATCGATATTCCGGAGGATGCCGACTTGCAGGGCGTCTTCAAAGACCAGATGCTGGTCGCGCTGCGTTCGGACTGGACGGTCGGCGGCACCACCTACCCCGGAGATGCCCTGCTCGCCATCGACATCGACGACTTCCTTGCGGGGAGCCGAACCTTCGAGGTCCTCTTCGAGCCCGAAGAACGGGTTTCGCTCGGCCGGGTGACCAACACCCTCAACCACCTCCTGATCACCACGCTGGACAATGTTCGCGGCCGCCTCTACCGACTCACGCAGGGCGAGAACGGCTGGAAAACCGAAGAGGTGTCGCTTCCTGGACTGGGCACCATCCGTCTCGGCAGCACCGGCGACGTGGACGACAGTTTCTTCTTCACCTATACGGACTTCCTGACACCCTCGAGTCTCTACCTTGTGCGTGACGGCAAGGACCCCGAGTCGATCAAGTCCTCGCCGACCTGGTTCGACACCGATGGCATGTCGGTGGAGCAGTTCGAGGCGACGTCGGTCGACGGTACGAAGGTTCCGTACTTCGTCTTCAAACCCAAGGGTTTCAAGGCCAACGGCGTCAACCCGACCCTGCTCTACGGCTACGGCGGCTTCGAGATCTCGCAGGTGCCGCGCTATTCGGGCTCCACCGGATCCGCGTGGGTGTCCCGGGGTGGCGTCTATGTCCTGGCCAACATCCGCGGCGGCGGTGAGTTCGGACCCAAATGGCACAAGGCGGCCGTGGAGGAAAACCACCAAACCAACTTCGATGACTTCGCGGCCATCGCCGAGGACCTCATCGCCCGAAAGATCACGTCATCCGATCACCTCGGCATCATGGGCGGTTCCCAGGGCGGCCTGCTGGTCGGGGGCACGTTCGTGCAGCGACCGGAGCTGTTCAAGGCGGTGGTCTGTATGGTTCCGCTCCTGGACATGAAGCGTTACAACAAGCTCCTCGCCGGCAACAGTTGGATGGCCGAGTACGGCGACCCCGACACCGACGACTGGGAGTACATCCAGACCTGGTCGCCGTACCACAACCTGAGCAAGGACAAGGACTATCCCAGAGTGTTCTTCGCCACGTCCACACGGGACGACAGGGTTCACCCTGGCCACGCGCGCAAGATGGTGGCGCGGATGCTGGACATGGGGAAACCGGTTTACTACTACGAGAACACCGAGGGCGGCCACGCGGCTGCGGCCAATCTCAACCAGCGCGCCTACATGTCGGCGCTGAACTACGCCTACCTGTGGATGATGCTGCAGTAGGCTATCTCGGAACGACGCGGAGGGAATCACGATGAGTCGCCTGTTCGCAGTATTGGCCGTTCTGTCACTGACTCTTATTGCAGCCTGCACCACTCAGCCTCGCGCCGACGAGGAGCTTCCCCAGAACACGGCGTGGTCGGTCACGGCCGACTACACCGATACCTGCAGCTGTCAGCCGACATGCCCCTGTCTCTTCGGGTCGGCTCCGACACTCGGACACTGCGAGGGCATCACCCTCATCGAAATCGAGAGCGGCCACTACGGGGATGTTCGGCTCGATGGGGTCAAGGTACTTGCCGTGTACCGCGGCGGGGACTGGATCAAGTTCTACGTCACCGACGAGGCAAACAAAGCGCAGACCGAGGCGGCGGTGACTCTGCTTCCGACGTTCGAGGATTTCTTCGCCATCGAGAACGTGCTGGAAGTCAAGAATGTCCCCATCTCCGTGGAGCGGAGTGCGGAGAGGATGACGATCTCCACTCCAAACACCACGGCTGAAATCGAGATCATGAAG
>Ga0255055_10001628_pt1 | contig 16260 bp, 12 predicted proteins | sample JV7_2_27_MG_FD_188633 | JGI IMG/M metagenome (GOLD analysis project Ga0255055, IMG submission 188633) | Seawater microbial communities from Jervis Inlet, British Columbia, Canada - JV7_2_27 | ecosystem: Environmental > Aquatic > Marine > Inlet | place: Canada: British Columbia | collected... | reverse complement strand
GGAACTCGCCGCTTCCTTGGGGCCGGAACGGTTCCTCCGAGAGATCGAGATCGCAGCTCAACTGAGCCATCCACACATCCTTCCGCTGTACGACTCCGGAGAGGTCAGCGGGTTGCTGTTCTACGTGATGCCATACGTCCGCGGAGCGTCTCTGGGCGAGCGATTGCATCGCGAGGGCCAAATCCCGCTCGAGGAAGCGCTCCACATCACGGTCGAAGTTGCCGATGCACTCAACTACGCCCACGGTAGAGGTGTGGTGCATCGAGACGTCAAGCCTGGGAACATCCTACTCGAGTCGGGGCACGCGCTCGTCACCGATTTCGGTATCGCTCGGGCGATATCGGCTGCCGGCGAAGAGCGGGTAACGCTTCCGGGGATCGCGGTCGGCACACCCGCGTACATGAGCCCTGAACAAGCAGAAGGCGATCACGGACTGGATGCCCGCACGGACACCTACGCGCTCGGGTGCGTGTTGTACGAGATGTTGACTGGCGAGCCACCGTACGCCGGCATCAGCCCTCAGGCCATTCTGGCCCAGAAGGTGACGCAATCCGCGCCCAAGCTGCAGAAGCTGCAGGAATCCGTCTCGCGGACGTTGGAGCACGCGATTCGGAGAGCCCTGGCTCGGGAACCGGGGGATCGGTTTGCCACATCCGAGGAGTTTGCACAAGCGCTGACATCCGGTGCTGCTCGGTGGTCACCCGCAAGCGGGGTGGCAACATCGCCGCCGGCGGGCTCGACCGCCAAGTCCATTGCCGTACTGCCGTTTGCCAATATGAGCGCCGACGCCGAGAACGAATACTTCAGCGACGGGATCGCCGAGGAGATTACCAACGCCCTTTCGAAGGTCCAGGCCTTGCGCGTTGCCTCCCGTACGTCGGCCTTTGGGTACAAGGGCAAGGATCAGGACGTCCGCAAAATCGGGGAGGAGTTGGGGGTTGCGACGATCCTCGAGGGGAGCGTGCGAAAGTCCGGCAACCGACTTCGGATCACCGCACAGCTCGTGAGCGTGGCCGATGGATACCACCTGTGGTCCGAGCGGTACGACAGCGATGCCGAGGATGTGTTCGCCATACAGGACGAGATTGCGACCAAGATCGCGGAGGCGCTGCATCTCATGTTGAGCGAGGAGGAGCGGCGGGAGTTGGCGCAAGTACCGACGGAAGACGTGCAAGCCTACGAGGCCTATCTGCGTGGACGCTTCTTCCTCAACCGGTTCCAGAAGGCCAGTGTGCGCCATGCAAAGGACATGTTCGAACAAGCCATCGACATCGATCCAGAGTACGCGCTCGCCTTTGCCGGACTCGCAGATTGCTGCTCGTTCCTCTACATGTACTTCGATGGCAGCGACGAGAACTTGGAGGAAGCTGACAAGGCAAGCCAGCGTGCCCTCGAGCTTGGTCCAGACTTCGCGGAAGCCCATGCATCGAGAGGGCTTGCTGTGGCATTGAGCAAACGTTATGAGGAGGCAGAGGCCGAGTTCCAAAAAGCAATAGCGCTCAATCCCTCTCTGTTCGAGGCGTACTACTTCTACGCACGCACCTGCTTCCAACAAGGGAAGCTCGAGCCTGCAGTGGAGCTGTTTGAAAAGGCCTGCGAGGTCCACGAGGACTACCAGGCATGCCTGCTGGCCGCACTTTCGTATTCCGGGCTGGGGAGAGAGGATGAGGCAAAGGCGGCGTATGCGAGGGCGCTCCGAGTTATCGAAAGACACCTCGAACTCAACCCGGGCGACGCCAGGGCGTTGACCCTGGGGGGCGGCTGCCTGGCTCGCCTGGGTAAGGCAGACGAGGCGGTTCTGTGGTGCGAGCGGTCGCTTCAGATTGACGCGGAAGACCCCGTCGTGGTCTACGCCGTGGCTTGTGTCTACGCGATCCTGCAAATGGCCGACAAGGCTCTCGAGGGGCTCGAGAAGGCCATCGAAAGCGGATTCGGCAACAAGAAGTGGATCGAGAACGATCCGGATTTTGCGTCCCTGCGCGAACACCCACGCTTCCAGGAGCTGGTGAGCGAATAGCGCCCGGTGGGTGTCTCCTCTGGCTCTAGCATCCCAGGTCCAACCACCATATTTTTTATTCCAACAACTATTGTCGGTATTCCTTCGGTCCTGTGAGGCCGTTCCCAAGGGGAGCTTGAGATGACGCAACGTTGGAAGGTCCTGCTGGGTGGTGGGGTGGTGGTTGCAGCGGGGCTTGTTGGGGCTGTGGCTGTCCGTCCGCAGCCTGTGTCGGCTGCGCCGGTCGTGACGGTCTACGCGAGTCCTACCTGAGGGTGCTGCGAACAGTGGGTCGGGCACCTACAAGAGAACGGATTCGAGGTCGAAGTTCAGCACGTGCGGGATCTCACGCCGATCAAGGCGCGGTACGGCGTAGCCAGTGAGCTCCAGGGTTGCCACACAGCTACGGTCAATGGTCTGTATGTGATCGAGGGCCACGTGCCGGCAGATCTGATTGAGAGGCTGCTCGACGAGCAGCCGGATATCGTCGGGCTCAGCGTCCCCGGGATGCCCGTCGGCTCACCGGGAATGGAAGTCCCGGGCAGAGAGCCGGAGCACTACGACGTGCTGACCTTCGACAAGGATGGTAACACGCAGGTCTACGCAAGCCGCTAGCGAGCGGCCGTACCGCCTCTTCCAATTCGTGCATGGGCACCCTTCATTATGCCCATGGATCTGACGATTCCGGGTGCGCAGCTTTCCGAGCTCGCGGCCGTCCGCGGCGAATTGAAAGGTGAGGAGTGTCGCCTGTTGGCGAAGCGACTCACACCAAGGGAACGCGACGTGGCGATTCGCGTGGCAAAGGGTCTGACCAACAAGGTTGCGGAGCTCACTCGGTTCGTCATGGAGACCGAGCTGAGTGACGACTGAAAAGTAGCGATCCACACCAGGCTGCTCGTCCGAGCGGCCCTCTGTTGTTCAACGTGATCAACTATTGATAGGGAAAAGCACGTGTGAGCTCTCTGGCGAATGCAGTGGAAAGACGGTATTGTTGTATTCCCGATCAACTTACTCCGAATTGTTGACGCAACTCACAGCGCTATACGCGCAGTCCCACCTGGGACAGCCATGACAGAAACTCGGCCGGACAATCGGCGAGCCCCCGACTTGGGCCTCGCCAGACGGCAGTCGGCGTTGCTCCGGCTGAGTGCGGAGATCTCGGCTGCCGTCGATGAGCAGGAGATCTGCGAGCGGGTCGTACACGGGTTGCGAGACAAGGCGCTGGGATACGACTTCGTGGGCCTCTTTACGATCGACGAACCGAGCGGGGATCGAGTCATGCGAGCGTCCGTGGGTTGGGCAGATATCCCGGACGGGTGGCGGGTTCCAGAGGGGCAAGGCCTGAGTGCCCGCGCCGTTGCGGACGGCAAGGTGCGGTACACACCCGATGTCACCAAGGAGCCCGAGTACATCCCCGGGCTCAGCACCGGATGCGAGGTCGATGTCCCTCTGATCATCGAGGGTCGACCGCTTGGCGTCGTGGTAGTAGAGAGCGACCAGCCCAATGCTTTCGGCACGGAGGATCTCGAGATCCTCAGGGCGGCCTCCGATCAGGCGAGCATTGCGATCGCCCGGGCGCGCCTGCTCGCCGCCGAGCGTCGGCGTGCAGACGAGCGGCACGCCCTCCTGGAGACACTGAGAGACCTGTCAGCCGAACTCGATCTGGGGAAGCTGCTCCAGACAGTACTTGACCGTGCCATTGCTCTGCTGGGAGCCAGCGGTGGTGAGCTCGCCATCTACGACGAAGCGCACCGTGAGTTGGTCATCGTAGCAAATCACCATGGAGATCAGGAGCTGGCAGGCAAAAGGCTCGCTCTGGGCGAAGGCGCCATGGGGCGGGTTGCCGAGACGCGAGAGCCATTGGTCATCAGCGACTATGGAGAATGGGCGGGGCGTTCCGATCAATACGCACAGGTCGAGGCACACGCCGCGGTCGTGCTGCCCCTGCTGGTCCGAGGCAGGCTCGTCGGCGCCATGAATTTCTGGCACGCGGACCCAACGCGGCAGTTTACGGACGCGGACCTCCGTCTTGCGAACCTCTTTGCTCCGCAGGCCGCGATCGCCATCGAGAATGCCAGGCTGTTCACCGACTCCCGTCGACAGAAGCAGTATTTCGAGGAGCTGGTACGCAACAGTCCCGTTGCCATCGTGACGCTCGATCCAGACCACAACGTCCGGACCTGCAACCCCGCTTTTGAGAAGCTCTACGGCTATCTCGAGGCAGAGGTCGTCGGGCGCAACCTCGACGACCTCATCACCGACGAGCACACGCGGGCGCAGGCGGTGTCCTACACCAACCAGGCGAGCGGTGATACCGTGCAGGGTATGGCACAGCGTCGCCGGAAGGACGGCTCGCTCGTGGATGTGGAGGTGCTCGCTGTTCCGGTCCTGGTCGATGACGAGCGTGTCGGAATGATGGGCCTGTACCACGATGTGACCGAGCTGCTCTCAGCTCGCGAGGACGCCGAGTCCGCCAACCACGCCAAGAGCCGGTTTCTGGCGAGCATGAGTCACGAGTTGCGGACGCCGCTCAACGCCATCATCGGATACTCCGAGATGCTCCAGGAGGACGCACAGGACGCAGGTCAGGATGTCTTCCTTCCGGACCTCGAGAAGATCCATGCCGCCGGCAAGCATCTCCTGAGCCTGATCAACGACGTGCTGGATCTCTCGAAGATCGAGGCGGGCAGGATGGAACTCTACCTCGAAACGTTCGAGGTCTGCCCGCTCCTATCTGACGTGGCGACGACCGTACGACCTCTGGTCGAGAAGAATGCGAACCAGCTGACCGTCAATTGCACGGCGGACATTGGCAGCATGCATGCCGACATGACTCGCATCCGCCAGGTGCTGCTCAACCTTCTCTCGAACGCCTGCAAGTTCACGGACCGTGGCGCCATCACCTTGACCGCCGAGCGCAATGGCGGGCAGGGCGACGAGGCACTCGTCTTTCGGGTCAGCGACACGGGCATCGGCATGACTTCCGAGCAGTTGGACAGGCTGTTCGAGGCGTTTTCACAGGCCGAAGCGTCCACGGCGAGCAAGTTTGGCGGAACCGGGTTGGGCTTGGCGATCACTCGGAAGTTCTGCCGCATGATGGGTGGAGACGTCGAAGTCGAGAGTGCATCCGGAACGGGTTCGACCTTCACGGTCCGACTTCCAGCGCAAGTCAGCGATCCCGATGAGCAGACGCCGGACCTCTCCGACCAAGAGGCACCTGTAGAGGTGTTGGCAGAGACCGAGGGAACCGTCCTGATCATCGATGACGACCCTGCGGCCCGCCATCTTCTGGGGCGCGTGCTCCGGAAGCATGGCTTTGAGGTCGAGGAGGCCACGAGCGGAGAAGAGGGCCTGGCCATGGCGCGTGAAGTCCAGCCCGACGTCATCACTCTCGATGTGAAGATGCCCGGGATGGATGGCTGGGCGGTGCTGAGTGCGCTCAAGAGCGATCTTTCGCTCTCGGCGGTCCCTATCGTGATGGTCACGATTCTCGACGACAAGAACTTGGGATTCACGCTCGGCGCATCAGAGTACATGACGAAGCCGATTGACCGCGATCGGTTGGGCACAATCCTGCGACGCTACGGGCGAGGCAAGTCGGTGAAGTCGGTGCTGGTTGTCGAGGACGATGAGCCGACGCGCGGTGTGATGCGACGTGTGCTCGAGCACGAAGGCTGGACGGTCACGGAAGCGGAACACGGTCGTGTGGCTCTGGAGTGGCTGTCCCAGAATCACCCACAATTGGTGCTGCTCGATCTCATGATGCCGGAGATGGATGGATTCGAGTTTCTCGAGGCCCTGCGTTCCGATGGAGATCGGCGCTCGATCCCCGTGGTCGTCGTGACGGCGAAGGAACTCACCGAGGAAGATCGGCGCCGCCTGAACGGGAGAGTCGAGCGAATCGTGACGAAGTCCTCGCAAGATCCCGAGGCACTCTTGGTGCAGATCCGCCGGCTCGTGGCCGGCAAGCTCCCCGCTGCTCGGTGAACCTGCCATGGGTGTAAAGCGACGATCGCCCGCGGCGTCACGGTCCGGGCTGGCGAGGAGGCAGGCGGCACTTCTGCGTCTGACCACCGGCATCGCGGCCGCGCGTGACGAAGCGGACGTCTATCGCTCGATGGTCAACGGCCTTCGCGATGAAGCCTTGGGCTACAATTTCCTCGGCGTGTTTCTCGTAGATGCCAAGACGGGAGACCGCGTGCTCCAAGCCAGCGTTGGTTGGCCGGGCATCCCGGACGATTGGCGTGTTCCCAAGGGGAAGGGGATCAGCCAGCGTGCCATCGACGATGGGAAGCTGCATTACACACCCAATGTCACGCAGGAGCCAGGGTACATCCCCAGCATCAACTCGGGATCCGAGGTCGATGTCCCTTTGCGCATCGACGGCCAGACGATTGGTGTACTCGTGGTCGAGAGCGCCGAGCCAAAGGCCTTTGGTGACGAGGACATGGAGATCCTCGGTGCTGCGGCCGACCAGGCCAGCATTGCCGTCGGTCGCGCTCGCCTCCTTGCTGCCGAGCGCCGTCGTGCGGACGAGCGCAAGGCGCTGCTCGACACGATGCAGGACTTGGCGGGGGAACTCGAGCTGTCGAAGACGCTGCAGGCGGTCATTGAGCGAGCCGTAGCGCTGCTTGGGGTGACGGGGGGCGAAGTCGCCATCTACGATGAGGACCGAAAGGAACTCGTGGTCGTTGCCTCCGAGCGTATCGGCAAGGACTCGACCGGCACGCGGCTCAAGTTGGGTGAAGGGGCGATGGGGACCGTCGCGCAAACCCTGGAGCCGCTGATCATCCCGTCGTATCACGAGTGGATGGGACAGTCAGAGAAGTATGCCGACGTGATGGTGCACTCCGTGATGGCGGCGCCGCTGATGATAGGACAACGGCTGGTGGGTGCTATTGCCACGGTGCATGCAGATCCGGAGCGCGTGTTTGGCGAAGAAGACCTTCGCTTGGTCAATATGTTCTCGCCGCAGGCGGCGATAGCGATCGAGAATGCCCGGCTGTTTACCTCGGAGCGTCAGCGAGCTGAGGAGCAGAAGGCGTTGCTCGATACGATGCGGGATCTCTCGAGTGAGTTGGAGCTCTCAAAGGCCTTACAGGCCGTGCTAGAACGGGCGGTCACGTTGTTGGGGGTCACTGGCGGCGAGGTCGCGATCTACGAGGAAGGCAGCAAGGAACTCGTCGTGGTCGCAAGCGAGCACATCGGAAAGGACTCTACGGGAACACGACTCCAGCTTGGCGAAGGGGCCATGGGAACGGTCGCGGAGACGCTGGAGCCGCTGATTATCCCGTCCTATCACGAGTGGCTGGGACAATCGGAGAAGTACGCCGATGTACTGGTGCACTCGGTGATGGCGGCACCACTGCTCATTGGAGGTCGGTTGGTGGGTGCCATTGCGACCGTCCATTCGGATCCGGAGCGAGTGTTCGGCTCCGAGGACCTGCGGCTGCTCAACCTGTTTGCGCCCCAGGTGGCCATTGCCATCGAAAACGCAAGGCTGTACACGGCAGCGCAGCAGCAACGCCAGTACTTCGAGACACTCGTGTCTAACAGTCCGGTCGCAATCGTGACGCTCGATCGGGATCACAACATCGTCTCGTGCAACCCGATGTTCGAGACACTGTTCGGCTACCCGCAGGCCGAGGCAGTCGGACAGAATCTCGATGCCTTGATCACCACCGATGTGAACCGTTCCGAGGCGGAGGACTACACGCGCGGTGCCCTGGACGGCCCCGTGCACGGCATTGGGCGCCGGCAGCGAAAGGACGGGTCGCTGGTCGACGTCGAGGTACTCGGCGTGCCGGTGATCGTCGAGGGGAGACGTGTGGGTCTCATGGGCCTCTACCACGACATCTCTGAGCTCTTACAGGCCCGGCGGGATGCCGAAGCGGCCAACAGTGCCAAGAGCCAGTTCCTGGCCAGCATGAGCCATGAACTGCGCACCCCACTCAATGCGATCATTGGGTACAGCGAGATGCTCGAGGAGGATGTCGAGGGAATGGGGCAGCCAAGCCTCACGACCGACCTCCAGAAGATCCACACTGCCGGCAAGCACCTGCTGTCGCTAATCAACAACATCCTCGACCTCTCGAAGATCGAGGCCGGCAAGATGGACGTGTTTGCCGAACCGTTCGAGATCGCCGACATGGTGCGTGAAGTTGTCGCGACGGTCCAGCCGCTTGTCGCGAAGAATGGCAACGAGTTAGATGTCCGGGTCCTGGACGCGCCCGGACCGATGTACTCGGATCTCACCAAGATCAGACAGATGTTGCTCAACCTGCTTTCGAATGCATCCAAGTTCACGGAGCAAGGGCTGATCACGCTCACGGTCGAACGAGAACGAGATGGAACAGCGGAGGTAAAGGACCTCGTCGTCTTTGATGTGACTGATACGGGAATCGGGATGACGGCGCACCAAATGACGAAGCTCTTCGAGGCGTTCTCACAGGCTGAAGCGTCCACTACCAGCAAGTACGGTGGAACCGGTCTGGGACTCGCGATCACACGCAGCTTCTGCCACCTCCTGGGCGGCGACGTCCAGGTCGAGAGCACTCCGGGAGAGGGATCGACGTTCACGATCAGACTTCCGGCTTCGGTCGAAGTGGCGGCACCAGCTGAGGCAGCAATCTGACGGCTAGCAAGGGGAACGCATGACCAAGATCCTTCTCGTCGAGGACAATGAAATGAACCGCGACATGCTCTCACGTCGTCTGGCCCGCAAAGGCTTCGACGTGGCGATCGCCGTAGACGGTCGTGAGGGAGTCGACATGGCCCAGTCTGGTGAGTACGACCTCATCCTCATGGACATGAGTCTCCCCGAGATTGACGGCTGGGAGGCGACTCGTCAGCTGCGCGTCTTACAGGGTGCAGCGAGGGTCCCGATTATCGCCCTGACGGCCCACGCCATGGCGGGAGATCGTGAGAAGGCCCTCGAGGCCGGCTGCGACGACTACGACACCAAGCCGATCGAGCTTCCACGTCTGCTGTCGAAGATCGAGGCACTGATCGGCAACCACTCGTGACTGCCCGACCGACCGACCGCCTGACCGCCAATGAAGTCACCGAGCTGCGCCACGAGCTGCGAACGCCGGTGAATCACATCGTGGGCTTTGCCGAGATGCTGCTGGAGGATGCGGAGGCAGATGGTCTCACCGATCGACTCCGTGTGCTCGAAGATGCGCTTGGCGCGGCCAAGGACGTGCTCGGGTTGATCAGCCGTGCACTGCCGGCCACGAGTGCAGAGGTGTCGGCGAGCGAAATCACCTCTCTCTACGAGGCACTGAAAACGCCACAAGCCCGGATCATCCAGGCGGCGAATCGGCTCCTCGATGTCGACGGAGCAGCCCGGAACGAACAGTACATGGGCGATGTGACGAAGATCCGCCGAGCCGCCGAGCGGCTCGTGGTGGCGGACGACGCTGAGGTGGCTGAGAAGGCCGAGGCCGGAGGCGAGAGTGCTTCAGAGAGTCCGGCCGTCGACACGCACCGACCGACCCACCGCCTCCTGATCGTAGATGACGTCGAGGACAACTGTGAAATCCTGCGCCGTCGGTTGGAACGCGAGGGTTACGAGGTGGAGTCTGCAGCGAACGGCCGCCAGGCACTCGAGCTAGTGCGGGAACAGCGATTCGATCTCGTGCTCCTCGACATCCTGATGCCGGAAGTCGACGGGTATGAAGTCCTCGAGGAGCTGAAGCAGGACCCCAACACCAGAGATATCCCGGTGATCATGATCTCGGCGCTCGACGACATGGCGAGCGTGGTACGCTGCATCGAGCGTGGCGCCGAGGACCACCTGCCCAAGCCATTCGATCCGGTACTGCTTAGGGCGAGGATCAGTGCGAGCCTGGAAAAGAAGCGCTTGCGGGACATGGAACTCGAGTACCTGGGCCGCGTAAAGGAAGTCATTCAGGCGGCCACGGCAGTGGAAGACGGCTCGTATCGGTCAGGCTCAATGGCTCATTTGGCCGGCGAGGCCGATGAACTCGGCCGCCTGGTGCGCGTATTCGACGGGATGGCTGTGAAAGTGCGCGAGCGAGAGTCACTCCTGAAGGATCGAGTGCGTGATCTCCGTCGCGAGATCGAGGCGGCCAGGGCAACACCGCGGGCGGTGGATGCACTCGTTGACGGAGGCAACCTCCGAACGGGGCAACAGTTCGCGGATCGCTACGAGATCGAGGCTACGGTGGGAAGCGGCGGCATGGGCTCAGTTTACCGTGCACGAGACCTCGAACTCGATGAGGAGGTGGCGATCAAGACGCTCAAGCACCAGTTCGTAACCGACGAGACCTTGATCGGGCGGTTCAAACAAGAGATTCGTCTGGCGCGTCGCCTGTCTCACGGGAACGTGGTGCGGACGCACGATTTCGGGCAGTGGCGGGGAGTGTTCTACCTGACGATGGAGCATGTGGAGGGGATCACGGTCCGCGAGTTGATCGATACACGAGGGCAGCTGGAGGTCTCTTCGACGTTGGCAATCGGCAGTCAGCTCAGTGCCGCACTGGACGCGGCCCATGAGCAGGGGATCATCCATCGGGACATCAAGCCACAGAACCTGCTCCTGGATCCTGACGGCGTACTCAAGGTCATGGACTTCGGCATCGCCCGCTTGGCAGAGAAGACGAGCACGCTGACCGAAGCCGGCCTGGTGGTCGGGACGCCGTCCTACATGTCTCCCGAACAGCTGCTGTCGGAGGCAATCGATGCCCGCAGTGATTTGTTCGCCGTCGGTGTGGTGCTGTACGAATGTCTCACTGCTACCCTGCCGTTCGAGGCAGAAGCCCCTGTGGCGCTCATCGCCAAGATTCTGAGCGAGGAGCCGCTAGCCCCACGCCGCCTGAATGACGAGATTCCAGAAGCACTGTCGGAGCTGATCCTGTCCCTGCTTGCGAAGAACCCCGATGACCGCGTGCAAACGGCGGAAGAGTTGGGTGAGCGCCTGCGCGGACTGAACTAGCTGATTGTTTCACCAAAGGCACCAATGAGGAGGTTGTAATGCGAGTACTTCTAACGGCGGCGTTGGCCGCTTGCGTAGCAACGAGCGCGGCGGCGCAGGGAATGCCCGAGGGTCACCGGGAAGCCCAACTCCGGATGCTCGACACGCAGCGCTCGATGCTTCTGGCAATGGCCGATTCCATGCCGGAGAACCTGTACCGCGACAAGGTCACGCCGATCCAGCGTGACTTCGCCCAACAGATCCATCACTGCGCGTCTGCCTTGGCGTTCATTGCGGCGCGGTACTTCGAGGCCGAGATGCCGGCGCTGTCGGACACCGCAACGACGTTCAACAGCCGCGAGGGTCTGCGCGCGTATTTGAACGGTGCCTATGATTTCGCGGAGGGAATCCTGCGCGATCAGCCGGCCGATGACCGAGGGACCGTGGTCAACTTCTTCGGCCAAATGGAGATCCCCAAGTGGCAGATCTGGGATGAGATCCACCAGCACACCATTTGGACCGCAGGGCAGGTGGTTGCCAACTTCCGCAAGCACGGGATGGCCCCGCCACCGTTCCTGTTCTTCTAGCCTGACACGGTGCGTCTACGCCCGGGCACGGTCGGTGGCATTCCGATGAGCCCGGGCGTATTCTTACTGCCTGTCAGTGCGACCTTCCGAGGCTCAGCACGTCATCGCCAAGAGTGAGGGGGCTCAATGTCGGAGCTAGAGGCGCAACTACCGGTCGAACACGTCCTCGTTCTCGCGGAGGGGGCGATCGGGCCACAGTTGCAGGTGTTCCTGGCAGAGCAGGGCTTCACCGTCGATGCCGTGAAGACCAAAGAGAGCGCCGATGCAAAGCTCGACGGCGACCAGTACGAGGTACTGCTCTTCGATCTCTCAGTGATCCCAAGTGAGGGCGTTGAGTTCGTGCAGGGCCTGCTCGAGAACGATCCAGATCTCGCCATCATCGTGCTCGCCGATCTTTCCGAATCCACGAGTGCGGCCATCTGTCTGCAGCACGGTGCGTACGAGTACGTCACCGAGCCGGTCGACGTTCATCAATTGCGGTTCGCCATCGACCGGGCTATCCGACGCCGTGGCGCGCAGATCCAGACGCAGAAGATCTCTGCCTGGCTCAAGCAAGAACTGATCGAGCGCACCAAGGAACTCGAGCGGGAGCGGAGGAAGCTCGAGGAGGTCAACGTGGCGACGCTCGGCGCATTGATCAATGCGCTGGAAGCGAAGGACCCGGATTTCGTAGGCCATTCGAACCGCGTAGCCGAGATGTGCGCCTCGATAGCGGACGAGATGGGACTCGCGGACGATGATGTCGAGGCGGCCCGGGCTGCAGGTCGGCTACACGACATTGGCAAGATCGGCATTCGGGACGACGTGCTGAAGAAGAAGGGGCCATTGACCGACGACGAGCGCCAGCACGTCCGGGATCAGGTCGTGATCGGGTTCAGGATCCTGGCGCCGCTCAACCATCTTGGCTCCGCAAGGCAGTTCGTTCGGAACCACCACGAGCACTGGGACGGCTCGGGATATCCCGATGGCCTGAAGGGGGAAGACATTCCCATCGGCGCGCGCATTGTGTTTGCCGCTGAGATCTTCGACGCTATTACAAGTCCACGGCCGTACCAGGAACAGCTGACACCCCAAGAGGGAGCCGACCAGCTGCGAAAGCTGGCTGGAGTCAAACTCGATCCTGATGTCGTGGAGGCACTCGCGCGGGTCGTGGATCGACAAAAGGCCTTGGTCTTCGTTGACAGTCAGGCGGCGGAAGTCCACCGCATGAGTTCGACGGACCAGAGGCCGCCCGAGTAACAGGAAACCGGTTCTGGTACCAATTACGAAGAACGACCATCATGTGGAGGCAGTGAATGGCAGAGTCCATTAGTCTCGAGAACTTCGTCGGTAAGATGGAAGCTCTCAACAGTGAGATGCGGTCGGGGAAACTGGGTCATGGGGAGTACGATCAGCGACTGGCCCGCATCATCTCGGAGCTTCGTGACAGAAAGCTGGATGCGGAGCGTCCGGAGATCGAGTCGACGATCGACGATCTTCTTGGGCGCGGAGTGATCACGCCCACGGTGAAGGATCACCTCAGGAATCGGCTGGGTCTCTAGCAATCCGCTTGGGGCGGCCGCAGCCTCTTGGGCTAGTGGTCGCCTAGGTTCGACTGCGCCTGCTGCTCGTACCGCTCCCGCACCTTGGGAGATCTGAACACGAGTATCGAGGCGAGTGTCACGGCGGCCACGCATCCCAGAATCATCGCCATCCGCAGCCAATCGTCTCCTGCGGCCTGTCGCTGCCGGGCGATCGTGACCAGTGTACGGGTCCACTCGAGAGCGCCAAGGATGAGGACCACCTGGACCAACAGCGGTACCCAGGGCCGCCGGAACAACAGGATAAACGGGAAGACCAAGCTCAAGACGGACAACGCAAGCGTGTCGTGCCGTGAGAAGTGGGCCGCAAGCAGCAGCGCACTGAGCATGACCGGGGAAAGACGCAGGATCATCATGTCGCCGTCGAAGGTACGAGGAGATTGAAATGAGTGGAAGCCCGGAAGGCGTTGTGAAGCTCGCCGAGCTGGTGACCTACCAGGAAGGAGCGGTCGTGAGCAGGACGATCGTCAAGAATGCGGCCGGCACCGTCACGGCCTTTGCCTTCGACAAAGACCAGGCGTTGAGCGAGCACACTGCGGCGTTCGACGCCCTCGTGCAAGTCCTGGAGGGTGAAGTGGAGGTCGTTGTGGGGGGCGCTCCCCATCGACTGACCGAAGGCGATGCCATCCTCATGCCCGCCAACATCCCGCATGCGGTGAACGCGGTCGACAAGTTCAAGATGCTGCTGACGATGCTCAAGGGGTGATATGCTCCGCGGGGTGATCCGACTGATACGCGGCCTGCTGGGCCTGCCAATTGCGATCAGGCTCTGGCTGGTGATACTGGTCGGCCTCAACATGATCGTCCCGTTGTTCTTTCTCGATCGGCCCGAGGCACGGATCACCGTCGTGACCATGCTCGTGGCGGCGTCACTGATGGTGATCCTGACTCGAGCCTTCGGCTTCACCCGCGTGCTCGGTGCGGCCCACGTGGTGTGGCTTGGGTTGATCCCTTACCTGTGGATGCGCCTGGCAAGCGTACCCGCTCAAGATCCTTACGGGTATTGGCTACGCGCCGTGATGGTGGCGAACACCATCTCACTGGTGTTCGACATCGCAGATGTTGTGCGCTATGCTCGTGGCGACCGGGCGCCGATCGTCGACGGCGTCTAGCGCGCGTGGAAGAGGCGCGCGACGACGGGTGTACGGTCGAGACCTCCATCCCGTTCGAACGCCAGCTCCAGCGACATCCCTCCTCCGCCCTGGAAGTACTGCACGCTGATCGGATGGTAACCCGCCTGCAACGCGATCATGCCAGCGCGCTCTGTGGCACGATGCGGCCCATCGTGGTCCACGACGAGTTCGTCACTGATCAGTAGCCTGCTTCCATCATCCGATGACAGGTAGAAGGTGTAGATCCCATCCGCCGGCACACGCACGTATCCGGTGAAGACGAAACCGAACTGCTCCTCCCGTGCCACCGGCTGCGGCTCGACATCGTGCGCTATCCCCCGTTCGGCCGGCGACATACCGGCTAGTGCTTCCACCGACCGCACGCCACCGTCGAACTCGTAGTACGCGTACGCGAGCCCGGATGCCAGGCTGGCCTCATCGACGGGCATGGTGGGCTGCAGAGACGTCTTGGTGAAGCGTGCACTTCGTGGTGCGCTCGTCCGGCCATTTGGAAGGAATAGGCGCGCGGTGATGACCATCCCTGCTTCAGTCACGGCGACGTCAATCGGCTCCGTGTAGAGCGTTGACTCCATGGTCGGATCGGTCCCATCGACCGTGTAGTGGACGCTCGCCGTGGACATGAGAGACTCGAGCGTCACCGTCACGGTGTCGTCCAGTGTCAGCACGTCCCGATCGAGGCCAAGGACGTGCGGTATTCGGTAGTTGACGTCGAGTGCGTCGAGCCGCCGAAAGTGTGACCGAAGGCGCTGCACGAAGCTGTCCCAGTCGCGATGCCCGGTGGGCGACCAGACGACCTCAGAAAGCGCCAGCATACGCGGAAAGACCATGTACTCCACATAGTCGGTGGTCTTCATGTACTCGGTCCACACGTTCCCTTGGGCCCCGAGGACATGGAGAGCCTCTCTCTCGGTTAACTCGCTGGGAACGGGCTCGAAGGAGTAAACCTTCCTCAAGTCCGTGTATCCACCGATGGCAAGAGGCTCGAACTCGGCGTCTCCCTGGTAATAGTCGAAGTACGCGTGACTGGTGGGCGTCATGATGACATCGTGACCCTGCTTGGCGGCCTCGATGCCGCCATCCATGCCACGCCACGACATGACGGTCGCCTCAGGTGCTAACCCACCCTCGAGGATCTCGTCCCACCCGATGAGCCGCCGGCCGTGCGATAGGAGGAACTGCTCGATCCGCCTAATGAAATAGCTCTGGAGCTCGTGCTCGTCCGCCAGACCCTCGCGGCGGATGACTTCCTGCGCGATCTCGCTTTCCTCCCAGCGAGCCTTGGGTGCTTCGTCACCGCCAATATGGATATAGGTACCAGGAAAGAGATCCATCACTTCAGTAAGCACGTCCTCGAGGAACGCGAAGGTCTCCTCCTTGGGGCAGTAGATGTCCGGTTTGACCCCCCACACGGTGGATACATCGAACGGACCCTCGGTACAGGCGAATTCGGGGTAGGCCGCCAGGGCCGCCACCGAGTGGCCCGGCAGCTCGATCTCGGGAATCACGGTGATGTAGCGCGACGCCGCGTAGGCGACGATCTCGCGCACTTCATCCTGCGTGTAGAAACCGCAGTATCGGATCCCGTCGCCGACGTAGGGGTCGAAGTTCTTCTCGAGGATGGTCTCGTCTCTGCAAGAGCCCACTTCAGTGAGACGCGGGTACTTGAGAATCTCGATGCGCCATCCCTGATCCTCGGTGAGGTGCCAGTGGAAGGTGTTCATCTTGTACATCGCCATCAGGTCGATGTAGCGCTTGATGAACTCCACGGGGAAGAAGTGCCTTCCCACATCCAGGTGCATGCCGCGATAGGCAAACCGCGGTTGGTCCTCGATGTCGACAGCCGGAATCCACCACTCCGAGTTCGCGTCCGCGGGATTGGCGTGGAGCAGTTGGCGCAAGCTCTGGAGGCCGTAGAACAGGCCTACGTATGTGGGGGAAGTGATGGTAACCGCGTCCCACGTGACTGTGAGCCGATAGTGCTCGGCCGCGGTGCCGGTGTCACCCCCGAGGCGCAGCGTGATGCTCC
>Ga0255055_10001627_pt1 | contig 16264 bp, 11 predicted proteins | sample JV7_2_27_MG_FD_188633 | JGI IMG/M metagenome (GOLD analysis project Ga0255055, IMG submission 188633) | Seawater microbial communities from Jervis Inlet, British Columbia, Canada - JV7_2_27 | ecosystem: Environmental > Aquatic > Marine > Inlet | place: Canada: British Columbia | collected... | reverse complement strand
TTTCCCTCTATGGAAGAAGCAGAAAACCAGCGCAAGAAACCCTTAAAGACCTGGATGCTATTATATTTGACATACAGGATGTGGGGGCGAGGTTTTATACCTATATCTCCACTTTGTTTTATGTAATGCAGGCCTGTGCTGAGAATGGCAAGGAGCTCATCCTGCTTGACCGGCCGAACCCCAATGGATTTTATGTTGATGGTCCGGTGCTGGACACCAGTTACAGGTCTTTTGTTGGCATGAATGAGGTCCCGGTGGTCTACGGAATGACCATAGGGGAATACGGTCAGATGATCAACGGGGAGGGCTGGCTTGGAGATGGCCTGGTATGTGATATGGAGGTGATACCCTGCCTGAATTATGACCATACCATGTATTATGTGCTGCCGGTGAGTCCATCCCCCAACCTCCCCAACATGAACGCTGTCTATCTTTATCCTTCGACCTGTTTTTTTGAGGGGACAGTGCTGAGCGAGGGCAGGGGTACTGCCTTTCCTTTTGAGGTTTTCGGCCACCCGCTGCTTGAGAATGCAGATTTTACTTTTGTACCGGAAAGCATTCCGGGGAAATCAGCAAATCCCAAATGGAAAGGGGAAACCTGTATGGGAGTGGACCTGAGATACCTCAGAAACAACAAAGACCGTGAGCGGCAGATCAACCTTGGCTGGCTGATGTTTGCCTATGAGAATTACCCCGAAAAAGAAGCATTTTTCATTCCTTATTTTGAAAAACTTGCCGGGACGGCAAACCTGAGGCAACAGATCATGGCAGGTATGACAGCAGATGAGATCAGGTCCGGCTGGTCAGATGAACTCGCAGCATTTAAGAAAATCAGGAAGAAGTATCTGCTGTACCCGGACTTCGAATAATCATGGCCTGGGACTGGTCCGGCCCGGATATGTCTGCAGGGCTTTCTCAAGACAGGCCATCGCATTCACCAGGTCATCCTTTTTCAGGACATAGGCGATCCTGACCTGCTGCTTTCCAGGCTCGGGTTTGGAATAAAAGCCTGAGGCCGGAGCTAGCATTACTGTTTGTCCCTCAAAATGAAAATCACTTAACAACCACTGGGCGAAATCATCCGCATCATCAACCGGAAGATGGGCGATGGTGTAGAATGCCCCTTTGGGGACTGGACAGATCACGCCTTCCATACCATTCAGGGCGGCTACCATGAAATCCCGGCGCTCTATATATTCCTGGTAAACCTCGTCGAAATATTCCCGGGGCGTATCAAGAGCGGCCTCGCCGAGGATCTGGCCGAGGCTCGGGGGACTCAGCCGGGCCTGTGCAAATTTCAGGGCAGTTGAAATGACTTCCTTGTTCTTACTGACCATGGCCCCGATCCGCACTCCGCAGGCACTGTATCTCTTGGAAACAGAATCAAGCAGTATCACATGCTGGTCCGCCCCCGGGATATGCATAGACGAAAAATGTGTCTGTCCGTCATAACAGAATTCCCTGTATACCTCGTCTGAATACAGGTAGAGATCATGTTTGATAATGATCTGGCCAAGTTGCTCAAGTTCCTCCCGGGAATACAGATAGCCAGTCGGATTATTTGGATTACAGACAATGATCCCCTTTGTCTTCGGGGTTATAAGCTTCTCAAATTCGGCTATCTCAGGCAGTGCAAATCCATTCTCAATGGTGGAAATGACAGGTTTTACCTTCACTCCCGACGCGATGGTAAAACCATTATAATTGGCGTAATAAGGCTCGGGGACGATTACCTCATCGCCAGGATCCAGGGTGGACATCAGGGCGAATAATATGGCTTCCGAGCCACCGGTAGTGATCAGTATCTCGGTATGATCTACGGGGATATCCAATCCACGGTAATATCCTGACAATTTTCTTCTGTAACTTTCATTTCCCGCTGAATGGCTGTACTCAATCACCTTTTCGTCCAGCTTTTTCACCGCATCAATGGCCACTTCAGGAGTTTTAATATCAGGCTGCCCGATGTTCAGGTGGTAGACCTTCCTCCCCTTTCTCTTGGCTTCTTCAGCATACGGTACCAGTTTCCGGATAGGCGATTCGGGCATCAGCCTGCCCCTCTCTGAAATTTCAGGCATGGATGAGATTTTTAATTTTCAGTTTCTTCATCATATGGATTGACCCTTCCGCGGATATACAATTTCTGCACTCCATTGCTCGCATTGGAATATACATAAATAGACTTGTAGAAAGTACCTACTCTCTGGGTGTCATAACTTACCTTGATGATGCCCTGTTCACCTGCCTTGACAGGCTCGCTGGGCCATTCAGGTATGGTGCACCCGCAGGTGGATTTCACATGGGAGAGTACGAGGGGTGTTTTTCCGGTATTCCGGAATGTGAACTCACACTCCCCGTTCCCTTTGAATGGGATCTCCCCGTATTCATAGATGGTATCTGCAAATGTAATGATGGTATCTCCCCTGGCCCTTTTACCTTCCTCATTCCTGCATGAAAGAAGGAAAACTGATAGCATCATAGCTGCTGATATGAATCCTATTTTTATCATGATCTGCACTTGGTAGGGCAAAATTAATTTAATATCACACTTTTAAAAAACTCAGGCTGAATTATTCATAAAAAATCGCATAATATCCGGACTTTTCAACTGCCTGCTGACTGGTCTGTCTATGACTATTTTGTACAGGAACTAAGGACATATCCCCTGTTATCAATCTAGTTCACGGTATATTTTCTTTTGATCAAATTGAGGTACTTTTAATTGCTCGCCCCCATTCATTGAGGACTCATGGGCAACAATTCCCGGTGCGGTCATCGCCAGTGCCTCGTAGATATCCACAGCAGGTTCCCTGTTTTCGATTAATGCAGCGATAAACTCGTGGGTAATAAATGTATGCGATCCGCCATGACCGGAGTCATGACGCAATGGTTCAGGCAGCCGTTCCCAGAAGTTGGGAACCGTCTCCCAGTCTGGTGGGTTCTCACCCTGGATATTAAACGGCTGGCTACCGGAACCGGGTGAATAAAATGCCATCTTGGTACCAAACCATTGAGCCCTTTCACCGTGGGCGATTCCTTCCCAGAAGACGTTCACACGACTCATGTGATGACGATCGGTTTTGAAGATACCGGTCTGGGCACTATAGGGATTGTTATATGCGTTATCCCTGTTCTTAACGTAATGATTTTGCGGATTTCCCCAGCCCAGGCAACTGACTTCTGTGAACCGCTCTCTGGTTACCCCGACAAGAAAACCGGTTGAATGGGTTGGATACAGCATGGGCGGTAAACCATACCGCCAGGTCCGTTTACCCTGGCGAACAGCACGGGCAGCACTTGCTTCATCCCGGGGATGGTAGTATTCAGCCTCGCTGTAAAATAGTTCTCCGAATTTTTCCTGCTGAAACAGGTCACGGGCTGCTATCGTGTAATATCGATAATAGCTGGTCTCTGCCATCATGTACCTGCGATTATTGCGAAGTTTTGCCTCAAGCAATCGCTCACATCCTTCGATGGTCATAGCCGCTGGTACCGCTGAGATACAGTGTTTGCCGGCGTCCATGACCATTTCACAGTGCCTTACATGGTCCGTTGCTCCGGTAAATACTGCAACGGCTTCGATCTCATCATCACAGATCAGCTTTTCGAGTGATTCATAAGCCTTCTTGCAGCTATATACTTCCATGAGCTTGTTGCGCCGGTCAATCCGCAGATCGCTGACAGCATATACGGTGCAGTTGGGATGTTCATGCCATTGGAACGAGGAACCAAATCCACCGCCGACAACACCAATCCTGATCTTGCGGTCGGACGGCAGAGGATCATACGGAATATGGGAGAAAGCAAACTGTGGCGACACGGTTAATCCTGCAGCAGCAGCACCTGCCATTTTTACAAAACTGCGTCGATTCAACGAATAATGCGGATAATTGGTTTTCATAATGGTTAAAATTTTAGGATTACCTTCTTGATTTTAATCTAATGAAATCTCTGCTGGTGTTTTAACAATTTAACCATCTTCTTCCGTATAAACAAAATAACTTGTGGAGACATCGGCATTTCCGGACATATTTGATACATGGGTGACAGATAAAAAAATCTGCTGGTGCATTCATCTTTTTATATTTTTAATCTGACACTGACAATAAATGATTATTTTTACGGGAATTTTACAGGTCACAGTTGCCTGATAATTTGCTGAATATCAAAACATTATCACAAAAATGGACATTCCCACAAAATATGATCCATCAAAATCAGAAGAGCGCTGGTATGATTACTGGATGAAACATGACCTGTTCAGTTCCCGTCCTGATGAACGGGAACCCTATACCATCGTAATTCCCCCGCCCAATGTAACAGGGGTGCTGCATATGGGGCATATGCTGAACAATACCATACAAGATGTATTGACCAGGAAAAACCGGATGGACGGAAAGAATTCACTCTGGGTACCTGGGACAGATCATGCATCCATTGCGACAGAGGCAAGGGTAGTGGCAAAATTGCGGGACGAAGGGATCAGCAAAGCCCAGTTGACCAGGGATGAGTTTCTCAGCCATGCCTGGGAATGGAAAAACAAACATGGCGGCATCATCCTGGAGCAGCTTAAGAAGCTGGGTGCATCCTGTGACTGGAACCGGACCAGGTTCACCATGGATGATGATTATTATGAAAGTGTGATCAGCGTTTTTATTGACCTCTTTGATAAAGGATATATCTACCGGGGGATTCGCATGGTCAACTGGGATCCCCAGGCCAAAACGGCTGTTTCCGATGAGGAGGTGAACCACCGGGAGGTTCAATCCAAATTGTATTATGTAAGGTACGAGGTGGTAGGGGATGAGTCAGGAATTGTGATTGCCACAACCAGGCCGGAAACCATCCTGGGTGATACCGCCGTTGCGGTGAACCCGGAAGATCCCAGGTATCAGCATCTGCATGGGAAAATGGTGATCATTCCCCTGGTAAACAGGGAGGTCCCGCTCATAGGCGATGATTATGTGGATCATGAATTCGGGACCGGTGCACTGAAGATTACCCCCGCACATGATGAGAATGATTATGAGATCGGCATAAAGCATAACCTGGAGAGCATTGATATCCTGAATGATGACGGGACACTTAATGAAGCAGCCGGGGTCTGCATAGGAATGGACCGGTTCAAGGCACGAGATGAGGTGGTAAAAATGCTGGAGGCAGGGGGACATATGGTCAGGGTGGAGGATTATGTGAACAAGGTGGGTTTCTCAGAACGCACAGATGCGGTCATCGAGCCCAAGCTGTCAATGCAGTGGTTTTTAAAAATGAAAGAACTTTCAAAGCCTGCCCTTGAAAGTGTTCTGAAAGGTGATGTGCAATTGCATCCGGCGAAGTTTAAGAACATTTACCGCCACTGGATGGAAAATATCAAGGACTGGTGCATATCCCGGCAGCTATGGTGGGGACAGCGAATCCCGGCATGGTATATCGGGAAGACTAATGAGTTTGTCGTGGCCGCCCGGCCGGAAGAAGCCCTGGAACTGGCCCGTTCCAAAACCAGGAATAATGAACTTGTCATGGAAGATCTTCATCAGGATGAAGATGTGCTGGACACCTGGTTCTCTTCCTGGTTATGGCCCATTGCACTGTTCGATGGGATCCGCCATCCGGATAATGAAGAATACCAATATTATTATCCTACCAATGACCTGGTAACTGCTCCCGATATCCTTTTCTTCTGGGTAGCCAGGATGATCATTGCCGGCTATGAGTACCCCGGAAAAAAACCATTCAACAATGTATACCTGACGGGCATGGTCCGGGACAGCAAAAGGCAAAAGATGTCTAAGTCCCTCGGCAACTCCCCCGAGCCCCTCGACCTGATAAAAAAATACTCTGCAGACGGGGTACGTGTGGGAATGTTGTTGTGCTCCCCTGCAGGGGGGGATCTCCTGTATGATGACAGCCTGCCCGAGCAGGGCAGGAATTTCGGCAACAAGATCTGGAACGCATTCCGGCTGATCCGGCAATGGGAGGTGGATGATGAGATCGAACAACCGGAGAGTGCAAAGGCAGCCACCGAGTGGTTTGAGCATAAGCTGAATAGTACACTGGCAGAGCTTGAAGACCACTACAAGAAATATCGCATCTCCGATTCCCTGATGACCCTCTACAGGCTTTTCTGGGATGAATTCTCAGCCTGGTACCTGGAAAGCATCAAGCCAGCATACGGAAAACCCATTGATGCCGTTACCCGGGAACGGACACTCCATTTCCTGGATATGCTCATCAGGATGCTGCATCCTTTCATGCCATTCATTACGGAGCATATCTGGCAATTAATGGCTGAAAGGGAAGATGGTGAAAGCATCATGGTATGCAGTATGCCGGAGGCCGGCAAGGTTGATCCGGCGATCATCTCACAATTCGAGGACCTGAAAGCGGCCGTAACCGCTGTCAGGAATATCAGGAAAGAAAAAAGCCTGCCTGCAAAAGAAAGCCTGAAACTTTATGTGAGGGATCAAAACCATTCATATAACAAGCGGTTTGAGAGTATCCTCCTAAAACTGGGTATCCTCGATCATGTGGAAGAAACCACGGAAAAAATGGAAGGTGCTGCTTCTTTCATGGTTCAGTCTACATCGTTCTATATTCCTCTCGAAGAAGCGGTTGATGCCGGTGAAGAATTGCGGAAACTGGAGGAAGAACTATCTTATAACAGAGGATTCCTGAAATCCGTTCTGGCCAAACTGGAGAATACCAGGTTTGTTGAACATGCCCCCGAACAGGTCTTAAATAAGGAACGGAAGAAAAAGGAAGATGCCGAAAAGAAGATACAGGTCCTGGAAGAGCGAATCAGGGATTTAAGGGGCTAACCTCCAAAATGCCCAGTCCCCCGCTATTTTCTCAAAAAGCATCCTTTCATGCATCCTGTTTTCCCTGTCTGACCAGAACTCTATCTTATCGGGGATCACCCTGTAGCCACCCCAGTTTGGGGGCCGGGGAACGGGCTGGTCCTGGAATTCCGATGCCCATTTTTCCAATGACTCATCCAGGCTGGCCCTGGATGTGATCTCATGGCTTTGTTCAGAGGCCCAGGCACCCAGCTGGCTTCCCCGGGGCCGGCTTTCAAAATACCGGTCAGATGCTGAGGATGGAAGCTTTTCAGTAATGCCCTCAACCCTTACCTGGCGTCCAGTCTCCCTCCAGTGGAGAACAAGGGCTGCGCGGGGATTCTTTTCAAGTTCCATTCCTTTCCTGCTCTGGTAATTGGTATAGAACACAAATCCTTTCTCATCAAGGGATTTCAAAAGGACGATCCTGGCTGAAGGATTGCCTTCCCCATCAACAGTGGCAATGGTCATTATGGTAGGATCCTTGATGCCGGCATCGATGGCTTCCTGGTACCAATCCCTGAATATAGTAAAGGGGTCTGTGGTTTTCATTTAACCATCCTCCGTAATATCTTCAGGTAATTCATTGTCCATTTCCAGTTTTGCACCCTTGATACTGGCATTTAGTTCAAACCCGATCAGCAGGGCAATGGAATTGAGGTATAACCAGAGAAGTATGACCATCAGGGTGCCTATGGATCCATAAAACTTGTTAAACTGTCCGAAATTATTGATGATGGAGGAGAATATCAGGGAGGTCAGGATGACCAGTACGCTTGCCAGAGAAGATCCGGCGGAATAGAATTTCCACTTCATTTTACGGGAAGGTCCCAGCCAATAAAGAAATGACAAAGCAGAATAGATCATGGCGATTATGACGATCCATTTCCCTATCCTGAAAAGATAAAGGGTAAAGACTTTCTGGATGATTTCCTTGGAATCAAGCAGGTTTGTGGCCGAACGGCTGAAAATGATCAGGCTGACGGCCGTGGCGATCAGGATAAACATGATGATCACCAGGAATGCGGCAATGGCCCGCCGTTCGATCCAGGAACGGGTTTCAATGGCATGGTAGGTATTGTTGAAGGCAACGATCAAAACATTGATGGCATTGGTGGCAAAAAAGAGAGCGATCAGGATGCCGAGTAGCTGGAGGGCCTTCCTTTTGATAAACATATCCCTGAGTGTGCTCTCCAGTAAAACGTATACATTTGAGGGTAAAATGCTCTCGACCATGCTGAGGACGCCCTCCTGGAAGTTAGGAATGGGAATGAATGGAATAAGGGTAAAAAAGTAGATGATCAGGGGCAGGGAAGCCAGGGCAAAGTGAAAGGCAATGGATGATGCACGGGTTGTCAGGGCGCCCCTTTGTAAGCCCCGGACAAAAAAAACAACAACATCATAAATAGGGATACTTTCAAATCCTGGAAGACTGATTTGTTTGGCACGGTTTACTGCCCACCTGGCCTGTTTATTTACAAACAGGGATAATCTTGAGAGGTCGGATTTTTCCTCCATATGCTAATAACTGGCCTTTAAACTTAGATCGAGGCTTTTTATCTGGTGTGTCAATGCTCCCACAGAGATATAATCAACTCCGCATAGGGCATATTCCCTCAGGTTTTCGAGGGTGATCTTACCCGAGGACTCCGTTTCATAGCTGCCTGCAATGAGTTCTACTGCCCTGAGGGTATCCGCTATGCTGAAATTGTCAAGCATAATGCGGTGAATATTTCCCGCCTGCATGATCTCCCTCACGTCTTCCAGTCCCCGGGCCTCCACTTCAATCCGCAACTTTCTCCCTGTCCTTCCGAGGTAATCATTCGTTTTCCTGATAGCCTGTGTGATACCGCCTGCAAAATCAATATGATTATCTTTCAGCATGATCATATCATATAATCCCATCCGGTGATTTTCCCCGCCACCTATCCTGACAGCCTCCTTGTCCAGGATCCTCATACCCGGGGTTGTTTTCCTGGTGTCGAGTATTTTTGTATGCAGGTCCTTGATTTTAGCTACATACCTGTCTGTCTGAGTGGCAATGCCACTCATGCGTTGCAGGACATTCAGTACGATCCGTTCTGATTTCAGGATAGACAGAACGATGCCCGATACCATAAAACCGATATCCCCGGGCTTGATCCTGTCACCGTCCTGGAGGAAAAATTCTAAGCTTATTCCAGGGTCAATCCTCTTGAATATGAGTGATGTGACATCCAATCCTGCAATGATGCCTTCATCTTTGATAAGCAGCTGTGCATTTCCGGTGGCTTCAGCAGGAATGCAGGCCAGGGAGGAATGGTCACCATCACCCAGATCCTCTTGCAGGGCATTATCCAGAAATGCGTTAAAAAGATCTTTATTGATCATTTCCCTCTTCTTCCTCTATCCTTAATTGGTGAATTAAGGGTGTGTTGTCCTGCTTTTTCATAAGTATATATACCCTGTACCTGGCCTTGGAAGTGTCGAGGCTGCCAATGGCATATCGGGAGTTTTCCTTTCCCCCTTCAAAAATAACCTTGAATGCGCTCGGTTTGTGTTCAGAGAAGAACTTCCGGATGATTTGTTCGGCCTGGGACCGGCTGTATACATCTTCCTCCTCAAGGATGATCAGCTCCACGTTGGTATGGAAATGTTTTGCCAGTTCGGCGGCATTACCGGCCTTAAATGACAATGCAATATCTGCTGGCAGTTTATCCGTTTGTGCATAGGACAACACCGGAAACATCAGGATTATCCAGGAGAAGATATAAAGTATCTTTTTCATTTCAAGCACAATTTTTGTACATTCTGATTCATAAATCATGCCGGGATACAGAATTCATCCCGTTTGATGGCGCAATTTAACAATATTTAAAATGAAAATACAATTGCTGTTAAGCGGAAAAACCAGATTTCCCTTTATCCGTGAGGGAATTGAAGAATACAGACGGAGGCTGGTTCATTATACCGATTTTCAAATCAGGGAACTCCCCGATTTAAAAAATGCAGGATCCTGGCCTGAAATAAAGGTAAAGGAAGAAGAAGCTAAGATCATTCTGAAAGCCATTGATAACAGGGATTACGTGGTATTGCTTGATGAAGGAGGCAAGTACCTGGACTCCCTGGCATTCGCTGGTTTGCTCGAAAAGCAACAGTACGGGTCATTCAGGACAATGCTGTTTGTGGTTGGCGGACCCTATGGTTTTACCGGGGAAGTTTACCAGAGGGCTGATCTTAAATTGTCCCTCTCAAAAATGACGTTTTCCCACCAGCTTGTAAGGCTGATTTTCCTGGAACAGTTATACAGGGCATATACCATCATCAGGGGAGAACCTTATCATCATGGTTGATGATTTATCCCTATCTTTAATCCACCAAGCTGAATGACATGAACAAAGGCATGATAAGGAATACCGGTTTGCTGGCAGCTGCCATTGTCTGCTTTCTGATATCCCTGTTGCTTGAACATTTCTCTTTCTACAACCTGGCTGAAGACAGGATTGTTCGGAGGTTCCAGGAGACACTGCAGGATAAGGAACACCATACCTATGCCCTCTTCGACGAAATGGAACAGGTCATGGCTCAAGTTAATAAGGATAGCATGGCAGATCCGGACCAGTATTTCACATTGTTGCATTCACAGATGAATGAAGGGACAAGCAGAAAGGGGCTTGATCTTTTCATCGTTAAAGATGATACCTTAAGATTCTGGACAGGGAATAAAGTTTCGGTTGAAACCCTCCTTGTCAATGAGAACGAAAGAGACGGACTGGTATTTGCCGGGAACAGCTGGTTACTGAAAAGGGAAAGGAAGGTGGGGGATTGCCGGCTGATCAGCCTGATCCTGATCAAACATGAATACCAGTATGAAAACCGCTTCCTGAGAAATGACTTCCAGGCGGATTTTAATGTACCAATGGGGACCCTCATCATGCACGGAGGAGACCATGCTGGCCGCGACATCCACGATTCCTGGCAGCAGGTCGTATTCACACTGGATTTTAGCCAGATCCCTCCCTACAGCCCTTTCCAATCCTATGTTTCCCTCTTCCTCTTTTTTGCCGGGATACTTCTCTTTCTCCTGTATGTGCGCCACCTGATCAAATCCATTCCTGATCCCTTCTGGAAGAATACAGGGATTGTTATGGGGGCCATCATCATGATCCTGCTGAATGCCATCATGCTGAAAATAGCCATTCCAGACCAGATAGGTGATCTCGAGATCTTCAATCCGGTATTATTTGCCGCTTCCAACCTTTTTCCCACACTGGCGGACCTGCTGATCACAACCTTCTTCATATTTTTCCTGGCCTATATATTCCATGCTGAATTTACATTGCCTGAAAATTTCAGCCGTACTGCTATCCGGGTATTGCAGGTTATATTTTTCATTGGACTGGTATTTTATTTCCAGTTAACCATTCTGCTGTTCCGAAGCCTTGTCGTTCATTCCAGTATCTCATTTGAAACCTACAGGGTGCTTGACATAACTGTATTTACTTTTGTGGGACTCCTCATACTGGCCTTTCATTTTACCTCCCTGACCCTGCTGATGGATAAGTTTTTCAGCCTGTTTAAACCGGATCTCTCATCCTACAGGCTGCTCTTTTTTGTCATCGCCTTCGGATTACTTGCCTGGGTGACTGGGTATATACAGCCCGGGGGACCGGACCTTTTGCTGGCTTTCCTGATAACGGTCATAACCGGGGTAATTGCTGTGATCAGGGGTAGCAGGCATGTTCAGTTCAGGTACTCCACATTCGTGCTGGTGATCTTCCTGTACAGCATCCTGTCAGTGTACCAGATCGGGATCTTTTCAGATGAAAAAAGGCATAATGAGAAGATGGTACTGGCCGTCGATTTAGCCGCCGAACACGATCCGGTTGCTGAACTGCTGCTGAAGGATCTGGAAACTGATATTGCCACGGACCATGAATTGGGTTATATGATCCATGAGGGTTTCACAGATTATATTGCCATAGAAGAATATCTGGAGGGTAATTATTTCAGCGGGTTCTGGGACAGGTATGATATGTATTTCGAACTCTGTACTCCTGATGACAGCATATATTTCGAACCTTATTTTAACACCTGGTATCCCTGTTATGAATTTTTCGATACCATGCACATGGAATACCGGATCAGGATCCCTGGTTCCAGGTTCTATTTCGTGGATAATATGAATGGGAGGATCAGTTATTTTGGCGCCTTCGAATATTATTCCGGTGACAGCACCATGACCACAAGCCTTTTTCTTGAGCTGGATTCACGCCTTGTTACAGATGAGCTCGGCTACCCTGAACTATTGCTATCCGAGAAGCTGCGTAAAGGATTCTTTCACAGGGATTATACCTATGCAAAGTATAATAATGATCAATTGATCACACAGTCGGGGGATTATTCATACAGCATGAAACAGGATCCCTATACCCAGTCCGCCGGTGAATTTGAATATACCGTTTATGACGGGTATGAACACCTGGCCTATCACCTGGACGAAATGAATACAGTGGTTGTCAGCAATCCTCGTGTGAGCCTCCTGAGTACGGCCATTACCTTCACTTATATCTTTGTTTTTTTCTACCTGATCTTAACGGTGAACCTGCTGCTGGTAAATATTCCTTTCCTCAGAAGGAGTTTCCAGGTGAACATCAAGAACAAGATCCAGTTTACCATGATCGGTATCCTCTTCCTGTCCCTGCTTCTGATCGGTGGTGGGACCATCCTGTTTAGTATCCGGCAATACAGGGAAAGGCACTTCGACAGCCTGGAGGAGAAGATACAGTCTGTCTACATCGAGGTTATGCATAAACTCGAGTATGAGACAGATTTGACCAACGGGTGGAGTGCAGGTGGTTATGCGAGCCTGAATGAATTGCTCCAGAAATTTTCCAATGTATTCTTTACCGACATCAATCTGTACGGACCCAACGGGGACCTGCTGGCAACATCCCGTGCTGAGATATTTGAAAAACGCCTGATCGGTCCCAAAATACATCCGGCGGCCTATTATGAACTGGCCATCCTGAATGACGCGGAATATACCCAGGAAGAACAAATCGGGGAACTGCGCTTTCTGTCAGCCTATGTACCTTTCAGGAATGACAGGAATGACTTACTTGCCTACCTGAACCTTCCCTATTTTACCAGGCAGCAGGCTTTGACCAGGGAGATCTCCAACCTGGTGGTTGCCGTAGTTAATTTCTATGTCCTGCTGATCACCATCTCCATCCTGATCGCCGTCTTCATTTCAAACCAGATCACCCATCCACTCAGGATGATAGAGAGCAAATTCGGGAAGATACGCTTCGGGAAAAGCAATGAAAAGATACAGTATGAGGCCAGGGACGAGATCGGGGCCCTCGTCAGGGCATATAACCATATGGTTGATGAGCTGGCCGATTCAGCTGAAAAGCTTGCCCGTTCAGAGCGGGAATCGGCCTGGCGGGAGATGGCCAAGCAAATTGCCCATGAAATCAAGAACCCCCTAACCCCTATGAAACTGAGCGTGCAGCATCTGCAAAGGTCCTCAGGGGATGATGCCGCCAAACTGAAACAGAACCTGAAACGGATCACGCAGACCCTCATTGAGCAGATTGACCACCTGTCAGCCATTGCAACAGAATTTTCAAATTTTGCAAAGATGCCCAGGACAAATAATGAGGAGATGGATCTGAAAGAGAAGATAATAAAGATCGTGAAGCTGTTTCACAGCACCGAGGAGATTGAAATACAGACCAGCTTTTCAAACAGGGTACCGGCGATAGTGCTGGCGGACCGGGAACAATTGTCAAGGGTTTTCATCAACCTGGTGAAAAATGCCATACAGGCCATACCGGAGGATAGAAAAGGGAAAATCAGTATCAGTCTGGAAACCACTGAAAACGAAGCGATTGTCAAGATAATGGACAATGGCAGGGGCATACCTGTTGAACTTGGTGACAAACTATTCCAGCCTAACTTCACAACTAAATCCAGTGGCATGGGCATGGGATTGGCCATCGTTAAGAACATCATTGAACATGCAGGGGGAAAGATCAGGTATGAAACAGTACCAGCTGAAGGGACAACATTTATTGTGGAGTTACCTTTGTATATAACTCTTTAAATCAAATCTATATGATTACCAGGCTCCCGTCGGCCCCCGCCGGCATGCCCTGACAGGCGAAAACATCCGGAAATTTCTTAACAGGGTCAGGAACAGGAAATCTGACCTCCCGGAAAGCTTATAGCACCATCCTTATAAAGAAAACCGGGGTTCTTTGTAACTCTTTTTTAATTTTTATGTAAAATGATCTATATTCAGTCGCCATAGCTGAAATTAACCCTATTCCCAAGGTGGATAATAAGTCAAAAGAGCATATTATTAAGGTTCTGATAAAATATTACCTCCCTGCGATCATCCTGGTAGTCCTTTACCTGTCTCCTGCCTTTGGACAGGATACCATCGTCAACCAGTATACCCGGATCCTTTCCGTGGAAAACAAGGACACCACAGATATCTTTGACTCTGTGATCGTTAATAATCCTTCGCTGTTTAATCCCGGGGATATCGCCATGTTTTACCAGGTCAAGGGACTGGAGATATATGCTCCGGGGCACCCCAATGAAGGTAAGGTCAATCGCGGAGTGGGCAATCCCAATACCGGGATATATACCCTCATTCGGGTTTACGATGTGGATATCCCTGGCAAAGCAGTCATATTCTCTACCTACCTGCCCAAAATGAAGGCCCCCAATCCGGGAGAAGTAAACCAGTTGATAACCGTACCCAGTGATGATCAATTCAGCACCACCAGGACCATAACGTGCCTGCCATGGGACTCAGCCGAGGGAACAGGGGGTGTGGTGGCCATAATCGCAGGCTCAAAGATTACCCTGAACAGTGATATCGATGTCAGCGGGAAAGGTTTCATTGGGGGAGATACCACCCTGTTTGGGGGGGACTGTTCCAAGGTAACGGGGAGTTTCCACATAGAAAGTGAGCGGGATTCATCAGGACGAAAAGGTGAAGGAGCAGTTCTATCCAATTATGGTTATGCACGGGGAAGACAGCAGCTTGCCAATGCCGGTGGTGGAGGCAATGGTAAATTTGCTGGTGGCGCCGGAGGAGGAAACCGCGGTGGGGGCGGCACAGGAGGATACCCTTCCAATGTTTGCGGTATTAACGATCCATTCAATCTGGCCATGGGAGGTTATATAGACGCAGATCTGTATTCCAATGTAACAGAATTACGAAACAGGATATATTTCGGCGGAGGTGGCGGGGCAGGCAATGAAGGCGAAGGCCGGACAGGTACTCCTGGTGGCAATGGTGGCGGGATCATCATCTTGGTCACAGATACCCTGGAATCACAAAGTGCCTCCCTGCTGGCTGCCGGTGAATCCGTAACAGGGATAGCTACTGCAGGAGCGGGTGGCGCTGGTGGTGGAGGCGTAATTGTGATTGATGCGAATGTGATCATCGGGAACCTGGCCATGGATGTTTCGGGGGGTGACGGGGGCCATACCAATTATGCCACCGACAGGAGCGGACCCGGGGGACTTGGAGGGGCAGGAGTGATCTGGCATGCCGGATCTTCTCTTTCCGGAGGTGTCAGTACGGATTACACTGAGGGAAGCAGGGGATTATGGAATAACTCAAGCAACCATGGAGCTTCTTCTACGGGCGGCACAGGTGCTGGAGCGGTTCTGAATAACCTGATCATTCCCCTGCGTGGATTCACTTTCAATGTGGCATCAGGCACGCAGACCATCTGCCAGGGAGACACGCCCGAACCCATCATTGCCTCCACGCCAAAGGGAGATATCAGTTTTACCTATGAATGGCTGGCCCGGACCAAAGGCAGTGGCTGGGCGCCGGCACCTGTACCAAACAATTTAAAGGATTATGCACCCGGACCCCTGTTCGATACCACCTATTATAAAAGGATAGTAACACCAACGGATACGCTGAACAGGGATACCAGCGGGGTAGTTTCCATCAATGTACATGACACCATCATCAACAATGTTCTGTCCCCGGATGATATTATCTGCTGGGATGTACAACCGGATACCATGACCGGGACGGATCCTGTCGGCGGGGATCACTTATTATATTATTACCTATGGGAAAACAGGACCGAATCCGGCGGATGGGCATCCTCCCAGGATGATACCCTTGCGGTTTACAGGTATCCTGCCGGCTTGCAGGAAACCACCTATTTCAGAAGAAAGGTCACCTCGGGTGCCTGCACACATTACAGTGATTCCCTGACCATCGAGGTACTGGATACCATTGGCGGGAATCAGATTACAGAACAACAGCTAATATGCCAGCATACCGCTGCCGACAGCATGTTCGGCACTGCACTCAGCGGGGGAGATAACACATATGCTTATTCCTGGCAGCAATCGTATGGATTCACCAGCTGGCTTGAGCAGGGTATGGAGATGCATTTTGA
>Ga0255055_10001626_pt1 | contig 16267 bp, 28 predicted proteins | sample JV7_2_27_MG_FD_188633 | JGI IMG/M metagenome (GOLD analysis project Ga0255055, IMG submission 188633) | Seawater microbial communities from Jervis Inlet, British Columbia, Canada - JV7_2_27 | ecosystem: Environmental > Aquatic > Marine > Inlet | place: Canada: British Columbia | collected... | reverse complement strand
ATGGGAGGATGAGAAGATGGCGAAGGAGAAGTTTGAGCGAACCAAGCCGCATGTAAACGTGGGCACGATCGGCCACATTGATCATGGCAAGACGACGCTGACGGCGGCGATCACCAAGCATTTGGGACTGAAGGGCTTGGCGGATTTTATTCCGTTTGATCAGATCGACAAGGCGCCGGAGGAAAAGGAGCGCGGGATCACCATCGCCACAGCACATGTGGAGTATGAGACCGCCAACCGGCATTATGCGCATGTGGATTGTCCGGGCCATGCGGACTATATTAAGAACATGATTACCGGAGCGGCGCAGATGGATGGAGCGATATTGGTAGTGGGCGCCGATGATGGTCCGATGCCGCAGACCCGAGAGCACATATTGTTGGCGCGTCAGGTGGGAGTGCCGCGGATAGTGGTATTTTTAAACAAGACCGACATGGTCGATGATGAGGAGTTAATCGAGTTAGTGGAGTTAGAGTTGCGGGAGTTGTTGGACAAGTATGAGTTTCCGGGCGATGACACGCCGATCATTCGGGGTTCGGCGCTCAAGGCGTTGGAGTCAGATGATGCGGACAGTGCCGAAGCCAAGTGCGTTTTTGAGCTAGTGGCGGCGGTGGACGATTATGTACCGGAGCCGGAGCGCGATGTGGACAAGCCGTTTTTGATGCCGATAGAGGATGTGTTTAGCATATCGGGTCGCGGCACGGTGGTGACAGGTCGAGTGGAGCGCGGCATCATCCATGTGGGTGATGATGTAGAGATAGTGGGAATCCGAGAGACGTTAAAGACGGTGTGCACGGGCGTAGAGATGTTTCGCAAGCTGTTAGATGAGGGTCGTGCGGGCGATAACATTGGGGTATTGTTACGCGGCACCAAGCGCGAAGAGGTTGAGCGTGGTCAGGTGGTAGCGATCCCGGGCACGATAACGCCGCACACCAAGTTTAAGGCGGAGGTGTATATATTGAGCAAGGAGGAAGGCGGTCGTCACACGCCGTTTTTTAGTGGTTATCGGCCGCAGTTTTATTTTCGGACCACCGATGTGACCGGCGTATTGACATTGCCGGAGGGAGTGGAGATGGTGATGCCGGGCGACAATGTGGCGATCGAGGCGGTGTTGATCACGCCGATTGCGATGGAAAAGGAGGTGCGGTTTGCAGTACGCGAAGGCGGGCGCACCGTTGGCGCCGGAGTGGTCAGCGAAATTATTGAATAACGGAAAATAATGATTATGATAACCAATACGAAAATCAGAATCAGACTCAAAGCTTACGACCATAAACTGCTGGATCAGTCTGCATCCGATATTGTCGACACCGCTACAAAAACCGGCGCTAAAGTCGTCGGGCCGATTCCGTTGCCTACCCGAATCAGTAAATACACGGTGCTGCGATCTCCGCATATTGACAAAAAGTCGCGTGAGCAGTTTGAAATTCGAACGCACAAGCGGTTGATGGATATCATGGAACCCACTCAACAGACAGTGGACGCCCTGATGAAACTGGATCTGTCAGCGGGGGTCGATGTGGAGATAAAACTTTAGCCCAGATCTAAAATAGGGATTCAGGTTATCAAAGCGCGAGGTGAGCTGATTGTTTATCCTGTATCCCTACTTTTTTGAATCCTTGCGGCAACTCAGAATGTACGTATCTGTTAACAGGAGTTAAATCTTATCTAGATAGATTTCTAGATGACGAATAAAAGGTTAGATCGATGTGTAAAGGATTGATAGGGAAAAAACTGGGAATGTCCGGATTATTCCTGCCCGACGGTCGCTATGTGCCCGTTACGGTCATTGAAGCGGGCCCGTGTGTGGTTACCCAGATAAAGACGGAAGAAACAGACGGGTATAACGCCCTTCAGTTGGGATTTGGCAGCAGAAAGGAATCTCGCGTCAACAAACCGTTAAAAGGGCATTTTAGCAAAAGCACATCAGGGGCTTTTGATTATGTTAGGGAATTTGGGGTTGCGGACCCGGGTGAGTACAGTTTGGGCCAGCAAATTACCCTTGAAATGTTTAAACTTGGCGAGCATGTGGATGTCATCGGAGCTTCGAAAGGACGTGGGTTTTCAGGTGTGATGAAACGACACGGGTTTCATGGTGGACGCAAGACGCATGGGAGTCACAGCCATCGCGTTCCGGGATCCATCGGGTGCAGTGCATGGCCGGCAAAAGTCATCAAAGGAAAGAAGATGCCCGGCCGCTATGGTAATGAACGTAAAACCATCCGAAACCTGGAAGTTGTCGATATCCGACCCCAAGACAATATCATCTTGATTAAAGGTGGCGTGCCGGGTGCGAAGTCCGGACTGATCACCATTAATAAGCTTAAATTTCAACAAAACGAGGCTTCATAAAACATTTTGAAGCTATCTCAAATTAAACGGGAATCGCTATGCCGGTTGTAGATGTTAAAAATATAAAAGGGAAAAAAATTACAAAGATCGATCTGGTGGAAAACATCTTCAATGTTCCTGTAAAGTCCAGTGTGTTGCATGAGGTTGTAACCATGCAACTGGCCAATCGCCGTTCGGGAAGCGCTTCGGTTAAGCACCGCAGCGATGTGAAGGGTAGCACTCGAAAACTTTTCCGCCAAAAAGGTACGGGCAGGGCACGCCGGGGCGATATTAAGGCTCCTTTATTAAGGGGCGGCGGTGTTGTGTTTGGTCCGGATGGGCGTATCTATGCTTTCAAGGTGCCCAAAAAGGTCAGTAAGCTCGCGCTGAAAATGGCGTTGAGCAGCAAACTGCAGGCAAATGAACTCATCGTACTCGACAAGTTTGAGTTGAAACAAATTAAAACCAAGGATTTTGTTGACCTTTTACACGGCTTAAATCTGACCAACGCACTTATCGTTACCGCAGAAAAAAATGAAAATCTGGAGCTTTCATCCAGAAACGTGCCCGATATCAAAGTGTTACGAAGTCAAGGCTTGAATGTCTATGATATCCTTAAATACAAAACCTTAATATTGCTGGAGCCGGTAATAAAGACTATTGAGGGGAGGCTGGCCGCATGATGCAATATGAGATAATTAAGCGACCCTTGAACACCGAGAAAACCAATATTCAAAAAGAAGTCGCGAATCAGGTGACATTTGAAGTCGACCGACGCGCCAATCGTATTGAAATAAAAAGGGCCATTGAAACCGCTTTTAAGGTTAAAGTGGCCGGTGTTAAGACCATGCAGATTAAAGGCAAAACCAAAAGGAGAGGCCGATTTGTCGGCAAACGCCGGAATTGGAAAAAAGCAATCGTCACCTTGATGCCGGGCGAGCGCATCGATTTTTTTGAAGGAGCATAGGATTAGGAGCACACAATGGCCATCAAAAAGGTAAAACCTACATCGCCGGGCAGGCGCTTTCAAACGTATTCTTCATTTGAAGAGATTACCCGAACAACTCCGGAAAAGCGGCTGTTGAAAACTATTCGAAAATCCGGTGGACGAAATTCCAACGGACGCATTACCATCAGACACCGGGGCGGCGGGCACAGACGCAATTACAGGATTATCGACTTTAAGCGGGACAAAACCGGCATTCCGGCCAAAGTTGCCGCCATTGAATACGACCCGAATCGATCTGCTCGGATAGCCTTGTTACATTACAGCGACGGAGAAAAGCGTTATATCTTGGCACCTCTCGGGCTTCAGCTCGATGACATTGTGGAGTCCGGACCCAATGCGGATATCAAACCCGGTAATACACTGCCGCTGAGCCATATCCCCTTGGGGACCCAAATCCATAATATTGAGTTGCGTATGGGTAAAGGCGGTCAAATTGTTCGAAGTGCGGGCGCCTATGCACAATTGATGGCAAAAGAAAACCCTTATGCGCTGGTTAAACTGCCCTCCGGCGAGGTGCGCATGGTTCTTTTAAAATGCAAAGCCACAATTGGGCAGATCGGTAATGTCGGGCATGAAAATAAATCCCTGGGCAAAGCCGGGCGCAAACGCTGGATTGGCCGACGCCCCAAAGTTCGAGGGGTGGCCATGAATCCTGTTGACCATCCAATGGGCGGTGGCGAAGGAAGATCTTCAGGCGGTCGGCACCCCTGCAGCCCGTGGGGATTGCCCACTAAAGGATTTAAGACCCGCCGCAAACGGAAAAGCGACCGTTTGATTGTTAAAAAACGCAAATAACAATTGTTATTGGTTATCTGGTATTCGTTATTTGCTTGTTGCCGATTCCATGAGCGCTGCAAGTATTTAATAACGAATACCTAATACCTAATACCTATTAACTAAACATTGGAGCATTTATGCCACGTTCGCTGAAAAAAGGCCCTTTTATTGACAACAGTTTGCTAACGAAAGTCAATGAGGCCCAGGCATCTCGCAGTAGTCAGGTCATTAAAACTTGGTCAAGACGTTCAACCATTGTGCCGGAGATGGTCGGTGTCACATTAGCCGTTCACAATGGCAGAAAATTTATTCCGGTGTTTATCAGTGAAAACATGGTGGGTCATAAATTGGGGGAATTTTCACCCACACGAACTTTTTACGGGCATGCCAGCGGGAAGAAGTCTCGATTGACGTAACAAATAACAATTAACAAGGGTTAACACGATGGAAGTTAAAGCTTCTGCAAAGTATATGCGAATTGCGCCCCGCAAAGTTCATAAAGTATTGGGGGCGGTCAAGGGCAAGCCGGTCGAAACCGCGTTGAATACCCTTAAATTCATGCCCCAAAAGGCAGCGGGGATTTTGGAAAAGGTCATCCGATCGGCTGTGGCCAATGCCGATCAACATCCGGATATTGATATCGATCTGCTGGTTGTGCGCAATGTCGTTGCGGATCAAGGCCCCACGCTGAAACGCTGGCGGGCTAGAGCCCGGGGCCGGGCAACGCGAATTTTGAAACGAACCAGCCATATTACCGTCATTTTGGACGAGGAATCTTCGGTTTAACAAAGGAGGTAAACGCTTGGGCCAGAAAGTAAATCCAATTGGATTGAGATTAGGAATCGTCAAAACGTGGGAATCGCGTTGGTTCGGTGGTAAGAATTACGCCGAATATATTCTGGAAGACTACAAATTGCGAAAATTTATCAAAAACAAACTTTATCATGCAGGCGTTTCCAGAATTGAAATCGAACGATCCTCCAAGCGCGTACGCTTACGGATTTATACCTCCAGACCGGGGATTGTCATCGGCAAAAAAGGTGCCGAAATATCACTGCTAAAAAAAGAAATCGAAAAAATAACGGACCGTGAAATTTCAATCGATATCCAGGAAGTTCGAAAACCGGAAATCGACGCCCAGTTGGTTGCGGAAAATGTAGCATTACAGATTGTACGACGGGTCGCATTTCGCCGTGCTATGAAGCGCGGGGTTTCGTCTGCTATGCGCTTTGGCGCCTTGGGTGTTAAAATTATCTGTTCCGGACGTCTTGGCGGTGCGGAGATGGCCCGAACCGAATGGTATCGTGAGGGCCGGGTTCCCTTGCATACGCTTAGAGCCGATATTGATTACGGCTTTATCGATGCGCACACAACTTACGGTGTTGTCGGCGTGAAGGTTTTTATTTTTAAAGGCGAGATATTGAAAAAGGATGAAGTGGAAATCGGAGCAGCTTAATCCTTAAAGGGGCTTCCACATACAGCATATAAATTAACAATTTATAATAAACCAGCAAATGTTGCGCGTTACGAGTTGCGGGTTATAAACATAAAAACCCGAAACGCGGAACTCGCAACTCGTAACAGGAATTGTGAAACATGTTAAGCCCGAAAAAAGTCAAGTATCGCAAACAGCAAAAAGGCAGAATGAGAGGAGTTGCCCGTCGAGGAAGTGGTCTGAATTTTGGGGAATTCGGCTTGCAAGCCACCGATTGCGGCAGCATTTCGGCCAAACAGATTGAAGCCGCACGAATCGCCATGACGCGATATATAAAAAGGGGGGGCCGGATCTGGATTCGAATTTTTCCAGACAAGCCGTTTACAAAAAAACCGGCTGAAGTCAGAATGGGGAAGGGAAAAGGTGCTCCGGAAGGGTGGGTGGCCGTTATTCGTCCGGGCAGAATCCTATATGAGATGCAGGGTGTCACCAAAGATGTGGCCAAAGAAGCATTTCGTCTGGCTGCCCATAAGCTTTCGGTTAAGACGCGATTTATTGAGCGGGGTGAGGCCTGATGAAATCCAGTGAAATAAATGAGATGAGTCTTGAAGAAATGCTGCGCAAAATAAGCGATCTCAAAGAAGAACTATTTAATCTGCGCTTTCAGCATGAAATCGGCCAGCTAGAAAATCCCCAAAAGATGAAGCAGATCAAAAGAGATATTGCTCGAATATATACTATCAGGCGTGAAGTTGACATAAAAAACAAGACTGCTGAAGAATAAACGATGCCATGAAAAAACAAGGAATGAGAAGACAATTGGTTGGAACCGTTACCAGTAACAAGATGGATAAGACCGTGATCGTTTTGGTTGAGCGGCTGGTCAAAAGTAAACTTTATCATAAATATATACGGCGACGTTCCAAATTTGCTGCCCACGATGAAAGCAATGCGTGTCAGATTGGTGACAAGGTAATCATCACCGAATCCAAACCACTTAGCCGACTCAAACGCTGGCGGGTGAACAAAATCATCGAAAAAGCTGTTTGACGCCAAGGGAATGATAAAATGATCCAGTCAGAGACGAAGTTAACTGTAGCAGATAATTCCGGGGCCAAAGTGCTGTATTGCATAAAGGTTCTGGGGGGCTCGCGCAGGCGATATGCGAGTGTCGGTGATATCATCGTGGTTGCCGTTAAAGAGGCGTTGCCGAATGCCAAGGTTAAAAAAGGCGAGGTGTTGAAGGCGGTAGTGGTTCGCACAAAGAAGGAGATTCGCAGACCGGATGGTTCCTATATCCGATTTGATGATAATTCTGCCGTCCTGGTGAATGCATCCCGGGAACCGATTGGCACCCGAATTTTCGGTCCTGTAGCCAGAGAGTTGCGTGCCAAACGATTTATGAAAATTATTTCACTGGCTCCAGAGGTTCTATAATTGAATATTGAAAAGCATTCAATCGCAACTAGTCAATTAATAATTGACAATCAGATAGCTTTGTTAGGAAAAATGACATGCTCCAAAATAAGATACTGATAAAAAAAGATGATAAGATCAAAGTAATTGCCGGCAAGGACAAAGGCAAAATAGGTAAGGTTCTTAAGGTTGACAAAAAAAAGAATCGACTGCTGGTTGAAAAGATCAATCTTATCAAGCGTCATGCCAAACCCAGTTCAAAAAACAGACAGGGGGGCATTGTTGAGGGTGAGGCTCCGGTCGTGATTTCCAATGTAATGATCATGTGTAATAAGTGTATAAGCCCCACGCGAGTTAAAATGCAACGCCTGGAAGATGGGAAAAAAATCCGGCTTTGTGTAAAATGCGGCGAAGCCATCGATACTTAAGACGGGGTGCCGGAGGAAGGCAATGTCACAGTTAAGAAAAGTTTATGAAGAAGAAATTGTACCGAAGCTAATCGAAACCTTCAAATATAAAAGCATCATGCAGGTTCCCCGATTGGAGAAAATTGTTCTCAATATGGGTCTGGGCGAAGCCATTCATAATATAAAGTTACTGGATTCCGCGGCCGAAGAGTTGGCGGCTATTTCGGGGCAAAAGCCGGTGGTAACCCGTGCAAAAAAGTCCATTGCGGCTTTTAAGCTGAGAGCAGGGATGCCCATCGGGTGTATGGTTACTCTGAGGCGTCAACGGATGTATGATTTTTATAACAAACTGGTCAATATTGCACTGGCACGGGTTAGAGATTTTCGAGGTGTTTCCGCAAAAGCGTTTGACGGACGGGGCAATTATTCTCTGGGAATTAAAGAGCACATTATTTTTCCGGAAATTGATTACGATAAGATTGATAAGATTAAAGGTCTTAATATCAGCATAGTTACCAGTGCTCAAACAGACGAAGAGGGCAAGCTACTGCTTGGTCTAATGGGCATGCCGTATAGAAATTAGGGAGGGTAATTTGGCGAAAAAAGCGCTTAGAATAAAAGCGATGCGAAAGCCTAAATTCAAAGTAAGGCAATACAATCGATGCCCCATCTGTGGGCGACCCAGGGCATATCTAAGAAAGTTTGGACTTTGCCGTATTTGCTTTCGGGTATTCGCATCCCAGGGCAAGCTTCCCGGAGTTGTGAAATCTAGCTGGTAGTTAATAACTGGCCCCTGACTATTGGCTTCCTGCTCCTGGCTGAGCCGGAGACAAGCAGCCAGGAACAAGTGACCAGCAGCCAATAGCCAGCGACCAGAAGCCAGAAGAAAGATACCGGATAAGAGGAGAAAATAATGGCGGTAAGCGATCCTATAGCCGACATGTTGACCCGCGTTAGAAATGGTGTCAAAGCCAAGTTTAACAGTGTTGATGTACCGGGTTCAAAACTTAAAACAGAGTTGGCCAAGATATTGAAGGAAGAAGGCTTTGTAAAGAATTACAAATTCCTTAAAGATGGCAAGCAAGGTATTTTGAGGGTTTACCTCAAGTACGGTCCGGGGCAGTCTAGTGTAGTTTACGGCCTCAAACGCATTAGTAAGCCCAGCCGCAGGGTGTATGTGAAAAGCAAGGATATCAAGCCTGTCTATAATGGTATGGGGATTTCCATTTTATCTACATCTATGGGTATCATGACAGATAAAAAGGCCCGGCAGGAAAACGTCGGAGGCGAGATCCTGTGCAATATATGGTAGTCCTGTCGAAGAGGGGATGTCACACATGTCTCGAGTAGGTAAGAAGCCGATTTTAATTCCGGAAAAAACCAAGGTCTCATATGAGAACAGGGTTTTAACCGTTCAAGGTGCCAAAGGCACCCTTACACGACCGATCCATCCCGCTGTGGATTTGAAAATAGAAAATGGTGTGCTGAATGTGGTCGTCTTGGAGGATAAGCGGACCAGTCGGGCTCTGCAAGGGCTTACGAGAAGCCTGGCGGCTAACATGATTATCGGTGTTAACAAAGGATTTGAGCGCACGCTGTTAATAAATGGTATCGGCTACCGGGCCGAGCTGAAAGGCAACGCCATCATTTTTAACGTCGGATTTTCTAACCCGGTTACATTCGGTCTGCCGGAGGGCATTTCCGCATCCATTGAACGGAACACCACGGTCAAGTTATCCGGCATCGATAAAGAAAAACTGGGTCTAACCGCTGCGGCCATCCGGAAAATTCGGCCCCCGGAACCTTACAAGGGCAAAGGGATAAAATATGCAGAGGAATATATCCGCAGAAAAGCCGGTAAAGCAGGCGTCTCTGCCCAGCAATAAAGCTTAAACATAAATGGGTTTTGAAAAATGGGAACGTTGAATTTAAGAACGCAAGCACGTTTAAAACGAAAAAAAAGAATTCGCAAAAAGCTGGTTGGCACGGCAAACCGACCTCGATTGTGTGTGTTTCGAAGTGCCAGGCACATTTATGCGCAGGTGATTGACGATTCTCTCGGTCAAACCCTGGCCGCAGCGTCGAGCATGGAAAAAGACGTTCGGGGGAATCCGGAATCGAAGAACAAATTAGCTGCGGCCAATAGTGTGGGAAAAATCATTGGCCGGCGTGCAAAGGAAAAAGGATTCAAAAAGGTCGTTTTTGACCGCAACGGCTTTCTGTACCACGGCAGGATCAAAGCCGTTTCCGAAGGTGCCCGTGAAGCCGGTTTAGAATTTTAATTATGCGGTGAATAGCTCAATCGTCTTTAAAATAAAGGAGGCAGGCTCTTGTTCAAGCAGGAAATAGGGGAAACCGAATTAATAGACAAAGTTGTCCATATTAATCGGGTGGCGAAGGTCGTAAAAGGGGGTCGTCGTTTCAGTTTCAGTGCGATCGTTGTTGTCGGTGACGGCCAAGGGTCCGTTGGTTTCGGGCTCGGTAAAGCCGGGGAAGTCCCGGAGGCCATTCGCAAGGGTGTTGAAAAAGCAAAAAAAAACATGATTGCTGTCCCCCTGATTGAGGGCACCATACCCTACGAGACGATTGGCAGGTTCGGCGCCGGTAGAGTTTTACTCAAACCGGCTGCTCAAGGTACCGGCGTAATTGCCGGTGGGGCCGTAAGGGCGGTTCTGGAAGCGGCTGGCGTACAAAATATTCTGACCAAGTGTATCGGATCACATAATCCTCACAACCTGGTGAAGGCGACGATCAGCGGTCTTGAACGACTCGAGAGTCGTGAGCAGGTGGCTGCCAGGCGGGGAATTGCTATAGAAAATCTGTAGATTCCAGCACGAAATGAGCAAGGGCAGTATCGCGGAAAGGATGAAATAAATGGCTGGAAATGTTAAAGTAACACTCGTTCGAAGCATGATTGGCAGGCCCGAGCGGCATCGCCGAGTCTTGCAAGGAATGGGGTTAACCCGATTAAATAAAACTGTTGAGCTCAAAGATACACCTGAAATTCGAGGGATGATTAATAAGGTTTCGCATCTCGTTAGCACTGAGGAGAAGGTAGATGAAGCTTCATGAACTATCGCCGCCTTCAAGATCCCGCAAGGTGAGCAGACGCCTGGGCCGCGGCGTTGGAACCGGCCGTGGTAAGACCGCCGGTCGCGGTACCAAAGGATATAACAGCCGATCCGGTGGCGGTGTCAGACCCGGTTACGAAGGCGGGCAGATGCCGATTCACCGGCGCCTTCCCAAACGCGGATTTGCCAATATTTTCAGAAAAAAAATTGCCGTCATCAATATAAGGGATTTATTAACATTTAAAAGCGGCAGTGTGGTAGATGAAGCCACACTTGTAAAAGCGGGACTTATTAAAGGCAAAAAAGACGGTATTAAATTACTGGGGCAGGGCGATATCAGCATTGCCCTCAATGTTAAACTCAGCCACGTCAGCAAAAGTGCCAGAGAGAAAATTGAAGCAGCTGGCGGCAGTGTAGAGGTCGTGCAATGATTGGCAGCGGGTTCCAAAATGTTTTCAAAATACCCGAGTTGAAGAAGCGCATTTTATTCACGCTGGCTTTGCTCATCGTATACCGGATCGGTGTCCATGTTCCCGTCCCGGGAATCGATACGTCAGCCTTGGCATCTTTCTTTGACAGGGCGGAAGGCACCATATTTGGGATTTTTAATATGTTTTCGGGAGGTGCATTTGAGAGGCTGTCTGTTTTTGCCCTTGGAATAATGCCCTATATCAGTGCCTCAATTATTTTGCAGCTTTTAACTGTTGTCATACCCCATCTGGAACAATTAAAAAAAGAAGGCGAGGCGGGGCGCAAAAAAATCACGCAGTATACCCGATATAGCACAGTTGTATTAAGTATTATTCAGGGATTTGGCATCAGTGTCGGTTTGGAAAGTATGAGTTCGCCCGGCGGGGCTCCGGTGGTGATGATACCGGGATGGGCATTTAGGCTGATGACGGTCATCACCTTAACGGCCGGTACGGCTTTCATCATGTGGCTGGGGGAGCAAATTACCGAGCGCGGAATCGGCAATGGAATTTCACTGATCATTTTTGCCGGTATCGTTGCGCGGCTGCCGACTGCCGGAGGGAATACGTTTCGATTGCTGTCAACCGGTGAAATGGGAATATTTATTGCGTTGATTCTGATCCTCTTTATGGTGCTGGTTGTCGGATTCATCATCTTTGTCGAACAAGGGCAGCGCCGCATCCCGGTTCAATATGCGAAACGGGTGGTGGGACGAAAAATGTACGGAGGCCAGAGCACCCATCTGCCTTTGAAAATAAATACATCCGGTGTGATTCCGCCGATTTTTGCTTCATCGATCATCATGTTTCCAGCTACAATCGGGAGTTTTGTCAATATTCCCTGGATAAAGAATATTGCCGAAACGATGCGGCCGGGCAATCCCATTTACGAATTAATGTTTGTCGGATTTATTTTCTTTTTCTGTTATTTCTATACGGCGGTCACCTTTAACCCGGTTGACGTTGCTGAAAATATGAAAAAACACGGCGGATACATTCCGGGCATCCGGCCCGGGAAGCGCACGGCGGATTATATTGACAAGGTGTTAACCCGCATTACTCTTGGTGGGGCCATCTATGTGTCTGCTGTTTGTGTACTGCCTTCGATTTTAATAACCCGGTTTAATGTTCCATTTTACTTTGGTGGAACGGCGCTGCTGATTGTGGTCGGTGTGGCGATTGACACGGTTGCGCAAATCGAATCGCATATGCTGAGTCGTCACTATGAGGGATTTTTAAAGCAAGGCGGCGCCAGAGTAAAGGGCCGTTCGTAACTGCCTGTAAGGTGTAAACCCTGGAGATAGGAGTTGTCTGTGGCCAAAGAAGAACCGATAGTTGTCGAGGGCATTGTCCTGGAGACATTGCCCAACGCGATGTTTAAGGTCGAGTTGGAGAACAAACATCAGGTGCTGGCCCATATATCGGGAAAGATGCGCATGCACTTTATCAAGATCCTGCCTGGAGATAAAGTCACCGTTGAGCTTTCTCCATACGATCTGACTCGCGGTAGAATAACCTACCGGGAGAAATAGGTTGGGTAATGGGTAATAGGTATCGGGTATTTGGAATAGGTAATAGGTATTGGGTATTAGGTATTGGTAGCTGGAAGTCCAAATTGAAATTAAATTTTATTAAATTACCAATACCCGATACCCAATACCCAATAATGATATCCAATACCCAATATAAGGAGCATTATTGATGAAGGTTCGAGCATCTGTAAAAAAAATTTGTCCAAAATGCAAAATTGTCCGGCGCAAAGGGACCGTAAGGGTGATTTGCGAAAACAAACGACACAAGCAACGGCAGGGATAAAGGAGGACAAACATTGGCAAGGATTGCAGGCGTTGACCTACCCAGAAATAAACGGATCGAGATCGGACTGACCTATATTTATGGGATCGGTAAAACCTCATCCCAGCGGATACTGACGAAACTGAATATCGATCCGGATCTAAAAACCGATCAGCTGTCAGATGAGGAAGTCAGTAACATCCGCAAAGAGATCGATAGTGAATATAAGGTTGAAGGTGTACTGCGTACCGAAATTTCTATGAACATCAAGCGATTGATGGATTTAGGATCCTATCGCGGACTTCGGCATCGTAAATCGCTGCCGGTTCGTGGTCAGCGCACCAGCACCAATGCACGGACGCGGAAGGGACCGAAGCGGGCGGCTGTTAAAAAGAAAGGCGCCGCCAAACAGAAAAAGTAAAGGCGAAATCTATGGCCAAAAAAATTCGTACGAAAAAGAAGGTAAAGAAAAATATAGCCAACGGCGTTGTTCATATTCAATCAACGTTTAATAATACCATCGTCACCATAACCGATTCGGGGGGAAATGTTGTGGCTTGGTCAAGTGCCGGCGTTCAGGGTTTTAAAGGATCTCGGAAAAGCACTCCTTTTGCGGCCCAACTGGCCGCTGAAGATGCCGCCAAGAAAGCCAAAGAACACGGTATGAGAACCGTGGAGGTATACGTTAAGGGACCCGGGCCCGGAAGAGAGTCGGCTCTGCGCGCTTTACAGGCTACCGGGTTCAACGTCGTGATGATTAAAGACGTAACCCCAATCCCCCATAATGGGTGCCGACCCCCCAAAAGAAGAAGAGTATAATTTAGTTAATTAGTTGAAACGTTAAATAGTCAAATAGTTTAAAGGAAGCTATCTTCAATTACGATTTAACCATTCACCTAATTAACCATTTAACGAAACAAAAGGGAGGATCATTTGGCAAGATATAAAGATTCGGTGTGTCGGCATTGCCGACGCGAAAACTTAAAATTGTATCTCAAGGGAGACCGCTGCTATTCAGATAAGTGTGCCTTCGATCGACGCTCTTACCCGCCCGGTCAACACGGTGAACGCCGTGGTAGAAAAATTTCTGATTACGGTATCCAGTTACGGGAAAAGCAGAAAGTCAAACGAATGTATGGACTTTCTGAGAAGCAATTTCACCTGTTTTTTGAAAGGGCCGAGCGGTATAGAGGCATAACCGGTACAAATCTCCTTGTTTTCCTGGAACGGCGTCTCGATAATGTCGTTTATCGACTGGGTTTTGCAAACTCGCGTGCTCAGGGCCGTCAATTTGTTCTTCACAATCATTTTCTGATCAACGGTAAGCGGGTCAACATTCCGTCCTATCTGGTCAAAAAGGGCGATGCAATTGAAGTAAAGGAGAAGAGCAGAAAGGTTCCGGCAATTGCGGATTCTCTGGAAGCGGTCGTGCGCAGAGGTATACCTCAATGGCTGGAGCTTGAAAAAGAAAAGAACAAAGGCGTCGTGAACGGTTTTCCCGTGCGAGAGGATATTACGATGCCGATCCAGGAACAATTGATTGTCGAGCTTTATTCCAAGTAATGTGCCATGCGGGCTAATGTTTGTGGCTGGAGGACCTCGCTCGCAAAACACTTATCCAAAAACTTTAACAATTTGGAGAGAAAAAAATGTCATCTGATGAACTGATGTATGCTAACTGGCAGCATACAGTTAAGCCGGAAAAAGTGCAGGTTAGCAGCAACCCATCCTATGGCAAGTTCGTTTGCGAACCATTGGAAAGGGGTTATGGGATAACGATAGGAAACTCCTTAAGAAGGATTATCCTGTCATCTTTATACGGCGCTGCCATAACGACGGTTAAATTTGACGGTGTCATGCATGAGTTCAGCGTTATTCCGGGGGCTCTGGAAGATGTTTCCGAGATTATTCTCAATCTTAAAGAGGTGCGTTTTAAGCTTAGCGACCCTGAGCCTAAGAGCGTTCAAATTGAAGCCTCCGGAGAAACCGAAGTCACAGCCGGCGATATCATTAGCGCTGACGGGAAATGCGAAGTGCTCAATCCCAAGCACCACATTGCCAGCCTTTCCGGCAAAGGGAAATTAAACATGAGCATGACCGTTAAATTTGGGAAAGGATACTCGCTTGCCGAAGCGCATAAAGATGAAGAAGCGCCTGCCGGCACCATACCGATCGATGCGGTTTATTCACCTATCAAACGCGTCAACTATGTGGTGGGAAACGCACGTGTCGGTCAGCGTACGGATTACGATAAACTCACGATGGAGATATGGACAGACGGGAGCATTATTCCTGAAGATGCCATGGCTTATGCCGCCAAGATTTTAAAAGAGCAGATGACGATCTTTATAAATTTTGATGAAGAACTAGAACCGGTAACCGAGGAAATCGTTAGAGATAGGGAGAAGCCGAAGTTCAACGAAAATCTGTATCGAAGTGTCGAAGAGCTCGAACTGTCAGTTCGCAGCGCCAATTGTCTGAAAAATGCAGATATCAACAAGATCTGGCAACTGGTCAGCAAGACCGAAGCAGAAATGCTCAAAACAAAAAATTTCGGCCGCAAATCGTTAAATGAGATCAAAGAGGTGTTGTCCGAAATGGGCCTGTCCCTTGGGATTAAACTCGATGGGTTCGCACCTCCTGCTGAAGAAAATGAAGAAGGGGAGTAGTCGGCCACATGAGACATCGAAAAGCTAGCCTGAAATTGAATCGAACCACGAGCCATCGGAAGGCAATGTTCCGCAATATGGTCACCTCGCTTTTTAAGCATGAGCGCATTCGGACGACCGGCGCCAAGGCCAAAGAATTGCGACGTTGGGCCGATCATATCATCACTTTAGCCAAACGCGGGGATCTGCATGCCAGACGTCAAGCCTTATCCATTATTAGGGAAAAAGGCGTTGTCCATAAATTGTTTGAGGAAGCGCCCGAACGATTTGGCAGCTCGGCCGGAGGCTACACGCGCATTGTCAAGCTGGGGAGACGAGCGGGCGATGCGGCTCCGATGTCTCTGATCGAACTGGTGGCTCCCGAAGCCGGCGGAAAGAAAAAAGGCGAAAAGAAAGCGGGAAAGCCAGCTGCTGATAAAAAGAAAATCAAAGCCGACAAGAAAGCCGAAACCGGAACCAAGCAAGAAAAGAAACAACCCAAAAAGAAGGCCAAGTCTGACAAGAAAGAAGAAAAGACGAATGTAAAGCCTGAAAAAGCAGTCAAAGCAAAAAAGGAGCCTAAAAAGAAAGCCGCGGAAACAAAGCAAGCAGAAAAGGCTGAAGACAAACCCAAGCGAACTACCAAAAAGACAACCGAAAAGGACACCAAAACAACTTAGAGTTAACGTTTTACTGAACAGCGCTAAACAAGACCTTGTGGACATATTCTGCAAGGTCTTTTTTAATGGTGCGAATCCTATTTTGGGTAATCGAGGACGAGGACGAGGACGAGTAGGATTTGCGATTTCATATGCATCGTCCTCGTCGTCGTCCTCGTACTCGTTCCTCAACTTTAGGCACTTTAGCTCATTTTAGGCATTTTAGGCATTTCTAATTCCATCCAGGGTT
>Ga0255055_10001624_pt1 | contig 16280 bp, 27 predicted proteins | sample JV7_2_27_MG_FD_188633 | JGI IMG/M metagenome (GOLD analysis project Ga0255055, IMG submission 188633) | Seawater microbial communities from Jervis Inlet, British Columbia, Canada - JV7_2_27 | ecosystem: Environmental > Aquatic > Marine > Inlet | place: Canada: British Columbia | collected... | reverse complement strand
TATTATATACTCGTACTGGTATTAAGGGAAGGTTATCCCCTTGAGAGGATTATAACAAACATCGATGATGGAGACAACAATTGATCCTTGTCGTGTTAGGATCAATTCTCTTTTAAATTTCCAACATTCATTGATCCATACAACTTAGTACCAGTTGCCAGTCAGATTGTATCTATCTGGATGCATCTGGTTAGCAGAGACAAACAGATGAAAGCTACCGCCAGTGCTGGGATGTATACGTTTCAAAGCTGTGAGTCACTGGTTGATGCTTCAGGGGTAGAGAATTTCAAAAAAACGCAGAAAAAAATCTCAAAAGTTAAAAAAAGTTTTAAAAAAAACGACTTTTTTTTTTGAGGCCATCACTCTCTAAAACCACCATAACCCTAAACCTATTGATGTGTAAACTGAAAAAAAATTTTTAGTATATTTGTACTATAACTTTAAAAAAATTATCATGGATGGATTAATTGTAAAAAACGGTAGATTAATTAACAACAGGCCACCTTCTGAAAGTGGAATTGCTAGAGCTTGTTCTATAAAAAAATCTGTTGACAGGGAGCGAAAGGTAAACCAAATAGCAGATGGAATTGAAAGAGCAGAGATGAGAAAGTCTTTTAAGTTTTTATAGTCTACCAACAATAATAAACAGAGGATCCACTATGGGTTCTCTTTTTTTTACATAATAAGCATTATTAAATATTTTAAGCACAAAACAAGCATAACTTAAATAGCTGTATATCAACAACTTAAATGTTATATTTTATAATTATGCTCAAAATGCTTGTTTTTAATGATAAATAAAATATATTTAATTTGTATAGAGTAATTGATTCTAGTGTTTTAAATTATTAGAATTTTATAACATTTCTAACATTAGAGCATGTTAAAAAAAACTGTATATTTGCATAAATCAAATTTAATTAAATGAGCAATTATATTCCTAAGAACCTTGAGTTCGATCAGCCTGGTCGCGACAAATTAATCAAGGGCATCACAACAATTTCAAAAGCAGTAAAGAGTACACTTGGCCCTCGCGGTAAAACCTCTATAATAGAATCCCCTGATCATGTTGGTGGGATGACTATTACAAAGGATGGTGTAACAGTTGCCAACTCTATTTTCCTGGATGATCCAGTAGAAAACCTCGCGGTTCAGATGCTAAAGGATGCTGCGCGAAGAACTGCTAATTCAGCAGGAGATGGCACAACAACTGCGATTGTATTAACCGAGGCTATTATAAAAGCAGGGGAAGAGTTTTTAACCCCTAAACACAATATAAGCGAGGTTGTAAAAGACATAAATAGTTTAAGCCAGCAGGTTGTTGAGAGTCTTTTGGATCAGTCTAAAGAGGTAACACCCTCCAGGCTTCTGGATGTTGCTACTATTTCGGCCAATAACGATCATGACCTGGGGAAAATTATAGCAGATGCTTACAATCAGGTTGGTAAGAATGGTATTGTAACGGTTGAGAGATCACAAAACCATATGACCTTTGCCACCGTAACAAATGGTATAAAAATAGATCGAGGATACACATCAAACCTGTTTATTACAAACCAAAAAAATGATGAGGCTGTCCTAGAAGACGTTCTTATATTGGTATGTGACCAGGAGATAAGTAACATTCTTCAGATAGAGAATGTGCTGAAACCAGTTATACAACAAAACAAAAAACTATTGATTATTGGGCCAGTATCAACCAACGTTGTTCAAACATTAGCGGCAAACGTTGTACGAAATGGATTGAAATTGTGTAACATTATGCCACCTCAGTTTGGTTACAAGCAACATGAGCTTATGCAGGACATTGCACTGTCGGTTGGTGCTAAATACTTCTCGGAAAAAACAGGAGATGATCTTAGTCTGATCACGTTAAGCGATTTAGGTCACGCGGATAAGGTTATATCTGGTAAAAGTCAGACAGTTATTATCAAAGATAACCAGATGACTGAGGATATTGAGAAAAGAATAGAGGATCTAAAAGAGCAACAAGAAAATACAGAGATTGTATCTGACAGAGAGTTTATAAATGAACGAATTGCTAGTTTATCTGGATCTATAGGAGCTATTTATGTTGGAGGTAACTCTGATGTGGAGCAAAAAGAGAAGTATGATCGGATAGAAGATGCGGTATGTGCAGTTAGATCAGCACTTGAAGAGGGAATTGTTGCTGGTGGTGGTGTATCACTTTACAAAGTTGCAACTTACATGGAAGATAAAAACAATGGGGTTGCTGGAAAAATACTCGCGAGTGCGCTTCGCGCACCATTGTTGCAAATTTATGCTAATGCTGGGTTAGATATATCTAATTCAAGACAGGAAAAACTTATGTATGATCCTGGTCATGAGGGGTTAAATATAAAAACTGAAGAGTGGGGAGACATGTATAAGATGGGCGTTATTGATCCTTTAAAGGTTACAAAGTCTGCTTTTTTAAACGCAGTAAGTGTAGCAACAACAATACTTACAACAAATGTAATAATTACTCACGCAAGAGCTAAAGAATAAACTATGAAACCAGTAGGAAAATACATTGTAATAAAAACCATAGAGGAAGAAATAAAAACCTCATCAGGAATATTATTGTCAGCAAGTGATGTTGAAGGTTTTAGATATAAAAAAGGAAAGGTAGTAAAGCCTGGCACTGAAGTAACTGTAATTAATGAAGACGATCTTATTTATTACGACAAAAATTCAGGGGTAACTTTAATTATAGACGAAACACCACTTACTATTATTCAAGAAAGAGATGTGGTTATAGTTATATAAATATTGTATATTTGATTAAGTTATTTTGATTAGATAATTATTGATTAAATTTTGTAAAAAAAACTCAACCTAATCGGTTGAGTTTTTTGTTTCTTGATTTATTTTTTTAATCATGTTTCTGTTAACTTTTTCTACATAAGAAGGATCCGAATGAAACAACGGATTAGAAAACTCTGACTCTGATATCTCTTCTCCGTTTAGTTTTTTATATATATTGTTAATTGCTCTTTTACCCTTATAACTAAGTTCGTATAAAGTAGTTTCGTTTCCTTCTCTCTTTCTCCAAACCTGAATCCATTTATCTTTGAGCAGTCTACTAAACCTTACTTGATCCCAAGACATAATCTCTTCGTACTCTTTAAATTGACTTTTATTAAAAATTTGTTCACTATACAAAAAAAACATCATTTCTAAATCTGGATAACTTAACTTGTATTTTTTTTGCGCCCAAAATCTTATTACCCTCCAGTATTTTAAAAAGTCATGATCTGGTAAAGTTCTTCTTGTATTTTTTCTTTGAGTTACACCTTTGGTCTTCATTAATTTAAATTGTTATATTTGTAAATATATTATTAATTAATTAAATTATAAACTATGGTAACTCCGAAAAAGAAACCAGTAAGATTAACAGCTGCTCAAAGAAGAGCGCAGTTAAACAAAAATTTCAATGCACAAACAAAAACAAAGTTAACTCGAAGAGGTAAGACTAAAAAAATATAAGTTATGCCAACCGTAAAATATAGTTGCCCAGATACAGGCAAGGCAATGAAGAAAACATTTCCATACAATGCAGTAGGGAAAGCACAAGCGCATACTTTTTCTAAAACAATGGGAGGAAGTTTAAAAAACAATCCTAACACAAAAATGACTGAAACAGGTTATTAATGCCAAGACCAAGGAAAGGAAAAGCAAAAGTTAAAATTACCCCTTCAGGGAAGAGGGTGAGCTATGGCCAATCAGGAAGCGCCAGAGGTGGTGGCCCTAGAGTGAGACCAGGAACATCTAAAGGTGATTCTTATTGTGCAAGAAGTTTAGGAATAAAAAGAAGACTATCTAAAAAGAAACAAAACGATCCTAACACTCCAAACAATTTGTCTCGTAAAAGATGGAAGTGTGTAGGGGCAAAATCTAAAAAGTAATTTATGAAAAAGAAAAAAACAAGGTCTGAAAGAATAATGGCCAGGTCAAAAAATGTTCGTGAAAAAGCTGATATTGCTTTAGATGAGGGCAGAATGAGAAAAGAAACTCGTTTATTAGACCGATCTGAAAAATTGAAGAGACGATCTAAAAGAGTTTTGGAAAGAGAAGAATATAGAGCAGCTAAAAAAGCTGGTTTTGGCAGGTCGGGTATCAACAAAAATTTATGGCCCACACTATCTTAAAAAAGAATTGCTTAGTCATATTCAATTAAACCAAAAATGATAATTATTATTATTTGTATCTTTGGTTTTTAAAATGTTTAATAATTAAAACCATTTATCATGAAACAAGGTTATAACGATAGACTAGATGAATCTTTAGGTTCTAGAAACGGAAAAAAATCTCAATCGATGAAAGACCGAAGAGATGAATCAAAAGCAATGTCTAAAAAAATGTATGGTCACTCTTACGGTGCTGACAAATCAATGTCTTACAGACATGCTTCTAGTTGGAAAACTCACGATCATTTAAAATAATATTTTGGCAAACAATTGGATAAAAAAAGCAACCAAGGGAATGCGTAGAGACAAACCCTGTACTGGTTCTAAGTTTGGAAGTTCATCTTGTCCTAAAGGGTCAAGAAGATACAACCTGGCTAAAACATTCAGAAAAATAAACAAGAAATGAGTAAGAAAAATAAAAAAATAAATTTCTTTAAAAGGTTTTTGCATTTTTTAAAAAAAGAATGGAATTCTTTAATGTATTATTTAATGTTTAAGAATTATACATGCACTACTTGTTTTGGAAAATCTAATAATTGTAATTGTAAATAATGAAAACAACAGTAACCTCATTAAAGTCAAAAGGGTTAGGAGACACTGTAGCTAAAATAGCTAAATCTGTTGGCGCTGATCGTGTTGCAAAAGCTTACGAAAACACAACTGGAAAAGATTGTGGGTGTAATAAAAGACAGGACACTCTTAATAGAGTGTTTCCTTATAAAAAATAAAATATAAAAAATAAAAAGAATGGCAGTACCATCAAGTAATGAACAGTTTGTAGGAATTAATCCCTCGGTAGATTTAGTTGAGAGATCATCAAAATTAATAAACAGTCAAAGGCAAATATATACTTACGAAGAGTTAATGAGTGGAACTTTTGGAGCCACTACATTAGACGTAGGCACGCAGGCACAATTAGCAGGAGTCTCTAAGTTAGCCGCCACATATAATTTAGGTGGGGTTGAATATGATTCTTATAATTTAAAATGTGTTACATCTTTAACGCCCGAAGCAACAGCACACGTTGTTGCCATTGGTTCTATTGAGGTGGGCGCTGGTAATATATTTTTTATAAGCAATCGCTCTAATATTGAGGCTGTTGACTTCGGTGGTTTTGGTGGGTATACTAATAACCCATTAAACTTTGGAGCAATGGTTGACGATGCGACTGAAGTAGCAAGACCTCTTACGGGAATATTTTATATTAATCAAGAGAACATACCAACATTTCCAATAGAGTTTAATGCAATGTACATTGTTGCAGCAGATGCTGCAAATTTTGAATGCGATGTATATGTGGACATGGACTTTATTGTTCAAAAAGGAACAACTGTAGAATTTACAATAGCTTAAAAAATGGAAGAAACACTAATAAAAGTAACAGACGTTAAAGGAACAGTCCTTAAACCAATAGATGCAACCTTTAAAGTAGAATACAAATACGAAGGGGAAGCTGCGCCAGAAGAAGTATTGGTAGGAGATGTAAAAAAAGGAGAAGTAAAGGGAGATGATTTTCCTGCACCCGATGCAACAAAAGATTTAGAATATTCAGAGATTGTAATTGATGTTAAGGACAAGCCTAAGAACTTGCCATACGCAAGTAAGACTCTTAAATTTATAGGCAAAGTCCCTCCAAAGGGTGTTCCTACAGACCTTCCGTTTACAGGTAAAATGCCTAAGACAAAGGAAGAAAAAAAGTTAGCGATGGCAGAAAAAAAAGAAGCTCTTATTAAAGAATTACAAAAAATATATCCACCTAAAGAATCATAATTATGGCATATCAAAAATTACAAGTATCAAATGCATCAGTAGTAGTCCCTAGTGATACTTTAGACATACCGAGTCTTTCGACATCTCCTGAACAAAGAAATAATGGATGTGTATTATATGTTGGAGGAACGGGTGACATAAGGGTTCTTACGGCAGGAGGAAATGATGTTAAATTTGCATCAATAGCAACAGGAACTTTTATGCCTGTTCAAGTACTTCGTGTGTACAGCACAGGCACTACAGCAACTAATATTGTTGCTCTTTGGTAATATAAAAAAATATAATAATGGGTTTAGGGATTGGTATTGGAAATGCTATATTATTTAATAACAGGAGAGAACCTATTGTTTACGAAGTGGGCGATCCTTTAGCTGGAGGTGTTGTTGCTTCTACAACCACAGTTAATGGCCAGTATTTGGTAGTGAGTAAATATTGGTATAATAGAGATTCTAGCGGTGGAACTATAGATGATGCAGCTTGGGATGGATTTAATACGGGTGGATTTCCGCCTGATACTGGAGCTTCATTAACGGCTTTAGGAACAGGGCCTACAAACACAGATACAATTATTTCTGCTTTATCAGGTGGCCCTTGGCTTACCACTAGTGCAGCGTATATTGTTAGGCAATGGCTTCCTAATTATAGCATTCCTTCAAAAGACGAGCATGAAGAAATTCAACAAAATTATGTGGAAATTAATGCAGGACTTATAAATATTGGAGGCGATAATTTAAATAGCTCAAATGATCCATCTGGGTTTGCTCTTAATTTCTGGACTTCTACAGAAACAACTTTAGCTGGTAATCCTGGCTATGCCTTTGGTGGCAAAGCAGGTCTTCCAATTGAGTTTGTTTCATATATTAAAAGTACAGGTTTAAAAGTTAGAGGTATCAAATGGGTAACTCCTTAATTTAAAAATAAAATGAAAAATATAGCAATGACAGATTTAAAAATATACGCAATTAACGCAATTACAATGGGGGTTACTACATTCACAAACCTTGAGGTTTGGTTAAAAATTATTTTATTAGTAGTGACAATTGGATACACTGTAACCAAGTGGGTAAAATTAAGAAATAGAAAGTAAATGATTAAGCGCGTAATTTTGCAAAGAGTGTGGATGGATGAAAATCAATCTACAGGATCTTTAATTGTTTTAGATAAATTTCGACAGCCTATATATATTAGTCCTTGCATAGAAAGAGGAGATCGTAATAATGAGCAAAATGTATCTAACGTGCCAACAGGAACTTATCCTTTAGTATGGGAGCTTAGTCCTAAATTTGGAATGGTTTGGGAATTAAAAGATGTTCCAAACAGATCAGAGTGTAAGATTCATTCCGCTAATATGTGGGATCAAATAAACGGATGCATTGCACCAGGCACATACCTTGGTGAGTTAAATTCAGATGGATACTATGACACTTTAGCAAGTAAAGATGCTCTTGATAGATTTCATTCAGCTTTGTCTGATATGCAAGAAAAAGGCACAACAATAACAATATTTAATTCATATCTTTAAGCATGAAAAAAATACTAGAATTTTTTGGAGCCAATGTAATTGGAGACATTGGTAAAGTGATTGACAACCTGTTTACTTCTGACGAAGAACGGCTTGCTGCAAGAAATAAAATAATGCAAGTTTTAAAAGAAAAAGAACTAGAACTTCAAAAACTTCAAACAGATATTATCATAGCAGAGGCAAAAGGTAACTGGTTGCAAAGAAGTTGGAGGCCAATTCTTATGTTGTCTTTTGGATTTATTGTTATATACAATAAGTTTGCTGCTCCTTTATTTGGATGGCCAATACCAATACTAGAAGGAGAATTTTGGACTTTGCTTCAAATAGGTATAGGTGGATATGTAGTGGGTAGAAGTGCTGAAAAAATAGCAGACAAAATAACAATTACAAAAAATAAATAAATGGCAAAAATTAGCACATATACGGTTGTTTCTCCTAATTCGGATGACAAAATAATTATTAGCGAAGCGAATGGTACGCCATCTGATGTGACTAAAAATATTACGGTTGAAGGTTTAAAAACTTTTATAAATGAAGAGTTTACTTTGCAAACCGCTATAACAAACGGTAATACATACCAGGCAAGCCCTTCGGATGCTTTATGGACATGGGGTAATAACGAGCTAACCATAACTTCCTCCGATTTTACCAGCCTTATAAGTGGTAAAAGATTTAAAACTGTTTTTTTAGCAGATGGATCATATACTGATGTGCTACCTAGTCAATTAACTTTTAATGACGCTTCGAATAACGAAACTTCAATAACCCCTAACGCGTCATTATCTAGCAACATTGATTTACAATGGCCATCTTCAAGCGGCACATTAGCTTTAACTACAGATATACCAGCAGGGAACTCGTATAAAAGTTATGTTTGTCTATTAAACCAATCTGGAACTAATCCTCCTGTACCAATAGTTTTAGAAAACTCTTTAGGAATACCTATTACTCCTAATCCATGGGCAAGACAACAGGCAGGAATATATAATCTAATTGCTCCTGGTATTGTAGCAACTTTCCCTATTAACAAGACCATAGCATTTTTAAATAACGGTTTAAGCCCAACTATATCAACCAACATTAGATGGGAAAGGGTGACTAATGATGAGGTAGAAATAGTTGTTTCTACTGGAGACAACTATTTAGTTAATGCCTCTTTTGAGGTAAGGGTTTATGACTAAAATATATGTGTTAATCTTGCTACTTGTCCATGTTCCATTGAGTGTATAAATCCTTCTACAGCTTTTATTCCACCAACACCATAACCTTTTCTATGATGCCAGGAATCAGATCCGCTTGGCGACCTTAACGACTCAACTGTAATACCATGATAGTCTTTACTAGACTTGTGATGTATATGGTGTGTGTAAACATAACGATGCTTTGTATCTGCCCACCACCGAGAGAACTCATTAGCCATTATAAGGGGTAAATCAGCTTGTTTAGCTCCATCTCCATGGGTTGTTCCAATTAAGTTATTACCGTACTTAAAACCCTTCCTATGGGCTATTGAGCAATCGAATGTAATGTTCTTGCTTTTCCTAAACCAAGACTGTATAGAATCCGATAACATGAATCCTGATATGTAATCGTGGTTACTTGGGTTGTAAACAAAGTGAACATCTGCTACTGCAATTAATGTTTCTAATACATCTACATAAAGCTTTTTTGCTGTAAGGAAGTTTTCATACCACATACCATCCGTATCTTGTGGTGTACCTGCTGTTGTTTTCCTGTGTGGCTCATCGATGTGAAGTATATCGTTACCACCTACAAATAATATCTTATCAATTTTAAAACCATTAGACTTTTCAAGTATTCCTTGTATACCTTCTTTTACTCTCTTGACTGCTATCTGTGAGTTATATTTCTCACCTGTTTCAAATGAAGAGGCTAGTTTCCCTATATGAATATCAGCTGGATCAATAACTAATAGGTGTGGATCTTGTTGTTTTTTTCTTTTAATTTTAGGATAAGAAGGAGAGTGCTTATCCATTGCCTTTATAATATCTTTTCTTACTTTGTCTAAAGATATACCATTGTTTTTTACATGAAGTGAAAAGCTTTTACCTTTATACCAATAATGATTTACGTTATTTATTGGTATTCCGTTGGTATCACACTCTACTTTTAATGCTCTGTGATTGTTTATTATTGTATTTTCTTCTTCCGTAAGCCTTGGCCTGTAAATGGCATTACCTTTTTTCATGTCAATAAAGATACAAAATAAAAATTATAAAATGTTTTGCGTATATTTGTTGATTATTAATTGTTAATTAAATTAAATCAAATGTCAAAAAAATTAAACAAAACACAGCTAGGTGCTTTACAAGGATTACAAGAAGAATTTAATAATGCAAAAACAGAAATTGCTGATTGCGAAATTAAAAAAGCCTCTTTAATTGTTTTACTTGCCGATATACAAAAAAGATTTAGTGAGCAAGAAAAAGTTTTAACAGAAGAGTTTGGAAAAAACGCAATAATTAATATACAAACTGGAGAGGTAAAAGATCCAGAAAAACAAAAATAAACTACAATGGCAAAAATTAGCAACACATCGGCATATCCTATTATTTCAAGTCTTAATTCAAAAGACTATGTTATATTAACCGATGCTAGCGATAGTTTGTTGACTAAATCGTGTACAATATCTCAATTAAAAGATTTTATTGATAGCGGTAGTTTTAGTCTTACAACAAATGGATCCTCTGGCGCTTCAACTCTTATTAATGGTGTGTTAAACATACCTGTTTATACAGGTGGAAGTGGCGGTGTTAGTTCTTTGAATGCCTTAACTGGAGCAGTTAATATTACTGCTGGCCCTGGACTTAGTGTAACTCTTATAGGAAATGATATTAATGTTGGTTTTTCCACTCTTCCTGTAACAAGCTTAACTACAAATGGCACTAGTGGTGCTTCAACTCTTGTATCTGGAGCATTAAATATTCCTGAATATCAGGGTGCTATAACTCTTGTTACTAGTGGATCGGGTGCAGCTACTCTTGTTGGTGATACTTTAACAATACCTTATAGCCCATTAACTTTAACAACAAACGGTACAGCTGGAGCTGCTACTTTAGTTGGAACAACATTAAATATTCCTTTGTATGAGGAAGGACTTACTGTTTCTACTGGATTAACCTCTGGCCCAGCAACCTTAGTAGGAGGTACACTTAGTATACCAAATTATGGGAGTAATGCAGGTAGTCCTTTAATTGCTGTTTTTAATTTAAGTGTTACGGCTGGTGTTTTAACTGGCAGCGCTTTTGTAAATAATTTTGGAGGAACATGGACTTTTATAAAAAACGGCACTGGAGATTATGGAGCTGTAAATCCATCTGCTGGTTTAGTGGCAGGATATGTAATGTGTATTGTAGATAATCCAAACGTTACAGCTGCTCCAAGTGGAGCTGGATCTGGAAGCTATCCAGAAAGCACAGTTGCTGAAAGAAAATCTACTACTGAAATAAGAATACAAAATTTTGACCTTTCAGCCACAGGGGTGGGTGTTGCAAAAGATTTTGCAGGATCAACGGTGTGGGTTGAGGTTAGAAGTTACCCAATATAAAAATGGATATAAGAAAAATTTCTATAGGAGCTGATTACAAATCTAATGCCATGCATTATATTGTTGGTCAAAATGTTCTAGGAGGATCTTATTTTATAAAACACATTATTTACGATAAAGATTCGTATAAAATATGGATAATAAAAGGAGATGAAGTTGTGCTTTGGAAAGAGTTTAGAACTACATTACCTATATCTTTAGAGTACAATATTAATTTTTAATATGAAAAATACAATACAAAAAGATTGGAAAGATATACTTTGGGAACGAATGTCAAAAGAAGACAGGGAAAAAGAAAATGTATTTCACCATGAACCAATAGAAAGAACTGAAGATAGTTCAATATAAATTAAATTTAATTTAATGCAATCTCCCTATAGTTTTATTGTCACTCCTAAAAGGGGTAGACGATATGATAATGTAAAAAAATACGGAAACAAAAATTTTATTACAAGCTCTTCTGAAGAAGATCACAGCTCTTCTAATCGATTTGGAATAGTTGTTTCTACTCCTATTAATTATAACGGCCCAATAAAAAAGGGCGATACTCTTTTGGTTCACCATAATGTTTTTAAATTTTATAACGACATGTACGGTAACAGAAAAAGCGGTAAAAGTTTTTTTAAAGATGATTTGTTTCTTGTAGATCCAGATCAATTTTATATGTACAAAAATAAAAACGGATGGATGGGTTATGATAAGTATTGTTTTATTAAACCTTTAGAGTCCCAAGATAGTTATCTTAGAAAAAATTCTAAATACGAGCCATTAACTGGAACAGTAAAATACATAAATCAAGATTTATTAAACAAGGGAGTAAAGGTTGGAGATGTTGTTTTATATCAACCTGATTCTGAATATGAGTTTCGTGTTGATGACGAATTACTTTACAGGATGTTTACTAATAATATTACGGTTGTTTTATGATTTATATCGAAGATAATTTTTTAAGTTTAGATGATTTTGAAGATATCAATAACAGTATAAATAGTTGTAAATTTAATCCAGTAGATGTAGGTGATTCTTTTTTTTATGTTCAGGAATCAAATGAAAAAATTAATAATTATGTAATAAATAAATTAGAAAAATTTGAAGGAAGAAGATTAACAAACATTTTATCTTTTTTTAGGGTAGCAACAGATAAACTTGATACTTCTTGGAGAATACATTCTGATTTAATTGTTAATGGCCAAAAACCAGATAGAGCATTAGTTCTTTATCTTTCTCCTAAAAAAAGAACTGACACTCATGGAACTGCTTTTTGGGATCATGTTTATTACGGAAAAAAACTTTTTAATAATTGCACTAATGAAGAGTATGATAATTTAATAAAAGTAGATTCAAATAATTTAGACAAATGGAGTTTAAGAACAGTTGTTGACTATGAGCCAAACAGATTAGTTTCTTATCCAGCAAATTATTTTCATAGTAAATACCCAAATGAGGGTTGGAAAGAAGGAAGAAAAGTTTTTGTAATGTTTTATAAATTTAATTAAAATGGATGTAAATAAAATTAAACTTCAAATTATAAAAGCAGGAGAAAAAGCCGTTCAACAGTTAATTAAAGTTGCTGAAGAACACATTATAAAATATGGAGAAGATGATGAGCTGGCTGCTGACAAGTTAAAAAATGCTGCGGCAACTAAAAAATTAGCTATATTTGATGCTTTTGAGATATTAAAAAGAATTCAAGAGGAAAAGGATGAAATAGAAGGAATTGATAATAAAACAAATAACGCACCAAAAGGATTTGCCGAATCAAGATCAAAATAATTTATACATTAAAATTTTAAATCTAATTCCTAACAATGTTTTAGCTACTAAAAATAAAGCTAAATCTTGGAGTTATGGTTACAATGAAAAATACGATGTTGTTGTTATTTCTAAATCTGGAAAAATAGGAGAAATTATTTCTATTCAAGGATTAAGAATAGCTTTGCCTAAATTAGAAAAAAACATTTATGTAAAAAGTAAAGTTTCTTCTGAGCAATATTGGAAGGCTCAAGAAATACCAAAACCTTTAAGTAAAATAAAATCTATTTTTCAATGGCACAATACTTCTTCTAGCTTTAAAAATCAATGGGTTGATTATATAGAGCAACAATTTGATTACAGAGAAAAAGGTTATTGGTTTAAAAACAATGGAGTTCCAACATATATAACTGGTTCTCACTGGATGTATCTTCAGCATACAAAAATAGATGTAGGACTTCCTGATTTTAGGGAAGCAAACAGAATATTTTATATTCACTGGGAAGCTTGCAAGGCAGATAAAAGATCTTTTGGGAATGATTACTTAAAAATTAGACGATCTGGGTTTTCCTACATGGGAAGTGAAGAGTGCGCTAATATTGGCACAATAACTAAAGATGCTAGAATAGGAATTCTTTCTAAAACAGGAGCTGATGCTAAAAAAATGTTTACTGATAAGGTAGTTCCTATATCTAACAATTATCCCTTTTTCTTTAAACCCATACAGGATGGTATGGATAAACCAAAAACAGAGTTAGCTTATAGAGTTCCTGCTTCTAAAATTACTAAAAAAAATATGTATGAGGAAGATGTTGATGAAGTTGAGGGTTTAGATACAACTATTGATTGGAAAAACACAGGGGATAACAGTTATGATGGTGAAAAATTAAAATTGTTAATTCATGATGAAAGTGGAAAATGGGAAAAACCTAATAGTATTATAAAAAACTGGGGTATTACTAAAACGTGTTTGCGATTAGGTAGTAAAATTATTGGTAAGTGTATGATGGGATCAACATCAAATGCTTTAGATAAAGGTGGCGCTAATTTTAAAAAACTTTATTACGATTCTGATGTTACTAAACGCAACTCAAATGGTCAAACTAAAAGTGGGTTATATTCGCTTTTTATTCCTATGGAATGGAACATGGAAGGTTTTATTGACAGGTATGGAATGCCTGTTTTTAATACTCCTGAAAAACCTGTAACGGGGATAGATGGGGAGATGATTACTCAAGGAGCTATTGATTACTGGCAAAACGAAGTGGATTCTTTGTCTAATGATCCAGATGCGTTAAATGAATTTTACAGGCAGTTTCCTAGAACAGAATCTCATGCTTTTAGAGATGAAAGCAAACAATCTTTGTTTAATCTTACTAAGATATATCAACAAATTGACTATAATGATTCTTTGATGATAAAGCAGCATATGACTCAAGGCTCATTTTCTTGGCACAATGGTGTTAAAGATACAAGGGTTATTTGGACACCTGATAAAAGAGGTAGATTTTTTGTAACTTGGATACCAGAAAAAACATTAAGGAATCATGTTGTTGTAAAGAACGGAAAAAAATATCCTGGAAATGAACATATTGGATCTTTTGGTTGTGATTCATATGATATTTCAGGTGTTGTTGTTGGTAAGGGATCTAATGGTTCTTTACATGGAATGACTAAGTTTAATATGGATACGGCTCCTAGTAATCAATTTTTTTTAGAATATATTGCTAGACCACAAACGGCAGAGATATTTTTTGAAGAAGTTTTGATGGCTTGTATATTTTATGGAATGCCTATTTTATGTGAAAACAATAAACCAAGATTATTATATCATTTTAAAAACAGGGGTTATAGAGCTTTTAGTATAAATAGACCAGACAAAACATTTAATAAGCTTTCTAAAACAGAAAGAGAGTTGGGTGGAATACCTAATTCTAGTGAGGATGTGAAACAATCTCATGCTTCTGCTATAGAATCTTATATAGAAAAACATATCGGTTTAGATTTAGTAGGAAATTATAGAGATCCTGATGACATGGGAATAATGTATTTTCAAAAAACATTAGAAGATTGGGCAAAGTTTGATATAAACAATAGAACAAAATTTGATGCTTCTATTAGTTCAGGTTTAGCAATAATGGCTAATCAAAAACACCTATATACGCCAGCTAAAGAAAAATCCAAAATAAGCATTAACTTTGCTAGATATAACAATAAAAATTCTATTAGTCAATTACTTAAATAAATGAAAGACGTAAAAATACAAGTTAACTCAGCTGCCTTTCCAGATCAATTTGCTTCTGATTCGGTAAAAGACACTATGGAGTATGGGTTGCAAATAGGACAAGCAATACAATATGAATGGTTTAGAAGAGATGGAGGGTCTTGTAGATTTTATTCTCAATGGGCAGAATTTAATAAATTAAGACTTTATGCTCGCGGAAAACAATCTATTGCAAAATATAAAAATGAAATTTCTGTTGATGGCGATTTGTCTTATTTAAATTTAGACTGGACACCAGTTCCTATTATTCCTAAATTTGTAGATATTGTTGTTAACGGCATGAACGATAGACTTTTTAAAATAAAGGCTACTGCTCAAGATGCTATGTCTGCTGAAAAAAGAAATCAGTTTCAAGAAATGATTCAAAGCGATATGATTGCAAAACCGTTGTTGCAACAGATAAACACTGACTTTGGGGTTGATGCTTTTCAAACAAAGGAAGATGATTTACCTGAAACTGATCAGGAGCTAGAGCTTTTTATGCAAATGAATTACAAGCCAGCTATTGAAATAGCTGAAGAAACTGCTATTGACACTATATTGTCTGCTAATCACTACAACGAAAGCAGAAAAAGAATTGATTTTGATATTACTACTTTAGGAATTGGCATTGGTAAACATATGTTTCTCCCTGGAGATGGTGTGAAGGTTGAGTATTGCGATCCAGCAAACGTTGTTTATAGCTATACTGAAGATCCTTATTTTAAAGACACTTTTTATTGGGGTGAAATAAAAACAGTTCCAATAACGGAGCTTATAAAAATTGATCCTACATTAACAAATGAGGATTTAAGTGAAATTTCTAAATATAGCCAATCATGGTATAATTATTATGATGGTGCAGCGGCATACAATAACAGTATGTTTTCTAAAGATACCGCTACTTTACTTTATTTTAATTATAAGACAACTCATTCTTTTGTTTACAAGAAAAAGAAAATGTCTGACGGAACATTTAGGGTAGTTCAAAAAGACGATCAGTTTAATCCGCCACAGGAAATGATGGATGAAGGAGGGTTTGAGAAAGTAACTAAAAGAATTGATGTTTGGTATGATGGTGTAATGGTTATGGGTACTAATATTATGCTTCAATGGAAATTAGGAGAAAATATGGTAAGGCCAAAATCTGCTAGTCAATATGCATATTCTAACTATGTAGCTTGTGCGCCTAAAATGTACAAAGGATCTCTTGAG
>Ga0255055_10001623_pt1 | contig 16280 bp, 15 predicted proteins | sample JV7_2_27_MG_FD_188633 | JGI IMG/M metagenome (GOLD analysis project Ga0255055, IMG submission 188633) | Seawater microbial communities from Jervis Inlet, British Columbia, Canada - JV7_2_27 | ecosystem: Environmental > Aquatic > Marine > Inlet | place: Canada: British Columbia | collected... | reverse complement strand
TGCCTGGAAGCACGTAGCAGCCCTCTGCGTCTATCTCCCTCTTACCCTTTAATGGTGTGTCAGAGGAGATTATCTCGATAACAGAACCCTGTATACCTACATCGGCCCGCATGGTCTTCTCAGGGTACACAACGAGCCCGCCATGAATCACCACGTCATACTGCATAGGATTTCCCCGGGTTTATTTCTGTTGCTTCGATTATACGATACACCTGCTTTATAGGCATGTCATTCATCTTGACTGAACCATTTTGAGTATCTATTGTAATGGAGTTGAGGAGGTGCATATTGGTACAGGCCAGAGGAAAGAACATTCCGTGGGATGAAAAACTCACGGTTCGACGAGTTTTGCAGCAGATCGACTATGACATACCCGGTATATTCGTGTCTGTCAACGGCCGTAAAGTGAGAAGGGAGGAGTGGGACAGCTCCCCTGTTCCAGATGGTGCAACCCTGGAGGTGCACCGCATCGCAGCCGGCGGTTGACCATGCACCGACATTCTCAGCCATGTCATACCAATTCAGACCCGGCACGGATTGCCGGGCAACTCTCTTACACGCCAGATTTACATTCATCCATTCTTCCCGAGCGTATTTCGCATGTGCTCACCGCTTCCGCCTGACTTGAGCTTCAGTATCTCTGCAATTATACTTATACCGATCTCCTCTGGTGAGCTGTCTCCCAACTGCAGACCCACAGGTGCATAGATGCGGTCATCATCGACATCCAGGCCCTCCTGTGCGGCAGCATCCAGAAGTGTCTTCACCTTTCTTCTGCTGCCAATCATGCCGATGTATCGGGCATCTGTTTTCAATGCCCCCTGCAGGCATGTTCCGTCGTACCGATGACCATAGGTCACGATGACAATGTAGCTCTTCTCATCAATGGGAAGCTTCGAAAAACTCTCCTCGAACTCGGCATGCACCACTCCGGCCGCACCAGGAAATAACTCATCACAGGCATAGGCCTCCCTGTTGTCAATCACCCAGTATGCAATACCCACCGAACTGGCCAGCTCGGCAAGCCTCTTTCCTATGTGTCCTGCACCGAAAATGAAAAGCTTCATGCCGATCTGAAATGTCTCGATCAACACCTGCACGTGACCTCCGCATATCATGCCTGTTTGAACGCCTTCCTGGCCCTTGCCAAGATCGTATTCAATGGGCTCGCTTTTCCCCTCACCAAGTAGCCGCAGGGCGTCGTCGCTTACCTTCTTTTCCAGTGCACCGCCGCCAACCGTACCCTCAGTGGTGCCATCGGGATGCACAATCATCCTGGCCCCTGTGCTCCGGGGTGTTGAATCCTCTGCATGCACAACAGTGGCAAGCGCAAAGGGTGCGCCGCTTCTGTTCAATTCAGCAATGCGGTTGAAAAGATTATTACTGCTCTCTGCTGTCATGGCAATTCTCCTATGAGCCTCCTGTAATCATCCGCTGTATCAATATCATAAACCACACCGGGGTCAGGGACGGGAACAAAGAGCACATTATTCATTTCCCGGTAAATCAGGTCACGCGCACCGCCCTGAAGATCATCGTGAAGCAGAGGGTTGTAGAGCCGGGCTGGAAATATGGCGGGATGCCCCTTCCGTCCCTCATACCGGGGAATCACCATCCTGTCTCGATGTTCATTCCAATGCTCGATCAGCATCCTGTAGGTAGAGATGCTCACCAGTGGGTGGTCCACAGGTGTGAAGAGCATCCCCTCACTTTCGGACGACAGGGCCCTCACTGCAGTCTGAAGCGAGCTGAGCTGCCCGCTTTTCCAGTCCTCATTGACCAGAAACTGAACGTCTGATAGCTGCACAGAAGCCCTTACGCTTTCATGTTCATAGCCCAGCACGACCAGACACTCGTCTGTACCTGCCTTTATCATGGTATGCACGATACTCTCGAGAAAGGTACTTCCCTGCAGGGGCAGCAGAGGTTTGAGATGTGAACCCATCCTCCTTGCCTCACCCGCAGCAAGCACCGCAGAAGAAAGCAAGCCACTCCCCTCCTCTTTGCAGTATGTCTTCCCAAAGTTCGGTACAGACCACTCTCAGAACCACAGCGTCACCCGTTTACCGCGCACCTCGGAAACGATTATATCAGAACCATAGGTCTCGCTGAGAAGGCCTTCCTGCATCATCTCATGAACAGTGCCCGTGCTGAGAACAGTTCCATCTCGCATGAGCACAATCCTTCCGGCACATGCCGATGCCACTTCAGGGTCATGGGTGGTGAACAGCAGGGTGGTCCCTTCTGCAGCCTGTTTTCTCATTATATCTACTATCATCCTTTTGTTGCGCAAGTCAAGATGGGAAGTGGGCTCATCGAGCAGTATGATGCGCGGCTGCTGCGTCAGGGCCCGTGCAATCTTGAGGAGCTGCAGCTCTCCGCCGCTGAATCTTGTGATTGGCCTTTTGTCATCCGGATCGAGGCCCACACTCGTCAGGGCCTGAGATCCTATGAGAATGTCCTCCTCACCGGGTGATTCGAGCGGCCTCAAATAGGGTGTTCTGCCCAGAAGCACATACTCGAGCATGGAGTACTCGAAAGGGATGTGTTCCTGCTGCGGCACCAGGCTCATCCACTTTCCCCGCTCACGCTGAGAGTAGCTGTGAAGCGGTCTGCCGTCGAGCATGATGCTTCCACCTTTGGGAGAAAGCCACCCAAGCAATAGATAGAGCAGTGTGGTTTTTCCGACACCGTTGGGCCCAAGCACAGCCGTAGCCTGACCCTCCTCCAGGTCAAGAGACAGGCTGCGGAGCACAGGTTCGCCGTGAGTCCTGTAGCTGAAAGATAATTTTTGAAGAGCAATGATGGACCCTTTCATTGAACAGTTGCCCTCCTTCTCGTGCTCATGAGCAGCAGAAAGAAAGCGGCACCCAACATGGATGTGAGAATGCCGAGGGGTATCTCACCCGCCATTGCAGTTCTGGCAATATCATCGCAGATCACCGTGAAGAGCCCCCCAATAACCATGGATCCGGGCAGAGATATGCGTGTATCCACACCAAAAAAGCGGCGGGCAAGGTGCGGTACGATTAATCCGATCCAGCCAACCAGCCCGCTCACAGATATCATCACCGCTGTTGCAGCAACCGCTGCACCGAGTAATACGGCCCGCTCCCGCCCGGGCGACACACCGAGGGAATGGATGACCTCATCGCTCAGTGTGAGAACGTTGAGCCTCCAGCGCAGACTGCAGAGTATGATAAGCGAAGGTACAACAACGGGAAGTGTACTGTACACATGCCGCCAGCTTACATTCCACAGGCCGCCGAGCAGCCAGAAGGTGAGCTCAGGCAGCTCATGCAGAGGATCGGCCACGTACTTGAGCACACCGACCCCGGCCGTAAACAGCGCGGAAACAGATATACCCGCAAGTACGAGCCGGAGTATCCAGCCCCCGAATCGTATACGATGCGCAAGTACATAGGACAGAAGCAGGCCGCAAAAGGCACACAAGGCAGCCATGGCCTGCACTACCCAGGCGCTGTTTCCCAAGTAGAGCACTGCAAGGCCCGCACCGAACGCCGCACCCTGCGAGACCCCCAGGAATCCGGGTTCCACCAGGGGATTTGCAAAGAGCATCTGAAACACCTGTCCCGCCGCTCCAAGGGACATACCGAGCAGAAGCGAGATCAGAAGCCGCGGCAGCCGGAGGTTTACAATGAGGTTTCGCGCAAGCTCATCCTCACGAAGTGCTGTGGGAGAAACAAAGCCCGCCGACGGGTAGCGCCCGAGGAACAGGGAAAGTGCGCACACAACCACAAGCCCCAGTGTCAGGAGTATCATGATTCGACGAGACACAGAAGAGATTGTGGCTGAAGGCTGGGACATGGAAAACACCCTTCCTCTCAGGGGAGGTCGCCGTGCAGCATGTTTTTTATATATCGATTATATCCAGCTTCATCGAGGAAGTACAGCTCCCTGAAGAAAGTCCGTACCTCCGCCATCAAGTCAACATCACTGAACTCTTCAGGATGCAGCCTGGAAGCGAGCCAGGTTAGCCCCAGTATCCACCTCGGATCGGGTAAATCCCAGTTGTAGTAGTCAGTGGGAAATGCATGAATCTGATCCTCACGAACAGCACGGAGAGAAGTCCAGAGCGGGTCCTCGAGAAGCCTGTCCTTGACCTCGTCGATATCGGTGAAGTATGAGGTAACGAAGATGTGATCCACATCCCATGCAGCGATCTGCTCAAAGCTCACCCTGGTCCATCCCTGACCTGTCTTTATGTCCTTCCACACCGGAATTCCCCCCGCAATTTCCACCACAATAGTCTGCATCCAGTCGGCAGGCGGTATGTTGAAGGCCCTGCTCCCACCCCGTTCACTGTAGTAGAGGAAGAGGACACGGGGTTTTTCCTGCTCCGCAACGCTTTTAACCCGTTCCCTAACTCGCCGGATACGGCCACGGTAAAAGGCGATGATCTCCTCCGATCTCTCATCGTTTTCCAGGAGGTGGCCCAGGGCCCTGATATCACGCTCGTACTGATCGGGGGTCTCGAAATCCAGATACAGTACTGGTATGCCGAGTAATTCGAGGCTGCTGCCGAGCTTCCTCTGCATATAGCTCTTCATCAGTACCACGTCGGGCCGGAGAGACGCTATACGCTCAGCTCCCACATCGATGGGAAGTACCGTTTTCATAGCGTAGTGGGGGTCGACAACGGTGAGAAAATTCCCCTTGCCCAGAGTGATCTTCTCAAAGGCGACCACAACTGACGGTGCCTCGGGAAAGAGGTACAGCGCATCGGCCACTATGAGCAGTCCCCGACCGGCAATAACGATGCGCTGGGGCTGCTGCTCAAAAGAGACCTCTCTGCCAAGGGCATCAGTGACCTCAAGACCGCACAGAGAGCTTGCCATGCCTGGGAGCAGGAAAAGTACAAGGACCATTATCTTGTACACTGTCCGTATATTCTTCATGTGTGCACCCTTTTTCTCTATGTGACTCACAATATCCTCACTGCTTTACATACGTCAAGGTAATTATGGGAACCGATATCTCAATTATTGGAATCAGTTTCTTATTTCGCGATACAAACACGGCACGCTACAGACAACCTCATTTACCCAAAGGGTATTCTGGAATATACTGAATAAGTCCACAATCGTTATGCAGGAAAGGTAGAGGCAGTCATGAGCTTTTCAAATATTCTCCTTCAGGGGGATCGAAATACAGGGAAAACACACCTCATAGGCAGAATTATTGAACGCTACGGCAGCAGGAGACTTGCCGGATTTTTTACCTGGAAGGATGCAGATGGCATCGTCTACTTCAGAGCATGGGACAACGCTGAACCAATGGAACACTGTCCTGCCGAAGTCATCTACCGCGAGGATGACCGTATCATCAGGCATCAGATCTTCGAGGAACTTGGAGTTCGTTCAATTAGACACGCCCTTGAATATGCGGAGCTCATGGTATTCGATGAACTCGGGCGTTTCGAGAAGGAATGTGAACTTTTCAAAGAGGCAGTTCAAAGAGCGCTTGTGTATGAAACTCCTGTGATTGCAGCACTAAAGGGTGAAAAAAATCCATTTCTCGATTCCTTGAGAAAGCGAAGGGATGTGTCACTTCAAACCATCACAAAGGACAACAGGGAAGAATTGTTTAAACGCATTGTGCGCACCCTTGACCCTATCCTTTTTGCCCGATAGGGCCAGGCTCAGTACTCGATCAGCATAGGGTCAGCTTTTCTTCTTAATGGGCTTCACGTGAATGGTAACGGGGTTTTCCTGCAGATGCCGTACAAAGATATGGCCGCTCAGTTTTGCTCCAATTCCCTCAACCGCCGCCTGCGCAGCCGATGTGGTTGTGGTGTAGGGAACGTTGTGCAGTATTGCCTTGAGCCGGATTATGTAATCGTCCTTCTGTGAATCCTTTCCAAAAGGTGTGTTGATGAGCAGATCCACCCTCGTATTTTGAAGATAATCGAGAACATTGGGATGTCCCTCATGAAGCTTCTGTATGACATCCGCCCAGATCCCATTGTCCCATAGAAAGGAGGCTGTGCCCTGCGTTGCGGAGAGCTTTAGCCCAAGCTCGCTCAGGCCCCTGGCAACGGGTAAAATGGTATTTTTGTCATCATCGTGCACACTGATGAACACGTTGCCCTTCTGTGGGAGCGGCATATCAGCTGCAAGCTCCGCCTTGTAAAAGGCCTCGCCAAAAGAGGCGCCAATACCCATGACCTCTCCGGTTGAACGCATCTCAGGCCCCAGCAGCGGGTTTGCCTCGGGAAAACGATTGAAGGGCATGACCGGCACCTTCACCGACACATACTGCACCACCAGGTCTTCAGTCAAACCAAGCTCCTCCAGGGTGATGCCCATCATGACTGCAGTGGCGACCCGGGCAAGTGGTACAGACGTGGCCTTTGCGACAAAGGGGACGGTCCTTGCCGCTCGCGGGTTGACCTCGAGTATGTGGACCTGGTCATGCTTGACTGCGAACTGTATGTTGATGAGTCCGACCACGTTGAGGATCTTTGCAATGAGCCTGGTCTGCCGCTTCATCTCTTCGATCCACTCGGGCTTTGATTTGACCGGAGGGATGGAGCATGCAGAATCGCCTGAATGCACCCCGGCCTCCTCAATATGTTCCATGACGCCGCCGATAATGACCTGATTGCCGTCAGATACTGCATCGATGTCATACTCAAAGGCATCCTGAAGAAACTCGTCGATCAGAACCGGATTCTGTTCAGACACCTCAATGACCTCTGTCAGATAGTCTCCAAGGCTCTCCTCGTCGAAGAGTATGGCCATCTTCCTCCCCCCCAGCACATAGGAGGGGCGCGCCAGAACCGGATACCCGATCTTGCGTGCAATGGCACGTGCCTCATCTGTATTCCTGGCCGTTCCGTTTGCCGGCTGATGAAGATCGAGAGACTGTATGAGCCGCGAGAAATCTTCCCTGGACTCTGCCCGATCGATTGACCGGGTTGATGTGCCAAGTATGTTTGCGCCCTTCTCCTCGAGCACACGTGCGATGTTCAGAGGGGTCTGCCCCCCGAACTGCACAATAGTGCCGATGGGCTTTTCCTTCTCAATGATGTTCATCACATCCTCTACGGTCACCGGTTCGAAGTAGAGACGATCCGAAGTGTCGTAGTCCGTGCTCACGGTTTCAGGATTCGAGTTGACCATGATGGTTTCATAACCCAGATCGCGCAGCTCGAAGGAAGCCTGCACGCAGCAGTAGTCAAACTCTATGCCCTGACCGATTCGGTTGGGACCGGAGCCGATTATGAGCACCTTCTCCTTTTTTGTTTCAATTACCTCGTCTTCGCGGTCATAGCTCGAGTAGAAGTAGGGGGTGTAGGATTCGAACTCAGCAGCGCATGTATCCACCATCTTGAAGGTGGGAAGTATACCGGCCTGCTTCCGTTCGGACCTCACGTCGAAGGCATCGATGCCCTTGAGATGGGCAATGTATTCATCTGAAAGTCCTGTGCGCTTTGCCTGCCGGAGCACTTCCCCTTTCAGAGGATTGTCCTGCACAAGTTTGATTGTACGCGTGGCCTTACCGAACATGGCAATGAACCAGGGGTCGATTTGTGTAAGGTCAGCGATTTCGTCCTCTGTGACCCCTCTCATGAGCGCCTCTATCATAAGGGGGATGCGATCCGGTGTTTTGCGGGAGATGATTTCGAGTATATCGTCTGTGCTTCGCTCTGCTCCATCCCTGTACCAAGCTTCCCCATACTCGAGACTGCGCAATCCCTTGAAGAGAGCCTCCAGGAAGGTACGGCCCAGGGCCATGACTTCCCCCACGGACTTCATCTGTATGCCGAGCTCGCGGACTGATCCCGGGAACTTCTCAAAGGCAAACCTGGGAAGCTTCACACCCACATAATCGATGACAGGTTCAAAGGATGCAGGGGTTTTAAGGGTGATGTCATTGGGGATCTCATCGAGGGTGTATCCGACCGCCAGCTTTGCCGCAATCTTGGCAATGGGAAAACCCGTGGCCTTGGATGCCAGTGCCGAGCTCCGGGACACCCGGGGATTCATCTCGATGGCAACGATGTGGCCTGATTCGGGATGCTGTGCAAACTGTACGTTGGAACCTCCTGTCTCCACTCCAATCTTCCGAAGTATTGCAATGGAGGCATCACGCATGTATTGATTCTCCTGATCGGAGAGCGTCATTGCAGGGGTCACCGTTGCACTGTCGCCTGTATGAATGCCCATGGGGTCAATGTTCTCGATGCAGCAGATGATGACCGCATTGTCATTACAGTCGCGCATCACCTCATACTCAAACTCCTTCCACCCGAACACAGACTCCTCGATGAGCACCTGATGAACAGGGCTGTTGTCAAGGCCCCTGCTAACTGTGTCAACGAAGTCTTCCTCGCTTCGGGCAATGCCGCCCCCCTTGCCGCCCAGGGTAAAGGAAGGCCTGATGATGAGGGGAAAACCAATCTCATGCTTCAACTGCTGGGCTTCAGTGAGCGTTTTGGCTATACCGCTCTTGGGCGTGTCGAGTCCGATCTCCTCCATGGCCTCTTTGAACAGCTCTCGCTGTTCAGCCCTGCGAATCACATCTATGTCCGCTCCGATGCACTCAACGCCGAACTGCTTCAGCACCCCAAGGTCATCGAGCTCAGCGGAAAGGTTGAGAGCCGTCTGCCCGCCCAAAGTCGGAAGTATCGCATCGGGCCGTTCACGAGCAATGATCTGCGCAACCGGTTCGGGTTTGAGTGGCTCGATGTAGGTTCGGTCAGCCATTCGAGGGTCGGTCATGACTGTTGCGGGATTGGAGTTTACCAGAATGACAGAGAAGCCCTCCTCCTTGAGAGCCTTCACCGCCTGTGTACCGGAATAGTCGAACTCGCAGGCCTGGCCAATGACTATAGGGCCCGAACCTATGAGGAGTATCTTTTTTATGTCAGTACGCTTGGGCATAATCAGGTCTTTGCCGCCATCTCCAGAAATTCATCGAAGAGCCAGCGTGTGTCATGGGGTCCAGGCCCCGCTTCCGGATGAAACTGTACGGAAAACAGAGGATATTTCCTGTGCTTCAATCCCTCAATAGTATGATCGTTGAGGTTGATGAATGTAACCTCTATATCATTCTGCTTCAGCGTCTCATCATCAACGTTGAAACCATGATTCTGTGTGGTAATGAACACCTTTTTTGTCCGCTCGTCCCTAACCGGATGGTTGCCGCCGTGATGGCCAAACTTGAGTTTGAAAGTCTTTGCGCCGAGGGCCTGACTTATCATCTGATGACCGAGGCATATACCGAAAATAACCACTTTACCGAGAAGCTCCTTCACGAGCGCAACAACCTCAACCACTGCAGAAGGGTCTCCGGGTCCGTTGGAGAGCAGAATACCGTCCGGCTTTGCGGCCATGATGTCCTTCTTCGAGCTTCCTGCTGGAAACACCTCAACCCTGCATCCCCGCTGTGCCAGCTCACGGAGAGAGCTGATTTTTATTCCACAGTCGAGCACCACTACCCGCGGCCCTGTTCCGTCACTGTAGAGATAGGGAGCGGCGGAGACCACCTCCTTCACCAGGTTCCTTCCCTCGAGCTTCGGAACTGCCTGCACCTTCTTATGAAAAACCTTCTGATCCATGGTTTTGGTGGTGATACCTGCAATCATTGCACCCCGATCGCGTATGTGCCTGGTGAGCTCTCGGGTATCAACACCCTCCACTCCCAGCACATCCCGGCTGTTCAGATAATTCGACAGGCTGGTGCACACCCTGTTATGCGTGGTCTCTGACTGCTTTAGAAGTCCAAACTCTCCGTATGGGAGAGCCCCTTTGGCTCCATTACCGAGGGACTCCTTTTGCTCCTTGTCTTCACTGTAATGCGGATTTCCCTCCGGCTGTGAGAGCTTTTCTGCAGTTTTGGCATTGAGCTTCTCACCCGAATACTCACGCACCACAAACCCTTCGGTAAAGACCCGCATGGATTCGTCTTCATTTTCTCGAATCCCATAGTTGCCGATCTGTGTACAGGTCATCAGCACGATCTGACCCTGGTATGAGGGATCAGTGATGACCTCCTGATAGCCGGTAAGCCCCGTATTGAATACAATCTCCCCGAACACCTCGCCGGAACCTGTAAAACTCTCGCACTCGCAGAACCATCCATCCTCGAGCATCAACAAAGCTTTCATTGCGAAAACCCTATCCAATCCCCAAAAAGTTTGACCAGAAAGTATACTGAGCCCCACCCTAAGTCAATGAGAAACTTGGCTGTGGAGTTTACATACCGGTTAATTTAAAATGAACGAAGACAATCGAAGTTCATTTACTTGTAAAAGCTGATTTAGATATATACATTACTAACAGGTCGATATCTTGGCTCCGCAAAAAAGGATAATTCCTTGCCTTATAGCAATGCATTCGAAAAAATCATTCGGGAAAGAATAGAAAACAGCATTTCTGTCAAACAGAAACTGCTGGCTACGTCTGTTGCAACTATCAGTGAGGTTTCGGAGGTCATTGTGCAAGCCTATAACGATGATCATGCAGTGTATTGGTTCGGAAACGGCGGAAGCGCTGCAGATGCACAGCATCTTGCCTGTGAACTGGTAAATCGATTTTATATAGATAGAAAGGGGATTCGCTCACAGGCCTTTACGGTGAATACCTCCATACTTACCGCAGTTTCAAATGATTATTCCTATGAGCATATATTTGAAAAACAGGTCGAAGCCTTTGTTAAAAAAGGCGATGTGCTCATCGGTATAAGCACAAGCGGCAATGCCCAGAATGTCATCATGGCTTTTGAGCTGGGTACACAAATGGGCGCAGTAAACGTGGGCTTCTCAGGCAGTTCCGGCGGGAAGATGAAACAGTATGTTGATTATCTGGTTGCTGTACCCTCAGATGACACCCCATCTATTCAGGAATGCCATATACTGGTCGGACACATCATCTGCTTCATCGTCGAGCAGTCGCTGTTCGGAGGAGAGGGAGCGGCATGATTCTATTAACCGGTGCTGCCGGCTTCATCGGCAGTGCTATGCTCTGGAAGCTTAACAGCAGAGGCATCGATGATGTCATAGTGGTGGACAAGCTGCACGCGGGGGACAAGTGGCAAAATCTCAGGAAACTGCTGTTTTCCGATATTGTTGACAGGGATGAGCTGTTCGACTGGCTTGGAGATCACGGCAGGGCCGTGGATGCAGTCATCCATCTTGGCGCCTGTACAGACACGACTGAGAGAAATGTTGACTATTTCATTCAGATCAACTTCCAGTACAGCAAGAGATTGTGGCAGTTCTGCTCAGAGAGGAAGATTCCCTATCTTTATGCATCCAGTGCGGCCACATACGGTGCAGGTGAGCATGGATATACTGACCATGATTCCCTTATTCCAGAACTGAAACCGCTCAACCCGTATGGATGGTCCAAACAAATCTTTGATAGATGGGTGTTAAAGCAGCATCAATCCCCTCCGGCCTGGTATGGGTTCAAGTTCTTCAACGTATATGGACCGAACGAATATCATAAAGGCCATATGGCAAGCATCATGTATCACGCTTTTCATCAAATCAAACAGCAGGGAACTGTACGGCTCTTCAAATCTCACAGGGTTGATTGTAAGCACGGAGAGCAGAAACGTGATTTCATCTATGTAAAAGATGTGGTTGAAGTGTTGAATTACTTTCTTGAAGCTGATGCTGCTTCGGGCATATACAATGTTGGAACAGGTACTGCAAGAAGCTATAACGATCTTGCGGCCGCGGTATTCAGCGCCCTGAACAGAGAAGTATCAATAGAGTATATCGACATGCCTGAGAACCTGAGGAAGCAGTATCAATACCTTACTGAGGCAAGCGTCGAGAAACTGAAACAGGCGGGATATCAGGATACTACCCATACTTTGGAAGCTGGTATCGAGGATTATGTTGCTCATTATTTAAATACCGATGATCCTTACCTCTGAGCATTTTAACTTCGAAGGAACAGATTAACCATGCTCGATCTTCAGACGTTGACCGAAGCTTTGTCACGATTTGTCGATACACCAATACTGGTTGTCGGTGATCTCATGATCGACGAATACATATGGGGTCATGTAAATCGCGTCTCTCCTGAAGCGCCTGTGCAGATTGTTGAGGGAGAGAAGGAGGAGTTCACCCTCGGCGGAGCAGGCAATGTGGTAAAGAACCTGGTGAGTCTTGAAGCGCAGGTGTTTGTGACCAGTGTGGTGGATAGAGGCGATACGGGAGAGCAGATTGTAAAAGAACTGAAAAAACTTGGTGTAGAAACATCCGGCATATTCAAAAATCCCGAGAAGGTATCGAGCAGGAAAACGAGGATTCTATCTCTTGACAATAACCAGCAGATCCTCCGTGTTGATCGTGAATCCGTAGAGCCCATATCTCAAAAAGACGAAAAGAACATCACAGATTTCATAGATTCGAACATCGAGCGTTTCGGTGCCATCATTCTTTCAGATTACTCAAAAGGGGTTTTGACCCAAACCCTCATTGTGAAGATAATCGCACGAGCGCAGAAGAAGAACATTCCTGTCATCGTTGATCCCAAAGGGAACAAATACGAAAAATACCGCAACGCCAGTATCATCACTCCAAACAAGAAAGAGGCTGAAACTGTTCTCAATCTACATATCGAGGATGATCAAACGCTTCACAAGGCGGGCAGACTCCTTCTGAACCGCCTGAAAACCGATTCCATTCTGATCACACTGGGAAAAGATGGAATGGTTCTTTTCCAGAAGGGGAAGAAGGCCATACAGATACCGGCCATGAAGAAGGAGGTGTATGATGTTACTGGTGCAGGTGACACGGTCATCAGTCTTCTCGGTCTTGGCGTTGCATCAGGTCTGACCCTCCGGGAAGCAATCGAAATTGCCAATATTGCTGCCGGTATTGTGGTGGGTAAGATCGGCACAGCCGCAGTTACGCTGCAGGAGATAATCGATGATGTTCTGCAGCACACCATATACTCCAGCAACAAGGTACTGGACCCGGCGCCCCTGGCGAAACTGGTTGGAGACAGAAAAAAGAGCGGCAACACAATTGTATTCACAAACGGTTGCTTCGATATACTGCATATGGGCCATACCTCATTTCTGCAGCAGGCACGCCAGCTGGGAGACTTTCTCATAGTCGGTCTCAACAGCGACGATTCGGTTCGACGGCTGAAAGGACCGCACAGGCCCGTTGTACCCCTGCGGGAACGAGCCGCCATTCTCTCTTCACTTGCAGGTGTTGACTACATTACCTCATTCGAAGAGGACACGCCGCTGAACCTCATCAATACATTGAAACCGGATATTCTGGTAAAAGGCGACGACTACAAAAAGAATGAGGTGGTCGGCAGGGAAATTGTCGAATCATACGGCGGAAGAGTAGAGCTGATAAAACTTGTAAAAGGCGTTTCTACAACTTCAATTATTGAACGAATAGTTCAGTCTGCCAAAACGAAAGGCAAGAAACAACAGTGAAACCGGAAACCATAAGAAGAATCGACCTGTGTGTAGGGAAGCCGCTCTGTTTCTTTCTCAGTTGCGTGAGAAGGATAAGAAGAAATAAAGAAGAATCAGAGAGAAAGTCCCACAAGATACGCAGGGTACTGTTCATAAAATTCATCGAACAGGGCGCCACTGTCCTGGCATACAATGCTCTCTATGAAGCAATAGACAGGTTTGGTAAGGAGAATGTGTACTTTGCCGTATTCGAGGAAAACCGTGAGGTACTCGATATACTGCAGATTCTTCCAGAAAAGAATATATTCTCCCTTCGGAGCAAGAGCCCTCTCAGATTCTTGGGCGACTGGCTGAAAACACTGAAAAGTTTACGCCGGATTGGAATCGATGCCACCATTGACTTCGAGTTTTTCACGCGAGCACCCGCTGTTTTCGCATATCTGACGCGAGCGCCCTTTCGTGTGGGGCTTCACCGATTCAACAGTGAGCTTCCCTTTCGCGGCAACCTCATGACTCACAGAGTTCAGTACAACCCCTATCTGCACGTCTCAGTGTTGTACACCATCATGTTGAGATCTCTATACACAGATCCCCAGGAAGAGCCGCTTCTCAAAACAGCAGCTGACTTCGAAATACAAAATGCCCCGAAGTTCGTTCCAACAAAAGAGGAGATCGATGCCGTACAAGGCAAACTGGGTGGGCAGGACAAGCAATCCGGTCCCATTTTTCTACTGAACCCCAATGCCAGTGACATGCTTCCCCTCCGAAAGTGGCCATCCGAACGTTTCGTTGCTTTGGGAAAAAAGATACTGAGAAATTACAAAGATGCCCGGGTTGTCATTACCGGGACCCCCTCTGAACAGGCTTCTGCAGAGGAAATCGGCCAGGCTATCGGTAAAAGGCGGGTTATTTCATTGGCTGGAAAAACATCTCTTCGGGAACTCATCGTTCTCTATACGCTTGCCGATGTGCTCATCACCAACGACAGTGGTCCTTCGCATTTCTCCGCTTTGAGCGACATACACACGATTGTACTCTTTGGACCGGAAACACCTGAACTGTACGGCGGCAGAGGCAACAACACCCATATTCTCTGGGCTGGGCTGGCCTGCAGTCCCTGCGTAAACGTGTTCAATCACCGCTTCTCCCCCTGCACGAACAACCGGTGCATGCAGTCGATTTCAGTAAACGAAGTGTTCGATAAGATTCAGGATTGTCTGTGAAACTCATGGGCCGTCTCAACCCATGAGCCTGAAATTGAAACTCTATTGGGAGTCAATATGAGTGATGGAAAAGAGTGGCCCCTTGTGAGTGTATGTATTACGAGCTTTAACAGACTGGAATATCTCGAGCGAACACTGGAATCATTCCGCACATGCTGCACCTACCCAAATCTTGAGTACATCATCGTGGATAATTGTTCTGAACCGGAAGTAGTCAAATTCGTGCAGTCCCTCGACTACATGGACCATAAGATCATGAATGAGAAGAACATGGGTCACGGGTATGCCATGAATCAGGCCCGCAAGCTGGCCCATGGTGAATACTACTTCAATCTGGAGAATGACTGGCTGTTTTTCTATCGCTCTGATTGGCTGGAGAGAGCAGTACTGCTTTTTGAAAAGGACAGAAGAGGTGAACCTGTTAAAAAACACCCCTCTCACCTGCCGCTTGGTCTCGTGAAATTCAGGCTCGGGGCGGAAATTCAGGATTATACGAATAATCCTTCTCTGGTCACAAAAGAGGCATATAGCAAAGCAGGTGAATACACACAGTATGGCCGTGAATATAAATTTGTATCCGAGTCATTCGGAAGAATCGAGAAAGAGTACATCGCCCGTTTTGGAGCCCACTTTTCCAACGCGCTTACCGAAACACCCTGCGTCATGCACATCGGTGGATACACGACAAATCCAAATTACGGCAACAGGGGAAGAAAGAGCCATAAAGAACTGGATGAGCTGCTGGCAGACAGCTGGAAAAACGGCAAGTGGTGGTTCACCTGGCACTACTACCAGTTCATCAGGAAGATGCAGATAAGAAAAGCAATAAGGAAAAATGAGAAATTCCAGAAGCAATGGGACGCTCACATAAGCGGCTGAATTAAAAGGTGCTGCCCCCCAGTCTCATACTCATGCTATGCTCAGAATGTACTGAGCTGCTTCGAGCAGATCATGCACAACCAGATCCGGTTTTTCACCGCAATCCAATGTGTCAACCGTTTCTTCATGTTCATGTATGAGAATCGAGCGAACACCTGCCCTCTTGCCTGCACAGATATCCCGCGCCATGTCGCCGATCATGTAGGACGTCTTCGGGTCGATGTTCAAATCAGATAAAGCCCGCAGTATCATTCCTGGCTTGGGTTTTCTGCACTCACAGTCCTTCCTGTATCTTTCGATGGGTGCCTCAGGATGGTGCGGACAAAAATAAAAACGATCTATACCTGTTCCATGCAATCGCAATTCATCGTTTACATAATCATGCAGCGTGTTGACATGCTCTTCCGTGTAGAGGCCACGTGCGATGCCGGACTGATTTGTGACAACCACAAGTATGAAACCCTTTTTCTTGAGACGCGAAAGGGCCTCTATGGCACCTTCAATAAATACAAAATCCTCCCTCTTATGCAAAAATCCCCTGTCAATATTGAGTGTTCCATCTCTGTCAAGCAACACCGCGCTTCTCTTCATATTTTCGACTGCCATCTTGTTGTATGAGGCTTAAATATTAACTCTAATAATACAAAGAGATTAGAACTAATTATTGAGATGGTGGACAATTCGGAAGAATTGTTCACCAGCGACTAAATTAATCAATAACCGCTCATTGCTCAACCAGTTCTCCTCCTGGGGAAA
>Ga0255055_10001621_pt1 | contig 16292 bp, 14 predicted proteins | sample JV7_2_27_MG_FD_188633 | JGI IMG/M metagenome (GOLD analysis project Ga0255055, IMG submission 188633) | Seawater microbial communities from Jervis Inlet, British Columbia, Canada - JV7_2_27 | ecosystem: Environmental > Aquatic > Marine > Inlet | place: Canada: British Columbia | collected... | reverse complement strand
GGGACCCTCACCTTTGAAGGATCGCGCGCCGAGGCCGAGAAGCTCATGGCCTACCATCGCTCGATCCATCTGACGCCGGAGCAGGAAGCGACCAAGCGCGAGGCCCTCGAGGATCTGCGTCTACCCGTGGTGATGACGAAGTCGGCGGCGGCGTCCTCCTCTATCAAGTCGGGGATCTGCCCCCCTGAGCGCCTTCGGGAGGAACGACCGTGAGCGGGGACGTTGTTGAACGTTCAACTTCGGCCCAGCGAACCCTCCAGGAAGTTGAACGTTCAACAACGTCCCCGAATCGCTTCATCCGGGCTTCGAGGTGGCCGCGTCGACCCGTTCCATCCAGGCCACCACCGGGGGACGGCCCTCGATGATGCGGGCACCTTCCTCGGCGCCGCGAATGCAGCGGATCTGCGCGAAAACGCTCAGATCGGCCAGGGAGAGGGCTTCGCCGACCAGCCACTCCCGATCGCCGATCAGGTCCGCCAATGCATCCACGTGGCGCCGCACGTCTTCGAGGACCTGCTGCACTGACTTGCGTCCCACGCCCTGCTTCCGGGTGAGCCGCCGCAGCATGCCCGGGATGACGTGAGGCGCGAGCGCTTTCAGAATGCCCGAATCTGCGTGGACCAACTCGGGAATCCACCTTCTCGCGTTGTGGGGCAGGGTGAAGCGCAGCCGCATCTCGTAGAAGTAGAGGCTCTCGTCCGCCCAGTCGTCCAGAACGTGGCAAAGCGCGCGCTCGGCCGGATCCCTGGGCAGGATGGGCGGCTCCGGGAATTTCTCTTCCAGGTAGTGGGCGATGTCGGTGGAGTCGGCGACGAAGGTCCCGTCGTGCTCGAGGCAGGGAAGCTTCCCGATCGGGTTGATCCTTCGGATCGCAGGGGCGCGGGCCAGAGGCACCTCCTGAATTCGATAGTCGAGTCCCTTCCAGTGCAGGATGCGGCGGATCTTGTCGCAGAAGGGGGAGACCTGGAACTGGTGCAAGGTGATCATGGACAAAACCTAGCCCGCATTTCTCTCAAGATCTTGATTCCCAAGGGAACGTCCTGTCGGACTGATGAAGCTCACCCTTTTCCTCGGGTGTGGCTCACCAAAGGCGGAAATCGATCGCAAAGGGACCGGTTTCGCAGCTAGACTGCACTCATGACGGGTCCTTTCGACTGGACCCGCGAACGCTCTACGAGAGGGAGGAATGTCATGAGGGAATTTCGGAACTCACTGCTGGCGGTTGCGTTGGTTCTCTTCGGGCTCACGGCGATGGGCTGTGCCACCGTTTACAGTCCTGCTCCCGGGGCCATCTGGATGGACGTCCATGGACCCATCGATGCCGGTGACAAGGTCGGCATGAAAGAAGGCCGGGCCTGTGCAAAGTCCTACGTGGGGATGGTCTCAATGGGGGATGCCAGCATCAAGGCGGCGGCTGCGGCCGGCGGGATCACGCGGATCGACAGCGTGGACCACCATTCGACCTGGATGGTCGTGATGGGCGAGTTCTGCACGATCGTACGCGGCTCCTGATCCGCATCGCGCGAGGCGCCCCCGTCGGCGAACCGACGGGGGCGCCTCAGCTTCTCGCGACGGGCATTCTCTGCGCCGGCTCGGGGTCGCGCGCGAGCCGGGAGTTCGTGAGGAAGGCAAGAGCCGAGCGGTGCGTTCTCTTTCGCCCGCGGGTATCATGGAATCCTTCGGAGCAGAAGGAGGAGATTCCATGGCTACCGCTCCCGATTCCACGCTGGAGCAGCTCGATCGCGCCCACCTGATCCATCCCATCACGGAGTTCCGCGTCCACGAGGTGAAGGGGCCTCGCGTCATCGTGGGCGGAAAGGGAATCCGCCTCGAGACGGCCGAAGGAGGCAGCGTCATCGACGGGTTCTCCGGCCTCTTCAACATCAACGTCGGGCACGGGCGAACCGAGATCGCCGACGCGGTCGCTGACCAGATGCGCCGGATGCCCTATTACCCGTCTTTCTGGGACTTCTCCAACGAGCCCGCCATCCGGCTCGGAGAGCGGCTCGCCGCGCTGTTCCCCGCCGATCGCGAGCTCGATCACTTTCTATTCACCTCCGGTGGCTCCGACGCCAACGAGACCAACTTCCGGATCGCCCGCCTCTATCACGCCGTGCGCGGCGATCACGCGCGCAAGAAGGTGCTGTCGCGTCGCTGGTCCTATCACGGCATCACCCGAGCCGCCGGAAGCGCCACGACGATTCCGGCCTATCACGCCTTCTATGAACCCGAGCCGAGCTTCGTGCCGACCTCGATGCCCTATTGCTTCCGCTGCGAGTTCAAGAAGGACCTCCCGGACTGTGAGTTCCTGTGCGCGGACGACGTCGAGGAGGTGATCCAGAGGGAAGGAGCCGAGACCGTCGCCGCCGTGATCGCCGAGCCCGTCCAGGGAACCGGCGGGATCCTGGTGCCTCCCCCGGAGTACTTCGGCCACCTGCGGGAGATCTGCGATCGCCACGGCCTGCTGCTGATCCTGGACGAGGTGATCACCGGCTTCGGACGCACCGGACGCTGGTTCGGGATGGAGCACTGGAACATCCACCCGGACCTGGTCTCCTTCGCAAAGGGGATCACCAGCGGCTACCTCCCGCTGGGGGGTGTCGCACTTCGGCGCGGGGTCTACGAGACGATCCGGGACGAGTCGCCGAAGGGCCTCCCGTTCATGGGCGGGCTCACCTACAACAACCACCCGTCCTGCTGTGCGGCCGCCCTGGCGAACCTGGAGATCATCGAGCGCGAGGGACTGGTGGAGAACAGCCGGGAGGTCGGGGCCTACCTGCTCGAGAGCCTGCGCCAGGCCCTGGCCGACCATCCGCTCGTTGCGGAGATTCGCGGCATCGGCATGCTCGCTGCTGTGGAGTGCACCGCCCCGGGGACGGTCGATCCGGTCGGCGGAAGTCCCATGGTCTTCACGTCCGCCGTCTCGACCCGCTGCTGGGAGAAGGGTCTGATCGCCCGCGCCCTGTGGGAGAACGTCGCGCTGGCTCCGCCGCTCTGCACCACCCGCTCGGACGTCGACGAGATCGTCGGCATCGTGTCGGAGGCGATGCGCGAGGTCGCGGAGGATTTCCCCGCCGCTTGAGCCCGCGCAAGGACCCGTGGCGCGGGATTCGTATTACGTCGTCCCGCTCCGCTGGTTCGAATCCCGAGCTGCTGCGGCGAAGATCCCCCTCGACATGGTGGACGGTTCCGCGGCTACCCGTCGCCCGTATACCTCTGCGCGCAGCTTGTGCACCTCTTTGCTCTCGGGCTCGGCGTCGGCGGCCCAGTCGACCAGGTGGCAGGCCATGGCGAGATGGCCGTCTTCGACGCACTCCTGCGCCCGGGCGAGAAGCCGTCTCACGCCTCCTGCCAGTGTGGCGAGCTCCCGCGCCTGGCGCCCGCGCGGTGCGGGCTTGAGCTCGCTCGGCACTCCGCTGTACCAGCCTCCGAGGCAGCGATAGACGTTGCGCACGATGAAGTCCGGCTCGTCGTACACCGGCTTCAGGTAGGGCTTCGCTGCCAGCTCGGCGGGGGGCTGGACGTGCTCGAGGATTTCGTAGATCGTCGCCCCCTCGTTCATGGCGGCCAGCGTCTGGGTGTAGAGCGACTCCAGGTATTCCGCGGTGTCGAGGAGGGCTTCGCGCACCCTCGCGGCTCCCATCACCGGAAGCCCGTGCCCCGGCAGCAGGAACTCGGGCTCCAATGCCGCCATACGGCGCAGGGCCGTCGCCCACTCGATGGCGAAGCGCTGCACCTTCTGTGGGTTTCCCGCGTTCGGGGCCGCCCAGATGAAGAGATCTCCGGTGCAGAGGACCCGGGTCGCCGGCAGGAAGACCCAGGTGTGATCGTCGGTCTCGCCGCGGGCGTGCACCAGGCGAAGCTCGTGCTCGCCGATGCGGAGGTCGAGCCGCTCGCTGTAGGCGAGAGTGGGGGGAAGGGGATCCGTCGGCCACGGGATGCGGCCCCCGAACTGCCGGCTGTTGATGATGCTGTTGTATCCCTCGGTCTCCACATACCGCTGCATTCGCGGGGCGACCGCCTCGTGGCCGATTACTCGGGGGCGCTCCCAGCCCTTCGACTCCGCCTCGCGCAGGAAGGGTGGCAGGCCGTAGGCGTGATCCACGTGTCCGTGGGTGTAGATCGCCGTGTGGACTGGCTCGGCCGCGTAGCGGCGCACCCCGGCGAAGCTCCGCTCGTGCTGCGCGGGCAGGAAGGAGCCGGTGTCGATCAGCACCACCCCTTCTTCACTGCGCAGCACGGTCAGGTTCACGAACCCCTTGTAGAAGCCCACGCCGGCGGTGATCTCCTCGATGGCGTCGATGTCTGTGAAAGGGTGGTGTTCGGGCTCGTCGGTGGAGTCCTTCCCGGTCCACAGGCGATCCGCGAGCTCGATCAGTGATGCCATGGGTCCTCCCGACGGTGGCGGCGTCAGTCGCCGGCGAAGCCGGCCAGGGCCTCCAGATCGTCGACCCGGTGAATGGTGACGATGCCGCGCTTCATGCTGACCAGACCCTCCTCGGACCAGGTCTTCATCTGCTTGTTGACGCTCTCGCGAGTGGTCGCGACCAGGTCGCCGATCTCGGCCTGGGAGAGCTTGAGATCGATGCGAATGCCTTCCGGCGTCTGGAGGCCGTGGACCCGGCTCAGGCTCACGAGCTTCTTGGCGAGCCGCGCGGGGAGATTCAGGAAGGTGGTGTCCTCGAGCAGCTCGCTGATCCGCAGGCAACGGTACGCGAGCACCTCCAGGAGCCTGATGGCCGCCTCCGGATGCGCTCTCAAGAAGGGGAGGAACTCCCGGCGGTCGAGCACGATCAGCTCGGAAGCCTCGATGGCGGTGACGGTCGCCGTCCGCCTTCCGCTGGAGAGCAAGGCGAGCTCTCCGAAGACCTCGCCCGGGGCCATGATGCTGAACACCACGTCGTCGCCTTCGGCCGAGGTGGTGATCACCTTCAGACGGCCCTTCGAGATCAGGTAGACCTGGCTTCCCGGGTCGCCCTTGTGGAACAGCTCCTCGCGGGCGCGGAGCTTCTTGACCCGAGACACCTGGACCAGGGTGTCCAGCTCACTCTCGCTGAGCTTCGAGAAGAGACTCCCCTTCGCGAGAAGCTCGCGTCGCTGCCGGGCGCCTTCCTCCGATATCGCCATGAGAAGATCCCCTTCCTCCTTCTTCTCCCCTGGGGTCGATCAGGACGATCCCGCACCATCTTACCCGGTAGCCTGCATTTCTCACCGGGTCGCGCGGCGAGGCCGCGGTCAGAGAGGATCTTCTCTATCCTCGCCTTGGGGCGAGCAGAGCCATCCCGCCGGCTCCTCGTAGGTGGGACCGAGCTGGATCCCCCACCCGCTCACCGTTTCAGGAGTCCCTCATGGACCGCAACCGCGAGCTTCTTTCCCAGACCGATCCGGAGCTGTTCGAAGCCCTCGTTGGCGAGGAACGTCGCCAGACCCAGGGCATCGAGCTGATTCCCTCCGAGAACTACACCTTCCCGGAGGTGCTTTGCGCGCTGGGTTCGGTCTTCACGAACAAGTACTCGGAAGGCTACCCGGGCCGGCGCTACTACGGCGGCCAGGAGTTCACCGATGTCATCGAGGAGCTCGCCCGGGAGCGGGCGAAGCAGCTGTTTCGCTGCGAGCACGCCAACGTCCAGCCGCTCTCGGGCTCGCCCATGAACCAGGCGGTCTACCTGGCCTTCATGAAGCCGGGGGACACGATTCTCGGCATGGATCTCTCCCATGGCGGGCACCTGACCCACGGAGCCCCGGTCTCCCACATGGGCAAGATCTTCAACTTCGTACGCTACAAGACGCATCCCGAAGAGGAGGGGCGCATCGATTTCGACGAGCTTCGCCGCGTGGCCCTGGAGACCCGCCCGAAGATCGTTCTGTGCGGCTACACCTCCTATCCCCGCGACTACGACTACGGCGATTTCAAGCGGATCGCCGACGAGGCGGGAGCGATCACCATGGCGGACGTCGCCCACATCGGCGGACTGATCGCCGCGGGGGTGATGCGGAACCCCTTCGATTACGACTTCGACATCGTGACGACCACGACCCACAAGAGCTTGCGGGGTCCGCGCGGCGGAATGGTGCTGTGCAAGAAGAAGTTCGCCCGCCAGATCGACAGGTCGGTCTTCCCCGGGCTTCAGGGCGGGCCCCACATGAACACCATTGCGGGGATCGCGATCACTCTGGGCAAGGCGCTCCAGCCCGAGTTTCGCGAGTACGGAGCGCAGGTGCTGCGCAACGCCAAGGTCCTCGCTGCGGCCCTGATCGAGGGCGGCGCGTCCCTGGTGACCGGGGGAACCGACAACCACATGATGGTGCTCGACACCGTGAAGAGCCACGGGATCGACGGAAGGGTTGCCGAGGAGACACTGGACCGAATCGCCATCACCACCAACAAGCAGATCATTCCCGACGACCCGAATCCGCCCTTGCGCCCGAGCGGCATTCGCATCGGCACACCCGCCGCCACGTCGCGGGGGATGAACGAAGAGGACATGGTGAAGCTCGGCGGGTGGATCACCCGAGCGCTCGCGGAGCGAGAGGACGAGGGCGCAATCTCCGCGCTCCGTCGCGAGGTGGAGGCGTTCTGCCGCGGCTTCCCAGTGCCGGGGATTTCGTCGTAGCAGGTATCTGGAAGCAAATGCCTAGATTGTCTGGTGATCTCTGAGGCCAGGCGGCGGCGGGAATCGAACCCGCATCCAAGCGGCCTAAGCCCCCGAAAAACAAGAAGTCCGGTTGCTGAGACCTTGTCGGTGGCTTGTCGGTGAGGGAAGCGTGCTTGCATGAGGCAGCGGGGTTCATCGGCTGGGCCAGCGCTCTCGCGGCGGCCTTCCCAGCTCGCCGCCGCCACCTGCCCCCCCCGGAGTTCACCGCCAGCGCGATGAGGATTGCCCGACGTGGTCCAGCTGGTTGAGCAGCTGATTCGTAATCAGCAGGTCGGCGGCTCGGGCCCGCCCGTCGGCTCCAGCAATCCCGCGCACTTGCGGCGCCTCTTGCCTGTTCCCGGCGCCCCGGGCGGCCGTCTGACAGCAACGTGACAGCAACCAGGGATCATGGGCGGTGCGGGGAGGCGTGGTCGGCTACCAGATGCCCGGGATCAGGCGGAAGCGAACCCGAGCCGCGTACTCGGCGTAGCCGGGGAGCTCCGCGTGGAGCGTGCGATCCTCGAGCGCCGTGCGGATCACGAGACAGACCACCGCGAGCAGGGCCGGGACGAAGGCCCAGGCCGACGGCAGCAGGAGCGGCGTCGAGAGTATCCAGCCCACGAAGCCGACGTAGCCAGGGTGGCGCACGTAGGCGTACGGTCCCGCGTCGATCACGCGATGCCCGTGGTCCGTCTGGATGCGCACCGTCTTCTCGAAGAACGGATTCACGACCATGGACCAGGTGGCCAGGGCCCACCCGGGGACGAAAATGGCCAGGCCCAGAAGCCACGCTGCCCCGGGTGCGCTCCATGCCTCATCGCGCGCTTCGAGTACTGCGACGACGAAGATTGCGATCATCACGGGCGCGAACAGCACAGACCACACCAGGTCCCAGGTCTTCGTCCCCTTGCGGAGGCCTATGCGCCGCCAGATCAGCTCGGGGTTCCAGCGCAGCAGGCACGCCAAGTTGATGGCCAAGGTCGCGACGAAGATGCCCACGTAGATCCACCCGAGCGTCCAGTCCAGCCGGCGCGCGAGCACGAAAACGAGCCCCGCCAGAACGATGAGCACGGCCGCGACGGCCAGGCAGACGAGGGCCGTCGGCATCGAGGCCTGGGAGCCGGCGCGCGTCTCGACGTCGGCCATTTCGCGTCCCTCCTCGCCTCTCGAACGCTACACCGTGAGTCGATCAACACGCGCCGCGGGTCGTCGCTCTTCGCCGCCTGACTCACAATGGACTACACCAGAGTATCCTATCCTGCACCGGGCGGAGGGGAAGGGCAAGAAACCGCCCGAGAGACATTTTCTCGGCCTTCCCAATTTCCCTGCCGTGACCTCGGCAGAGCACCCGCGCATACGGCGCACAGTGAATCTGGGCGGAACAAGGCAGAGGAACGCTCGCGCCTCGGTGGACGGTTGGTCACGGCTGCTCGCCTTTCTCGGCGAACACCTCCCGTCACGCTCCCAGTGAGCGGTAGCACTGTGGCCCATATGGCCAGGATTTACCGTAAGTCCTTTAAGATCCCGCCAGCACTGCGTTTGATCGGCTGGATGGTGGTCGGTTTGTTCATCGAAAATACAGGGATTGAATCACAGCGACGGCGGGTTCGATTCCCGCCGCCTCCACCACAACTATCTGTTTTTGTTTAACTTTTTAGACACGCGATCGGGGCGCACGACGGCCGCACGACGACGCATCCCACCGCTCAGTCGTCATTCCTCGGCTGCGCTGGGGTTGCGGAGATGGCCAAGCTTCTCTCTCAGCGGGTACGCTTCGGGGGCCACAGGCCGGAACGATGGCCCGCGCGCACAAGAACAGCCGCGCTCGCGGATGGGAGGAAGAAGATGAGCGTATTCGAGGTCATTGGTTGGATCGGCAGCGTCTTGATGGTCGCCACCTTCGCGATGAAGCGCATGACGCCGCTACGCATCACCGGAATCTGCGCGAACTGCTTCATGATCGCCTATGCGTTTGCGCTTAGTATCTACCCCGTGCTCGCGCTCCAGATCTGTCTATTGCCGATCAACATCTACCGGCTGGTGCAGATGCGTCAGCTTGTCACGAGGCTCAACCTTGCCAAGGTCACTGACGGGCTCCGCGTGCTGGCGCCTGTGATGCAGCGGCAGGACCTGAAGAAAGGGGAGCGGCTCTTCAGAAGGGGCGACTCCGCTGACCAGCTCTTCGTTGTCGAACAAGGCGCCCTGCGCCTGGAGGAGCTCGACCTCGTCCTGAACCCGGGCGAGATCGTCGGCGAGATGGGCCTCTTCGGCATCGAACACGACCGAAGCGCGACAGCGGTCGCCGAAGAGGACAGCGTGGTGCTCCGCATTGCAGGTGACAAGGTGCGTGAGATCGTTCACCAGGATCCGAACCTCGGGCTCGCCATCATGCGCGTCATGGCTCAGCGCCTGAGGGTCACAAACATTGAGCGATGAAATCGTCCGCCATGCCTGACGTAGACGAGCGGCCAATTCATCAAGTTGTTGGGCTATCTCCTCGTAACCGGCGCCATCCAGGCGCAATACATCGACAAAGATCTTGAGCGCCTCGTTCTCGACGCTGATCACTGACTTCTCTGCATCCACGCTATCAAGGATGCCATGCAGCTCATAGGGCCGGATCTGACGTCGAGCCGGACGCCGCCAGTTCCTGTGCTGGGTGCGCTGGTGGAGTACACCAATGGACCAAAACACCAAGCGCGGCAGTGAGAATCAAGAAGCTGTCCGGCTGTCGGGTCTGCCTAATGCCTGGGCGAGACAAGCTGCAGAGGACCCTCCCCCCAGGATTGGGTCTAGGAGGATACCATGAATGGCCGAATCGCCAGCGACCATACCATCCCGTGGCTTACGACCTACGTCTGGCTGTTGATCGTTTCTTGGACGGTAGTCATCAGTGCCTCCGTCACCTGGAATCTACTCAATCAGAACGAGAGCATGCGGGAGATTGCTCTTAGCGAGGCACGTGCATATTTCAAGAAAGACCAGGCTTTCCGTCTCTGGGCGACGTCACACGGAGGCGTGTATGTACCGAGCGACGAGCGAACGCCGCCAAGCCCATATCTTGCCCATGTCCCTGGCCGCGACATCGAAACGCCCTCGGGAGTTCTACTCACCCTGATGAATCCGTCGTATGCCCTTCGGCAGCTAAACGAGGAGTTCACTGAACTCTACGGTGTTGCTGGTCATATCACCAGCCTCAAACCGCTCAGGCCCCAAAACGCTCCAGACGATTGGGAGCGGGCCGCACTCATAGCTTTCGACGATGGGGAGAAGGAGGTGACCGACTTCGCCGAAGTCGGCGGTGAACCGCATCTACGCTTGATGGGTCTACTGCCTACAGAGGAGGATTGCCTCAGGTGTCATGCGAATCAAGGATACCAAGTCGGTGACGTGATTGGCGGTGTCGGGGTGTCCGTTCCGATGACTCACCTGTTGGCCGTGAAACGAGAACAGGCTGCTGTGGTCGTGTTGGGGCACGGCGGACTGTGGTTTTTGGGATTGTTGGGGATTGGCCTCGGGGCCCGCCAGATTTCGCAACGTATAAGGGAGCGCGACCAGGCTAGGGAAGCCCGCGCTCGATTCGAACGCCTCCTCTCACCGGTTCTTGCCGAGAAAGTCGTCAGCGGAGACCTGCAAGTGCGTCTTGGCGGCGAGCTTTATGACGCAAGCATCCTCTTTATCGACATACGTGAGTTCACTCCTATGAGCGAGGGCGCGGCGCCAGCGGCAATCGTGGAACTGCTGAACGAGTACTTCGAGGTGATGGTAGAGGTCGTTTTCGAAAACGATGGAACGCTGGACAAGTTTGTCGGAGACGAAGTCATGGCCGTCTATGGGGCACCGATGCCGCAGCCGGACCATGCGCCGCGGGCGGTGCGAACGGCCCTCGGCATGCGGACCGCCCTGGCGAAGCTCAACGAATCCAGGTCACAGCGAGGACTCCCGACGATACGGGCGGGCATCGGAATCAGCTCGGGCACAGTGGTCGCGGGATACATGGGCTCTTCGAAAGTGATGGACTACACAGCGATCGGTGACACCGTGAACACGGCCGCGCGCTTATGTAGCGTGGCCAAGAGCGGGGAAATCCTTATCAGTCGCGCCACGCGAGAACAGCTCGATTCGACGTTCGAGGTGGAGGCGCGCGAACCGATCGAGCTAAAGGGCAAGAGCCAACCACTCGACATCTTCAATGTGACGTCCCACCGAACGGCGTAAGCGGTCGAGCATCGAAGTTCTTCCCCCGCATCTCCCGTTTCCCCGCTCCATCTAGCTAGATCGATCGATCTGAGCGAAGCGGTTCATTCCTCTCGCCCCTGCGGCTCCGCTGACTCGAAACCTACCGTCGCGTAGACCGGTTGAGTGAAGGCAAATCCCATGCCTGGCGTTTCTAGACGACCAGCCCGGACGATTGCCTGCATCAATACGAATAGCCAGCTTATCCGCGTCGGAGTAACCATCAATCGGTTGACCCGACGCTTTCGGCAGCCCGGTGAAGTGGGTGTCAGCCAGCAGGCCTCCCGGATTCGTGCGGCTGATGATCATCGACAGGCTGGGCCGCCCAGACGGACGGCCACACCTCATCCATGCGCGGTGTCGTCGCGATTGCCCCGTCAAGGCGTTCGCGGGCAGCGGGAAGGAACACGCTCTTGGCTCCGGCCCACCATGATGCACCACCAGGCATCTTCAGTAGGCCCGCGATAGCTGCTTCCCAGATAGAGAACAATCCCTCGTCCAGAAGACCTGTCCCGGTCAAATACTCGGAACTTCCCGTCATCGTTTACATTTTTCGATCGCACGTCCAGATGAATCTACGCTGTATGCTCGGGCAGTCTTCTCATATGAGACCCCCGAGGGGTCATTTCTCGCAAGCATCCACCTAGAGCTGGCCGTGGGCTGACGGCGAACTGGAGCCCATTGAGCCTTCCGGCGGCGGGCATCCTCGGTAACCCGGCCCAGTCGGCTCCATGAGGCTCCCCCGCCCCTGACAGCGACTCTGACAGCAACGGTGTAGCAGCGGGGGCGGACTCCGGCGGGCGCCCGTGGATTCGGCCAGGCGCCCAGCGGCGCCGGCAGGGGTTCTCGGGACGGACAGGTATCTAAGAGAGCTGCATGAGTACGTCCGCCCAGGTGGGCGCGTGGCGATCATCAGCTTCATCCAGAACTGGCCACCCGTGGGAAACCAGTTCAGCGCCGACCAGCTGGAGAGGTGGATGAAGCAGGCGGGGTTCGCCCTCGCGGAGAGACACGACTTCATCACCGATCAGTACTTGATGATCTTCGAGCGCAGTTGATCGGGAGTCACCTCGGCCCAGCCATCGTTTGGTCCCCGCCGCCCGACGTCTGGCCGCCGAGCCGTGGCCGGCATCGAGCTTACCATGGTCGATCCGCCCCGGGGAACCCTGACCGGCGCCGCGGATCGGTTGCCGCGAGGCGCTCGATCTTCAGCTTCGTTGGCTTGTCGGGCGGCGCGCCAGTTTCACTCACTTGCCCGTCAAACGGAAGACGCCGGCTACTTGCCTCGCTTGAGCGGTGTGGTCGGAAAGGGATTCGCTTTAGCGAGAGCGCCGGCTTTCTTCTGACTCTTCTGCGCCTTCTTCTGACTCTTCTGCGCCGTGTCCTGCTTCTTCTGTCGTTCTTTGGATTTCCGAGACTTGTCGCCCATGGAGCACCGCCTGTGGTTCGAGTAAGTAATGAGAGGATCGGCTGCGTCCAACAGTATCACCTCCGGCATGCAAGCGGTCAAAGGGGCTCTTTCTCCAGGAGCGAACCATCGCGAAGTCGCGCGGTGTCTGTACGGAGTAGGAGCCGCCTAGCTTCGCATATTGCAGGACGATCTCCTCGCACGCATGACAAGAGGAAGTGCGGGCAGACACGCCCGACACCTTCCTGGAGTCGCGGTTATCTCGCCTGTGCCTCCCGAAAACCCGTGTTCGAAGAATCACGGACACTTATCGAGGCGCGTCCCGAGCCGTGGGGAGCTCCAGCCAGGAGACGGCATGGGCGTGACGGTATCCGTCGGCTCCGTTGAGCAGCAGCAAACGCGTGACGAGCGTGCCCGCGTTTGGGGACTCCCTCGGCGGCAATCCTCGATGATCCATCAGACCTGGCTTCCCAACGCCCCCGCCTTTAACACCAACGGTGTAGCAACGGCGGTGGGCGCGGTGGACGCCCGTGGAATCCGGCGCCGCGCCAACCCTTTGCACCGTATACTTCCCTGGACGCCGGTGGACGCCCCTGGAAACCCTCTGAAACCAATTCGTAATCAGCAGGTCGGCGGTTCGAGTCCGCCCGTCGGCTCCAATGATTCCAGACACTTACGCGTTTCCCTCACGAAGCCAGAACTCGCTGGGAAGCATATGGGAAGCAGCGGGAGCGGTTTCGTGAGCTCAGAGCAACACGCCGCTGTAAGTGGGCACCGTCTATCTCAAGTTCACCCACGAGCGGCTCGGGCACTCCCAGCTCTGATGGCGCTCGCCACCTACAGCCCCGTCGCCCCGTCGCTCCAGCGCGAGGCCGCGGGCTGAATCATGATCCGCTTGCACAGACGAACCGTCTGGTTGCGGAAGCGTCTCTCGGATTAGCAGCCGAATGGTCTAGATCACTCTGACGGGTCACACGACAGGGTGAGCGACTCGGTGAGGACTACGCGCGACTGAGAATTCGGTCGGCCAAGCTGAGTTCGCTGGCTCTCCCTCCTATGATCTTCCCATATGCGCGCTCAGGGAACGCGGACAAACACCGGGTTCGACCAGGCAAAGTAGTACCTGCCACTGACCATATCGAGGGATGTCACCGCAACACGATAGTAGCCATCCTCGGTCACGCCATCGTCTACAAGAGTGTCCTCGTAGTTTGACGACAGGGGACTGATCGTCTGGTCCACGTCGCCGTTCTTGACGATGTCTATCTTCACCAGTATCGCGGTTGGGCTCTCCGAGTGCACGCTCAGGTTGACGTTGGCGGTCCCGTCGAAGACATACGCCGTGTCGCCCATGAGCTCGCCGTTGACGTCCAGAGCAAGCGATGGCCCGGTGGTGGCGAAGGTTCGCCCAGCCTTGATGGCCTTGTACAACTCTGTCGCCGTCAGCCCCTTCTTCAGATAGACGCCATTCTTCGCCACGCCTACGTCCGAGTCAGGATCGCCCGTGTTATGGGCGTCGCTGTTGGCCACGCCGAAGATGGGTGTATCGACAGCGCCATTCACGTAGGCCATGAGAAGATCATCCCAGGAGTTCAAGGGAGCCTCGGGCAAGCCCAGCCACTGGCCGACGCCACTGAAATACAGGGTCGCGAGATAAAGGACATTTCTCACCGGCATCTGGGGCGGAGGGAACGGGAAGGGGTTATCGATGATCATGTGCAAGTTCTCGTCAGTCTCGCCATCGATCGCCAGGTTGTTCAGCATCATCCCGAATTCCCATGCCTCTTGAGGCGAGTAGCCCAACTGCATCGCGTAGCCGGCGACGTCATCGACGTGGCTCTGGTTGTAGACCTCCAGGTTGTTCACACCGTACTCGAGCGCGGTGGTCCCCGACGGGTGATTGTGCACCGCGATCCCGCCTTTCGAGTGGAGGTAGTCGACCCATTTTGTGAGGCTCTCCGGATACACGGCGCCGGTACCGGCCGGGTTCGGCGGCGACAGCCACACCTCCTCGGGGCAGAGCTCGGAGAAATCGTCGCCGACGAAAGGATCGTCGACGCCCAGTGCGTTGATGTGGTCGCGGTTGAACATGCCATCGCTGCCCGTCACCTCGAAGGCGGGCAGGGCGAGGAAAGAGCCGTCCGAGGCTGCCTCGGTATCCGCAACCAAGGAGGCCCATTTTTCCTCAGTCAGGCTCTTGCAGTGGTCGGTGATGATGACCGCGCTGAGGCCGCGGCTGAGTGCGGTGGCCTTGATGTCGGCCACTGAGCCCGAGCCATCGGAGCGGGTGGTGTGCATATGCCCGTCGTAGTAGACGAGGATGGACGGCTCTTCTGCGGAAGCCTGCTGGCCGGAACCCAGCAGAACGGGAACGACCATAAAGGCGAGGGCCGCCACAAGGGTCGCGTTGAAAATACCCAGAACTCTTCGCTGCGCTTTCATTCTTCGCTCCTCCCGATCCCTTGCAGAGGGACCAAACTCAAAGCGTGACGCGAGTCGCCACAACCTCCCGCGCGCCGCGATCCGATCTCGAATGCGCGGTGCCGCGAGAGGCTTCTATCTCGGGGCATTCTACACCCACCGGCAGCGAGCGGGGAGGATTTAACTCGGTCTGGGCCAATAACGCGGGCCTGTCGATGAGCCAAGCAGTGGACGGCGTCGAGGCCTTGTGCCTATTGGAGAGCCGACACACCTCGATTGGGAGCGAAGGGCGTATCAGATGGGGCGGGGGCCATTCCCCCCGTATCGCCCTTTGAGGCGCCTATCAGCAGGGGCCGCCAGGGGGCCGTGGGGCCGTCCTGGGTGCATCTCCTTGCCGCTCTATGCAGCCCCCTGCAGAGCAGCAGGCGTAAGTACGCGGAATTCCTCACTGCTCACGCTTCTTCGTAATCAGCAGGTCGGCGGTTCGAGCCCGCCCGTCGGCTCCAATGATTTCGCGCACTTACGCGCTTCCCCCGGCGCCCCGGGCGGCCGTCTGACAGCAACAAGACAGCAACCAGGGGCGATGCGCGGCCCGGGCCTCGCCGGCCGGGGCGGCGCGGGGAGACTAGGCTGGCCCTCGACCCGCGCCTCCGCCCTGTCCGGGGGGCGCCCCCTCGGCGGGGAGCCTCGACCGGCACCAAGGGGCGATTGGCACGGCGGGTTCGGCCGTCAGCTTCGGCGGCCTGCTAAGCCTCTCGGTGTTCCCGGCGACGAAGCCTCGGCACCAAGAACGGAGTGCGGCGGCGGTACCGCTCGTATTCCTCGCCGAATCGGCGCAGCAGTTCCTTTTCCTCGACGAACTTGTGGTAGCTGCTCCCCAGGATCCAGCCCAGAGCGAGGCAGATCAAGCCGTTTGCGAGCGAGTGAGCGAACGTTCCCACGCCCAGGTAGTAGATGATGGCGCCTAGCTCGATCGGGTTGCGACAATAACGGTAGGGGCCGCGAATAACGAGGCGGCGAGTGGGCGCGCTCTGCGCCGGTGTCCCTCCTCCATGTTCCCAGAACGTGAACGTCGCCCACGCGAGAAGAAAGAGACCCAAAGGGACTGAGAGCGCAGCAACAGCCATCGAGAGGGGATCTGGCAAGGCCAGCTCGGCAGGCGCCAAGACGAACTCGGCGATCGCCGCCAGAATCCAGGGCACCACAACGAGAAAGGCCATGCCTCCAATGAGGAGGGACAGGAGCCTACGGGGAACTCCGTGCTCCGCTTGACTGACCGCGGCAATTCTTGAGACGAGGCGGTCGATCATCTCGCTCCGAGAGGCCTGACGTTGCGCTGCCAAGCTGCGGCCCGGATTGAGTCTACCACGGGCGCCCCGCCCCGCGGAACCCTGACCGGCGCCGCGGATCGGTTGGACGACCGGGTTCGGCCGTCAGCTTCGGCGGCCTGTTGGGCGGCGCGCCACCTAGCCCCGATCCGACAATAATTCGGGGCTGTTGGCGATGATAGCCATCGCTGGTGGGCAGGCGAGCGGGTGTGGGGCTCAGGCCGCCCGTGCGATTCGTCTTTCGGCGTGTTCGATGCGGCGCTG
>Ga0255055_10001620_pt1 | contig 16297 bp, 17 predicted proteins | sample JV7_2_27_MG_FD_188633 | JGI IMG/M metagenome (GOLD analysis project Ga0255055, IMG submission 188633) | Seawater microbial communities from Jervis Inlet, British Columbia, Canada - JV7_2_27 | ecosystem: Environmental > Aquatic > Marine > Inlet | place: Canada: British Columbia | collected... | reverse complement strand
GGATTTCTCGATTAAATCCCTTGGAAAACAAACAGATACCTCCACCATATCTGCAGCCTATACAGCAAAAACATACATCTTTCGTGAGGAAACTGCTCCTGGAGAGGGGAGTAGATGAAAAAAAATAAAATGAAAAAAATAGCATACCTCTTTCTTTTATTCAGTCTTATTTGTCTGATTATCCCGCCCATCTTATCTCAGGAAGAAAAAGCGAAAAAACAGGATTTGGCGAAAGAACTCAGCGCTGAGATGCCAAGAAGGACTTCACCTGCCTACCAGCGTGCAGGAAGGAAAGATCCTTTCAGAGATTTACTCGCAGGCAGAGATACCAAGAGAGAAACCACACCTGGCAGCAAGCCTGAAATGTTTCTCGACGATATAACCCTTATAGGTATTGTCAAGGCCAGAGGAAAATTCACCGCTATAGTAACCGGTCCTCAGGAATTCCCATTGTTCATCAAAGCCGGACAAAGATTCTCTGACGGCTTCGTTTTGTCAATTCAAGAATCTAGAGTTGTTTTCCGGAAAACAAAAGAAAGAGGCTTTCCTTTATTTAAACCAAGAGATATTGTCAAAGAAATTCATCCAGAGGAGCGCTAAGATGAAATGGAAAAAATTTTCCCAAATCCTTTCTGTGTTTTGTCTGTTTGCCTTATTAAACGGATATGTTCTTAACAATGAGGCCTTAGTCACCATAAATAAAATATCTGTCAAACCTGAAAAACTCAATACACTAATAATATTTGATACAAGCACTCCTCCAGCCATCTCTGAAACATATTATTTAAAAGATGCTCCTTCAACAATTGTGCTCGAGTTTGATAACGCAGCAACAGCAGAAGATTTTCAAGTAAGCCGAGGAGAATCTTTGCTCGTTGAGGACATAAAGGTAGAAAAAATAGAGGATAACGATATCCATGTTTTAATTAACTTGAAAGAACAAGTGCCATACAGAATCTATGCCGAGCAGGCGCAAACAATTGTAGAGCTGAATAGAATCCAAAGAAATTTAAACGGATACATCATCGATTCTGCAACGGAAGAAGAACTCAATAAATGGCCTAAGAAGCAATTACTCTTTAAAGAAGTTGGCATCTTTGAAGAAAAGGGCATGGTTAATGTCACGGCAAGACTGGACGAAAAAGCAATAACCCAGGTATTTGCTCTTGAAAATCCCCTGCGTTGAGTAGTTGACTTCTTCCACACATTATATCCTGATCCCACTTTCCGCTATCCATTAGGAAAACTGGATATCAAAAGAGTAAGAACGGGACAATTTGAAACCGCTCCCCCTTACACAATCGCTCGATTAGTCTTCGACCTTGATCAGCCCAAATTCTACACTTTACTCTCTGAGAAAGAGAGTTTTACTTTCCAATTCTATAAAGATGAAAGAGCTCGAGTTGCTCCAGCCATGGTTCCCCCGACTCCAAGACCAGCACCTCCAGTTCCCCCGGCTCCCACTGAAGAAGAGGTAGCACCTCTAGTGCCAACCACCGAAGTTCCCGTAGTTCAAGAACGAGACATAGAGGTTCCCGGTACTGCCTTAAGACGTACAGTCCTTGAAGCACCCGAAGTAAGATATACTGGAGAAATTATCAGCATGAAATTCAAGGATGCTGACCTGCGAGATGTTATTCTCTATCTGGGACATTTTGCCGGCCTGAACGTCGTTTTCGATCCAGAAGTAAGAGGAACTGTCACCTGCGACTTACAGGATGTTCCCTGGGATCAGACTCTCGATATTATTCTAAAGTTGAACAAAATGGGAAAAACAATTGATGGGAACGTTCTCCGAATTGCTCCTATGGCAGTTCTTACTCGAGAAGACGAAGAGCAGAGAAAGCTGGAAGAAAGCAAAGAATTAGCCGGCCCCATCCAGGTTAAAGTGTTTGACCTCTCCTACGCAAGAGCTGGAGATGTTGAAAGTCTTCTGAGGACAAAAATTTCCCAAAGGGGAGAAATCATTGTCGATGAGAGGACAAACACGTTGATTCTTTCTGATGTGGCAGACAGGATCGGTACTTTGGAAAAACTCATCAATGTGTTTGATATGCCAACTCCACAAGTCTCTATAGAGGCTCGGATTGTGGAAGCCTCTTCCACCTTTGTCCGCAACCTCGGTATCCAATGGGGATTTCGCGGTATAATGGATCCTCTTCATGGCAATCAGACATCTCTAAAATTCCCGAGCGACATAACAGCTGACGGAGCTCTAATCCCTCAAGGACTCACCACCAAAGGAATCGGAGGGCCTCTGGGCGGTTATGCTATAAACCTCCCTGCCCCTGCATTCAATTCCGCAATCGGCCTCTCTTTTGGCAGTGTCATGGATACCTTCAGACTGGATATGGCTATTTCTGCTCTTGAAACTTCAGGCCAGGGCCAAATAATCTCCAGCCCCACAGTAACCACTCAGAACAACCAGCAGGCAGAAATTATCCAGGGAAGGCAGATTCCTGTCCAGACTGTGGCTAACTTTACCACAACCACAAGATTCGTTAACGCAGCATTAGAGCTTAGAGCCACTCCTCAGATTACGGCTGAAGGAACAATTATCATGGATATCGAAATAAGAAACAACGCTGCCGACTTCGCCAACCTGGTCAACGGAATTCCTCCGATAACTACTCAAAGCGCAACAACCACGGTCATGGTTATTGATGGAGGGACAACCGTTATCGGCGGAATTTACAGGACTGAAGATTCTATTACCCGAGAAAAAGTTCCCTTGCTCCATAAGATTCCCATACTGGGAGGCCTTTTCAAGAACTTCGCTCGAACAAGGCAAAAGCGAGAGCTGATCATTTTCATTACTCCTCGAATAATAAAATAACAGGGTGCATAAAATGAAAAAAATAAATAATTACCTGAAAATTACGGCAATCCTTTGCGTTTTTCTCTTCATTCTTTCTTGCGACAACACAGTGGGCACGCACGACAAGTCCGGAGTTATTCTTATAGTCACGAGAATATTCGGGGCAAATGTAGGCTTAGAAGATGCAGATTATCTTGTATCAGATGTTCAAACAGGTGGAGGCTACTTGACAAATCCTCTTGTGGTTACACTGGAGGCGAAGCTTAAGAAACCGGAGCCCATTATTCCTGGAGCATCCTACAAAACCAGTGTAATGATTGACCGCTATACGGTCACTTACACGAGCCCTGAAGGAGACCCTGTCCCAGCTGCATTCGAAGGCAGGCTTGCAGTTGTTTGTGAAGTTGACGCTTCTGTGGATGTCGAAATTGTGGCAGTGAGAGCAGAAGCCAAGGCTGTCGCTCCCTTGAGCGCTCTGATCGGAACTTTAAACGTCTATTGGGCAGTAGCCGAAATAAGATTTATTGGTCATGACCTGGACGGCAACGGGGTTGAAGCTACAGGCTATATTACCGTATACTTTGCCGATTGGGCTGACGCCTAAAAATATTCTTCCACATAAAAGGGACACACATAAAGGGGACAGGCTACTTTTTCCTGGAAAGTCGTGCCCGATTCATACAGAAAAAGTAGCCTGTCCCCTTTTTTTATCATTTCATTCGTAAACCCAAACCGACTTTCTCAATTTGATTGTCTTTAGTGCCTCTCTCAAAACTTTGTCCAATTCTTTCTTTCTGCTGGTCTTTAAGATGACCTGGACTCTGCTTATCCCCCTCACTCTAGAAACCGATGCCAGGGCAGGGCCCAAGATTTCTAGATCTCCCTCGAAGCTTTTCACCCTGGTTGAAAATTCCCTTGATTTCCTGGCCACACTCCTTAAATTCTCACCCTGGAACAAAATTTCAGCCATACGGGAAAAGGGCGGATAATTCATGAGCCGGCGGAGCCTCAACTCTTCTTTATAGAAAGAAAAATAATCAGCCAAAGCAGCCTGACATATACTGAAATGATGAGGGAGGGCTGTCTGGATAATAACCTCCGCTTTATTATCGCTCTTAAGAAACCTCATCATCCGGCTTAATGTTTGAAAAGTTTTTTGACTGGCTCTGTAATCTGACAGGGTAAGAATTGTTTCTGGGAAAAGAATGGCAACCAAAGATACCGGGGGTAATTCTACCTGATGAGCTAAGAGCTGCGTTCCAACCAGAATATCAATTTTCCCGCTCCAGAAGTTCCGAAGGATTCTCCCCTGCTCTATCCTATTCAAATCTGTCGCAAAAAGCGCTATCCTGCCCTGATGGAAAATTTTTTTTAATTCTTCTTCAACTGCCTCGATGCCTGTACCTCTTTCCCTGATCATCCTGCTTCCACAGTCAGGACAGCGATCCATTTTCGCAAGAGAATAATTGCAGTAGCGGCAAACCAACCTCCCTTCTCTCTTGTGATAGGTCAAGGCAATATCACAATGAATGCAGCGGGAGATGTAATTGCATTTTGAACAGAAGAGATAAGAAGCATATCCTCGCCGGTTAAAGAAAACTAAAATTTGCTCTTTTTTCTTCAGCCTTTCGGCTATCCTTTCTTTGAGCTTATTGGAAATCAGCCCTCGTTCCAACCTGTCATCAACAATTTCGACTTTCGTCTTTCTTGCCTCACTATCTAAACAATAAAGATACTTTCCCTTTCTGGCCCTGTAAAATGCCTCAACAGAGGGAAGAGCTGAACCATAGACAAGCGCCGCTCCTTCATGCCGTGCTCTCAACAAGGCACCCTTCCGGGCATCATAGGAAGGGCTCTCCAGCTGATAGTATGAGTCATCATCCTCCTCATCGACAATAATCAAACCCAGATGATCAAGGGGAGAAAAAAGAGCTGAACGAGGGCCAATAACCACATCCACCTCTCCCTCTTTTATCTTTCGCCACTCGAGCTCCCTCTTTCTATCTGATAACTGACTGTGAAGAAGAGCAACCTTTTCCCCCAGTCTTTTCTCAAACCTTTCCATCAGGGCTTGAGTCAGGGCAATTTCCGGAACCAAAAACAAAACTCTACTTCCGCTTGCCAGAATCTCTTTAATCAAACGAGAGTAGACAGCCTCTCTCTTCTCCGGGGGACCGTAAAGGAAAAAAGGTGAAAAAACTTTTTTCTCCATTTTAAGGGCAATTTGATCTGCTATCCCTTGAGACTGTGCATCCAACGAAAAATCTATTTCAAGCTGAGTCTGACTCATGGAAACAGCTGAAGTTGTTTTTTTTCTTGCCTTCTTTATTTCCTTCTGGACAAGGATTAGACCTTTCTTTTCCAGCCGGAAAAGAAAATGGGAAAGATTTTTGACTTTGAATCTCCTTTTGAGGAAGAGAACACTGTAGCTTCTTTTCTGGATAAAGCCTAAAAGATCCCTTTCATCCCTGGAGAGATCCTCATCCTTGAGTGCAGCTCTTCCCTTATCAGAGAGAGCGATCCTTGTTTTGCTTTTAAGTATAAATGATGGCGGGAGGGAAGCCTGAAGAAGCTCTCCCCAGGACAAGTAATAATAATCGCATAACTTCCGGGTAAAGGAGAGGAAAGACGGGGAAAAAATTGGCTCTTCATCCAATATTTCCGCAATTTTTTTGAGCTCAAATTCCGTGGAAATCCTTCTTTTCCCAAGTTTTACGATAAATCCTGTCAGCATCCTCTGGCCGAGCGGAACAAGCACTCTTGAGCCGACTTTAGCGTTTTTCTGGTAGGATTCAGGAACAATGTAGGAAAAAGACTGGTCTAAGGGAAGGGAAAGGATAACTTCTGCATACAAGGTCATTTCTTGCCCAGGAAGGCCATTACTTTCTTCATGTCTTCCCAGACCATTTTCTTGAGCTCTTTATTGCCTTCGTTTCTTATAAGGTAAGAGGGATGAAAAGTTGGCATCACCTTTATATTATTAAATTCATAGAAGCTCCCTCTTAAAGCTGTCATCCCCAGTTTGCTTTGGATAAAACAGTCCGTGGCCACTCTCCCCAAAGTCACGATAACCTCGGGCTTTATCATTTCTAGCTGTTCCCGAAGATAATCCTGGCACATTTTAATTTCTTCCTTGTGAGGGTTTCTATTCTCAGGAGGCCTGCACTTGACAATATTCGTTATATAAACTTCTTCTCTTTTAAACTGCATTGCCTGGATTATTTTATTCAAAAGCTGTCCTGCTCTTCCCACAAAGGGCCTCCCCTGAATGTCTTCATCGCGGCCAGGCGCCTCGCCTACGAACATAAGCTCAGTTCCAAGGTCTCCCTCTCCGGGGACTGCATTTTTCCGCCCTTGAGAAAGCGGACATTTTTGACAGTTGAGGATCCTCTCTTTCAGGGAAATATAAGGAGAGTCCTTAGAAGAAGATGGTGATGAAACAAATTCGGCTCCGAGCTGGGAAAAATATTTTAATCTCTCTTCAAGACGATCGACGAGTTTTCGAGCTTTATCCTCCAAGGATATCCTCTACTCTATCCAAGATTATTTGGCTTATTTCTATCTTACTCTTTTTTTCCGTATGAATCGTTTTGCCGTCAGGGAAAATAAGACTTACTTGATTAAAGTCCGATTCAAAACCTATCCCCTCATCTAAAACATTATTGGCCACTATCAAATCAAGACTTTTCTTCTTCATTTTTTTTAGTGCATTGTTGACAACATCTTCTGTCTCAGCAGCAAAGCCGACAATAATTTTTGCTCCTTTCTTCGAGCTTAATTTTTGTAAAACATCCTCAGTCGGTACGACATCGATTTTTTTCTCTAATTTTTCTTTCTTTATTTTTTGTGAAGACGTCTCAGCAAACCTGAAATCTGAGATGGCTGCTGCCATGATAACGACATCAGCTTGACCGAAGCGAGCCACGACCTCCTTCTCCATTTCCTGGGCTGTCTGGACTTTCTTTAACTTTACTTCTGGAGGAGGAAAAATATGAGTCGGCCCTGAAATAAGAATGACTTCAGCCCCACGCCTGAGCGCTTCCTCAGCGAGCTCATAACCCATTTTTCCCGAAGAGCGGTTGGTGAGAAAGCGGACCGGATCCAGGAATTCCCTTGTGGGCCCGGCTGTGACTAAAACCGTTTTGCCCTTTAAGCTGGCGCTCTTCTTTATCAATCTCAGCCCTTCTTCAACAATCTTCTCAGGAACTGCTAACCTCCCCCATCCTATATCTTTACAGGCCAAATATCCCTTGGCTGGCTCGACAAATCTTACTCCCATTGCCCTGAGTTTCTTGATATTCTCCTGAGTTTGTCGATGAAGATACATGGCCTCATTCATCGAAGGAGCGATAAGAACAGGACAACTGGAAGCAGTATAGAAAGTCGATAAAAAATCATCAGCTACGCCGGAAGCAAACTTTCCAATCATATTTGCTGTGGCTGGGGCAACGAGCAGAAGGGATGTCTCCTTCGCCAGCTCCACATGGGGAATCTCGTCCTGGTATTCTTCATCAAATGGATCTACAAGAGCTTTTTGTCCGGAAAGAGCACTAAAAAGCAGAGGAGAAATCAAGCGGGAAGCATTTTTTGTCAGGATAACTTGAACCTGAAACTTCTCTTTTTGGAAGCCGCGGATCATTTCACAAGCTTTATACAGGCTCACCGAGGAACACACTCCTAATGTTATTTTGGCCATCTTAACCTCTTATCTATCCTCGGAGAAACTACGGAGAATGGGAACAATTTCTTTTTTCTTAATGTCGAGGCGGCATCTCGTGCTTAAAATAATTGCTTCCAGTTCTTTCGAAGCTTTTTTCAGCTCGGCATTAATGATGATATAATCGAAATCGGGATAAAACCTGATATCTTTTCTGGCAACCTCAAGCCTTTCCTTTATCGAACCTGGACTTTCCTGGCCTCTCTTTTCAAGCCTCGCTTTAAGCTCCTCGAATAAGGGCGGCAGGATAAAGATGAATACGCTTCTCTTTAATTTTGATTTTATCTGCTGGGCACCTTGAACATCTATGTCCAGGAGAAGATCCTCCCTGGTTCCTTTCTTTTCTATCTCTCTCTTGGAAGTCCCGTAATGATTCCCATGGATGACAGTCCATTCAGCCAGTTTCTCCTCTTTAATCATCTGCTCAAATTCAGACTTTGCCACAAAATAATAATCCCGGCCTTCTTTCTCTGAGTTTCTTTTTTTGCGGGTTGTATGGGAAACTGAAAACTGGACGTCTTTCACATTTTCCATAACTTGCTTAACCAGAGTGGTCTTTCCGCTTCCGGACGGGCCAGTAATGATAAAAAGCATAAAATCTCTCCTTCCCTAAAAAAGGGGACAGGCTACTTTTTCAATTCTATTCTATGTTCTGAACCTGCTGTCGTATACTTTCCACTTCTCCTTTTATGGTTAAAATCCCTCTGATTATTTTAATATCCTGGGATTTAGAATTTATGGTGTTAGCCTCCCGGTAAATCTCCTGGGCGATAAAATCCAGCTTTTTACCCGCGGGTTCCTCTTTTCCTGGAGAAAGAAGATCAAGGACATAATCCAGATGAGATTTCAACCTCACTACCTCTTCTGTCAAATCGTATCGCTGAGCAAAATAGGATGCCTCCTCGGCAATCTTTTTTTCTGAAAGAGGAGCTTCGTGTTTCAACTCTTTCAAACGCTTCTTCAATCTCTCTCGAATGAAAAAAGGCTGTTTTTTGATTAGTTTCTCGATCCGGTTTACACCCTGCTTTATATTCTGAAGATGTTTTCGAATCTCTTTCCCTATTTCCCGTCCTTCTCTTTTCCTCATCCTCACAACATCATCCAGTGTTTTCTCAAAACTACTCTCCAGGAAAGCCGCTTCTTCCCCACTGAGATTTTTTCTCTTGAACTCTGCGACATTAGGCAGACTAAACATATTCTCCACTGAAAAATCCACCTTTTTTCCCATCCGAGAAGAAAGTTTGTCAAGAGAAGTAAGTATTTTCTGAAGCAAGTCTTCATTGATGCGAAGTTCCCAGAAAGAAGGGTCCAGATATTTCAATTCAAAGAAAACTTCAATCCGTCCTCTGTGAAGTTTCCTTTGAAAGATGGCTCTGAGCTTGTTTTCTACCTCGCCAATTTGAGCCCCCCGGTAACTCCAATCCAAGAACCGATGGTTTAAGCTTCTTATGCTGATCTTAGCCGAGAGAGTCTTAGAATCAAACTTCTTCTCTGCAAATCCCGTCATACTCTGTATCAATGTACAGCTTCCTCCTTTTCTAAAAATTGCAAATCATACAATTTTTTATAAACTCCGTCTTTCCTGCAGAGCTCCTCATGTGTGCCAATCTCGGTAATTCCACCCTTGTCAAGTACAAAAATTTTGTCTACACGCCTTACAGTAGACAACCGGTGGGCTATAACAAAAGTTGTTCTGTTCTTCATAAGGTTGTCCATAGCAATCTGGATTAATCTCTCTGATTCAGAATCTAAGGCCGATGTGGCTTCATCAAGAATAAGAATAGGAGGGTTTTTGAGTAAAGCTCTGGCAATCGCCAACCTCTGTCTCTGCCCGCTGGAAAGCAGAGTTCCCTTTTCTCCTGTGATAGTTTCATACTCTTTAGGAAGCTTCATTATAAAATCGTGGGCTTTGGCTGCTTTAGCCACTTCCTTGATTTCGTCCAGGGAAATATCCTCCAGACCGTAGGCAATATTATTTCGTACCGTATCGTTGAAGAGAATGAGATCCTGGGTAACAAGCCCGATTTGGGATCGAATAGAGGAAATACTTACTTCCCGGATATCAATACCGTCTATTGTAATTTTTCCCGAAGTAGAATCATAAAAACGGGAAAGAAGATTGATGATGGTCGTCTTCCCCGCCCCGCTCAATCCAACAAGGGCAACGGTTTCATTGGGCATGACTTCAAAACTGACTTCTTGAAGCACAGGCATCATCTCGTTGTAGCCAAAGGAGACATTTTCGAACTTTACGCTTCCCTTAACAGGAGGAAGGGGGTAAGCCTTGGGATTTTCTACAATTTGAGATTTGCTGTTTAGAATCTCCTGTATTCTTTCATAACAGGCCACTCCCTGCTGGATGGAGTTGTTGGCCCTACTCAAACGCTTGATGGGTGTATAAGAATAAAAAATTGCCACGACAAAAGAAACAAAATCGCCAGGACTTATGTGTCCCTGGACTATCCTCGTCGCACCCAGGACAAGGACGAAGCCAGCGACGACACCACCCAGAAATTCCATAAAAGGGGATGTGAAACTTCCTGTCAAGGCCAGTTTAAGGCTTGTTTTGAAATAGTCCAACGTGGCTTGAGAAAACTTTTTTATTTCAAACTTTTCCATGGTAAAAGCTTTGACGATCTTGTTACCTGTAATGGCCTCATGGAGAAGATTGTAGATTTGAGCCATCTTTTCCTGACACAGTAGCCCCTTTTTTTTGAGTTGACGGCTGAAGAGTGCCAGGGGAATAACAGCTACCGGAGCTATGACAAAAGATACCAGAGCCAAACGCCAATCAGTGATAAATATATAAATAAGAAGGGCAAAAAGAATAAATATTTCCTGGATGAGATCACCCATGCTTCCTGCGACTGCGACCTGGATTCTATCAACATCATTTGTTAAACGGGACATCAAATCACCCGTGGATTTATAGTCAAAAAAATCCGAAGACTGGTAGATGATATGTCCAAAAAGATCATCTCTCATTTTTTTGCCGATTTTATATCCGATGGACCTCATAAGAAAGGAGGAAAGAAAAGTGAACAATCCTTTACCAAAGATAACAATAACCAGGAGCAAAGGAATAAGCCAAATGAATTGCTCCTCGGCAGCCCGGACTTTCTTAAAAATAAAACCTATGAGACCTTCTTTTCCCCCAGCTGCCGGCCCAGCACGCTGAAGGAACATTTTATCTATGATAGGCTGGATTAAATTGACAAATACGTATGTAAAAAAAGCAACGAATGAGCTAAATAAAAAGGCAAGCGAGAGCCTCTTTTTCTCTCCAAGAGTGAGTTTGAAAAGCTGGAATATTTCTTTCATTCTTTAAACCGAAGGTCCGGAGAAAATTTTCTCTGCAATCTCAAACGCATTCAAAGCTGAGCCCCGAGTTAAATTATCCACTACTGTCCAGATCCAAAAGCTATTGGGAAACGACTCTTCTTTTTTTATCTGACCGATACAAATTTTTTCTTCTCCTGCCACCGAAACAGGACTGGAAAGCATCGGAGAGGAAAGCTTAAAAAAGGAATGTTTCCTAAAAATACTTTTTATCCCCTGGATATCGGTTTTTCTCTTCAGCTCTAAATAGCTCATAAGCGAATAGCTATGGAACACAGGGGCTTGAATGATGGACAATGAGAGAAGAAAACGACGAGGATGAAGAACTCTTCGTATCTCTGAGGTGATTTGTTTCTCAACAGAAGAAAAACCATTTTTATCGGCCTTCTCAGTATGGGAGAGAAAATTAAAGGCAATCTGTTCCTTGAACACTTTCTTTGGAAGAGAAGAGCTGCTAAGGAAAGCATAACTCTGGTCAGCCAGCTCTTCGATGCCGGATTCCTCATACGCTGAAACAGGCTGAAGGACGAAAGAAACGGCCTTCAAAAGCCCAAATTCCTTGAGGACAACGTGAAAGAGATGAGAAAGGACAACAGTCACAGGATGAGGATTGGCTATAAGACCGGGTCTTTTTTTCAAAACAATCTCATCATTCACTCCGGCCACAACGACGGGAATTTTTTCTTCAGCGTTAAATGTTTCGCTCAAATCAATTGCCTGAAATTTTTGTTTGTGAGCAAGAGTCCCAAATGCTTGATTCACTTTTTTATCTGCCGCTAGAAAAACCAAATCACTGCCAGAGAGAGACTCCTTCTCGAGATGATGGACTACTTTGGGTTCTCCCCGAAATTGAGTCAGCTTGCTGTATTCTTCTTCCACATCCGGGTCGAAGAAATCTATATCCTTAAGAGGGAATTTCTTCTGGCTCAAGACATTTTTTATCTCTTTCCCACGCATAGAATCTGACCCGATCAAGGCAATCCTTGGCTTTTTTGTCTCTCTCATTTTTTCAATAACTGAATTATTTATGGGCTTTTCTGTATTCAATCATCAGGTAATACATCTTATCCTTAAGAAAAAGCTTCTTTTTCTTCAACTCTTTTTCTTCCATATTTTCCACTTCGGTCAGAAAATCCTTCTGCTTTAGCTTTTCGAGTTTCTTTTCAAGCTGTTTGTGTTGTTTATGGGCTTTTCTGAATACTTCGTCTTTTTTTAAAAGAAGTTCCTTTAGTTCTTTCTCTTTCATTCAGTTTCCTCCGATTAAAAGAATATCACAACGAATTCCCTAATTCAATTTTACAAGTTCCTTAAGAATTTTCTCCAAGCGATCAGCCAAAGCTGACCAGGAATATTTCTGAATCTTCTCATATCCGGCGCGGGCGATTCGAAGACGAAGCTCTTCATCTTTAAGGAGTTTTTTGATTTGGTAGCGCAATAAAAGAGGATGAGGAAAGGGGACAACCAATGCGGTTTGGTTGTGAAAGGCAAAATCTCGAGTCCCACTCCGGCTGCAAACAACTGGAATCTGACAGGCCATAGCTTCTGCTGTGGTATTCGACCATCCCGCCCGTCTCTCAGCACTCACAAAAATGTCCGCCTGTGAATAGAGCCACGCCATTTTGCTTTGAGGTAAATTCAGGTGAAATTCATGAGGGACAGCGGTATTGATCATCGGGCGAGGGTCTCTTCTATCTTCACCCACTAAACTATCAAAAAAAACAAGTTTAAGGCGAGGATACTCCTTGTAGAGTCCTTCTACGGCACGAATGACATGCTGAATACCCTTTCTCTGTTTGTAAATACGGCCATAACAGAGGACTATGAACTTATCTCTTTCACTTTCCCGATCTTTTGCCGGGAAAAAGAATTGGGGATTCACTCCGCCAGGAACCCTGAAACAGGAAATATTGTACTTTTTCTCAAGATGACGACAGAGGCCTTCAGAATTTCCAAGAAAAATATAATTCTTCTTTATTGCCTCTTTTTCCTGCTTATGTCCCTGCAGTAAAAAATAAAATATTTTTTCTCTGGCGTTTAATTTTTCAAAATAGGGCAAAACAGAATATTCACTGCAGAGTCCAATGTCGAAAGCTTCTTCGCCCAGTGAAGAGAAAGGCTTTGTTATGCCTTTAAACTCTAACCATTCGGGTTTGCTCCCATCAGGGTGGAAAAGGACAAAATAATAACCTCTGCTCGCGAACTCGTTTCCGATTTCAAGGTATCGTCTTATACCTCCATAAATTTCCACATGGGGAAGCACTGCTGCAATTTTCATTTAAGTTTCCATGCTTCGCTCTTTATTTTGAAGAGCGCTTTCCTCTAAATCCCCTCACCGCCTGAAATTTGGAAAGTATTCTAACAAAATATGAAACTGAAAGAAAGCAAAATCCTTCTTGATCATAAGCTCTGCAGGGGTTTGATTTATCAAACCCACGGTTTCATATTCGAAGCGACTAGATTTATCTTTTGTAGGCGCTTGATTCATCAAGCCCACCTTTTAAAATATATTCAATGATTTATAATCAATGCAGGAACTTGATTCATCAAGCATCAGAAACAAAACGAGACTTAATCCATCTTTTGTAGGGGCTTGATTTATCAAGCCCACCTTTTATATTTTTAGTAACTTGATTCATCAAGCATCAGAAACAAAACGAGACTTAATCCATCTTTTGTAGGGGCTTGATTTATCAAGCCCACCTTTTAAAATATATTCAATGATTTATAATCAATGCAGGAACTTGATTCATCAAGCATCAGAAACAAAACGAGACTTAATCCATCTTTTGTAGGGGCTTGATTTATCAAGCCCACCTTTTATATTTTTAGTAACTTGATTTATCAAATATCAGAAATAAAACAGGAGGAAATAACTTAATAATTGACTTTACACTAGAGCAAAATTATACTTAAGACCGATCAAAAAGATTATCTCCAAATAAATGGCGAGGTAGCTCAGTCGGTAGAGCGAGAGACTGAAAATCTCTGCGTCGGCGGTTCAATTCCGTCCCTCGCCACACCTTTTTCTTCAGCTACAAGAACCAGCCAAGGATTGATGAATCACACTTGTAAAATAATTATATACATGACAAAAAGGTGGGCTTGATGAATCAAGCCCCTACAAAAAACTACACGACAAAATGCGAAGACAAATCAATACCCTACATTAAAAAAAATCGTCCGCTTGCAGAAAAAATAGTGAATTGGATGAATCAAGACCTACGAATGTGATTTAAGATATTCCCGCAGCTTCTGGCCAAACTCTGGCCTCTTCAAGGCAAGATCGATGCTGGCTTCTAAAAGGCCCAGTTTATCCCCGGCATCATAGCGCTTTCCCTCAAATAGATACCCATAGACAGGCTTCGTCTCAAGAAGGATCTTTATGGCATCCGTTATCTGGATTTCGCCTCCTTTATCAGGATCGGTCTTTTTGATTGCCTCGAAAATATCAGGGTGAAAAACATACCTTCCAAGAATACCAAGGTCAGAAAAGGCTCTCTCCGGACCGGGCTTTTCAATCATATCTTCAATTTGAAACACCCTTTCTGAAATCTGTTTAGGCTTGACGATACCGTATTTTTTTGTCCCTTCCTCATCCACGCGCCCGAGGACAATAATCGAAGCTCCAAGCTCAGAATAAGCATCAATCAGCTGCTTTGTGCAGGGCGTAGGACAGTCGAATATATCATCAGGAAGGAGCACCGCAAAGGGTTCTTGGCCAATATAACTTTCACCCATGAGGATGGCATGCCCCAAACCAAGGGCTTTTTTCTGGCGGATATAGCAGAATTCTGCAAGACCTGCAATTCCTCTAACCTGTTCTAGAAAATCAGTCTTCCCTTTCTCTTCCAGAAACTGTTCTAACTCCGGGCTTCTGTCAAAATAATCCTCGATGGACGATTTTCCCCGGCTAATTACAATGCCAATACTTTCGATTCCTGACTGAACAGCTTCCTCCACGCCGTACTGGATAAGGGGCTTATCCACAACCGATAGCATCTCCTTTGGTTGAGATTTGGTAGCAGGTAGAAAACGTGTGCCGAAACCTGCCGCGGGAATGAGAGCTTTCCTTATCTTCATTGCTTTTTTCAGAATCTATAGCTTAAAGTAGAAGAAGGCAACAGCTGAAATCAGCATTCTTCCTTTTTTCATATGTTTCTCTTCCTTATTTCTCCTCTGTTTACTAGTTTTAAAATTCTTTGTCAAACGGAATATTCATTGATTCTGCTGCAGCCTGGTCAATCAATTTGCCCTTTTTATAAACTGCAGCCTAAACAGCCTGGACTTCTTTTATCTGAGGGACCTTCTTTTTTATGAAGCGTGTAATGCCCTGGGTTAGAGTCATCTCCCTCATCGGGCACCCCTCGCAGGCTCCCAAGAGCTTGACCGTGACCACCCCTTCCTCTGTAACATCTATAAGCTCCACATCTCCTCCGTCTGCCTTTAGATGGGGTTTGATTTCTTCTAGTGCTTTTTTAACTTCTTCTTTCATGGATTTATCTCCTTACTTTTTTCAATCGTGATAAGAGATTAATATATTCGAAATCGAATAATTTCTCAAATTCTACAGCATTACTTTTTCTTTGAATATTTAGCTATTTTCACAGGGGAGGATGACTCTTCCAGTCTGAATCCGAAACTTTTTTTTAATTTTTTTCACTTTTCCTCTTGACAATTCGTTAAAAGTTGATATTTTTTCTTATGAGTACCAATGGAAGAAATTGAAATTTTGAGCTGGCTGACCTTAGATGCCATAAAAAATGCAGCAAAGGCTACCGAAACAGTGGGCAGCCTCCAGGCAGGTCCCTGTAAATCTATCTTCTGCAAAATTGAGGATGATTATCTAGAATTATACTACAGCGACACAGGTTCTAATTATTTAAGACGATATGAAAACAAAGATGAATATGACGATGCTCTGGAGAAACGAAAAAAGGAAGAAGGAGAAGCCCCTTTTGAAGAAGACCAGGGATACGAAGATGCTTTCGAAGATGACGTGAAGGAAGAAATCCACAAACTTGAAGACGATTCAGAAACGTAATAGACCCCCCTTGATTCCTTACGATTCAATCTGATAAAATCTATCTAAAAATAATCAAGCGGTGGGTTTGATAAATCAAACCCCTACATCTTATCGTTTATTTTTTTAATCTTTTCCTTTAGCTGGCTGAGAAAATTCAGGGCATCCAGAGGCTTAAGCTCAGAAATATCACATTTCTCGATTTCATCTTCAATATCTTTTAACAGCTCCTGTTTTCTATCACTTTTGAATAAAAGAAACTGGGCTTTATCCCGTTCCTTCGAAGACCGGTAGGCAAGCCTCGGGAGTCCCGAATCATCGAGCTCCTGTTTCTCCAAATTAAAAAGGATCTCCTTGGCTCTATCCACAACAGACCGGGGAATTCCGGCAAGCTTTGCCACAT